>LNAP01001572.1_pt1 | contig 23907 bp, 20 predicted proteins | sample 602601 | NCBI WGS metagenome assembly LNAP01 (sample SAMN02440304, study PRJNA202911) | soil metagenome | biome: Subtropical and temperate rainforests or woodlands; isolation source: soil samples (1 kg each in a 20% v/v slurry with milli Q water) were... ...
CCGTGTCACCACGAATCGCGGCGCCTGTGGGCGCGCCACCGCGGGGTTTAGGGCCAGGGGACCGTTCTTCCGGGACAGTTGCCGGCGGGCTTTCCCCGCTTTGCGCTGTCCACGTCCAGCCGGCACAGAGCGGCGGAGCCCTCGTAGTGGGGCCCGGACGGTGACCTCCAGCCTCCCGGGGCGTGCTTGCGAGGCACGCGCGCGGGACACCGCATCCTGCTCCGCTACCAAGACGCCTCATGACAGCGCCCCTCGCGAACAAGACGGAATAGCTCATAGTCCTATTTAGGATTATTGTCAATAGCCCGTCCGCAAACCCGGGGCCGCGGACGCCTCCACAGCGCTTTGGACGGCCAAAAGATGGTTTTGCTCGCGGCCGGTGGCCCGACAGGGGCAATCCACCATGCCGGCACTCACCTTTGCAATCCGGTTCCATTGCCGAAAACCCGCGCGGATCGCATCTATCGGTCTCTCCCCGCAACGTCGGCGAGCGCCGCATCTCTCCCCTATGAAGCGCGCAGCCGACGACGTGATGTCACAAAGGATTGTTGCCGTGCGCCCTGCCCCGTTGCTTCGTTTCGCCGCCGCCGCCGTCACCGCGGCCTCCCTTCTGCTGAGCACAGGCGGCGCCTTCGCCGCGGCGTGGCCGAGCCGCACCATCAAGCTGATCGTGCCGTTTCCGCCCGGCGGCGCGGCGGACGCGACGGCGCGCATCTATGCCGACAAGCTCGGCGAGGCGCTGAAGCAGACCGTGGTGATCGAGAACAAGGCCGGCGCCGGCACCGCCATCGCCGCCGACTACGTCGCCCATGCCGAGCCCGACGGCTACACTTTGTCGCTGGCGCCGGCCGGCCAGCTCACCATCCTGCCGCACATCAACAAGGAGATCACCTACGATCCGTTCACCAGCTTCGTGCCGGTGTCGAATCTGGCGACCGTGCCCTATGTGCTGGCGGCGAGCCCGGACGCGCCGTTAGCAACCGCCAAAGAGCTGATCGCGGCGGCGCGAAAAGCGCCGGGCCAATTCACCTATTCGTCGTGCGGCCCGGGCACCTTGTGCCACCTCAGCGGCGAGTTGTTCGAGGGCCAGACCGGCACCGAGCTGTTGCACGTTCCGTTCAAGGGCAGCGGCCCGGCCGTCAACGCGCTGCTGGGCAACGTGGTCAACCTGTCCTTCGACACGCTCACCGTGCTGGCACCGCAGATCCGCGACGGCAAGGTCAAGGGCCTCTTGGTCACCAGCCGCGAACGCTCGCCGCAGCTGCCGGACGTGCCGACCGCCGCCGAGGCCGGCGTCGCCGACTATGTCATCGATTCCTGGTTCGGCCTCGTCGTCCCCAAAGGCACGCCGCCCGAGATCGTGGCGCGCCTCAACGCCGAAGTGGTGCGCATCGGCGCCCTGCCCGATGTCCGCGCGCGTCTCGAGGCGCAGGGGCTGAGCGTCACCACCTCGACGCCCGAAGCCTTCGCCGCGACGATCCGGGCCGACTACGATCGCTGGGGCAAAGTGGTGAGAGACTCAGGCGTCAAGGCGTTCTGAGACGTGGGGTATGGCGGAAGGATGGGGCCCTACCGGGAGACCGGCAGGGCCTTTTTCTTGCGGGGTGGGTGGCGGGTCGACGTGGAGATCATTCTTCAAGGAAATGTGCGCGCGCCAGCGCGAGCCATCCTCGCTTGAAGACATCATGCGCGATGAAGCCAATCGCGACGGCGTCGCCGTACTCATTGCAGCGCCGTCCGAAGCCGTCAAAAGCGTGCGCATCAACATTACGATGCCCGCTGACGTGCTTGAACAAATAGACCACTACGCCGAGCAGAACGGCTTCACCAGGTCGGGCTTTCTGACGCAGGCCGCGAGGAAAGCCATGGCCGCGTGAGCGCGGCGCGCATGCCATCTGGCGCAGATCGCCATTTCTAGCAAGATGGTCAAAACGACGCGGAGGGCATCATGGGAAACTCGCGGAAGCGCGCCACGTGCCAACGACTTCAGTCGTCATGTACATAAAATCGCTCTGCAGATTGAGCCGCGCGCGGTCGTAACTCTCAAGCTTATCGATTACGTTCATACACCCGCGCGGAAGATGTCCCTGAATTAAGACCGCCCCGCCGACTGATGCGATCTTATCAGGCAATCGCACGCTTCGTTCAGCGCTGACCTGCATCACTGCTGTGAAGGGACGATGCATCAGCGCGTCGATTTTTCGAGCGCGCCGATCCATTCGAACTGCGATCATGCCTTCTTCTTCACGGCTTTTGTCCCTGCGGCTTCAAGGATCAGCTGCGTGATCTCTTCTGGATGAGAGATCAGCGAGAGGTGGCTCGCCTTGACCTCGATCGTCTTGGCACCCATGCGCTTGGCCATAAAGCGCTCGAGGTCGGGGTTAATCGTGCGGTCATTGGTCGAAACGGCGTAGTAGCTCGGCTTCAACCGCCACGCCGCATTAGTTGTCTTGCCCTCGAGAAGCGATTTATGAAACGGCTGCTGCACCGCATAGAGCAGCCTTGCCTTTGCCTTCGGCAGATCGCCCGCGAAATCGCGCAGAAAGGCCTCCTCGGTCAGACGCCCTTCATCGCCGTCGAACACGATGCCGGCCGAAGCCGGCGGTGTCGGATAGGTTTTCGCGAGCGCCGAATAGTCCTCGCCCGCATCCGGCGCGCGTGCCGCCACAAAGACAAGCGCCGAAACGTTCGGATGGACGCCCGCTTCCGTGACGATCATGCCGGAAAAGGAATGGCCAACCAGAACTGTCGGCCCATCCTGCCGAGCTAGCACCCGTTCGGCAGACGCGACCGCCTCAGGTAGCGTCGTCAGCGGGTTTTGCACGGAAGTAACGTTGAGACCGGTTGCCTGCAGCCGTCCGATCACTTCCGTCCAGCACGAGCCGTCAGCGAACAGTCCATGCACCAACACGACGTTGCGCGCCTTGACTGTCGGAAAGCTCGCGGCAGTCCCCAACCGGGGAAACAGCGACGCGGCTGCGCCCGTCACCAGGGCCGCTGAAAACATCCGTCTGCTCATCGTCATGGTCTCTCTCCTGTCTGGTAAGCTAACTTTCTCAGGCGCCGTTGAAAGTGAAGGTCAGTCGCGGCCCGCGGGTGCGTCGCGAAGCCGTTGATTCCAGACGGCACGGACGCCGTCTTCGCTTGTCGCCTTGCAAGGTTCTATCATTACATGCTCGATTTCGAACTCAACGGTCAAATCACCGCGACTGATTTTCACGGCGGTGAGTTCACCCATTCCAAATAAGATGAACCCGCATGATCGATTTTTGAGATTCAATATTAGTCCGGTGCGAACTAGCATCCTGAAAAGGCGGTGGCACCTTGCGTCGGCGCTGTATCCATCGCATTGGCTGACGCCATCACGCCCGGCGCGGCAAGGTCCATTGTGGCCATTTCGTTGCATCCAGTGGCGTTCGGTGTCGGCCCGGTCGGAGCCGGAGAGATGCTGGTATCGCCGAGACTGGCGGTCGGCGGGTCCAATGTGCCGGGCGGTCTGGCTGAAATCGCCGGCGTCATCAGCGGCAGCGAGGCCGGGTTGATGGGAGCAGGATTTCCGTTCAGGCCGCAGGTGCCGCTGGAATTCAGCGCGCTGCCGATCGGTGCGGGCGTCGGCACCGTGCCGGTCGCGCTGCCGAGACCGCTGGTAGAGATCGTTCCGGGCGCGGACAGCGCCGTCGTCGCGGACGGCGGTTCGCAATTGATGACAGCCCCCGGTATCGTCGGATCCGACGCCAGCGGGACCGGAGCCAGGCTGGTATCCGCAGCGCCCGGCAGGGTTGCCGCGGAGAACGGGCTCGGTCCGTTCAGCGGTGAAGAGATCACCGCGCCCGGTGTGGTCGGTAACCCCATCGCGGTCGTGCCCATGGTGGAGACCTGCGCGAGAGCTGCCCGGCAGCCCAGCATCAACAGCATCAGCGCAAATACCAGTCTCGACATCGCCGCTCCCTTGCTTCTCACGTCGCCCGCTTCTGCGGCTTGACCTGTTCGCCGTCGGCGAGATTGACCGCCGGGTTGAGCACCACCTGGTCGCCCGCCTTGATGCCATTGCTCACCTCAACGGAGGTGCCGAAATCCCGCGCGATGGTCACCTTGCGCATATGGGCAACGCCGTTCTCGACGACCAAGACCCGTGTGCCACCCGCATCGAAGATCACGGCATCGGCAGGCACGGTCAGGGCGGGAGCCTTTTGGGGAACATGCAAGTCCACCGTGCAGTAAATGCCGGGACTGAGCGCGCCATCGGGATTGGCAATGTCGACTTCGGTCAGCAACGTCCGGCTGCCCGGCTGCACCGCCGAGGCAGTCCGCGTCACCGTGCCGTCAAATACCCGGTCGGGGATTTCGGGGACGTGGATGCTTGCCGTCACGCCGGGCGTCACGCCGAACGCGGCGTCCTGCGGCACGAAGAGCTGAACCCGGATCACGTTGCTGCGCATCAGGGTAAACATGAAGGTCGATCCGGACTGGACCAGGCTGCCATTGTCGATGTTGCGCTGGGTGATGACCCCGTCGAACGGCGCGACCACGCGCTGATAGGATTTTTCCTGGGTGAGAATTCGGATCTGCGCCTCTTGCGCGGCGATATTGGACTGCGCGACGTTGACCGCCGCCTGTTGCGCCGCCAGCGTCAACCGGTCGTTGTCGCCCTGCTGCAAGGTCAGCCAGCCTTGCTTGACGAGCCGGCTGTCGCGGCCGTTGGTGGCGTCGGCCAGATCGCGGCTGGCCTGGGTCTGCTGCAGCGCCGCCTGGTTCTGCTGCAGCGTGGCCCGGGCCTGTGCGATCTGATGATCGAGTTCCGGCGCGATGATCTCCGCCAGCAGGTCGCCCGCCTTCACGCGATCGCCGATGTCCACCACCCGTCTTGCGATGTAGCCGCTGGTGCGCGCGAAGATGTTTGCCGCCTCGAAGGCCGTGGTCGTGGCCGGCAGCGTGACGTCGCTGACGGCGGGGCTGGCCTGGATCACCGCGACCTGCACCTCCGGGACCAGATCGTGCATCTGCCTGGTGGTCGCCGCGACGGCATGCTGCGCCTGTTCATGACGCCAGACACCAAAGCCCAGACCGCCCCCGAGCAGAAGCAGCACCGCGACACCGAGCCAGGCCGCAGCGCGCGAGCGGCTTCGCACCGGCGGCGGATCGGCCTTCCGATCGACGACGCTTACTTGTACTTGCGCCTCAGGAGGCGGTGGCACCTCATGCAGTCTCTGGATCCCGGTCATGCGCTCGCCTCCTCAAAGACGCCATGTTGCGCCTGGCCATCGACACGTTTGCGAACCAGCGCGAAGATATACGGCACGATCAACAGCGTGGTCGGCGTGGCGAACAGCAATCCGCCGATCACCGCGCGGGCGAGCGCGGCATTCTGCTCCTCGCCGGCACCGCCTATGGCCATCGGAATCATGCCGACGATCATCGCCGCCGCGGTCATCAGCACCGGACGGATACGGGTATGCCCGGCGCTGATCGCGGCCTCGAAGGCAGAATGGCCGGCGAGCTGCTGCTCGCGCGCGAAGGTCACCAGCAGAATCGAGTTCGCCGAGGCGACACCGACCGCCATGATCGCCCCCATGAGCGATGGCACGTTCAGAGTCGTGCCGGTAATGAACAGCATGGTGACGATGCCGGCCAGGGTCGCCGGCAGCGCCAACATCACCACGAAGGGATCACTGAAGTTCTGATAATTCACCACCATCAGCAGATAGACGAACACGGCAGCGAACAGCAGGCCTATGCCGAGATCGAGAAAGGCGTCATTCATGCTCTGGATCTGGCCCAGGACGGCGATGCTGTTACCGGGCTTCATTTCCTTCTGCAGTTCGGCCTTCACCTTGTTGATGTCGGCCGAGATCGCGCCGAGATCGCGTCCTTGCGTGCTGGCATAGACATCGTAGACGGGCTGCACGTTGGCCTGGTTGAGGTTGGTCGGGAGCGCCTCGCGTTTGAAGGTCGCGACGTTGCTGAGCATCCCCGGCACCGGCTGACCGCTCACGGTCAGCGTGCTCGAGACCGGCGTGTTGCCGTAGGCGTTCAGCGAGTCGACGCGGTACTCAGGCGTCTGGACAGCCAGATAATAGGGGATGCCGGAGCTCGGATCGGTCCAGAAATTCGGCGACACCTGCGACGACGAGCTCAGGCTGACGTTGATATTGGTGGCGATGGTGCTCGCGTTGAGGCCCAGTTGCGCGGCACGCGTCCGGTCGATCTCGGTGTAGAACGATGGCGCGTCGGTTTCCTGCTGCAGATGCGCATCGACGATGCCGGGGATCTGGGCGATGCGCTGCCGCAGTTTCTGGGCGATGGCGAGGTTGCCCGGATCATAGCCGATCGTGCGGACGTCGATCTGCGCCGGCTGGCCGAAATTCAGGATCTGCGTCACGATGTCAGCGGCCTGGAAATAGAACACCTCTTCGGGGAACGCCGCCGGCAGAGCCGCGCGCAGCTTGCGGACGTAGTCCGCTGTCGGCGCGTGCCCCTCCTTCAGCTGCACCTGGATGACGCCGTCATTCACGCCGATCGTCGACCCGTCGGTGAACGCAAGATTGTAAGGCCGCGCCGGCAGCCCGATATTATCGACGATCAGCTGGCGATCCGAATCCGGCACAACTTGCCGGATCTTGTCCTCGACCTGCTGGAAGATCTTTTCGGTAGCGTCGATCCGCGTGCCGGCCGGCGCGCGAACGTGCAGCTGGATCTGACCGCCGTCGATCACCGGGAAGAAATCCCGGCCGACCGACAGCAGCATGACGGCGCCGAGACCGACGACAAACACCGCCGCAACAGGCACGATCACGCGACTTCTCAGCAACCGCCGTAGCAGTTCGACGTAGCCCACGCGCATGCGCTCAAAGCCGCGTTCGAAAGCACCGGAAAAACGCGCAAAGAGACCCTTCGGACGGCCATCGTCCGCATCGTGATGTTCATGCCTGAGCAGCAGCCCGATCGTGATCGGGGTCAGCGTCCGCGATAGGCAGTAGGAGGCGAGCATGGCGAACACAACGGCGATCCCGAGGGGCGTGAACAGGTACTTCGGCGGACCGTCGAGAAACACCACCGAGGCAAAGACGCAGCTGATTGCCAGCGTCGAGACCAGGGTAGGAATGGCGATGCCCGCAGCGCCGTGCAGTGTCGCCTCGGGCAGCGGCATGTGCTCCTCGGTCAACAGCCGATGCGTGTTCTCGATCGTCACCGTCGAATCATCCACCAGAATGCCGACGGCAAGCGCCAGGCCGCCGAGCGTCATGGTGTTGAGCGTCTCACCGAGGAAGTACAGGCCCACCAGCGACGACAGGATTGCGAGCGGGATCGAGATCATCACCACCAGCGTCGAGCGCCAAGATCCCAGGAAGACAAGAATCATCAGCGCCGTCAGGCCGGCTGCGATACCGCCTTCGCGCAGCACGCCCTTCACGGCGCCGGTGACGAATACCGACTGATCGAACAGTTCGTTGATCTTCAACCCCTGCGGCGCCGCCGCCCGCGCATCCACGAGCGCAGCCTTGACTGCATTGACGACGCCCAGTGTCGAAGCATTGCCGTTCTTGATGATGCTGAGCAGGACGGAACGATGCCCGTCCTGCCGCACAACGTTTTGCTGCACCGCCGCCCCGTCGCGAACCTGCGCCACATCCTTCAGAAAGATCGTCGCGCCGTTGACGAACTTGACCGGAATCTGGTTCAGGTCGGCAATGCTGGCGGGCGTGGCATTGGTCCGCATCGTATATTGCTTGTCGCCGATCTTGGCGGTTCCCGTCGGCAGCGTCAGGTTCTGCGTGTTGACCGCATTGACGACGTCGAGCGGCGTCAATCCCCGCGACAGCAGCTTGTCCGGGTCGAGGTCCACCATGATCTGGCGATACTTGCCGCCTGCCGGCGTAGGAAGCGTCACGCCATGCACCGGGGCGAGTTGCTGCCGAACCCGGTAGATGCCGAAATCGTACAGCTGCTGTTCGTTCAGCGAAGACGAATTGAGGCTGAGCTGCAGCACCGGCACGCTGGAGGCATTGAATTGCACGACGATGGGCGGCTGGATGCCGGGCGGCATCAGCGCACGGATCGCATTCGTCGCAGACACGATCTGCGAAATGGCTAGATCCAGGTTGACGTCCGGCTGGAAATAGATCTTCTGGATCGCGAGCCCGTTGAGCGTCTGCGCTTCGATGTTCTTGATACCGTTGACGTTGGCGCTGATCGAATACTGGCTGTAGGTCGAGACCCGATCCTCCATCTCGGGGGTCGAAAGACCGGTGTAGCTCCAGATCACGGTCACCACGGGAATCCGGATCTCCGGAAAAATATCGGTCGGCATCGACCAGATGGCGGCGCCCCCGAGAAACAGGATAAGGACGGCGACCACGTAAAAGGTATAGGGAAATCTCAGGGCAAATCGCACGATACCCATGGGTCGCTCCGGTCGATCGGGTGCCTAGTTCAAAATTCCGGAGCCTCCCGGCACCGGGCCGCAACCCGCGTTTCAACAGCGGCAAATGTTCAGCGATTTGTCGAGCTGCTGATCCAGACGATGCTGCTCGGCATCGAATTGTGACAGCCGTCGCTGCTCGTCCGGGCTTTCGTTCTGGTCGGAGAGAAAGCCATCAGGGGTCGGCTGGGCGTGTCCCACCGGCGCGGATAACTGCTGCGGCGCGACGGCGTGATGTTGCGCCATTGCGACGTTCGGCACGGCCGCGATGCCCAGCGCCGTGATGACGAGCGCCGCCGACAATGAGATGTGGTATCCGCGCATTCGTTGTCCTTCCGGTCTCGGGCGTGGATCAGTTATCGATCCGCTGCAATTTTCAGCCTGAAGGAGACATAGGGATTCAACGCAGCAGACCAACTAAATAAAGATTTAGGCGCGCCGCCACGCCGAGGCGGATCGGCGCGACGTGATGTCTGCGGTTCAACCAATGCGCGGTGAAGGTTGAGGAAAGCCGATTTCGATCACACAGCCATCGCCGGGGAAGATCGTCAACCGAAAGCCATGCAGCTTTGCGATCGCCGCAACCAGATTGAGTCCGAGCCCGAGCCCGGGCCTCCTGCGCGACGCATCGGAGCGGTAGAACCGCCGCAGTACGGCGCTTCGCTCGTGTTCACCGATGCCAACGCCGGTGTCGGTGATGCGCAGGATGTTCTCGCCTTCGCCGGCGACCACTACAATCTCGACCCGCCCGCCGCGCGGCGTGTATTTGATGGCGTTGTCGATCAGATTGGCGATCGCCTCCATCAACAGATCGCGATCGCCTTCGATGATCGGAGCGTGAACGATATCGGCGACCAGGGTGATGCCGTTGTCTTCGGCAATTGGCGCGTAGAGATCGCGGACCTCCTGCAGCAATTCCGCCAGGGCGACCCTGCCGAACCCGGTCGAACGGCGGCTGTTCTCGATCTCTGCAAGCCGCAGCAGTGCTGCGGCAATCGCGAGCGACTGGTCGATGCTCGCGATCGCCTTGTCGGCGACGGACTGGAGATCCGCCAGCGTGGTCGCGTTGTCACGCCCCCGCTCCAGCGCCAGCCGCGCGCGCGTCAGCGGCGTGCGAAGATCATGCGCGATGTCGTTTCCGACGCCGGAGACGGTGTGGATCAGCGCTTCGATCTCTCCGAGCATCGCATTGACCACGCGGGCGAGTTGCGTGAACGGATCGCGACCGCGGCCGACGGGCAAACGTTCGTGCAGGCTGCCGGCGACGATGCGCTGGACACGTTCGTTGACGTCGGCAATCCGGCGTTCGCTGCGGAGACTCAGCAGCGCGCCGAGCGCCAGGCACAGCAGCAACGCGGGTAGCAATCCGAGTATCAGCGCCTCGCCAACCGCCCGGGACAACTGCCTTGCTTCGTCCACGTAGCGGCCGATCACCAGCACCTCGCCGTCGGGAAGCTGACGGCCGATGGCCTGCACCGTCAGTTGCTCAGGCCCCTCGGCACCCTGCCTGTCGATCTCGACGGCCTGCAGGGTGGCGTCCAGCCGCAACGTGGGGGGCGGACGTTCAATATTGCCGCCAAGCCGCCTTCCATCGGCCCCGAACAGGCCGGCGAACTGCACGCCGCGCGGGTCCTGGCTGATCTGAAGACGCAGCGCCTCGATCTTGCGATCGGTCGGTAGCGCCGAAACGGTTTCCAGTTGCAGGGCGATGACACGATCGGAGCGGGTGACGAGAAACCGGTCGGTCTTCCAGTAGATGAAGCCGAACAACACCAGCACGATCCCACAGAGCGCAACAGCGGCAACCGCGGCTGCACGGAAAGTTGAACTGCTCATGAACTCGGACGAATACATCGCGTTGCCGGGCCGTGTCGGGCGTTTTGCACAAACAGACTAGCGGAATTCTCACGACCTCACGATCGGCTATTACAAATCAAACTGGCGGTTCAACGCATAGTTGCCGCCCGAGCATGGCTGGAATGCGGCTCGCGAGGCAGCTTGCGCGTTGCCGACTTCACTTTTCCGGATGCCTGCCGTTCGGCAACGGCGGCGTGACGTCGCCACGCCGCCGCTGCCCCGTGATATGTCAGGTACACCCGGCGAACCAGGGATACCGGTTCGGATATCCGGGACCGTAGAGATACGGACAGCCATAGCCGTAATCGTCGAAGTCGTAGTAATCGTCGTAGAAGCCGGGACCTGCAAAGCCGCGGCGGAAGTGACTGAGGCCGTGACGCCCCAGGCGGTGCGAGGGGAAGCCGCCGGCAAAACGTGGTCCCGTCGGGCCGAACGATCGGCCGCCGAAGCGCCCCGTGTGACCCGCAGCGAAGCCGCCCGCCATGGCGCCTCCACCAGGACCGCGACCCAAGCCACCCATGCGAGCGCCTCCGACGCCGCCGCCGAAGCCTCCCATATGGCCGCCGCCGAAGCCGCCCATGTGACCGCCTCCAAAACCTCCCATGTGGCCACCGCCGCCGAAGCCGCCGCCGCCATGGCCTCCACCACCACCACCGCCACCGCGCGCGTCGGCGCCGGTCGCCACCAGACTCAGCGCTACCGCTGCCGCCGCGAGTACCTTGAATGCTCGTTGTTGCATGACCTTGTCCTTTCATCGATCGCATCGCCGCCGCAGGCGCCGCCTGGCGTCGCCACGACAGATGCGGTCCATAAGACTTGGTGAGACGACGCCGTGACGCGATTAAAACAGCGTTTAGAAAAATCACACTTCCGACATCGGGCAGGTAATCTCTGCAACACAATTCGGGCCGGTCGACAGCGCGAGCCGGAAGCCATGCAGCTTGACGATTGCTGCGACCAGGCTGAGGCCAAGACCGACGCCGACGGACTGGCGGCTCTTGTCGGCGCGATAGAAACGCCGGAGCACGGCCTCCCGGTCGTCCGCACGGATTCCCGGCCCGGTGTCCGATATACGGATCACGACATTGCCGGCCTCTCTCGCCAGGGCCAGCCGGACCCGTCCATGGGCCGGCGTGAACTTCACCGCGTTGTCGACGAGGCTGATGACGGCTTCCCGCAGCAGATCGCTATCACATCGAACAATTATGCTGTCGTCGAGATCGGCGCACAAACTGACCTGCTTGTCCTCGGCCATCGGTTCGTAGAGATCGCAGGCCTCGCGCATCAGGCCGGCCAGCGCCACGTCGCAGAAGCCGCTGCGATCGCCGTAATGTTCTATCTCCCTCATCCGGAGCAGACTGGTGATAATGGCAAGCACCTCGTCGACCCCCGCGATCGCCCGGTCCGCGACCGACTGCAGATCCGCAGCCGTGGTTGCATTGACGCGACCGCGCTCCAGACCCACGCGGACGCGCGTCAGCGGCGTGCGCAGGTCATGGGCGATCTCGTTGCCGGTCTCCGCCATTTCCGTGACCAGCACCTCGATCTCGTCAAGCATGCTGTTGGCGATGATCGCCAGCTTGTCGAACGGATGATCGAGGTTGGCGGTCGGAAGCCGCTCGCGAAGGCCGGCATCGACGATGTGCCCGACCTGCGCGTGCAATTCGTCGACCCGCCGCTGCACCCGCAGGCTGAGCAGGCCGCCGATGGCCAGGCTAAGGCCGCCAGCCACGGGCAGCCCGAGCAGCAAGGCACGGCCGATCGCCGCCGCCAGTTCCTGGAGTTCGCCGCTATGCCGGGCAATAACCAACACCTGGCCATCGGGCAGGCGGCGGCCAATCGCCCGCACGGACATCGACTCCGCGGTCTGAGCATCCATCCTGATGGCCTGCGTCGCTTGAACTCTGCCGTCGATCGCCAGTCTTGGTGGAATCTCGCCCAGATTTCCGGCGATCCGCCTTCCGTCCGCGCCGAACAGACCGGCCAATCGAATCCGGCGCGGATCCGCAGCGAGACGGTCCTCGATCGTGACGATCCTGCGCTCCGGGACCACCGCTGCGATTGCCAAGGCAGCTTCGGCGATCGAGTCATCCATGTCGGCCTGCATCGAACTCCCGGCCTCCCAATACACGAATGCCGAGAACACCAGGATGCTCAGCGCGACCGCGATCGCGGTCCAGCGGAACGTCGTTGTGCGGACGAAATCAGGAAGGCGCACGGAGTATAAATCCAGCGCCGCGGACGTTGTGGATCATGGGCGGATCCTCCGGTCCATCCACCTTGTGTCGCAATCGCCCCATATGGACATCGACGAGATTGGTGGCCGGGACGAACTTGTAGTTCCAGACCTCCTCCAGCAGCATTGCGCGGGTAAGCAACTGGTCGTTACGCTGCATCATGTATTCGAGGAGCCGGAATTCGCGCGGCAACAGGTCGATCTGCCGTTCGCCGCGCCGGGCGGTCCGTTCGATCAGATCGAGCTCCAGCGGCCCGACCCTCAACTTCGTTTCGCGAGTTTCGATCGGACGGCGCAATAACGCTTCGATCCGCGCCACCAGCTCGATGAGCGCGAAAGGCTTTGTCAGATAGTCATCGCCGCCCATGCGCAGTCCGCGAACACGGTCATCGACCGCTCCAAGGGCGCTCAAAATCAACACGGGCGTGCGTATCTGCTCGCCCCGCAGCGTCTCGACGATGGTGAGGCCGTCTATGCCCGGCAGCATGCGATCGACGACCATCATGTCGGGTTTGCCGGATCGGGCCTTGTCGAGGCCCTCTATGCCGCTGGCGGCCAGTTCAACCTCAAATCCGCGTTCGGTCAGTTCGGCTGCGACCTCGTCGGCGGTCTCGCTGTCGTCCTCGATCAGTAGAATCTTGGCCATCGCCTTCATCTCGGTGCTGATCCCCGACCAGCAGGAATGCCGTGACTGCGGTCGGGGCTGTCTGAACTCTCCGCACTCTACCGCCATGTAATCATCCGCTCACCCCGTCCAACAGCGATCTTACGAATTGCCGTCCACGCGGGGCGGCGTGCCGGACAAGCCGCCTCCCGGGCAGCAGGTGGCAAGAGACCTGCAACCTCTATGACCCCGAGAATTAACTCAACTAAATACGAATTTAGCTTGCACCAATTTCGCGTTGAAAGCGTGCAGGCGCCGGCATCGACGTCCGACAGGCGTCAGACGCCGGGCGGCCATAAACTGTAATTTAATCGACCCGACGATTTTTTTGACTATTTCCATCGTCGCGAGGCGGCCCATGCCCCGATCTCAGACGGAGGACGTTTCTTGCCAGAGGTCTACATCAACCGCGTCGCGACGGCCGTGCCGCCCTATGACGTTCATGACGGCTTTCGTCGCTTCGCGCAGGAAAAGCTCGATCAAGCCGACTCCCGCCGGGCGCGGATGTTCGAACGGATGATCAGCCGATCAGGGATCGAGCACCGATTTTCGTGCCTCGCGCCGAGCAACCGGCCGGAAGGCGACCAGTTCGACGCCTACGGCTTCTATGCCCGCGGCAACTTCCCGGATACGGCGACGCGCATGGCGCAATACGAACGCCACGCGCCCGAATTGGCGCAGAGCGCGGTCGACCGGCTGCAGCTGGGCGCCGACAGCCACAGCATTACGCACCTGATCGTCACCAGTTGTACCGGTTTCTCGGCGCCCGGCATCGATCTGGATATCATTCAGCGGTGCGGGCTTCCCACAACAGTCGAACGCACCTTGGTCGGCTTCATGGGTTGCTACGCGGCCATCAATGCGCTGAAGCTCGCCTACCATATCGTCCGTTCCGAAGCATCGGCGCGGGTGCTGGTCGTCAATATCGAACTCTGCACGCTGCATCTGCAGGATACCATCGACCTTGAGCAGATACTCTCGTTCATGCTGTTCGCTGACGGCTGCGCCGCGAGCCTGGTGAGCGCCGAGCCCGTCGGCATCCTGCTCGACAGCTTTCGCGCGGTGCTGGTACCCGAGACCAGCGACCTGATCACCTGGAAAATCCGCGATGCCGGGTTCGATATGGTGTTGTCCGGACAGGTGCCGGCCGTCATTCACGAAAGCCTGCGACGCAGCGGCGACGAGATCCTGGCCGGCGCGCCCGCCGCGTCCATCGACCTGTGGGCGATCCACCCCGGTGGCCGCACCGTACTTGACGCGGTCGAACGCGCCTTCGTGCTGGCGCCTGCGGCACTGGCGGCCTCGCGTGAGGTGCTGCGCCGTTACGGCAACATGTCGTCAGCCACGGTCATGTTCGTTATCGAAAGGCTGATGCACGCGCGTCCGCGCGGCCGAGCCGGCTGCGCCATGTCGTTCGGCCCGGGGCTTATCGCGGAAACCATGCTTTTCCGAACTGCAGCGTGACCTCATGAGCACATTGAACAATACGATGCATGCGGCGGCGGACCTGTCGCGGCGAAGCACTGAAGTCGAATGGCTCGACACTGCCGATACCAGCCCGGCAGAGCTTGAGGCGGTGCTCCGGGACCTTGCGCGATTCAACGGCGCAATGCTCGGGCGCCAGGCGGTCATCAACTGGCTTGATGCCGCCGTCGCACGGATCCCCCAGCGCACGCAGCTCACCCTCATCGACGTAGGCTGCGGCTATGGGGATCTTTTGCGTGCGATCCGAGGCTGGGCCGACAAACGCGGCCTGAATATCAGTCTGATCGGGCTGGACCTCAGCCGCGAGACGGTCCGTATCGCGCAGAGCGCGACAAACGAAGAGCTCGGCATCGAGTATCGCGTCATGGATGTCTTCGACTTCGTCCCGCCCGCACCGGTCGACTTCATCGTCAGCAGCCTTCTCACGCATCACATGTCGGACGAGTCGATCGTGAAATTCCTGCGCTGGATGGAGCGAGCCGCCTGTCGCGGCTGGATGATCTACGACCTGCAACGCCACCAACTGCCGTTTCATTTCATTGGCCTTGTCGGCCGGCTGACCCGGCTGCATCCGATCGTGGTTCACGACGGCCGGATCTCGGTTGCACGGTCGCTCACCCGAACGGAGTGGACCGCTCGACTGCGCGAAGCCGGGATCGCACTGAAAAACGTGCGCCTGCGCTGGTTTTTGTTCCGCTTTGTGATCGGGCGGGTTCGATGATCAGGGTGGACACGATGGTCATTGGCGGCGGCCCGGCCGGCAGCGCCGCGGCCTGCGGCTTGGCGCGCGATGGCCACGATGTCATGCTGATCGAGCGCGCCGCCACCCCGCATCATAAAGTGTGCGGCGAATTCCTCAGTGCCGACACGCAGATCCTGTTGCAGCGGCTCGGGGTCGATGCGCTGGCGCTCGGGGCGGCGCCGGTTGCGGAGCTCACACTGCATACGTCCAGCCGGAGCCTGACCTCGACCTTACCTTTTCGGGGACTGTCGCTGTCGCGCTATCGACTGGACGCCGCGTTGATGCAACAGGCGCAATTCAGCGGAACGCGGCTGCATCGCGGCGTAATGGCAAGAGCCGTGAGACGCGAAGCATCCGGCTGGTCAGTCGTGTGCGACAACGGCCACACCATCGGCTGCCGAAACCTTGTCGTGGCCACCGGCAAGCTCGGCCTGCGCGGAATTGACGACAAGCGCGACCATTCGCGGGTCGGATTGAAGATGCACCTTCGGCCGACTTCCGCCCTTCACCGGGCTCTGGAGGGCCGGGTCGAGCTCTACTTTCTCGATGCCGGCTATGCGGGACTGGAACTGGTCGAAGATGGTATCGCCAATCTTTGCATGGTGCTGCCGCAAGAGACGACGGGCAAGTCGGGGGCGAGTTGGCCCGTTCTGCGCAACCGTCTGACGATCGCACTTCCCGAACTGGCGAAGCGACTGGCGGATGCGGAGCCGCTGTGGGAAAAACCGAAGGCCGTGGTCTGTCCCGGCGCCGGGCATCTTCACCGCGAGCCGGACGCTGCCGCCTATCGGGTCGGTGACCGTCTCGCTCACATACCGCCATTCACCGGCGACGGCCTCGCCATCGCGCTTGGGTCCGCGGCGCTCGCCGTGCAGCATATTCAGCGAGGCCTTTCAGCGGATCACTACCTGGCAGCCGCCCGGGACCTCACGGCCGGTCCGATCCAGCTGGCAAGTGTCATCTCCCGTCTTGCCGGCCATCGCTTCAGCCGCAACCTGATGTTTGCTGCCGCCGCTCGCAACCCGGGCCTGATCCGTTCGATCGTTCGCCACACCCGGCTGCCCCTGACACCGGGTGAGACTATTGCTGCCGTCCAGCCAGGCGTGTCGCGGGGCAGCCCATGACGACCGTGCACACCGAATTGGCCCTCGCAAACACCCGCACTTGGCTCGGCTTTGTCCTGATGTGCCTCGGGATGTTCATGGCGATCCTGGACATTCAGGTCGTCGCCACGTCGCTGCCCAGCATTCAGGGTTCGCTCGGCATATCCCCGGATGCGATGAGCTGGATCCAGACCTCGTATCTGATCGCGGAAATAGTCGCGATCCCGCTCACAGGATGGCTGACATACGTTCTTTCCATGCGTTGGCTGTTTGCCGCAGCGCTTGCTCTGTTCACGCTGGCATCGCTTGGGTGCGCCGCGAGCAGCACATTCGAGATGCTGGTGGCATTCCGTGTGCTGCAGGGCTTCGCCGGCGGCACGCTGATCCCGGCCGTGTTCGCCGCGGTCTTCCTGCTCTTTCCGCCACGCAGTCAGGGCATTGCCACAACCATCGCCGGCATCATGGCGGTCCTGGCGCCGACCCTCGGACCTGCAGTCGGCGGGTGGATCACCCAGACCTGGTCCTGGCACTGGCTGTTCCTGATCAATATCACTCCCGGCCTGATCGTCAGCATGGCCGCGCCCCCTCTGTTGCCGCGGCAACAGTTGAATCTGGGCGCCTTGGCCGAGATCGACTGGCGGTCACTGGTCCTGCTGGCGACGGCGCTGGCGGCGCTGGAGATCGGATTGAAGCAGGCGCCGCATGATGGCTGGGTGTCGGTGAACTGCGCGGGCCTTTTCGCATTGAGTGCGATCTGCGGCGGCCTGTTCGTGCGCGGCAGCTTGCGCGCCGCCCATCCGATCGTGCAGCTCGGCATGTTCCGGCATCGCTCATTTGCGATCGGATGTGTGCTGAGCTTCTGCCTGGGCGTCGGCCTGTTCGGCTCGGTCTACCTGATCCCGGTGTTTCTCGCTTACGTCAGGGGGCGCGACGCCCTGCAGATCGGTTCCACGCTGCTGGTGACGGGAGCTGCCCAACTGGCTATGTCGCCGGTCGCCGTCGCCCTGGAGCGGCGGCTCGATGCGCGCTGGCTGACGGCCGCAGGCTTCATCGTATTCGGCATCGGACTGGCGCTTAGCGCATTCCAGACCCGCGATACCGATTTCGATCAGATGCTCATCCCGCAGATCGTCCGCGGCATCGCCATCATGTTCTGCCTTTTGCCGCCGACCCGCCTGGCGCTGGGGTCGCTGCCGGAGGCGCAGGTGCCGGCTGCCAGCGGCCTGTTCAACCTGATGCGAAATCTTGGCGGCGCGGTGGGAATCGCGCTCATCGACACCATCCTGTACGGCCGTGGTCGCGTCCATGCCGATGCGCTCAAGATGCGGCTGCTGACCGGAGATCCCGAGGCCGCGACGGCCGTCGGCCTCGACCCCTCGCTGCTGGCGCGCAGCCTGTCCGGCCCGCCGCTCCACGCCATGGAAGTCTTGATCCGGCCGATGATCGAAAGAACCGCCTTTGTCTGGAGCGTGAACGAAGCCTGGGCCATGCTTGCTGCGATCGCTCTGTTCGCAGTGCTGCTGGTGCCGTTCGCATGGAGGTCGCGTGAGCGATAGGATGCCGCGCCGTGCTACGCGCATCAATCAATGCGACCGTGACGATTCTGATCGATGATCGGACGGCCAGCGCAAAAGAACGATCATGCAGCGATCGCGATAGCCATAGTAGAGAGAAGAACGGCACGAACTTCTGCCAGGTCAAAGTCACTCGGCCACTTCTTCCAGAACGTCCCCTTGCCTCCGGCCGCCCTCAGAGCGTCGCGTTGTCCGGTAACGACCAGGCGACAGGCCGTGATGTCGATGGAACAGCTTCGAAAAGGCTGCAGTGGTCTCGTAGCCGACGGAGGTCGCAATCCGTGCAATCCCCTCGTCGCTTGTCTCGAGCAGGAACGCAGCCTCCGACATCCGTCGCGCGATCAGATAGCGGTACATGGACTGGCCGACGAGCCTGGTGAAGCGGGCCGAAAAAGCGGAGCGACCGAGCCCCACGCGTTGCCCGAGGTCGTCAAGGGTCCAGGGCCGATCCGGCTGTTCGTGGATCAGTTGAAGCGCCGGTCCGATGTGCGGGTCCGCCATCGCCCCAAGCCACCCGCCTTCTCCGGGATCCAGAGACTTGATCCAGCTTCGCAACACCTCGACGAAGAGCACTTCTGTCAGTCGTGAAAGCGCGACGCCCTGGCCGGGACGCCCCCGCTCCGACTCGCTCACCATGCGGCGCAGAATCGCCTCGAGCCACTCACCGTCCTCGGTCGGCTTCAGCAGAAGCACCGGCGGAAGCAATTCCAGCACGCTGCCGCGCGACGGCCGCGCCACGGTGAACTTGCCGCAGATCATCGTCGCATACGGCGGCGCGTTACCACCGTGACGAACAACGCCTAGATGCGCCGACGATCGATCGAGGTCGATAACCGAAAACGGTGGCGTCCGGCGATCCGAATAAATCTCGTGTGGCTCGCCGCGTGAGACGACGACAAAGTCGCCGGCGGTCATGTGGAGTTCGCGTCCCTGTTCGAGGGCGAGGGTCGCCGAGCCACGGCTGAGATAATGGAACAGGGCGTAGGGGCGTTGCGGCAACGCCAGATTCCAGGGATGGCCGAGCTCGAAGTGGAAGAGCAGAGTCCCACCGAGGCGAACGCGGTCGAGTACTTCGGCAAGGATGTCCATGGCGGGTGATGCTAATCCCGCGGACGATACGACGCAATACTTGGACGATTGGGCTCTACCGTCCGAAACACCCTCATATTAGTTCGTGCCGAGTGCGCGGATGCATCGCGCGGTCATCCATCTGCCAAACCGGCGGATGGACGAACCGCGACTTTGCCGAAGCGCCTGCCATCACCCGACGCGTCGTCCGTCATCCAACAGGAGCTATCCATGCGAAATCTTCTGCTATCAACCGCCGCCGTCCTCATGGCCGGAGCGGCACTTGCCGCCCCTGCCCGGTCGGCTGAGCCGCCCAAGGGGGCGGCTCACAATATCGTGCTTGTTCATGGCGCCTTCGTCGACCAGACGAGTTGGAAGCCGGTCGCCGATATCCTCACCAAGAAGGGCTACAACGTCACGCTCGTCGAAAATCCGCTCACCTCCCTGGCCGCTGACGTCGACGCCACCAAACAGGCGCTGGCGAAGCAGAACGGCAAGACCGTTCTCGTCGGCCATTCCTGGGGCGGCGTGGTCATCACGCAGGCCGGTAACGATCCCAAGGTCTCGGCGCTCGTCTACGTCTCCGCTTTCGCGCCTGACGTGGGACAATCCCTGGCGACCCTCGCCAAGAGCGGTCCGGCCACCGAGGGGGCGGCGGCAATTCACCCGGACGACAAGGGCAACCTCTTCATCGATCCCAAGGTGTTTCCTTCGGCGGTCGCGGCTGACCTTCCTCGGGAGATCGCCGAATCTCTGGCAAATCATCAGCTTCCGTTGAACCACACGGCGTTCGAGGCGCCGGTCGATACGGCCGCCTGGCGCGACAAACCGACGTTCTACGTGATCAGCACCAGGGACAAGGTGATCGCACCCGAAGCCCAGAAGTTCTTCGCTACCGAGATGAAGGCGCAGACGACGGATGTCGCCGGCAGCCATGCTTCGCTCGTCGTTCATGCGAAGGAAGTTGCCGCGGTGATTGAAAAGGCCGCGCTCGTGAAGTGACAGGACCGCTCCCGGCACGTTCGTGCCGGGAGCGCCATATCGGTCACCCACTCGATTATTTCATGCCAAGCATCCGGAGGATGACATGACTGCACTCGACATCGCGAGCCAGGACGCCACGCTTGAGACGGCACCCACCCGTTACATCGAAGGCCGCGGAATCCGCTTCGCCTATCGCCGCCTCGGTCCATCGACCGGAACGCCGCTGGTTCTCCTGCAGCACTTCTCGGGCAACATCGATGCGTGGGATCCCGCGGTCGTCAACGCCCTCGCCGCCGATCGCCCGGTGATCGCTTTCGACAACGCCGGGGTCGGCCGCTCGACCGGTCGCACGCCCGACAATGTCGAGGCGATGGCACGAGACGCGGTCGCCTTCATCGATCTGCTTGGCCTCTCCGAAATCGACCTGCTGGGCTTTTCCCTCGGCGGCTGCGTTGCCCAGCAGATCGCTGCCGAGCACGGACGGCTGGTCCGCAGGCTCATCCTTGTCGGCACCGCGCCGAAGGGCGGAGAGGAACACCTGTTGGCGGTTCTGCAGGAGGCTTTTTCCCAAACCGATGCGCCGGATCCCCGCCTGCCGCTGTTCTTTACGACCTCGTCCGCCAGCCAGTCGTCCGGCCTGGCGTTCCTGAAGCGGACGAAGGTGCGCAAGGACGATCGGGACACCGATAACGGCAGCGCGGTCACCGATCCGCAGGCCAAGGCGCTGATCACCTGGTGCGCCACACCTGATCCCGAGCACGCCATGCTGCGCGCCATCCGCCAGCCCACGCTTGTGGTCAGCGGCAGCCACGACACCATGCTGCCCGCGAACAACGCCTACGCCATGTTCAAGGAACTCAGCAATGCCCAGCTGGTGCTCTATCCCGATTCAGGGCATGGCGCCCTGTTTCAGTATCACGACACGTTTGTCAGCCACGTGCGGACCTTCCTGGAGGCGTGACCCGTCGGCTGCATGATCTCCGACGCAACTTGCTTCCCTCTCCCCCGCTTGCGGGGAGAGGGTGGCTCGAAGGGCGGCAGGCCATTCGAGTCGGGTGAGGGGAGCCAGAGTTTTGCTCGATAGTCCCCTCACCCGAAGCCTCGCTGACGCGAGGCTCCGACCTCTCCCGCAAGCGGGCAGAGGTGAAGAGCGCTGCTTCTTGCAGCCTCAGACGCAATGTATTCATGAGAGTTATGGCAGGGAACAACATGACAATAGCGAAAGTCGAGGTCGAGCGTTTCAGCCTGACGAGCTCAAAACCGTTCGACACTGTCGTGGCCGCACTCAAGTCGGCGATAGGGCAGCCTGACATGGTGGAATTTTTCAAGGCGACCAGGGCGGCAAATTCCTTCCCGGATCTGGAGCGCGTCGTGCAAGGCGGGCTCGGCCGCACGGGTCTTATGCTGTTCGCGGAATTCGATTTGGGCGCCATTTTGCGTCGCGAAAGCGGATCCGAGATGCCGAAGGTCATTCGGCTAGTGATCGGCAATCCACTCATCATGAAAGAGATGGTCAAGCACGTCCCCGATGCCGGATCTTACGCGCCCGTCACGCTGCTCATCGACGAACGTGCCGATGGCGTGCATCTCTCCTATGACCTGATGGAGAGCTATCTGCTGCCGTATGGCAGCGCGGAAGCACTCGCCGTCGCCCGCAATCTCGATGCGAAAATCACAGGCTTGCTGCGCGAATCTGCAAGCTAAAATTCCTGACGATGTTTTCGGCGCTTGTGGGTGGGCGTTTCAAACGCGGCAATCGCGCAACACGTGAAGGCAACGTCGTGACGCGAGCCAGATGAATGGTATTTGACCCGGAAAGGAATTCCGACATGCACAAGACACTTCTTGCCATCCTCACTGCCACGGCGCTCTCCACCGCGGCTGTTGCAGCTGCTCCCGCCGTCAGCGCAGAGCCGCTGGAGGCCGCGACCCTTGATACGATCAGACTGCAGTTCGGCAGGCTCATGGAACTGGCCAACAACCACGATTTCAAGGCTCTGCACCGGATGTTTTGGCAATCGCCCTCGACCCTGCTGGTGGCGAAGAGCGCGATCCCGTCCGAGGGCAACTGGGCCGGCTTCTGGGGTAACGAAGCGGTTGATCAAAAGCTGCATGACATCGGCAGCTCCGGTCCGGTCGTGCTCGCGCCGGATTATTCGAAGCTCAAGGTCGTTGGCCTGACGCGCGACGTCGCGGAATCTTACGTGCCGACGAACATCACGGTCTCCTATGCGGGACAGGATGGAACAGCCCGGCCGTTTCTGATGATCATCAACTGGCTTCGCGTCGGCAACGAGTGGAAGGTTGCTTCCGAAATCATTCTTCCGGTGCCGCCGGCCCCCGCAAAGAGCTAGATCCGCCAGGCTCCGTTCTTATTGTTTGCTGTCGCGAAATGAGGGCTGCAGTTGCAGGACGTCCGCGGCGGACATCCTCGCCTGATCGAGCATGCCAGCGTTCACCAGCGACGCGGAGAGCAGCATGCGAGAAATGCTGGCCGGGATTGACATGGACGGCCTTCCGGGCGGCACTTGTAGCCTCCTCGAGGCCACCGCGATGGAAATGGCCCAGTGCCAGCGCGATGCGCGGACCATGCCCATGGGTCGAACGGACTCAACCGCGTCACGCGCTCACCTCCTTCGATCGCCTGCTCAGCCTTTTCGGCCTTCCCTAGAATGGCGCCCCCGAAAATAGGTAATCGCCGATCATGGACTGACGGCGAGCGCGGTGTCGAGCGCTGCACGAGATCGCCGTCGCCGGGCGCTACAGCGCCATTCAGAATGAAAAGTTAGGAAATGCAAAAAGCGCCTGCGCCGTGAGGATAAGTACTGGCTGGGGCGGGAGGGATCGAACCTCCGAATGGGGGAATCAAAATCCCCTGCCTTACCACTTGGCTACGCCCCAATGCCGGCCGCGGCCGGACCGGTCCGGCGCGGTGACCCGCGGCTCCGTGGGTCTATAGGGAGACTCCCGGCATTTCAACCGCCTCAAGCCGGCTGCCAGCCAATGGAATGTGTCCCGGACGCCGCGCGCTGCGCCTCCGCAGGAGGCGGCGTGCGCTGCAGAGCCGGGACCGTCCAAAACGCGGAGTTTGGCACGGTCCCGGCTCTGCGGAGCGGCATGGCGCGAAGCTTCGCTTCGCCATGCCGCTCCGCGTCCGGGACAAGAGCCGGTCCCAGGTGGCCCAGATTCCCGCCCGGCCCTGTTGAGGGAGCGGGCGTTTCGTGGGAAACCCCGGTCAAAGCCCCAAGAATTCCGCGGAGAGACGTCCATGACCTATCGCGCCCCGATCGACGACATGCTGCTGGCCCTCAATCACGGCGCCGGGCTGCAGGCGGCGCTAAACGCCGGGCATTACGGCGAGTTCGACGCCGACATCACCAAGGCGGTGCTCGAGGAGGCCGGCCGCTTCGCCACCGACGTGCTGGCGCCGCTGAACCGTGTCGGCGACAAGGCTGGCATCCGGCTGGCCGACGGCAAGGTCACCACCGCGCCGGGCTGGCCCGACGCCTATGCACGCTGGACCGCGGCCGGCTGGAACGCGGTGTCCGGGCCGGAAGCCTTCGGCGGCCAAGGCCTGCCGCTGGCGGTCAACGCCGCCTGCACCGAGATCTGGAGCGCCGCCAACATCGCCTTCGGCCTGTGCCCGCTGCTGACGCTGTCGGCCATCGAGGCGCTCGACGCCCATGGCAGCGACGAGCTGAAAAATATCTTTCTGGAGAAGCTGGTGACCGGCGCCTGGACCGGCACCATGCAGCTGACCGAGCCGCAGGCCGGC
>LNAP01003541.1_pt1 | contig 23905 bp, 25 predicted proteins | sample 602601 | NCBI WGS metagenome assembly LNAP01 (sample SAMN02440304, study PRJNA202911) | soil metagenome | biome: Subtropical and temperate rainforests or woodlands; isolation source: soil samples (1 kg each in a 20% v/v slurry with milli Q water) were... ...
CCCTTAATTTACAGCTAACTTATTGATTAACAACAAGTTTTAAGAGCCTTCCGCGCCGGAAGTGGTGCGCATTATAAGCACCCACGAAATACCGTCAAGCGATTATTTGACCTTTTACTCAGCTTTCAACGTAACCCGCGCAAATGCCTTCTTACCGGCCTGGCAAACATGGGTCGCGCCGAGTACGTATATAAAGGTGCGATCAACAACCTCGCCATCTATACGCACGCTACCCGCATTCAACAGATCACGAGCGCCCGCCGCATTCTTTACCAACCCAGCCTTATTAAGGAGAGAGGCAATCGGAAGGTCTTCTGCCGAAACAACAACGACCTCAGGCAAATCATCTGGCAATTCACCTTCCTTCATACGGTTGCCCGCAGAACGGTGAGCATTGGCGGCAGCTTCTTCGCCATGGAAACGAGCGACAATCTCCTCCGCCAACTTGATCTTGATGTCGCGCGGATTCGCACCATTAGCAACGTCCGCTTTGAAGACACCAATCTCCTCCATCGTCCGGAAGCTCAGCAACTCGAAGTAACGCCACATCAACGAGTCTGGGATCGACACCAACTTGTTGTACATAACGCCCGGCGCTTCCTGAATACCGACGTAGTTACCCAGCGACTTGGACATCTTCTTCACACCATCCAAGCCTTCCAGCAACGGCATGGTGAGAATGGTCTGCGCTTCCTGACCATAAGCGCGCTGCAACTCGCGCCCCATGAGCAGGTTGAACTTTTGATCGGTACCGCCCAGCTCAACATCCGCGCGCAGCGCTACCGAGTCATAGCCTTGCACCAGCGGATAGAGGAATTCGTGAATGGCGATGGGCTGATTGCCGGCGTAACGCTTGCTGAAGTCATCGCGTTCCAGCATCCGAGCAACGGTGTATTGCGAAGCCAGACGAATAAAATCAGCAGGCGTGAGTTGATCCATCCAGGTGGAATTAAACGCCACCTCGGTTTTCGCCGGATCGAGAATTTTAAATACCTGCGCTTTGTAGGTCTCGGCGTTATCGAGAACCTGCTCGCGAGTCAACGGCGGCCGAGTTGCGCTCTTGCCGCTGGGGTCACCGATCATCCCGGTGAAGTCGCCGATCAGAAAAACCACCTGATGGCCCAACTCCTGGAACTGACGCAGCTTATTAATAAGCACGGTATGACCAAGATGAAGATCGGGCGCGGTCGGATCGAAACCGGCCTTAATACGCAGCGGTTGCCCACGCTTCAATTTCTCGATCAGCTCGGCCTCGACCAACACCTCTTCTGCGCCGCGCTTGATCAGCGCCAGCTGCTCTTCAACCGACTTCATACCCGCCCCACACCACCTGATTTTCGAAGGGAACCAACCATACAAGATCAGCAACTAATTACAAGTTTGTGCCTAGCGCTTGGCCGGCAGCCGCTAAAGGAGAAATTCGCAGGCTTGCCTCAAGGTGCTTTTGGTTATATTTTATACAGTTACTTCATATTCATCATTTTCTTCATCTCTTCTTTTCACCTTTTCAAAGTCAAAATTACCCTATGACCTCAATTTCTAAAGCGCCGCCTCCATACCCCAAAAGCCATCTCCTAGCGGCCAGCGGGATCGCCGCCCTCCTCAGTCTGGCCCTTTTGGTTTTCCCATCACGCGAAGTAGAAGCGAAAAAGACCACCCTTAATCTTGAGCTGAACAACGCCGAACAGCTCGAATCATCCCAGAATGAATCGCTGCAACCCCGCCTTCCGGGCGAATCAAGTGCATCGCCGTTCGCTCAAATTGACGCCCAGAACCCAAGCACCGAGCAGGCGGAAAAGCCTGCCGAGAAGCCCGCCGAGAAAGTCGCCGAAGCTCCGCCAGCCGATCCTTACACCAAGCTGATTACCGTCGCCAACGGCGACACGCTGTCGACCGTTTTCCAGAAAGCCGGCCTCACTCCGACGCATCTGCACGAGGCTCTAAATAGCAGCAACGACGCCAAGCGTTTCGGCCAGTTGAAAGTCGGTCAGGTGCTGGAAGTGAAACTGACCCAGGACGGCGGCTTGCAGCATCTGCAAAGCAAGCTTAGCGACCTTGAGACCATCACCCTCGCCAAGACCGACAAAGGCTTCGAGTTCAAACGCGACCTCACCCAACCAACCATCCGCACGGCTTACGCCCATGGCGTGATCGATAGCTCGCTGTTTCTGTCGGCCAAGCGCGCCGGGCTGTCGCATAACATGACCATGGACCTGGCTAATGTCTTTGGTTACGACATCGACTTCGCGCAGGACATCCGCGAAGGCGACGAGTTTGAAGTGATCTACGAGCAAAAGGTGGTTAACGATAAGCCCGTCGGCTCAGGCAACATTCTCGCCGCCCGCTTTGTAAACCGCGGCAAGCCGTTTACCGCCGTGCGTTACACCAGCAAGCAAGGTTCCACCAGCTACTACACCGCTGATGGCAACAGCATGCGCAAAGCCTTTATCCGCACCCCTGTGGACTTTGCCCGTATCAGCTCGCGCTTCTCCGTAGGACGTTTCCACCCGATATTGAACAAGATCCGCGCCCATAAAGGCGTGGATTACGCCGCCCCGCGCGGTACGCCGATCAAAGCTGCTGGTGATGGCCGCGTGCAGCTCGCTGGCCGCCGTGGCGGCTACGGCAACACCATCATCATTCAACACAACAAGACCTACACCACGCTGTACGGCCATATGCAGGGTTTTGCCAAGGGTATTAAAACCGGCAGCATGGTTAAACAGGGTCAGGTAATCGGTTATATCGGCACCACTGGCCTGTCGACCGGCCCGCATTTGCACTACGAATTCCAGGTCAATGGCGTTCACGTCGACCCGCTTAGCCAAAAGCTGGCAATGGCCGACCCAATCTCCGGACCGGACAAAACGCGCTTTATGCAGATGAGCAAACCGCTAATGGCGCAGATGGATCAAGAAAAGGCCACCATGCTGGCCTTGAACAAGCGCTAAGCGATGCCGCGCTATATAGGGGTGATGTCCGGCACCAGCCTAGATGGGCTGGACATCGCTCTGATCGAGCAGGAGCAACACACCACCCTGCTCGCTACCCACTACCTGCCAATGCCCGACGACCTCCGTGCCGACCTGCTCGCCCTGTGCAGCCCAGGCCCGGACGAGCTAGCCCGTGCCGCAATAGCCGAACAGCACTGGGCCCGCCTAGCCGCCCAAGGCATTCACTCGGTGCTCACCGAGCACAACCTCAAGCCCGCAGACATCCGCGCCATCGGCAGCCACGGCCAAACCGTGCGTCATGAGCCCGCTCGCGGCTTCACCGTACAGATCGGCAACCCCGCTCTGCTCACCGAGCTCACCGGTATCACCGTGGTTGCCGACTTCCGCCGCCGCGACGTAGCCGCTGGCGGCCAAGGTGCACCGCTGGTACCGGCCTTCCACGACGCACTGTTCAGCGATGGAACAAGCCGTCGCGCGGTATTAAATGTGGGCGGGTTCAGCAACCTCAGCCTGCTCGATCCGGATGAGCCGGTGCATGGTTTTGACTCCGGTCCGGGCAATGTCCTGCTCGACGCCTGGATCAACCGCCATCAGGGCCTGGCTTACGACCGCAATGGCGACTGGGCCGCTAGCGGTCAGGTATCCGCGGATTTGCTCCAAGCGCTGCTAAGCGATCCGTTTTTCACCACTAAGGGCCCGAAAAGCACTGGCCGCGAGCTGTTCAACTTGCCATGGCTGGACCAGCACCTCAGCCAGTTGCCCGCGATCGCACCATCAGACGTACAAGCAACGCTGCTGGAAATGACAGCACAGAGCGTCGTTGCATCACTGAAAAACGCCCAACAAGGCACCCAGCAGCTGCTTGTCTGCGGCGGCGGGGCGCACAACCTCACATTGATGAAGCGCTTCGCCGAGCTAATGCCGGCTTGTGCGGTGGCGAGTACCGCCGACTATGGCGTGCCGGCGGATTGGGTTGAGGCCATGGCCTTTGCCTGGCTGGCCCACTGCTGCCTGGAAGGCATTCCCAGTAATCGCCCCAGCGTCACTGGCGCCAAGGGCCTGCGCATACTGGGCGCCATCTACCCCGCCTGACTCCCAGAAACAACAACGCCGCGCAAAGGCGCGGCGTTGATACAGGCAATAGCGATCAGATCGAGAACGAAGAACCGCAGCCGCAGGTGGTGGTGGCGTTCGGGTTTTTGATTACGAACCGCGAACCTTCCAGGCCTTCCTGATAATCGACTTCGGCACCGGCCAGGTACTGAAAGCTCATCGGGTCGACCACCAGGCTCACGCCCTCGCGCTCAACGATGGTGTCATCGTCGGCCACTTCTTCATCGAAGGTGAAGCCGTACTGGAAGCCCGAGCAACCACCGCCCGTGACGAACACACGCAATTTCAGACGTGGATTGCCTTCCTCATCAACAAGGTTTTTCACCTTGCTGGCCGCACCCTGCGTGAATTGCAACGGAGTGGGGGTGAAGGATTCGACGCTCATGCTGTCTTTCTCCCGGCGATTAGCCGACGTATTACCAAGGGGACGCGGCATTATCCGCTTCCCCTACGAAAATGGTCAACTATTGATCAGCGCAGCGCTGACCAATAGAACAGGCTTACGGCAGCAACGCCGCGTGGGACAGGCCCAGACGTTCATCCAGGCCGAACAGAATATTCATGTTCTGCACTGCCTGACCGGACGCCCCTTTAACCAAGTTATCAATCACCGACAACACCACCACCAAGTCGCCGCCCTGCGGGCGATGCACAGCAATACGGCAAACGTTGGCGCCGCGCACGCTACGGGTTTCTGGGTGGCTGCCAGCCGGCATCACATCCACAAAGGGCTCGTTGGCATAACGCTTTTCAAACAATTCCTGCAGGTTTACCGACTTATCCGCAACGGTGGCGTACAGCGTCGAGTGAATGCCACGAATCATCGGCGTCAGGTGCGGAACGAAGGTCAGACCAACATCGCCACCGGATGCACGACGCAAGCCCTGGGTGATTTCCGGCAGGTGACGGTGACCTTTCACCGAATACGCCATCATGCTTTCGCCGGCTTCGCAAAACAGCGAGCCGACTTTGGCGCCACGACCAGCGCCACTCACGCCGGACTTACAGTCAGCAATCAAACGGCTGGTGTCCGCGATACCGGCTTCGAGCAGCGGCAAAAAGCCCAGTTGCGTAGCGGTCGGGTAGCAGCCAGGCACGGCAATCAGGCGCGCGTTCTTGATTTGCTCACGGTTTACTTCCGGCAAGCCATACACGGCTTCGCCCAACAGCTCAGGCGCGCCGTGCGGTTGACCGTACCACTTAGCCCACTCCTCGGCGTCTTGCAGACGGAAGTCGGCAGAAAGGTCGATGACCTTGGTGCCAGCGGCCAGCAGTTCGCCGGCCAGGGCATGGGCAACACCGTGGGGCGTGGCGAAGAACACTACGTCGCAGGCGGCCAGGGTTTGCGTGTCGGGCACGCTAAAGGACAGGTTGTCGTAGTGACCGCGCAGGTTCGGGTACATCTCATCGACGCGTGTGCCAGTTTCCGAACGCGAGGTAATTACCACCACCTCAGCTTGCGGATGCTGAGCCAACAGACGCAGCAACTCGACCCCGGTGTAGCCTGTGCCGCCGACGATACCGACCTTGACCATCACTATTCCTCTACAAAGACCACTGAACCCAACTGCGGGAGAGCTGCCGATGATACGGGCGCATCGGCCATGGGCCAACCGCCTTAGTGACGTAAGGCTGACGAAACCTGTTTAATACGGCCACTTCAGGGCACTCGCGGCTCGAATAACCACCTTATTTGTTTGGGAAACCCTAATGCTCTACCTCTGGGTAAAAGCCTTCCACATCATCGCCATGGTTTGCTGGTTCGCCGGGCTGTTTTACCTGCCGCGCCTGTTCGTTTACCACGCCATGAGCGAAGACAGCGCCAGCAAGGAGCGCTTCTGCGTGATGGAGCGCAAGCTCTATCGCGGCATTATGACCCCCTCAATGCTCGCCACGATTGGCCTGGGTATTTGGCTGCTGAGCCTTAACCCGAGCCTGCTTAGTCAGGGCTGGATGCACGCCAAGCTAACCTTGGTGCTGGTTCTGGTCGGTTATCACCATATGTGCGGCGCCATGCGCAAGCGGTTCGCCGCCGGCGAGCAACGCCACAGCCATGTGTTCTACCGTTGGTTTAACGAAGCGCCGGTGCTGGCACTGCTGGCCATCGTAATTCTGGTGGTGGTGCGCCCGTTCTAATACGTACAACTGCCGCGTAACGCCGGCGTCGTCTAGTCGATTGGAGGTTACTGATGTCTTTGCCTGCCCTGCTCGAAGAACGTCTGCGCTTACCGGTGGTTGCGGCGCCAATGTTTCTGGTCTCCAACCCGCAATTGGTGCTGGCCTGCTGCAACAGCGGCATCGTTGGCAGTTTCCCTGCGCTTAACCAGCGCGAAAGCAGCGGCTTCAAAGCCTGGCTGGATGAGATCAACGCAGGCCTGCAACCCGACGCTGCGCCCTACGCCGTTAACCTCATCGTGCATAACACCAACCCACGTCTGCAGGCCGACTTGGCTATCTGCGTAGAGCAGCGCGTGCCGATCGTGATCACCAGCCTGGGCGCGGTCAAAGAAGTGGTCGATGCCGTACACAGTTATGGCGGCCTGGTATTCCACGACGTCACCACGCGCCGGCATGCCGAGAAAGCCGCCGAGGCTGGCGTCGATGGTTTGATCGCAGTGGCTGCCGGCGCCGGTGGACATGCAGGAACCTGGAGCCCATTCGCGCTGGTCGCAGAGATTCGCCAGTTCTTCGACAAGACCGTGCTACTAGCCGGCTGTCTTAACCATGGTCACGAAATTCTTGCCGCACAGTTGCTCGGCGCCGACCTGGCTTACCTCGGCACACGCATGATCGCGGTGCAAGAGAACGACGCGCCCGACGCCTACAAAGAGATGATCCTCGCCGCCAAAGCCGCCGATATCGTGCATACACCAGCGGTCTCCGGCGTGCCGGCCAGCTTTATGCGCCAAAGTCTGGAAGCCGGCGGGTTCGACCTGGCCAAGCTGCAAGACAAAGGCGCGGTGAACTACGGCGAGAAACTCAAACCCATCAATGACGAAGCCAAAGCCTGGAAAACCGTATGGTCCGCCGGCCAAGGCGTTGGCGATATCAGTGACTTGCCAACCGTAGCTGAGCTGGTCAAGCGCCTGGACGACGAATACCGCGCCGCCCTGCAACGCGGCGTGCAACTGGGCCAGCGCTGGCCACGATGAACCGTCGCCACCTGCTTGGCCTGGGTGCGTTGGGCTTACTGGGTATATGGGCGGCGCGCCCTGGCGACAATGGCCGCCCCTACGACGACTACTTCTCCACCCTGAACGCGTTGTTAAAACAACAAGGCATTGGGGTGCCGTTGCTTGTCGTGGATATGCAGCGCCTGGATGCCAATGCCGACGTGCTGGCCCAACGCCTGGGCAGCACGCTGCCGCTGCGGCTGGTGGCCAAGTCGCTGGCCAGTGATGGCTTGCTCGACTACCTAGCCAAGAAGCTCTCGACGCGGCGCTTTATGGCCTTCCACCAACCGCAACTTAATCAACTGGCCCGGCTATTCACCGACGCAGACGTACTGCTGGGTAAGCCATTGCCGGTCAACGCTGCCCTGGCGTTCTATCAACAGCTGGGCAATGCCACAGGCTTTGACCCCGCGCATCAGGTCACCTGGCTGATCGACAGCCCTCAGCGCCTGCAGCAATACGCCGAACTGGCCAGTGCCCTTAAACAACCGCTGCAAATTGCCATGGAAATCGACCTGGGCCTGGCTCGAGGTGGCTTTAGTGACCCGCTAGCCCTTGGCCAAGCGCTGACCCTATTGCGCACCCGCAACGCCCCACTGCGAGTGCGCGGCCTGATGGGTTACGACGCCCACGTCGCCCACTCACCGCCGTGGATAGGTCGCGATCGCGCCTTTAGCGACTGCAACGCACGCTACCGCGCCTTTATCGAAACGGCGCAAACCTTCACCGATCTCTGGCCTGCGCAGCCGCTCTTGAACGGAGCCGGCAGCCTGACCTATGCCCTACATGCCCGTGGCGACACGCCGCTAAACGAAGTGTCGGTCGGCTCAGCCTTGCTTAAGCCCAGCGAGTTCGACAGCGAGCTGCTAAGCAGTCACACCCCGGCGTTGTGGATCGCCACGCCAGTACTCAAGGCGCAAGGCGGCGAGCTACCGTATATGGCCAACCTGCAATCGGCGCTGCAGCGCTGGGACCAGAATCGCCAGCGCGCCTATTACCTGTATGGCGGGCGCTGGCCAGCCGCCCCGATTGCTCCGGCGGGCCTCAGTTATGACTCGATATATGGACGCAGCGCCAATCAGGAGCGGGTAAACGGCTCGGCGGCCACCGCGCTAAACGTCGATGACTGGGTATTTCTTCGCCCGCAGCTATCCGAAGGCGTGCTGGATGACTTCGGCGAACTCCGCTTGTTGCGCAATAACCGTCTGGTGGGGAGCTGGAAGCCAGAAAACATCGGCTGAAGCGTGATCGCCGTCACGCCTGACCTTGTCGGCAAGCCACTATGGCCAGTACGCTGTGCCCCACTTCATCTCGATCGCTGACAGGGACGTGCACATGACCGATACACGTTACAAAATCGTATTCGCTGGCGAGCTTATGCCGGCCGCCGCATTGGACGCGGTAAAAGACAACCTGGCTCGCCTGTTCAAGAGCGACTTGGCCAAAATCGACGGCCTGTTTACCGGTAGCCCGGTGGCACTTAAGCGAGACCTCAGTGATGCCGAGGCCGACAAATACGTCGCAGCCCTGCAAAACGCCGGTGCCAAGGTCTACAAAGAAGCCGATCTGGCCGCCAGCCTCAGCCTGGTGGAAACCGACGCGCCCCGCGCGACGCCCGCCGAGCCCGTACCCGTGGCGGACGCCACGCACATGACCTGCCCTAAGTGTGGTCATGTACAAGGCAAAGCCATCGAGTGCAGCGCCTGCGGCATCATTATCGACAAATACATTGCCCGTCAGGCCCAACTGGCCGAGACCACGGCGGTTGCTTCCGCACCAGCACCCGCTGCCATGGTCGCAGCCACCGCTGGGCCAGTGGCAGCTTCGCCATACGCCACTCCGCAAGCGCAAGTTAGCGATGGCGCGGCCGAATTCGGCGAACTGAACTACTTCGGTGTTGAAGGTCGGATTGGCCGCGTGCGCTATCTGGGCTGGAGCATGGCTATGAGCTTGCTGTCGATTCCAGTCTTCGGCTTGGTATTCGTCGGCGCTATGGCGATCTCCCAAGTGCTCGCCATCTTGTTGATGGCGGTCGCGGTTATCGGCTTGGTGGTGGTAGGCGTTGGTATCGGCGCTAAACGTTTGCATGACTTGGGCTGGTCAGCGTGGTTACTGTTGCTGATGTTTGTGCCGATTGTTGGCAGCGTATTTAGTTTGCTGATGCTGGTTTTGCCCGGCACACCAGGCGCCAACCGCTACGGCCCGCCGCCGCCACCAAACAGCAAAGGCGTTGTTGCACTGGCCTGGACCCTGTTGTTAGTACCTATCATCGGTATTCTGGCCGCCATCGCAATTCCGGCTTACCAGGGCTACCTGGACCGCGCCGCAGAAGCTGGTTACTCGCAAGAGCAATCCGCCGACCCGTCCGCTGACTATGCCGAACCTGCTGAGGCCGTAGAGCCGGCCGACGTTGGCGAGCAAGCTGACGATAGCGAATCGAACGAAGAGTAAGCGCCCCACTGCTGTCTTTCCCACTAGCCGCGCGGAGAACCCCATGCCCCGTTATGCATTAGTAACCGGGGCCTCCAGCGGCATCGGTTTGGCCTTGGCAGAAGCCTTGGCCAGACGTGGGCGCAACCTGATTCTGGTAGCCCGCCAGCGCGATGTACTAGAAAGCGTCGCCTGCGAGTTCACCCAGCGCTTTGGCGTGGAGGTGCTGTTTCGCACCTGCAACCTCGCCCACCCCACCCAACTCACCGGCCTGATCCATGAACTGGAACAGGGCGAGTTGCATATCGACTTGCTGATAAACAACGCCGGCCTTGGTACCTCCGGGCCGTTTCTCGACAGCGACTGGGGCCGCGAGCAACAACAACTGGAAGTAAACCTGCTGGCCCTCACCCGCTTGTGCCACGCCATCGGCAACAGCATGGCGCTGCAAGGCGGCGGGCAGATTCTCAATGTGGCGTCGGTGGCGGCGTTTCAGCCAGGGCCATGGATGAGCAGCTACTACGCGGGCAAAGCCTATGTGCTGAATTTTTCCGAAGGCTTACGCGAGGAGTTGCACGGGCGTGGCATCAAGGTGTCCGTGCTCTGCCCAGGGCCAACGCGCACCGCGTTTTTTCGCGGCGCGCAGATGGAAATGGGCAAGCTCAATAACAGCAAACTGATGATGAACGCCGAAGAACTCGCCCTCTATACAGTGCGAGCGCTGGAGAAAAACCGCGCGATCATTATTCCCGGCTGGCGCAATCGCCTGGCGGCATGCAGCTCACGTTTCGCCCCGCGCTGGCTGGTACGCAAGCTAGCGGGGCACATTAACAAACGCTTCACTCATTAACCGCGGGCCACTAGCCTGCCGCAACCGTTCGCCCGGCCGCCCACGTACGCAGAGCCGCCAAGTCTTCGGCCATCACCACCGACAACGGCGAGGTGCTGCTAATGGTGCGCAGCAGCAGGGCCTGATCCACCGGCTGTTGCCGCGCCTGGCCGGCATACAGGGCACTGACCACCACTTGTTCAATCTCAGCACCGGTAAAGCCATCGCTAACGGCTGCCAGTTGCGCCAGATCGAAGCTGCCCGGCTCCAGCTCGCGACGTTGCAAGTGAATACGGAAGATATCTGCACGGACTTCGGCATTCGGCAGGTCGATAAAAAACAGCTCGTCAAAGCGCCCTTTGCGCACCAGCTCCGGCGGCAGACGATCGATGCTGTTGGCGGTGGCAACCATAAACACCGGTGCTTTGCGCTCGGCCATCCAGGTTAGCAACGTGCCCAGTACGCGCTGGCTGACGCCGCCGTCCTGATCACCGCTGGCCAGGCCTTTTTCCACCTCGTCCATCCACAACACGCAAGGCGCCATTTGCTCGGCCAAGCGCAGGGCTTCGCGCAGGTTGCGTTCGGTTTCGCCAAAGAACTTGTTGTACAGGCAGGCGAAATCCAGGCGCAGCAGCGGCAAGCCCCACAAGCCCGCTACCGCTTTGGCCGCCAGGCTTTTACCGCCGCCCTGCACACCCACCAGCAACATGCCTTTGGGTAAATCGGTGGCCTTGGCCTCGAGAAAAATATCCTGCCGTTCGGCCAGCCAGCGCTTGAGGTTTAGCAAACCGCCGACCTCGGCGAAGCGCGCGGTGTCGTGCTCAAAGCTGAGTACACCTTCCAGGTCGAGCAGCTTGAATTTGGTTTTGTTCAGCTCGGGCAAATCTTCCTGGGTGATGGCTCCGTCGTTGCAAATCACCCCGCGCGCCAGCACCCGCGCTTCGGCGTGACTCATGCCGCGCAGGTTTTTTACCACCTGCTGCAGGGTGCGGTTATCGGTACGCACCCGCGCACCGCGATTACGCTCGCTCCAACGGCCGGCTTCTTCGCGAACGATGGCCAACAATTCGTCTTCAGACGGCAGCGCTAACGTGAAACGTGCGGCATAGCGTTGTACTTCCGGCGGTAACTTCAAGGCATGGGAAACCAGCACCACCGTCGGCTTATGTGGCGCCTCGGCCATGGCGATTTCTTTGAGCAAGCGCACCAGCTTGGGGTTGTCCTCAATAAAGGGGTGGAGGTCACAGAGCACATAAAGATTGGGCTGCGGGTCATGCTTAATCAGGCGCAGCGCCGCGTCCGGCTCAAAGCTGGGCGTATCCCCCTGCGGCTCGCCACCAAAGCCGAGCCTCTGCATGCCCTCGGTCACCGCCCAGGTGTAAAGCCCTAGCCCACGCTTTACCGCCAGGCTGGTCAGGGTTTCCATCACCCGCTGCTCATCCCAGGACTCGATCACCACCAGCTTTACTTTGGAATCGAGCACCAAGCCCAAGTCATGGATATCGTTCTTCACACCTGCTCCCTATTGCTCACGCCACAACGGCATGCGCTCGCCGTCTATGGCGGGCCTGTTAAACTCCGGCGTTCTATCACCAGCTGGAGACCTGTCCGTGGACTGTCTGTTCTGCAAGATCGTCGCCGGGGACATTCCCGCGCGCAAGCTTTATGAAGACGACCAGGTTGTTGCGTTTCACGATATTGGCCCACAAGCGCCAGTGCACTTTCTGGTCATCCCGAAAAAACATATCGCCACCCTGCACGACCTCAGCGAAGACGACAAAGCCCTGGCCGGCCATATGCTCTTTACCGCCCAACGTCTAGCCAAAGAACAAGGCTGTGAGCAGGGCTTTCGCGCGGTGATGAACTGCAACGAGGACGGCGGGCAAACTGTCTACCACATCCATATGCATGTGCTCGGCAAGCGCCAACTGGCCTGGCCGCCGGGTTGATGCGGGGGGTTATTACGCTGGCGCTGGCCAGCCTGTTGAGCACCCATAGCTGGGCCGCCGAGGTTTTTCACGACACCCTGAGCAGCAATGAGCCAGGCCCCGAATGGGTGAAAGTACCGGCGGGGCAATTCCTGTTCGGCGACAGCACAGGGCGCGGCAACTACAACGAACAGCCCGCACAGCTGATTACCATCCCTGAGCCGTTTGCCATTGGCCGCTTCGAGCTGACATTCGCCGACTGGCAGCGTTATGCCCGCGCCACCGGCAAAGCATTGCCCGATAACGAAGGTTGGGGCTTGTCGGAGCAGCGGCCGGTAATTCATGTGTCCTGGTTTGATGTGCAGAGCTACCTGCAATGGCTGTCGAAAGACACCGGCCAACGCTACCGCCTGCCCACCGAGGCCGAGTGGGAATATGCCGCGCGCGGCGGCAGCAAGAGCTTTTACTGGTGGGGCGAACAGCTCGACAGTCCCGAGGATCACCCGCGCGCCCACTGCCGTGGCTGCGGTTCGCCGCGTTCCGACCAATACAAAACCAGCCAAGTCGGTCAGTTCGCGCCGAATGCGTTTGGGCTATACGACACCGCTGGCAATGTTTGGGAATGGACGGCCTCGCGCTTTGTCACACCGTTCGACGGCAGCGAGCAACAGGCCGCCGGGTTGCTGGATCAAAGCCCTCGCGTCGTCCGTGGTGGCGCCTGGAACAGTGGCCCAACCTACTTGCGCAGCAGCTTCCGTGACCTGAAGCAGCCTGGCAAAGATGACTATGCTTTAGGTTTTCGCGTGCTCCGCGAGCTGCCGTAAGCGGCGCACTTCTCGCAAGTGTTGGAGTAAACTGCCCGCAGACTTTTCCGGAGGTAATCCTATGACTACCGAACGCCACTACTCCCCCGTCGACCGCCTGCTGCTGCAGGCCGACGCGGCCCTACGCACCCTGCTGCCCTTTAGCGGCCAACCCTACCGCCCCTCTCCTGGGCTGACCCAACCCGATGTGGAACTAAACGCCGATGACACCCGCCATGTGGCCGGGCTGATGCGCGTCAACCACACTGGCGAGGTCTGCGCCCAGGCGCTGTACCAAGGCCAAGCCCTTACCGCCAAGCTGCCCCACGTACGCAAAGCCATGGAGCATGCGGCCGAGGAGGAGATTGACCACTTGGCTTGGTGCGAGCAGCGCATCCGTGAGCTAGGCAGCCACCCGAGCATTCTCAACCCGGTGTTTTATGGCTTGTCGTTTGGCGTGGGCGCGGTTGCCGGTTTGATCAGTGATCGCGTCAGCTTAGGCTTTGTCGCCGCCACTGAAGACCAAGTGTGCAAACACCTGGATGAGCACCTGACACAGATTCCGGCTGAGGATGAAAAGTCTCGGGCGATTCTGGAGCAGATGCTTACTGACGAAGCTCAGCATTCGGCCAGTGCGTTGGACGCGGGCGGGTTCCGCTTTCCGGCGCCGGTGAAGTTTGGGATGAGTTTGTTGTCGAAGGTGATGACTAAAAGCACCTATCGCATCTGAGTTTTTACCCAATAAAAAAGGCGCCTTGATGGCGCCCTTTTTATTGGGCCGCGATTCGCCCATTGTTGGGCTTCGCTGCGCTCAACCCAACCTACCTTTCGACCGTAGGTTGGATTGGTCCGCGTGCGGTGAGCAAAGCGAAGCCCAACAGCCGTGCCGTAACTAGACAGCCTTACATCGGCACGTTACGCGCGTAGAAGATTTCCAACATCTCGTGCTTAACCCGCTTGGTCACGGTCTCGCGTTGCTCGGCGGACAAGTTCTGTGTGGCATCGCCAAACAGGTAGTTATCCAGCTCAAACTCTTTGAGCAGCATCTTGGTGTGGAACAGGTTCTCTTGGTACACGTTCACGTCGGTCATTTGATAGGCCGCTTGCGTGTCGTCGGAGAGGTAGTTCTGGATCGAGTTGATCTCGTGGTCGATAAAGTGCTTTTTGCCTTCCACATCGCGGGTGAAGCCGCGCACGCGGTAGTCGACAGTGACGATGTCCGAGTCGAACTGGTGAATCAGGTAGTTGAGCGCCTTAAGCGGTGAAATCACGCCGCAAGTGGACACGTCGATATCCACGCGGAACGTGGCAATGCCGTCTACCGGGTGAATTTCCGGGTAGGTGTGCACGGTGATATGACTTTTATCCAAGTGCGCGAGGATGGTATCGGGGAGCGGGCCGGGGGATTCCTCAATCTGGCTTTCGGTCGGCGTGACCGGTTGCTCGGAGATCAGAATGGTCACGCTGGCGCCTTGCGGATCGTAATCCTGGCGGGCGATGTTGAGGATATTGGCACCGATAATGTCGACGACATCCGTGAGAATCTGCGTCAGCCGCGCTGCGTCGTACTCGGTATTGATGTACTGGACGTAGGCCTGCTGGTCTTCCGGCGTTTCCGCGTAGCAGATGTCATAGATGTTGAAGCTCAAGGTCTTCGTCAGGTTGTTGAACCCGTGGAGCTTGAGTGAACTCTCTTTTAACGATGCGGCAACGCCGCGTGATCGAGCATGCCCGTCAGTTGTGAACAACACAGCTGCGTAGGACGGTTAACACCTCTTCGCTTTGGCGATTTTGGGTATGGGTTCGCGGCGTCGAGCTCAGAACGACGCCCCGGAAAAAGGGGCGCCATTATGCAGAGGTCGGTTACTCGCTGCCAGCGTCTGTTGCTGGCCGAGTGTGCGCTGCTTTTGTGATAGGAGCGTGTCAGCGGCCCAATGGCGCCTTAGCCCAGCTCGATGATTTCGTAGTCGTGGGTAATTTCCACGCCACCTCGACCGAGCATGATCGAGGCCGAGCAGTATTTTTCTGCGGACAATTCCACCGCGCGCTTAACCTGGGCTTCTTTCAGGCCACGGCCCTTAACCACGAAATGTACGTGGATTTTGGTGAACACTTTCGGCTCTTCGCTGGCGCGCTCGGCTTCAAGAAACGCTTCGCAGCTTTCGATTGGCTGCCGGGACTTTTTCAGAATGCTGACCACATCGTAGTTAGTGCATCCGCCGAGGCCGATCAGCACCATCTCCATAGGGCGCACGCCAAGGTTGCGTCCGCCGCTCTCGGGCGGGCCATCCATGACGACTACGTGGCCACTTCCTGACTCACCCAAGAACAGAGCTTCGCCAGCCCACTGAATCCGCGCTTTCATTGCCACGCCTCCGCTGTTAAAAGGGACGGGCAGCTTAGCACAGCGTTATAGACCCACTTAGTCAAAGCTCAACGGTCGATAGATAGGCACCACTGTTAGCCACGTCGCAAAACGGACCAACGGCCGTGAGTGTTTGTTAAGCTGACGACAATTTACTGGCACACTTGCTCGAATAACTAAAAAAATAAGTAGCAAGACAAAGGGTTACATCTTTATTTTCTTCGGGGCTAGGGCAGGCATGGTAGCTATAACTCTCACACCTAAAATCAAGAACATCGACAAACTGCTCGCGCATTGTCATCGCCGTCGTTACACCGCCAAAAGCACCATCATCTACGCAGGTGACCGCGGCGAGACGTTGTTCTTTATCGTCAAAGGGTCGGTCACCATCCTGATTGAGGATGACGATGGCCGCGAAATGATCATCGCCTATCTCAACTCGGGCGATTTTTTCGGTGAAATGGGCCTGTTTGAAAAGGACGGCATCGAGAAAGAACGCAGCGCCTGGGTGCGTGCAAAAACCGAATGCGAAGTAGCTGAATTGAGCTATGCCAAATTCCGCGAACTGACCCAACAAGACCCGGATATTCTCTACGCCCTGGGCAGCCAGATGGCCGAGCGCCTACGCAACACCACGCGCAAAGTCGGCGACCTGGCCTTCCTGGACGTAACTGGCCGCGTAGCGCGCACCTTGTTGGACCTGTGCAAGCAGCCCGACGCCATGACCCACCCCGACGGTATGCAAATCAAGATTACCCGTCAGGAAATCGGCCGCATTGTTGGCTGCTCGCGGGAGATGGTTGGACGTGTACTCAAGGCGCTGGAAGAACAGGGCCTGGTCAACGTAAAAGGCAAAACCATGGTGGTGTTCGGCACTCGCTAAGCTCAAAAGGCTTGGATAAAAAACACGAACAATAAAAAGGCCAGCTTTAGAGCTGGCCTTTTTATTTGTATTTCTTTTGTTGGGCTTCACTTCGTTCAACCCAACCTACGATTTCGACCGTAGGTTGGGTTGAGCGAAGTGAAGCCCAACATATCAATCAATGTTCACAGGCCCTTTACGCTCGGGAAAAAACAGCTTCTGCAATTCCAACCCAGGATTGGCCGCGCGCATAAACGCCTCGCCCACCAGGAAGCCGTACACGTTGCTGATTTCCATCAACTCCACATCGGCGCGGTTCATGATGCCGCTCTCAGTCACCACCATGCGGTCGCGAGGAATGCGTGGCAGCAAGTCGAGGGTGGTTTCCAGGCTGACTTCAAAGGTGTGCAGGTTGCGGTTGTTAACGCCCACCAGCGGTGTATCCAGCACCTTCAACGCACGCTCCAGCTCGGCGCCGTCGTGCACTTCTACCAACACGTCCAGATTGACCGACTTGGCCACCGCCGCCAGCTCCGCCATCTGCACGTCATCCAACGCCGAGACGATCAGCAGAATGCAGTCCGCACCCAAGGCGCGGGACTCGATGATCTGGTACGGGTCGATCATAAAATCTTTACGAATCACCGGCAGCGCACAGGCGGCGCGAGCCAGTTGCAGGTAATGATCGGCGCCTTGGAAAAAGTCGATATCGGTCAGCACGGACAGACAGGTCGCGCCGCCCACTTCATAGCTCTGGGCAATGTCCGCCGGCACAAAATCCTCACGCAGCACGCCTTTGCTCGGCGAGGCTTTTTTGATTTCGGCGATCACACCCGGCTCTTTGCGTTTGGCCGCAGCCAGCAATGCAGCGGCGAAACCACGTGGTGCGTCAGCGGCGCGGGCTTGCTGCTCTACCTCGGCAAGGCTCACCACCGCACGGCGGGCAGCGACTTCTTCAACCTTGCGGGCGAGAATTTTCTCCAGGACGGTAGGCACACTCACGCTTGATTCTCCTGGCGGAACACCGCCGTAAAGGACGCCAACTCTTCCATCTTTTCCCGGGCCAGGCCGGTGTGCAGCGCGTCATGGGCCAACTGCACGCCTTCATGCAGGCTAGTCGCTAAATCGGCGGCATACAGCGCGGCGCCCGCATTCAGCACAATCAGGTCACCGGCTTTTTTGCCGGCCTCGGTTTTACGCCGCCCCAAGGCATCGCGAATCAGCTCCAAGGAGGCTTCCGGGCTAGCCACTTCCAAGCCCATCAGGGTCTGGCTAGTGATGCCGAAATCTTCCGGGCGCACATCGTATTCAGTGATCTGGCCATCTTTTAGCTCGGCCACATGGGTTGCCGCCGCCAGACTGAATTCATCCAGCCCGTCACGCGAGTGCACCACCAGAATATGTTCGCTACCCAGGCGCTTGAGCACTTCGGCCAGCGGACGGCATAGCTCCTGGCTAAATACACCGACCACCTGGTGCTTAACGCCAGCCGGGTTAGTCAGCGGCCCAAGCATATTGAACAGGGTGCGCAGGCCCATTTCCCGACGCGGGCCAGCGGCGTACTTCATGGCCTTGTGGTGCACCTGGGCAAACATAAAACCAACGCCAACGCTGTCAACGCAACGCGCCACTTGCACCGGCGTCAGTTCTAGATAGATGCCGGCAGCCTCCAACAAATCGGCGCTGCCGCTTTTGCCGGACACCGCGCGGTTACCGTGTTTGGCCACCTTACCGCCCGCCGCCGCCACGACAAAAGCAGCGGCCGTGGAGACGTTGAAAATGTTTGCGCCATCGCCACCGGTGCCGACCACATCGACCACATGCTTAAGCGTCGGCAGCTGCACATGCGCCGCCAGCTCGCGCATGACTGAAACAGCACCGACGATCTCGTCGATGGTTTCGCTCTTCATGCGCATGCCCATCAGGAAGGCACCGATCTGCGCATCGGTGCACTGCCCGGTCATGATCTCGCGCATGACGTCCTGCATTTCCTCGGTGCTCAGGTCGAGCTGAGCCACTACGCGGTTGAGCGCTTCTTTGATATTCATGCGCGCACGCCCCCGGTTTGCTTGAGGAAATTGGCAAACAATTCGTGGCCCTGCTCCGACAGAATCGATTCGGGGTGAAACTGCACGCCTTCGATATTCAAGGTCTTGTGGCGCAGGCCCATGATCTCGTCCACCGAGCCATCTTCATGCTGGGTCCAGGCCGTAACTTCCAGGCAGTCCGGCAGGGTTTCCAGCTTGACGATCAGCGAGTGGTAACGGGTGACGGTCAGCGGGTTATTCAGGCCTTCAAATACGCCGGTGTTGTTGTGGTACACCGCGCTGGTTTTGCCGTGCATCACCTGACGGGCACGCACCACATCGCCGCCAAACGCCTGGCCAATGCTCTGGTGGCCCAGGCACACGCCGAGAATCGGCAGCTTGCCGCCAAAGTCTTCGATGGCTTCGATGGAGATACCGGCTTCGCTTGGCGTGCACGGGCCAGGTGAAACGACAATGCGCTCCGGCTGCAGGCTTTCGATTTCAGCAACGCTCAGTTCATCGTTGCGCACGACTTTCACGTCAGCACCCAGCTCACCCAGGTACTGCACGACGTTGTAGGTAAAGGAGTCGTAGTTGTCGATCATTAACAGCATGGCAATGGCTCCTTAAGCATCCGGGGTGGTGGTCTGTTCGGCGAGGGCAACCGCGCGAAACATCGCTCGGCGTTTGTTCAGCGTCTCTTCCCACTCCAGGGCCGGCACCGAGTCGGCGACGATGCCGCCACCGGCCTGCACATGCAGTTCGCCATTTTTGATCACGGCGGTGCGAATCGCGATGGCCGTGTCCATATTGCCGTTCCAGGCCAGGTAACCCACAGCGCCGCCGTAGACGCCTCGTTTGACCGGCTCCAGCTCATCAATGATTTCCATGGCGCGAATTTTCGGGGCACCCGACAAAGTACCCGCCGGCAGAATCGCCCGCAGCGCATCCATCGCCGTCAGCCCGCTTTTCAGCTGGCCGGTGACGTTGGAGACAATGTGCATCACGTTGGAATAGCGCTCGATGACCATTTTTTCGGTGAGCTTGACCGTGCCGATTTCGGACACACGACCGGTGTCGTTGCGCCCCAGGTCGATCAGCATCAAGTGCTCGGCAATTTCCTTGGCGTCGCCCAGCAGGTCTTTTTCTAGAGCAACGTCGGCTTCTTCCGTCGCACCGCGCGGACGCGTGCCGGCAATCGGCCGCACGGTGATCAGGTTGTCTTCCACCCGCACCAGCACTTCTGGCGAACTGCCGACCACATGGAAGTCGCCGAAGTTAAAGAAGTACATATAGGGCGTTGGGTTAAAGCAGCGCAGCGCGCGGTACAGATCGATGGGCGCCGCCTTGAAGTCGATGGACATACGCTGCGACGGCACCACCTGCATGCAGTCGCCAGCGAGGATGTATTCCTTGATGGTGTCGACCGAACGCTCGTAGTCCTCACGGGGAAGTTGGGCTCAATGCCGGACTCTTTGGTGAAGTCCAAACCGCGACGTGGGGTGATTGGCTGGCGCAGTTTTTCCAGCAACTCTTCCAGGCGTGCCAAACCGTTTTCGTAGGCATCGGCCTGAGCCGGGTCGGCGAGCACAATCGCGTGCATCTTGCCGGCCAGGTTGTCGAACACCACCACCGCGTCGGAGACCATCAGCAGAATATCCGGCACGCCAATCGGGTCCGGATTCGGGCTTTTGCCCAAGCGTTTTTCCACGTAACGCACGCAGTCGTAGCCGAAGTAACCGACCAAACCGCCGTTGAAGCGCGGTAGGCCGGCGATGGTCGGCACGTTGTAGCGGGCTTTAAAGGTTTCGACGAACGCCAGTGGGTCTTCGGCCTCCAGGCTTTCGATCTCGACGCCGTCGTGGGTCACGCTGACGTGATGGTCGTGCACACGAAGCACCGTGCGGCATGGCAGGCCGATGATCGAATAACGCCCCCACTTCTCGCCGCCCTGTACGGACTCGAGCAGATAGGAGTTGGGCTGGTCGGCCAGCTTCAAGTAAATCGACAGCGGGGTGTCGAAGTCCGCCAGGGTTTCGCAGGCAAGCGGGATGCGGTTATAGCCTTCAGCGGCTAGGCGCAGAAATTCTTCGCGGATCATGTAAACAGCCTCATGGCTTGAGGGTAGAACCTGCTCAGTCGTTACTGCGCGCCGCGCTCTAGGCGGGCATGGCAATGGCGCGTATTACACGCCCTCGCCTTTGGCTCGCAACGTCGTCAAACAGGTTAAGGGTCGTACTGGCAAACACACCGGAAAACCGGCCAGGCTCAGATCAGGCGCGCCAACGCCAACGGGCCAGGGCCTTGAGGATTTTCATCCCGGATTTATTTGCGGGTGACCACCACGATGGCATCTCTTTGGCGGGGGGATTTGACAGCGTCGGGCAACATTATCTCAGCGGCCGACGCGGCGCAATCCGGCAGCAGCTCGCGTAGATCATCAATTACCAAGGCGGGCGACTCCTCGCTAATCGGTCGGCCGTGGTTGTAGCCGTAACTCATCGCCACGCAGGCCACGCCCGCGGACTTGGCCGCCAACACATCGCTGCGCGAATCGCCGACAAACACCGCCTCGCCTGGAGACACTTCAGCCATTTGCATAACGAAATACAGCGCGGTTGGATCAGGCTTTTGCTGAGGCAAGGTGTCGCCACCGATGATCCAGCGAAAGTAACGACCGATCTTCATTTCATCCAGCAACGGCCCCACAAAGCGCTCGGGCTTATTGGTGATCAGGGCCATTTCGATGCCTTGGCTTTTTAGCCATTTCAGCGTTTCGCGCACCCCCGGATACAAGGCACTGAGGTTATGGCTGTCGGCGTACAGCTCCATAAAAATCGCCAGCGCCGCTTCGGTATCGGCTTCGCTGACGGCTTCATGGTCCATGCTGCCGGCCAGCGCGCGGCGCACCAACACCCGCACGCCATTGCCAACCCAAGTGCGCACCTGCTCGATACCGGCAGCCGGGCGCTGCAGTTGCGCCAGCATCTGGTCAACCGCAACGGCCAGGTCGGGCACCGAGTCAATCAAGGTGCCGTCCAAGTCAAACATCACCAAGCGCGGCATGCGCCCGGCGAGCACCCGCGCGAAGCCGCTCATGGGCGGGCGAGCGCGAGTTCGGCGCGCATCTGGGCGATGACGGCCGCGTAGTCCGGGGTGTTGAAAATAGCCGAACCGGCTACAAAGGTATCGGCACCAGCGGCCGCGATTTCGCGAATGTTCTGCACGTTTACGCCACCGTCGATTTCCAGGCGGATATCGCGGCCGGAAGCGTCGATCAGCGCGCGGGCTTCGCGCAGCTTGTCGAGCGTACCGGGAATAAACTTCTGCCCGCCAAAGCCCGGGTTAACGCTCATGAGCAGGATCATGTCGACCTTGTCCATCACGTACTTCAGGCTTTCCAACGAAGTGGCTGGGTTGAATACCAGGCCGGCTTTACAGCCACCGGCTTTGATCAGTTGCAGGGAGCGATCAATGTGCTGGCTGGCTTCGGGGTGGAAGGTGATATAGCTGGCGCCGGCTTCGATAAAGTCGCCAATGATGCGATCCACCGGAGAGACCATCAGGTGCACGTCAATCGGCGCGGTAATGCCGTATTTACGCAGCGCTGTGCAGACCATCGGGCCGATGGTGAGGTTCGGCACGTAGTGGTTGTCCATCACATCGAAGTGCACGATGTCGGCGCCAGCGGCGAGGACGTTGTCGACTTCCTGGCCCAGGCGGGCGAAGTCAGCGGAAAGAATGGACGGAGCAATGGCGAAAGGTTGCATAGCGCACCTCGAAGCTAAAAATCGTGGCGCGCATTGTAGCCGAGTCAATCCGGGAAACGGGTAATGGACCTGCCGCCTTTAGTCGCAGGCCCACCCGGTTTGGCTGTCAACCCTCTTGCGGCGCGGTGCGCAGCCTCTCACTGCGCCCACGCAGCCACTCCAGTGTCAGCAGCAACACAATGGAGAAGCCAATCAGCAAGGTCGCCGCCGCCGCAATGGTCGGGCTAAGGTTTTCGCGAATGCCGCTAAACATCTGCCGCGGCAAGGTGGCTTGGCCGGGGCCGGCGAGGAACAACGTCACCACCACTTCATCAAAGGACGTCGCGAACGCGAACAGCGCGCCCGAGATCACGCCGGGCGCAATCAGCGGCAAGGTCACCCGGCGAAACGCCGTGATCGGCGAGGCGCCCAAGCTGGCGGCGGCGCGCACCAGGTTGTAGTTAAAGCCCTGCAAGGTGGCCGACACGGTGATGATCACAAACGGTACACCCAACACCGCATGCACCACGATCAGCGACAGGTAGCTGTTGCCCAAGCCCAGCGGGGCAAAGAACAGGTAGCTGGCCACACCAACAATCACCACCGGCACCACCATCGGCGAAATCACCAAGCTCATCACCAGCGCTTTGCCGCGGAACTCACCACGGGTCAAACCGATGGCCGCCAAGGTGCCAAATACCATCGCCAGCACGGTGGCCGCCGGGGCGACGATCAGGCTGTTTTTCAACGAGCGCATCCAGTCGGCCGAAGCGAAGAAGTCCTGGTACCAGTGCAGCGAGAAGCCTTGCAGCGGGTAGACCAGAAAGCTCCCGGAGTTAAACGATAGCGGCACAATCACCAACACCGGCAAAATCAGAAACAGCAGCACCAGCGCGCACAACGTGCGCAGGGCGTAGTACCACACGCGCTCAATCGGAGACATGTAAGGGCTTTGCATAGGGTTCTCCTTATCAGCTCAAGCGCAGGCGGCTTGCGCCCACCAGCCAGCTGTAAACCACGTAAAGGGCCAGGGTGGCGAACAGCAGCAGACCGCCAAGGCCCAGTTAATGCTGGTGTTGGTGTAGAAGGCGACGAAGTAGCTGACCATCTGATCGCTCGGGCTGCCCAACAGCGCCGGGGTGATGTAGTAGCCAATCGCGAGGATAAACACCAACAGGCAGCCGGCGCCGACACCGGCAAGGGTTTGTGGGAAGTACACGCGCCAGAAGCTGGCAAACGGATGACAGCCCAGAGAAATTGCCGCGCGCATATAGGTCGGCGAAATGCCCTTCATCACGCTGTAGATCGGCAAAATCATAAACGGCAGCATGATATGGACCATGGCGATATAGACGCCGGAACGGTTGAACACCAGCTCCAGCGGCTTATCGATAATGCCCATGGCCAGCAGTGCGCTATTGATCAAGCCGCCCGATTGCAGCAGCACAATCCAGGCGGCAACGCGCACCAGAATCGAGGTCCAGAACGGCAGCAGCACCAGAATCATCAGCAGGTTGCTCTGCCGCGATGGCAGGTTGGCCAGCAGGTAGGCGAGCGGGTAAGCCAGCACCAAGCAGATGGCGGTGATCACCAGGCCCATCCAGAAGGTGCGGGCAAAGATATCCAGATAGATCGCTTGGTCGGGTGTGGCCGGTGCCACTTCGCCCACATC
>LNAP01008236.1_pt1 | contig 23900 bp, 26 predicted proteins | sample 602601 | NCBI WGS metagenome assembly LNAP01 (sample SAMN02440304, study PRJNA202911) | soil metagenome | biome: Subtropical and temperate rainforests or woodlands; isolation source: soil samples (1 kg each in a 20% v/v slurry with milli Q water) were... ...
TCACTGGCATCGAGCTTCTCCTCGACATCGCGCACCCGCACGGCGGTGTCGATCAGCGCGGCGGTCAGCTTGGCGCGGTCGCCCCGCACGGCAGAGATTTCTTCGGCGAGGCGCGCCTGCTCGGCGGCGCTGCCTTTCATGTCGGCATCCAGCCGGTGCATGCGGGCCTGATGCTCGGCGGCCGGATTGCCCTCGGGCTGCACGGTCTGGCTGACCGCCGGCCCCAGGATCAGCGAGCCCCCCAGCAGCGCGCCCAGCAGCGCAGCCGCATGCCGCCCGCGCCGGCGCGGCGGGCGTGTCAGGGGGAAGCGTGGAAGGAGTCGGACGGACATCGGGTCAGGAGAGCGTCAACGTCGTTAATGTTGCGTTAAGCACGACGCGCGGGAGGCGACCTCAGGCCTTGTGATAGGGGTGCCCGGCCAGGATCGTCGTCGCGCGGTAGAGCTGTTCGGCCATCATCACCCGCACCAACTGGTGCGGAAAGGTCGCGCGGCCGAAGGCCACCAGACGGTCGGCGCGCGAGCGAGCCTGCGGGCTCAAGCCATCGGCGCCGCCGATCATGAAGGACAGCGCCCGCACCCCGCGGTCGCGCAACGCGGCGATATCGGCTGCCATCTGCTCGCTGGTCAGCTCAACGCCGCGCGGGTCGAGCGCCAGCACGGCGGTCTCTTCCGGCAGCGCGGCGATCAGGCCGGAGCCCTCTTCCGCCATGCGATCGTCCGGCCGGCGCGCCGCGCTTTCCGCGACCTCGATCACGTCAGGCCCGGTCAGGCTGAGCGCACGCCCGCTCTTATTGGTGCGGTCGATATAGCGCGCGCACAATTCCCGCTCGGGGCCGGCCTTCAACCGGCCCACGGCGATGATCAGAAGCCGCACGCGAACTCAGCCGTGCGGCAGCTTGGACGCGGTCTCGGGATGCAGGCCCGACCACATCTTCTCAATGTTGTAGAACCCGCGCACTTCCGGCTGGAAGATGTGGATGATGACATCGCTGGCATCGATCAACACCCAGTCGCAGGCCGGAAATCCTTCGACGCGCACATTCTTGACGCCGCGTGCCTTGAGCGCCTCGACGAGGTGCTCGGCCGTGGCGCCGACATGGCGCTGCGAACGGCCGGACGCCACCACCATGTAGTCGGCGATCGTCGTCTTGCCACGCAGTTCTATGGAAACGATGTCCTCGGCCTTGTCGTCGTCAAGGCGGGCGAGAACGAGAGCCAAAATCTCCTCGGCGTCGTAACGCGTATCGGAGACAGGTGCAGGCGCCGGGTTGGAGGCGGCTGCTGAGAGCGCCATGATGGACAGGGGTCCAGTTCCTCTCGTCAAATTTCGCATAATGCCGACCGGATGATCCGCGCCGTTAATGCGTGCTTTAGGATAATGCCGAAACGGCACCTTTTTCAACCGTTGCGACGTGTTGTGCCGCATTCGGGACAAGGGATGCCGCTTTTGCGCGCAATTGCGTTGAAGAAAGCGGCGATTTCAAGCCGTGCAGGAAGATCCAGGCCGGCGGCTTCATGGTGGCGAGCCTCGCGGCCTGACTTTCATGACAGCGCCAGCGCGCCAGTGCGCCGGCCGCTGGCGACCCCATGGCGGCGAAGGTGCAGCCCGGCCGGTCGATCACCGCCATCGGCACCAGATTGGCGATATCACGCCAGCGCTGCCAGCGATGGAAGCCCTTCAAATTGTCGGCGCCCATCAGCCAGACGAAATGCACCTGCGGAAACCGCCGCACCAGCGCCGCCACGGTGTCATAGCTGTAGCGGGTGCCGAGCCCGGCCTCCAACCCGGTGGGAATCAGCGCCGGGTGATGCGCGATAGTGCGGGCCTGCTCCAGCCGCTCAATGAGCGGGGGAAGGCCGTTATTGTCCTTCAGCGGGTTGCCCGGCGTCACCAGCCACCACACCCGGTCGAGCCGCAGGCGCTTCAGCGCCAGCAGGCTTGCCGCGCGATGCGCCGCGTGCGGCGGGTTGAAGGTGCCGCCATACAGCCCGATGCGCATGCCCGGCACGAGCGGCGGGATACGCAGGTCGGAGGGCGTCACGGACGGATCTGGCCGGTGCCGCGCACCCGGTATTTGAACGAGGTGAGTTGTTCGGCGCCGACGGGTCCGCGCGCGTGCATCCGCCCCGTGGCGATGCCGATCTCGCCGCCGAAGCCGAACTCGCCGCCATCGGCGAACTGGGTCGAGGCGTTGTGCACCACGATGGCGGAATCGACCTCGTTGAGGAACCGCTCGGCCGCCGCCAGATCCTCGGTGAGGATGGCGTCGGTATGGTGCGAGCCGAAGGTCTCGATGTGGTCGATGGCGGCACCCAGCCCGTCGACCAGCTTCACCGAGATCACCGCGTCGAGATACTCCGTGGTCCAGTCCTCGTCGATGGCCGGCTTCACGCGGGCATCCACCGCTTGGCTAGCCTCGTCGCCGCGCACTTCGCAGCCGGCGTCGAGCAGCATGGTCACCAGCGGCTTGAGGTGGGTGGGCGCGGCGGCGCGGTCGACCAGCAGCGTCTCCGCCGCCCCGCACACGCTGGTGCGGCGCAGCTTGGCGTTGCGCACGATGGCAAGCGCCTTGTCGAGATCGGCGGCCGCGTCGACATAGATGTGCACCAGCCCTTCGAGATGAGCGAACACCGGCACCCGCGCCTCGGTCTGCACCCGCGCGACCAGGCTCTTGCCGCCGCGCGGCACAATCACGTCGATATTGCCGTCGAGACCCGCCAGCATCTCGCCCACCGCCAGGCGGTCGCGGGTCGGCACGAGCTGGATGGCGTCAGCGGGCAGGCCGACCGAGACCAGCCCCTCGACCATGGCTTCATGGATCGCCCGTGAGGAATTGAAGCTGTCGGAGCCGCCGCGCAGGATCACCGCATTGCCGGCCTTGAGGCACAGGCTGCCGGCATCCGCCGTCACATTGGGCCGGCTCTCATAGATCACGCCGACCACGCCGAGCGGGGTACGCACGCGCTCCAGCCGCAGGCCGTTCGGCCGCTCCCAGCTTTCCGTCACCTTGCCGACGGGATCGGGAAGCTCGGCGATCTCGTCGACCGCACCGGCGGTCGCCTCCAGCCTCGCCTCGTTCAGCGTCAGCCGGTCGAGCATCGAGCCGCCCATGCCGGACGCCCTGGCAAGCGCGACATCCTCGGCATTGGCCTTGAGGATGGCGGGGGCGGCGCGGCGAATCGCGTCGGCGGCGGCCTTCAGCCCGGCGCGCTTCACCTCCGGCGGTGCCAGCGCCAGCTTCCGGGCGCTCGCGCGGGCGCGGGCGCCGATGTCGCGCATCAGGGCGCTGACATCCTGCTCGGAAACGGGAACGGCACGCAGTGTGTTGCTGGCGGCAGACATGAGAGTCACTCGGCTCGAAACGTCGAAAATGCCATCACGGCGTCACGCAAGCGGCGCCACAGAAGCGGGCGCCTTTCTATCACAGCCTGAGGGGCCGGCGCCAAAACCAAATCTGGTGGTGAATTCGCGTTAATTCAATTGGGACTTAACGCCCGCCGCAGCCGCCGCGAGGCTTGCCATTTGCACCGCGACGTCCGATGTCACGCATGCACGATGGACGGTATAGGGGAGTTCTGGCGTTTTGCTGCGTGTCTTCGACATCGCCTGGGATGCCTTCTGGCGCTTCGTCGAGGATGACGGCTGGGCCATTGCGAGCCACATCGCGCTGTCGGCGCTGATGTCGCTGTTCCCTTTCCTGATCTTCGTCACCTCGCTCGCCGCGTTCTTCGATTTCAAGAACCTCGCGGACGAAACCGTGCAGCTGATGCTGGAGGCGTGGCCGGCGCAGGTCGCGGGGCCCATCGGCGGCGAGATTCGGAACGTGCTCACGCAGGTCCGCACCGACGTGCTGACCTTCGGTGTGATTCTCGCCATCTACTTCTCCTCCAACGGCATCGAGAGCCTGCGCATCGGGCTCAACCGCGCCTATGGCGTGAAGGAGACCCGCTCCTGGTACTGGCTGCGCATGGAATCGATCGGCTATGTCCTGGTCGGTGCCGCCGGCCTGCTGGCGCTGTCCTTCCTGGTGGTGCTCGGCCCGGTCCTGTGGCTCACCGCCGTGCGCTGGGTACCGGCGCTGGCGCCGTTCGGCTGGGTCATCACCTTCCTGCGCTATGCCGCGACCTCCGCCATTCTGATCGTGGCGCTGGTGGTCGCGCATATGTGGCTGCCGTCGGGACGCCGCTCGCTGGCGGAAGTCGCGCCGGGCATTCTCGTCACGCTGGCTTTATGGCTGGCGGCGGGCGCCGCGTTCGGCCGCTATCTCGCTGAATTCGCCGGCAATTATGTCACAACCTATGCGGGTTTGGCCTCGGTGATGATCGCGTTGGTATTCCTCTACACCACCGCTTCGATCTTCGTTTATGGCGGCGAACTCAACGCCGCGATCCGCCGCGCCCGCGAAGGCCGGCTGTGAGCTGACGCATCCCAGATTCCTCGGAACTCCCCGCCCATTGGCCGCTTGACTCTGATCAAGGCGCGCCGGTCCGGCCCGTGGCCCCATCGGCGCGTCGGGTAATCGAGGAGTGCTTCGCAATGACCACCTACGACAAGATCAAGATCGAGGCCGGCACCTGGGTCGTCGTGTGCGACGGGCGCAAGGCGCTCAGGGCGACGCCGCCTTTCCGAATCTGCGCACCGTCGAGGTGCACGAGCAGGAGAACCCCGCGACCTCCGATCAGGGCACCGATGCGCCCGGCCGCGTCTACCAGTCGGTCGGCACCGCCCGCTCCTCGATGGAGCCCACCGACTGGCACGAGGAGGCCGAGAAGGCGTTCCTGCGCCAGATCGCGGCGCGGCTCGACAAGGCAATTACCGGCGCCGAGGCGCACCATCTGATCATTGTCGCCGCGCCCCGCGCGCTCGGGGCCATGCGCCCGCTCTACAGCCGCGCCGTGCAGGACGCCATCAGCGCCGAGGTCGACCGCGACATGGTGAAACTGCCGGTCTACGAGATCGAAAAGCACCTGTCGGCTTAGTCTCCCCTCTCGTGAGCCCTTCATCGCCCTCATCCCCGGACGTGATCCGGGGACCCAGCCTTGCCGCTCCGCAGCCGGCCTTAAGTCTGGGTGCCCGGGTCAAGCCCGGGCATGAGGGAGAACAAGGGACCGGGATGACGAAAGCCCGGTAAAACTCTACGCTCTCCCGGCGTCATGTCGTCGGGGCCGCGCGGGGGCGGGCAAAAGAATGTGGGATTTCTCGATAGGCACGAGCTTCAGCCTCGTGGCGCGCACGCTGCCCTTCGTGGCGCTGCGCCTCGTCGTCTATCTCGCCATTTCCATCGGCTTTGTGCTCGGCACCGGCATCGGCGCGGGCGCCGGCTTTGGAATCGGCGCGGCCTTCCACGCCGACAATGCGGTTCTGGGCGCGCTCATCGGGGCGCTCGTCGGGCTCTGCCTGGTGTTCGGCGTGCTGTGGTGGGTGCGCCAGTACATCCTGTATCTCGTGAAAGCCGGCCACGTCGCGGCGATGGATCTGCTGCTGCGCGGCGGCACGTTGCCGGCCGGGCAGGACCAGATCAGCTACGCCACCACCATCGTGAAGGCGCGGTTCCTCGAGGTGAACGTGCTGTTCGGCGTCGACGTGCTGATACGCGGCGCGATCCACGCGCTGGTCGGCCTCGCCAACATGCTCACCTTCTGGCTGCCGGGCGCCAAGTCACTGACGCAGTTCCTCGACGCGGTGATGCGTGTCGTGCTCGGGCTGCTCGACGAGGTGATCCTCGCCTATATCATCCGGCAGGGAACGAACAACGCCGGCGCGGACCCGTGGAATTCTGCCCGCGACGGCCTCGTGCTCTACGCGCAGAACGCCGGCACGCTGGTGAAGAATGCGGTGTGGATCGCGCTCGCCGAATATGCGCTGGCGGTGCTCATCTTCATTCTCGTGCTCGGCCCGGCCATCGGGCTGGCCTACGCCATGCCCGGCGGCTGGTCCGGCTTCGGCGTGGTGTTCGCGCTGCTGTTCGCGTGGTGCCTCAAGCGCGCGCTGATCGAGCCGCTGTCCATCGCCTCGCTGCTGCAATCCTATTATCTCGCCATTGAAGGCCAGACGCCGGATCCGGACTGGGTGGCGCGGCTGGACGGCGCCTCGTCCGCCTTCCGCAAGCTCGGTGCCAAGGCACCGCAGACCGCACCGCAGCCCGCGCCGCAGACCGGCGTTGCCAACTGATCGGCGGGCCCTAACATCGGGCATCGTGCCATACCGGCCACCGGAGGAACGCCTTGAAGACCCTTTCCTTCTTCCGTCTCGTCGTCGCGGTCGGCCTGTGCCTCGGCGTCGGCGCCATCGGCTCGATCGTAACCACGCCGAAGATCCCGACCTGGTACGCGGCGCTCGCCAAGCCGTCCTGGACCCCGCCGGACGCGGTGTTCCCCATCGCCTGGACCACGCTCTATGTGCTGATGGCGGTGGCGCTGTGGCGGCTGTGGCAGTTGCACGCGCCGTCCACGGCCCGCCGCAATGCCATCCTATTGTTCATCGTCCAATTGTCGCTGAATGCGCTCTGGTCGCCGGTGTTCTTCGGCATGGAGGCCATCGGGTTGGCGCTCGCCGTCATCGCAGTGCTGTGGATCGCCATCCTCGCCACCATTGTCGCGTGCGCGCGGATCGACCGCATAGCCGCAACGCTGCTGGCGCCGTATCTGGCGTGGGTGTCCTATGCCGCCGCCTTGAATGCTGCCATTCTCGCCTTGAACTGAAGCCGGCTCCGCCGGCGAAACCTACAGAGACGTGAGACTATCGATGGACGTGCTTACCATCGCCAAGTTCGCCATCCTGCCGCTCGCGCTCGGCGCCGTCGCGGTGGTGCTGATCCTCGGCCTCACCAATCTGGCGCGCGGCGGCTCGCCGCAGCGCTCGCAGAAGCTGATGCAGTGGCGCGTGGGGCTGCAGGCGGTGGCGCTGGTCTTCGTGCTGCTGACCATCTTCCTGATGCACCGGGGCTGAGCGGAGCCTCCCATGGTGGTCCTCAGCCGCATCTATACCCGAACCGGCGACGACGGCACCACCGGGCTCGGCTCGGGCGAACGGCGTCCGAAATACGATCTGCGCGTCAGCGCCTATGGCACGGTCGACGAGACCAATGCCTGCATCGGCGTCGCCCGGCTGCACACCGGCGACCTCCCCGACATCGACGCCATGCTGGCGCGCATCCAGAATGATCTGTTCGACTTGGGGGCTGATCTCTCGACGCCCGACACCGGGGTCGATCCGGGTTACGAGCCGCTGCGCATCGTCGCCTCCCAGGTCGACAAGCTCGAGCGCGACATCGACACGCTCAACGCGCCCTTGAGCCCGCTGCGCTCCTTCGTGCTGCCGGCCGGAACCCCGGCGGCGGCGCACCTCCATGTCGCGCGCACGGTCTGCCGCCGCGCCGAGCGTCTGACGGTGGAACTGGCGCAGCAGCCGGGCGAGATCGTCTCCCCGGCAGCGGTAAAATACCTCAACCGCCTCTCGGACCTGCTCTTCGTCATGAGCCGCGCCGCCAATGCCCGCGCCGATGGCGACGTGCTGTGGGTGCCCGCAGCCGGGCGGGGGGAGTAGAAGCAGCGCATGGCAAAGCCACGCGTCTTCGGGGCGGATTACAGCGTCTATGTCCGCATCGTCCGGCTGGCGCTCGCCGAGAAGGGCGTCGACTACGATCTGTTGCCGGTCGACGTGTTCGCGGAAGATGGCCTGCCGCCCGACTATCTCGACCACCACCCTTTCGGCCGCATCCCCGCTTTCGAGCATGGCGGGTTCGCGCTGTACGAGACGGGCGCCATCACCCGCTATATCGATGAAGCCTTCGACGGGCCGGGACTTCAGCCGACAGCCATCCGCGAACGAGCCCGCTGCAACCAGTTGATCAGCATCGCGGATAGCTATGCCTATCCCAACCTCGTCTGGGGAATTTTCGTCGAGTGCGTCGAGAAGCCCGCGCAGGGCACCGTTGCCGACGAAGCAGCCATCTCGGACCTCCTTCCGAAAGGCCGCAACATGCCTGAAAGCCATGTCGGAACTGATGGGCGACAACCCATGGCTGGCCGGGCAGGCACTGTCGCTGGCCGATCTCTATGCCGCGCCGATGATGGACTATTTCCTCAAAGCGCCGGAGGCGCAGGACATGATCGCGCGGTACGACAACCTTGCGGCATGGTGGTTACGTATCGCCAGCCGTCCATCGATGACGGGTAGTCTGCCCACCTAGAACGACGCGCCGCTGGCGCCGCGACCTGCAACGCTGCATTCTGCCCCACAAACGCCTGCACCGCGCCCCTAGAGTCGCCGCCATGCTGCTGCCGATCAATGACGACAACCCGCTGGAAGGCATCACCCACGCCTATGTCACGTGGGGCCTGATCGCGGTGAACGTCATTGTGTTCGTGCTGCTCCAGCAGGGCTACCGCGCCGAAATCGATATCGCATCTGCCTTCGGCTACGGCGCCATTCCCGCCGTGGTGACCCACGCCGCCGTGCTGCCGGCGGAATATATGCGGCTGCCGCCGGAGCTGACGCTGGTTTCCTACATGTTCCTGCATGGCGGCTGGCTGCACCTGATCGGCAACATGGCGTTCCTCTGGGTGTTCGGCGACAATGTCGAGGACGCGCTCGGCCATGCGCGCTTCCTCATCTTCTATGTGTTGTGCGGCATTGCCGGCGGTCTCGCCCATTCGCTCGCCATGCCGGAATCCGCCGCACCGCTGGTCGGCGCATCCGCCGGCATATCGGGGCTGGTCGGCGCCTATCTCATGCTGCACCCCAATGTGCGCATCTGGGTGCTGATGTTCATGCGCATTCCGCTGCGCATCCCCGCCATCTGGCCGCTCGGCGCGTGGATCGCGTTCCAGCTCTGGAGCCTCGCCCGCGCCGGCGACATGGAGACCGCGTGGTGGGCGCATATTGGCGGCCTGATCGCGGGCGCCGTGCTGGTGGTGTTCATGCGCCGCAAGGGCGTCCCGCTCTGGGTGATGACCCGCGACGGCACGCCCGAGGGAAACCCGCCGACCTGAGCAAACTCCGCCATTCGTCACGTTGACACAGGGTGGGGCGAACCATAGTTTCCCACCCGCTTTCCCCATGGCCGATGCTGCCCCGAGCGCGGCACCATTGCCTTCCCGAACTGCCGCTGCCCAGCCGGAGCCAATCGTCCCGGCGGGCGGGAGATGTGCGCGATGAAGATCCTTGTGCCCGTGAAGCGGGTGGTCGACTACAACGTCAAGATCCGTGTCAGGCCGGATGGCTCCGGGGTGGAGCTGACCAACATCAAGATGTCGATGAATCCGTTCGACGAGATCGCCGTCGAGGAAGCGTTGCGCCTGAGGGAAGCCGGCAAGGCCACCGAGGTGGTCGCCGTCTCCATCGGGCCGGTCAAGACCGACGAGACCATCCGCACCGCTCTCGCCATGGGCGCCGATCGCGGCATCTGGGTGAAGACCGACGAGGCCGGCGTCGAACCGCTCGCCGTCGCCAAGCTCCTGAAGAAGATCGTCGAGCAGGAGGCCCCCGGCCTCGTCATCCTCGGCAAGCAGGCGATCGACGACGACTGCAACCAGACCGGCCAGATGCTCGCCGCGCTGCTCGGCTGGCCGCAGGGCACCTTCGCCTCCAAGCTGGAGGTCGGTGACGGCACCATCACCGTCACCCGCGAGATCGATGGCGGCCTGCAGAATGTCAGCCTGAACCTGCCCGCGATCGTCACCACCGATCTGCGCCTCAACGAGCCGCGCTACGCCTCGCTGCCCAACATCATGAAGGCGAAGAAGAAGCCGATCGACGAGAAGTCGCCGGCCGATCTCGGCGTCGACATTTCTCCGCGCCTCCAGGTGCTCTCGACGACGGAACCGTCCGGGCGCACCGCCGGCATCAAGCTCGGCTCACCGGCCGAGCTGGTCGACCATCTCAAGAAGGCGGGAGTGCTCTGACAATGGCCGATCTTTTGCCGACCTTGCTGTTTGCCGAACATGACGATGCCAGCCTCAACCCGGTCACCTCCAGGGCGCTGACCGCCGCCATTGAGCTCGGCGCGCCGGTGCATGTGCTGGTGGTGGGCGAGAATGCCCGCCCCGCCGCCGAGGCCGCCGCCAAGCTGGACGGCGTCACTGAGGTGCTGCTGGTCGACGGCCCGCTCTACGCCCATCGCCTTGCCGAGCCGGTCGCGGCGCTGGGCGTCGCGCTCGCCGCGAACTACGACACGCTGGTCGCGCCCTCCACCGCCTTCGGCAAGAGCGTGATGCCGCGTATCGCCGCGCTGCTGGACGTCATGCAGGTATCGGATGTGATCAAGGTGATCGCGCCGGACACGTTCGAGCGGCCGATCTATGCCGGCAACGCCATCCAGCGCGTGCGCTCATCCGAGGCCAAGAAGGTGCTGACCATCCGCACCGCCTCCTTCGCGCCCGCGACCGAGAACAATGCCGCGCCGATCCGCAGCGTCGATGCCGCCGACGATCCGGCGCTGTCGCGTTTTGTCAGTGAAGAAATCGCGGCGAGCGACCGCCCGGAACTGACCGCCGCGCGTATCATCGTCTCGGGCGGGCGCGCCATCGGCTCGGCGGAAAACTTCCACACGGTGATCGAGCCGCTGGCGGATGCGCTGGGTGCGGCGGTCGGCGCCTCGCGCGCGGCGGTCGATGCCGGCTACGCCCCGAACGACTGGCAGGTCGGCCAGACCGGCAAGGTGGTGGCGCCCGACCTTTATGTCGCCGTCGGCATTTCCGGTGCCATCCAGCATCTTGCCGGCATGAAGGATTCCAAGGTCATCGTCGCGATCAACAAGGACGACGAGGCGCCGATCTTCCAGGTCGCGGATTTCGGCCTGGTGGGCGATCTTTTCCAGATCGTGCCGGAGTTGACCGTTGAAATTGCTAAGGCAAAAAGCTGACGCCACTCTATAGTGATCAGCGTCAGCAGGGTGGGAACGGGCCGGTCATGAGTTTCGAGATCAAGCGCATCGGCATCATCGGCGCCGGACAGATGGGCAACGGCATCGCGCATGTCTGCGCGCTGGCCGGCTATGACGTCGTGCTGAACGATCTTGAAGCCGAGCGCATCAAGTCAGGCCTTGCCACCATCAACGGCAACATGGTCCGCCAGGTCGCCAAGGGGCTGTACTCGGAGGACGAGCGCAAGGTGGCGCTGGCCCGCATCCACGGCTCGGACGAGACAGCCTCGCTCTCGGACGTCGACCTCGTCATCGAGTGCGCGGTCGAGAAGGAAGAGATCAAGCGCAAGATCTTCGCCGGTGTCTGCCCCTATCTGAAGCCGGAGGCGATTCTCGCCACCAACACCTCGTCGATCTCGATCACGCGCCTTGCCGCCACCACCGACCGGCCCGAGCGCTTCATCGGCATCCACTTCATGAACCCGGTGCCGATCATGCAGCTCGTCGAGTTGGTGCGCGGCATCGCGACGGAAGACGAGACCTTCGAGCTGTCGAAGGGCTTCGTCACCCGCCTCGGCAAGACCTATGCGGTCGCCGAGGATTTCCCCGCCTTCATGGTCAACCGCATCCTGCTGCCGATGATCAACGAGGCGATCTACACGCTCTATGAGGGCGTCGGCTCGGTGGATGCCATCGACACCGCGATGCGGCTGGGCGCCAACCACCCGATGGGCCCGCTTCAGCTCGCCGATTTCATCGGCCTCGACACCTGCCTGTCGATCATGCAGGTGCTCCATGAGGGGCTGGCGGACTCGAAGTACCGTCCCTGCCCGCTGCTGGTGAAGTACGTCGAAGCCGGCTGGCTGGGCCGCAAAACCCAGCGCGGCTTCTACGACTATCGCGGCGAGAAGCCGGTCCCGACGCGCTGACGGCGCTAGGCGCGCATCACCTCAACCTCGATGCCGCGCTGGATCGAATTGCTCACCGTCGAATCGTCCCGCGCCCGCTCGATCAGCGTCTCGACATCCGCGCCGGGATCGACCGGCGTCACCTTCACCCGCACCTCGGCGCGGGTGGCGAGCAGCGGCTGGCCCTCGAAGCTCACTGCGACATCGACCTCGATCGCCGCGATGGCGATGCCTGTCTGCGCCGCGACATAATGCAGATCGTTGCAGAGGCAGCCACCAATGGCGAGGCCGAGCAGCTCCCCGCCATTGAAGCCCAGCCCCATGCCGCCGGCCTTGCCCTCCGCACGGTCGACCACGACGGTGTGCCCACCGGCCCAGCCGAGAGCGGCCTGCGTATCGGCAATGCTGCGAAGCCGGACATTCATCGTTGTCATGGGTGCCCCGCGCGCTTGAGAAGCCGTGCGATGCTTTCAGACCGGGCGGGGTGACACAAGGCTGGCGACGAACCGCGCCGGGCGCCCGTCGATCGCCGCCAGCCCCAGCGCAATCAGGCCGAAGCCGGCGAAGTCGCGCGGCTCCAGCGCTTCCCCAAGCACCACCGCGCCGAGCAGGATGGCGCTCACCGGCACCAGCAGCGTCACCAGCGAGATGTTGGTGGCCCCATTCCGCCCGAGAATCCGGAAGAACAGGATATAGGCGAAGGCGGTCGACACTGCCGCGAGCAGCACGACCGAGGTCAGCACCGGCGCGGAGGGCAACGGCATCGCCCAGGGCTGGTAGAGCACCGCGACTACCGGGGCCAGCATGAGACTCGAGGCCGAGAGCTGGCCGGCGGCGGCGAGCATCGGCGGCAGGCCACGGAAGCGGCGGCCGAACACGGCGGTGACGCCATAGGACATCGCCGCCCCGATGCAGGCGAGCTGCGCCATCAGGTCTGTGCCGAGCTGATCGAGCAGATGTGGGCCGATCATCACCACCACGCCGGCAAAGCCGCACAATATGCCGGCGAGCCGTCCCCCGGTCAGCTTGTCGTCGCGGGTGAACATATGGGCGATCAGTAGTGTGAACAGCGGTGTCGTGGCGTTGAGGATCGACGCGAGACCGCTTTGTATATGGGTCTGCGCCCAGAACAGCAGCGTGAACGGCACCACATTGTTGAACAGGCCCATGAAGAAGAAGGCGGCAATGACCTTAGCCCTCAGCCTCATCAGTCCGCCCGTCGCGCCCAGCACCGCGACGAGGATGAGCGCGGCGATCGCAACACCAGCAGGAGCGGGGGAATCTCGACCACCGCCACCTTGGCGAAGAAGAAGGAGCCGCCCCAGATCGCGGCGAGCAGCACCAGCGTCGCCCAATCCATCGTCGCCATCGGCAACGGTGCCGAAGCGGCCGGCGGGGCGGGCGCGGCCGTCTGATCGGTCGACATGGAAACGCTCCTGCGCAGTTCGGAGCCGCCAGATACGCCCTTGCGTAACGTCGCGCCACCCGATTTCGCGCGGTTTCATCCGGCCAGCATCCTTCGAGGCCCGGGCAAGCGCCCGGGCACCTCAGGATGACGGTGTGACACCACTCATCCTAGGTCCGTCATGCTGAGGTGCGAGCGAAGCGAGCCTCGAAGCACGCAGGCGCGGGCACACCGAACCCGCTTGTCCCGAAGAAAATTCATCCCGGATACGGCCTGACGGCCCTTCCGGGATGACGATATCTACCCCTCCAGCGCCGCCTTGATGAGCTTCACCGCATCCGGGCTCGCCCATTCCGCCGGGCCCGAGATATGGCCGATCTCGCAGCCCTCGCCGTCGATCAGCATCGTAGTCGGCAGGCCGAAGCCGCGCCCCACGGTGCGCAACTCCTGGAACGCCTGCGCCTTCGGGTCGGTGTAGAGCGCGAGGTGCTTGATGCCGGTCTCGGTCATGAAGGTCTTCGGCTTGGCCGGGTCGCGGGTGTCGATATTGATCGCCACGACCTCGAAGTTCTTGCCGCCCAACTCACCCTGCAACTGGTCCAATGCCGGCATCTCCTTGCGGCACGGCACGCACCAGGTCGCCCAGATGTTGACGAGCCGCAGCCCGCCCTCGCCGGTGGTCGACAGCTTCACCGGCTGCTCCTCGGAGTTGAGGAAGGCGAGATCGGGAATGCGGGTCGGCTTCAGGGTCGGCGCAAAGGCCGCCAGTTCCCCGATCGCCAGCGGGGCGATGCGCCGCGCGGTTTCGCCGGCCTTGCGGCACCGCTCGTCCACCGCTCCGGTCACTTTTTCCGCGCCATCGGCCACTACCGGCTGCGGACCCGTGGCAATGGCGTTGCGCCCAAAGCCCATGATCCCGTATACGCCTGCAAGCCCAGCGACGACGCCGAGAATGAGCGCGGCAGCAATAATGAGGGCGAACCTTACGGTCGTGGACCGCGAGCCCTTTTTCGGGGTCTCCGGCGTGTCCTCAATTCGTTCGGTCATGGCCGTCCTCGCGGAGAATATGCAGCATGAGCAACAAGATGTGGGGCGGCCGGTTCGAGACCGGACCTGATGCCATCATGGAGGAGATAAACGCCTCCATCGGTTTCGACCAGCGCCTGTATGCGCAGGACATCGCGGGCTCGAAGGCGCACGCGGCAATGTTGGCGGCACAGGGCATCATCGACGCCTCAGATGCCGAAAAGATCGTCGCCGGTCTAGACACGATCCTGTCAGAGATCGATTCCGGCGATTTCGTCTTCCAGCGCGCGCTGGAGGACATCCATATGAACGTGGAATCCCGCCTCGCCTCGCTGCTCGGCCCCGCCGCCGGCCGGCTCCACACTGCCCGCTCGCGCAACGACCAGGTGGCGACCGACTTCCGGCTCTATGTCCGCGACACCGTCGACACGCTGGATACGCAGCTCGCCGATCTGCAGCGCGCGCTGGCCGAGAAGGCGCTGGTCCATGCCGGCACCGTCATGCCCGGCTTCACCCATTTGCAGACCGCGCAGCCGGTGACGTTCGGCCACCATCTGCTGGCCTATGTCGAGATGCTGGCGCGCGACCGCAGCCGCCTCAAGGATGCTAGAGCGCGGATGAACGAGTGCCCGCTCGGCGCCGCGGCACTCGCCGGCACCTCGTTCCCGATCGACCGCTTCGCCACCGCCAAGGCGCTCGGCTTCGATCGCCCGACCGCGAACTCGCTGGATTCGGTGTCGGACCGCGACTTCGTGCTGGAGACGCTGGCCGCCGCCTCGATCTGCGCGATGCATCTGTCGCGCTTCGCCGAAGAGATCGTGATCTGGACCTCGCCTTTGGTCGGCCTGCTCAAGCTGTCCGACCGTTTCACCTCGGGCTCGTCGATCATGCCGCAGAAGCGCAACCCGGATGCCGCCGAGCTGGTGCGCGCCAAGATCGGCCGCATCGCCGGGGCGTTCTCCGGCCTGCTGATGGTGATGAAGGGGTTGGCGCTGGCCTATGCCAAGGACATGCAGGAGGACAAGGAAGGCACGTTCGACGCGCTCTCCACGCTCTCGCTGATGATCGCCGCCACCTCGGGCATGGTGCGCGACATGGTGCCGGACGAGAAGCGCATGAAGACGGCCGCAGGGGCCGGCTATTCCACCGCCACCGATCTGGCGGACTGGCTGGTGCGCGTGCTCGGCCTGCCGTTCCGCGAGGCGCACCATGCGACGGGGCGCATCGTCGGTCTGGCGAGCGCGAAGGACATCCCGTTGCACAAGGTGACGCTCGAGGAGATGCAGGCCGTCGAGCCGCGCATCACCGCCGAGGTATTCGGCGTGCTCTCGGTGGCCAAATCCGTGGCGAGCCGCACGTCATACGGCGGCACCGCGCCAGCCAATGTGCGCGCGCAGGCCAAGCGCTGGGTCAAGAAGCTGGCGAAGGGCTGAGGCCCCGCTTCCCTCTCCCCATCGGGGAGAGGGAGTCAGTCCCTACTTCTTCCCGCCCAGCAGCCGTAGCGCGTTCGCCGTCACCAGCACCGTCGCCCCGGTGTCGGCAAGGATCGCCGGCCACAGGCCGGTGATGCCGGCGATGGTGGTCACCAGGAACACCGCCTTCAGCCCCAGCGCGATGGTGATGTTCTGGTGGATGTTGGACATGGCGCGCTTGGACAGATCGACCATCGCACCGACGTCACCGACCCGACCGTGCAGCACCGCCGCATCCGCCGTCTCCAGCGCCACGTCGGTGCCGCCCCCCATGGCGATGCCGACATTGGCGGCGGCCAGCGCCGGCGCGTCATTGATGCCGTCGCCGACCTTGGCGACCTTGAAACCTTCAGCCTGCAATTCGCCGACGATGCGCTGCTTGTCGGCCGGCATCAGCCCGGCGCGGACCTCGATGCCGAGATCGCGCCCGACCGCCTGCGCAGTGCGGGGATTGTCGCCGGTCAGCATGAGGGTGCGGATGCCTGCGGCGTTCAGCGCCTTGAGACCCGCCACGGCATCCGCGCGCGGCTCGTCGCGCATGGCGATGAAGCCCGCCACCGCGCCATCCGCCAGCAGCACCGAGACGGTCTTGCCGTCCGCGTTGAGCGCCTCGATGGCGGTCATCTGCGAAGCATCCAGCACCGCCCGCTTGCCCGTCGCCGCCGGCGAGCCGAGGAACAACTGGCGCCCCTCGGCCGTGCCGGTGATGCCCTCGCCGCCAATGGCGTTGGAGTTCTGCGCCGCCGCGTAGCTCAGGCCGCGCGAGGCTGCCTCCGCCAGGATCGCCGAGGCCAGAGGATGGGTTGAGCCATCCTCCAGAGCCGCCGCCAGGCGGATCACGTCGTCCTCGCTCACACCCACCGCAACAACGTCCGTCACCACGGGCTTGCCTTCGGTGAGCGTGCCGGTCTTGTCGAAAGCGACGACATTGACGGTGCGCAGCACTTCCAGCACCGCACCGCCCTTGATCAGCAGGCCGCGCCGCGCGCCGTTCGCCAGCGCCGCCGTGATCGCCGCCGGGGTCGAAATGACCAGCGCGCAGGGGCAACCGATGAGCAGGATCGCGAGGCCCTTATAGATCCACTCATCCCACGCCGCGCCAAACAGCAGCGGCGGCACCACCGCTACCAGCGCGGCGAGCACCACGACAAATGGCGTGTACCAGCGCGAGAAGCGGTCGATAAAGCGCTCGGTCGGCGCCTTGCTCTCCTGCGCCTCCTCCACCAGCCGCACCACGCGGGCAATGGTGTTGTCGGAGGCCATGGTGGTGGCGCGGATGGTCAGCGCGGCCTCGCCATTCACCGTGCCGGCGAACACGCTGTCGCCGACGCCCTTATTCACCGGCACGCTCTCGCCGGTGACGGGTGCCTCGTTGACCGAGCCGATGCCCTCGAGCACCGCGCCATCGGCAGGAATCCGCTCGCCCGGCCGCACGAGGATGATCGCGCCGATCCGGATGGTCTCCGCCGGCACCTCACGCGTCGAGCCGTTCTCGACCAACCGCGCGGTCTTCGGCACCAGGGCGGCGAGCGAACGAATGCTGTCGCGGGCGCGGCCGGCGGCGACGCCTTCCAGCAGCTCGCCCACGAGAAACAGGAACACCACGGCGGCGGCCTCCTCGCTGGCGCCGATGATTACCGCGCCGACCGCGGCGATGGTCATCAGCATCTCGATGGAGAACGGTGTGCCGGACAGCGCGGCCATGATGGCGCGGCGCGCGATCGGGATCAGCCCGACCAGCATGGCAGCGGTGAAGATCCATTGATCGACGCCGGGCCAGATGTGGCCGACGACATAGGCGAGCGCGAGCGCGGCGCCGCAGGCAATGGTCAGCCGAGCCTTACCGCTCTGCCACCAGCGTCCGGAACCAAGCGGCTCGGCGTGGGAATGAGCATGGTCGTGCGAAGCTACGGTGGCGGCCGGCTTCGGCGCGTGGTCGTGCTCGTGATGATCATGCCCGTGATCATGGTCATGATCCGAGCATGCGCCATGATCGTGGTGGTCGTGATCGGTATTCGCCGCCGCCGGTGCGGCCCCGCCCTGCAGCATCAGGATCGTGTAGCCGAGCCCGGCGACCCGCTTTTCCAGAACACCGAGATCGGCGCCCTCATGCTCCACGATCATGGTGCCCGCCGTCACCGATACCGACACCTCGGCAACGCCCGCCACGCGGCGCACGGCGGTGTCGATCTTGGAGGCGCAGGACGCGCAGTCCATTCCCTCGATGCGGTAGCGGGTCTTGAGCGCCGACATTTTTCCGAACCTCTTGCCTCGAATAGACCCGGAGCCTAAATGCTCTAGCGACTAGAGGAGCAAGCGGGAAAATGCCGGACGGGCAATTCACCATTGGCGAGGTCTCGAAGGCCAGCGCCGTCAAGGTGCCGACCATTCGCTATTATGAAGAGATCGGCCTGCTGCCGAGGCCGCCGCGCACGGAGGGTAATCGCCGCTCCTATGGCGCGGCGGATATCAGCCGGCTGGCCTTCATCCGCCACGCCCGCGAACTCGGCTTCGAGATCGACTCGATCCGCACGCTGCTCATTCTTCAGGACGAGCCGGACCAGTCCTGCGCCGCCGCCGACGCCATTGCCCGCGACCGGCTGGTCGAAGTCGAGCGCCGCATCGCCAGCCTCACGGCGCTAAAGGCAGAGCTCGCCCGCATGGTGGAAGGCTGCTCACATGGCCATGTCGGGGAATGCCGGGTGATCGAAATCCTCGCCGACCACGGCGAGTGCCGGCACCATCACAAGGCTTGACGTTAGACGTCATCCCGGAATTGCCGCAGCCCCACCTTCCCTCATCCCCGGGCTTGACCCGGGGATCCAGACTTTTGGGCGACGTGCCTGCGGGACGGCTGGATCCTCGGGTCAAGCCCGAGGACGAGGGTGTGAATGACTGGCGAATACCAGCACGACCACAGAAGCTAACCTTCCCACAGCGGCCAGGTGTCGGTCAGCCGATAGCCGGTCGGCCACGGGTCGGCCGGGTCGAGCATCAGCTGGCTGGTCCCCGTGATCCAGGCGCGGCCCTCAATCGACGGCACGATGGCGGGGCGCCCGCCCACTTCAGTCTCCGCCTCGATGCGGCACGCGAAGGTCGAGCCGATGATCGAGCGGCCGATGAAGCCATCGCCCACCTTCAACAGCCCCTTGGCGTGCAGCACCGCCATCCGCGCGGAACAGCCGGTGCCGGTCGGCGAACGGTCGATCTTGCCGGGACGGATCGCCACCGCGTTGGCGCCGGATGCGACGCCGTCCTCATAGGTCAGCGGCGCGGCGAACTGGCAGAACGAGATGTGCGACCAGTCGGCATTGCTAGGATGCTGGAAGCCGATCTGGCTGTTGGCCGCCTTGACGATCTTCATGCCGAGATCGGCGAGGTCCTTGGCCTCATCCGGCTTGATCGAAAAGCCCAGCGCATGGGCATCGACGATCACGAAGCTGTCGCCGCCATAGGCGGTATCGACGGTGAGCGTCCCGAACCCTTCCACCTCCAGCTTCGCGTCCAGTTTGTCGGCGAAGGAAGCGTGGTTACGGACCTTGATGCGTTCGGCCTTGCCGTCCCGGCACGTCGCCGTCACCTCGATCAGCCCGCCCGGCGCCTCCAGCACCATGCGGGTCTCGGGCTCTTGCATCGGCACGATCCCGCTATCGAGCAGCACGGTGGCAACGCAGATCGAGTTCGAGCCGGACATGGGCGGCGTGTCCTCCGGCTCCATGATGATGAAGGCCGCCACCGCCGGCGGCACCAGCAAATTCACATGGCGGAACACCCCGCCGCGCGGCTCCTGCAAGACCAAATTGCGCAGGGTGTTGTCGGCCGCGATGAAGCGCGACTGCGCCCACAGCGTCTCGCCCGGCGGCGGGGAGACGCCGCCGACGATGACATCCCCGACCTCGCCCTCCGCATGGCAACCGACGATGTGGATGAGCTTGGATGAGCGCATGACGGCCTCGCTTTGGCTTGAAGAACGTCATCCTGAGGTGCCCGACCTATGGCCGGGCATCGAAGGATGCGGGTGTCGGGCACTCCGACGAACATCCTTCGAGGCTCGCTCCGCCCGCACCTCAGGATGACGGTGCCGTGCGGTCGGGGCTGTTCAGCCGATGACGACCACCGGATCGCCGAGCACATCGAAGATGGGGGTGATGCCGAGACCGGGCGCGTCGGACGGCGTCATGAAGCCCTCAATCCGCCGGGGCGCGCCGCTGGCGATGTCGACCGTGCCGTAGCTGTTGAAATCGGTCGCGGAGAACGAGAATTCTTCCGGCGTCGACAGAGCAAGATGCGCGATGGTGGCGGTGACGATGTCGCCGCCCCAGGTATCCTCGATGGTCATCGGTGTGCCCGACGCCACGCAGATGTCGCGCATCAGCCGCGCCTTGGTCAGCCCGCCGACCTTGGAGATCTTCAAATTGATGATGTCCATGGCGTCGTCGGCCAGTGCCTTCAAGAGGCTGTCCACCCCGCCGATCACCTCGTCGAGGATGAACGGGCGGGCAGTGCGCCGGCGCACCGACAGGCATTCCTCATAGGTTGCGCAGGGCTGCTCGATATAAACATCGAGGTCGGCGACGCTGGCGGCGATGCGCGCGGCTTCCGCCCGCGTCCAGCCGGTATTGGCATCCGCCACCAGCACGTCGCGCTCGCCCAGAATGCCGCGCGTCTGGCGGATGCGGGCGATGTCCCGATCGGCATCGCCACCCACTTTCAACTGGAACTTGGTATAACCCTCAGCCTTGTAGCCGGCTATCTTCCGCGCCATCGCTTCAGGCGCCTCCTGCGAGATGGCGCGATAGAGCGCGACCTTGTCCTGTGCCGCGCCGCCCAGCAGCTTGTAGACCGGCAGCCCGGTCGCCTTGCCGAGAATGTCCCAGCAGGCGATGTCGATCGGCGCCTTCACATAGGGGTGGCCGCGCAGCACGGCGTCCATGTGCCGATTCAGCACGTCGAGATCGGTGGGATCGAGCCCGATCAGCTTGGGGCCGATCTCCTGCAAGCCCGCACGCACGCCGAGCGCATAGGCCGGGAGGTACGCGGAGCCCAGCGGGCAGCATTCGGCGTAACCGGTAATGCCGGCATCGGTCTCCACCGCCACCACGGTTGAATCGAACACCTCGACAAAGTTGCCGTTCGACCAGCTATAGCGGCCCTCTTTCAACGGCAGATCGACCTGCCATGCCTTGATGCCGGTGATCTTCATGAGGGTCGCTCCGGTGAGATGGTCGGTCAGGTCACGATGAAGCCGTGGGCGAAGGGGTCGCGGTCGTCGATGAAGATGGTGTTGTAGCCGGTCATGCGGGCCCAGCCGCCGATCGACGGGATGCCCCCACCTTCACCGCCGCCTCGACCCGCCCCTTGAACAGCGAGCCGATAATGCTCTCATGGATGAAATCGTCGCCCACCCTCAGCTTGCCGAGCGCGGCGAGCTGCGCCATGCGCGAGGAGGTGCCGGTGCCGCAGGGCGAGCGGTCGATCGCCTTGTCGCCATAGAACACCGCGTTACGGGCATGGGCTTCCGGGTGGTTCGGCGCGCCGGTCCACAGAATGTGTGAGAGGCCGCGTATCTCCGGCTTTTCCGGGTGCACGAACTCGTATTTGTCGTTCAGCGCCCGGCGCAGCGCCGGGCTCATCCGGATCAGATCGCCGGCGGAAAAATCCGCCATATCGCGAAAATTCTGCTGGGGGTCGACGATGGCGTAGAAATTCCCGCCATAGGCGACATCGACGCTCACCTCGCCAAGACCGGGACACTCAGCCGTCAGCCCCTGCGCATACAGGAAGGCCGGCACATTGGTGATGCGGACTTCCTCGACATATTGCCCCTCCTGCCGATATTCCGCGACGACGAGACCGGCCGGCGTGTCGAGGCGCAGAATGCCCGGCGTCTTCGGCGTGATCAGCCCGTGCTCGATCGCCATCGTCACCGTGCCGATGGTGCCGTGGCCGCACATCGGCAGGCAGCCCGAGGTCTCGATGAACAGGATGGCGACATCGCAATCAGGCCGTGTCGGGGGATAGAGGATCGAGCCGGACATGATGTCGTGGCCGCGCGGCTCGAACATCAGGCCCTTCCGGATCCAGTCATACTCGGCAAGGAAGTGCGCCCGCTTTTCGATCATGTTGGCGCCGACGAGGTTCGGCCCGCCGCCCGCCACCAGCCGCACCGGGTTGCCGCAGGTGTGGCCGTCTATGCAGAAGAAGCTGTGTCGCGCCATGGGGTCACTCGTCAGAAACGGTCGGGACGGAAGGGGTCGACGGCGGGCGCCCGGCAATCATGTCGGCGACCAGCCGTCCCGTCGCCGCGCTCTGCGTCAGGCCGGAATGGCCATGGCCGAAAGCGTAGAGCACACGGGTCGAGGCCGTCGAGCGGCCGATGACGGGAAGCGTGTCCGGCAGCGAGGGGCGAAAGCCCATCCATTGCGTGCCACCCTCCGTCTTCAGTCCGGGCAGAAAGGCGCTCGCCTTCGTCAGCATGGCGTCCGAACGCTTGAAATTCGGCGGTCGCGTCAGCCCGCCAAGCTCCACCGCGCCGCCGACGCGGATGCCGGTGGAGAGCGGTGTCACCACAAAACCGTGCCCGCCAAAGGTAAGCTGGCGCTTGAGGTCGAACGCACCCGGCGGCAGCGTGGTGTTGTAGCCGCGCTCGGTCTCCAGCGGGATGGCGTCGCCGAGCCCCAGGGCCAGCGGGCGCGACCAGGCACCGCCGGCGATCACCACGCGCGCGGCATCGACCATCTCGCCATTCGACAAGCGCAGGCGCACACCGGAGCCAGTCGGCTCGACAGCGGCCACCTCGCCATGGCTGATCGTCGCGCCCTGCGCCATCACCTTGTCGAACAGCGCCAGCGTGAAATGATAGGGGTCGTCCACCGTCTGCCAGTGCGGGGTGAAGCTGCCGGCGATAAAGCGCGGCGACAGGCCGGGCTGCAGTTCCGCCAGCCGGGCGCCGCTGACATGCTCGAACGGAATGCCCTCGCGCGCCTTGGCGTCCCAGCCGGTCAGCGAGGCGCGGAACTCGGCCTCGGTCTCATAGAACTGGAGATTGCCGTCGCTTCGAACGCGGCTCGACAGCCCGGCATCGCGCACCATAGCGTCCATCGCGGAGGCGGAGAGGCGCATCAGTTCGCCCTGCGCGGTCACACTGTGGCGATAGCGGTCCGGCAGGCTGGCGCGCCAGAAGCGCAGCAGCCAGGGCGCGATGGTGGGCAGGTAGGCGGGCGGGATCGACAGCGGCCCCAGCGGATCGAACAGCCATTTCGGCGCCTTGCGCAGCATGCCCGGGGAGGCCAGCGGCAATATGTCGGCGAACGCGAACGCGCCAGCATTGCCCCGGCTGGCGCCCTCGGCAATGCCGCCGCGCTCGATGAGCCGCACCCGGTGGCCGTCATTCTGCAGATGGAACGCGATGGCGAGCCCGACAATGCCGGCGCCGACAACGGCGACCTCGCCCGGCTCACGCCCGTCAAGAATAGGGTTCAATCCCGTGCCCCACAGATCGACCCCTGCTCCCTCTCCCGCTTGCGGGGGAGGGCTGGGGAGGGGGATATGAGCGCCGCATCGGAAAGCTCCCCCTCCCGACCGGCGACGCCGGCCACCCTCCCCCGCAAGCGGGAGAGGGGAAGGTTGTCCAGCAATCCGAAAGGCACCGTCACGCCGCCCTGGCGAGCATCGGGCGGGTGGCGAGCGCCTCGCGGACGATCTTCTCGACCTTGGCGCGCTGCTCGCCTTCCAGCGGGGTACGCGGCGCGCGCACGCGCTCATTGGTGCCGATCACCATGGCCTCGACCAGCTTGAGGTTCTGCACCAGATAGGTCGAGACATCGAGGTCGAGCAGCGGGCGGAACCAGCGATACAGCGCCAGCGCCTCATCATAGCGCTTGGCCTTCATCAGCCGGTAGATCGCCACCGTCTCCTCGGGGAACGCCACCACGAGGCCGGCGACCCAGCCGACCGCGCCGCCGGCCAGCGCCTCGAAAGCGAGGTTGTCGACGCCGGTGAACACATCGTAGCGGTCGCCGAGCCGGTTGATGATATCGATGGTGCGGCGGATGTCGTCGGAAGATTCCTTCACCGCCACAAAACGCTTGTCGCTGGCGAGTTCCTCCAGGATGTCGACGGTCACATCGACCCGGTAGGCGATGCGGTTGGAATAGATCATCACCGGCAGGTCGCCGGCTTCAGCCACCGCCCGCAGGGTCGCGACCGTCTCCTTCGGGTTG
>LNAP01011513.1_pt1 | contig 23892 bp, 21 predicted proteins | sample 602601 | NCBI WGS metagenome assembly LNAP01 (sample SAMN02440304, study PRJNA202911) | soil metagenome | biome: Subtropical and temperate rainforests or woodlands; isolation source: soil samples (1 kg each in a 20% v/v slurry with milli Q water) were... ...
GACTGGCGCTTCATCGCGCAGGCCGACCCGACACGGGGCGGACGCGCGGACTACATGCCGCGCGGCAAGGTGCTGGGCGGCAGTAGCTCTATCAACGGCATGCTCTATGTGCGCGGCCAGCCGGAGGATTTCGACGACTGGGCGGCGCTTGGCTGCAAGGGCTGGGATTTCGCTAGCGTGCTGCCCTACTTCAAGCGCTCAGAAAACAATGAGAACGGTGCGAGCGCCTATCACGGAGCAAACGGCCCGCAATCGGTGGAGAACCTGCGCACCTCGCACCCACTGTCCGAGGCGTTCCGGCGCGCCGGCATCGAGGTCGGCATACCCCCAAGCGACGACCTCAACCGGCCGCCGCAGGGCGGCATCGGCTATCTCCAGGCGACCCAGCGCAAGGGCTGGCGTTGCAGCGCCGCCCGCGCCTATCTCTGGAAGGCGCGGCGCAATCTCCAAGTCCTCACCGGCGCCCATGTGCGCCGCGTACTGTTCGACGGCAAGCGGGCGACCGGCGTCGAATATGAGCGCGGCGGCACTGTGGTGCGCGCCAGCGCGGCGAAGGCCGTCATCCTGTCCGCCGGGGCATTCGGCTCACCGCAGATCCTCATGCTCTCCGGCGTCGGCCCGCAGGCGCAATTGCGCGCGCACGGCATTGATGTGGTCCATGATTTGCCGGGCGTCGGCGAGAACTTTCACGATCACCCCGGCACCAGCCACATCGCATGGGTGAACCAGCCGACCTACAACATGCAGAAGACCCCGCTCAACGCCCTGCTGTTCGGCGCGATGTGGCTGCTCGCCGGGCGTGGGCCCGCTACGACGCCGGACGCCCATGTGCTGGCCTTCACCCGCTCAAAGCCCGATCTGCCGCGCTGCGATCTGCAGTTCCACTTTACCCCCGCCGGCTACGACCTGACCGAGAATGGCCCGATCCTGTTCGATCGGCCGGCGGTCACGGCGCTGAACAACATCCACCGGCCATGGTCGCGCGGCACGGTGACGCTCGCCTCCGCCGATCCGATGGCGCAGCCGGCGATCCAGCCGAACCTTCTGGCCGACGAGCGCGATGTCCGCACGCTTGTGGCCGGCGCGAAACTGCTGCGAAAACTGTTCGAGGCGCCTTCCATGGCTGGCCATGTTGTCGGGGAGTTCAAGCCCGGCAGGGATGTGCAGAGCGGAGATGAGTGGACCGACTATGTCCGCTCCACCGCCATCGGCATCTATCACCCTGCCGGCACCTGCAAGATGGGGCACGACCCCATGGCGGTGGTCGACGACACGCTCAAAGTGCACGGCGTGGACAATCTCTACATCGCGGACGCTTCCATCATGCCGGTCATCATCAGCGGCAATCTGAACGCGAACTGCATCATGATCGGCGAGCGATGCGCGGACTTCATCAAGGCGGCGGCTTGAACCCATGACGACATCTCCGAACACCCCTGTGAAGCGCATTGTCGCCGTCATCGGCGGCGGCGCCATCGGCGTCGCGACCGCGAGCTTCCTGCTGCGCGACGGCTTTGACGTCGTGCTGGTGGAGCGCGGCGGCATCGGCGAGGGCGCCTCGTTCGGCAATGCCGGCTGCCTCAACCCTTCCTCCATCGTGCCGATGTCGATGCCGGGAACGCTCGCCAAGGTGCCGGGCTATCTGATGGACCCGCTCGGGCCCCTCTCGATCCGCTGGCGGTATCTGCCGCAGATCGCGCCCTGGCTGCTGCGCTTCGTCCAAGCCGGCCGGCTCGACCGAGTGGAGACGCAGGCCCGCGCGCTGAAACCCCTGCTGGACGATTCCTACGGCGCCTATCTGCCTCTGGTCGCCAATGCCGGCGCCACCGACCTGATCCGGCGACAGGGCCATCTGGTAGTGTATCGCTCGGGGGAGGATTTTGAGGGCGACAGCACCGGCTGGCGGCTGCGCCGCGACAACGGCATCGCCTTCGACATGCTCAACGCCGACGAACTCCGGCAGTTCGAGCCCAGCATCTCGCACGACTATTCCATTGGCATTGTGTTCCACCAGAACGGCCACACGGTGAACCCCAACCGGTTGGTCCGCACGCTGTCCGACGCGTTCGAGCGCGATGGCGGACGGCTGATGCGCGCGGATGTGCAGGGCTTCCGCATTGAGGGCGAGCGCCTGCTGGGGCTGGAGACCGATGCCGGCTTCCTCACCGCGGATGCCGCCGTGGTCGCCGCTGGCGCGCACTCGAAGAAGCTGGCCGCCCAGTTCGGCGATGATGTCCCGCTCGACACCGAGCGCGGCTACCACATTCTCATCAGCGACCCGGAAGCGCAGCCGCGCATCCCGGTGCTGGATGCCACCGCGAAATTCGTCTCGACGCCGATGGAGACCGGCCTGCGGCTGGCGGGAACCGTCGAGTTCGCCGGCCTCGACGCCCCGCCGGACTGGAAGCGGGCCGACCAGTTGCTGACACTCGGCCGCCGGCTGTTTCCGGGACTGGCTGCCCAACACCCCACCGAGCGCATCTCCAGATGGATGGGGTTCCGCCCCAGCATGCCGGATTCGCTGCCCGTCATCGGCCGCGCCCGGCGCTGCCGTGATGTCGCCTATGCGTTCGGCCACGGCCATGTGCGCCCGCACCGGGCAGGTAGTGGCGGATCTGATCGCCGACCGCCCAGCAAGTTTCGACATCACGCCGTTCAGTCCGACCCGCTTCTAGGCGGCTCGACGGTTCAAAGCTGAGCCTGTCCCTTCGTGGCCGAGATTCATTCTCGCAGGTGAGACAGCGGCTCCAGCGATACAAGTCATTTCCTAGCATTTTCATATGCTTAGATCCTTGGCACGCGGCTTGCCCAACAAGGATGCGCCGGCACCGTGCCGGCGGCAGTCAAGGGAGTTCGGTTGTGCAGCTTTCATTTTTCATGATGCCGCTTCATTCCGTGCACAGGGATTACGCCACCACGCTCGACGAGGATATCGAGGCCTTCAAGCTGGCCGACGAACTCGGATTTGCGGAAGGCTGGATCGGCGAGCATTACTCGGCCTATATCGAGCAGATCTCCTCGCCGATGATCTTCCTGGCGCACATGGCGCCGCAGACCAAGCGGATCAAGCTCGGTACCGGCGTGCTGCCGCTGCCGCTCTATCACCCCGTCATGGCGGCCTCGCATATCGCGCTACTCGACCACCTCACACGCGGCCGCCTGATCCTGGGCATCGGCACTGGCGGGCTGGGTTCGGACTTCGAGGTTTTCGGCATGGAGACCGCCGACCGCACCGCGATGATGCTGGACTCCATCGACATCATCAAAAAGATCTGGGCCTCCGACCCGCCCTACGACATCTCCGGCAAGTTCTGGGACGTGAAGCTAGCCAAGATGTACTGGCCGGACCTCGGCGTCGGTATCCTGCCCAAGCCGCTGACCAAGCCTTACCCCGCCATCGCGGTGTCGGTATCTAGCCCGAACTCAGGTTCGATGCGGGTCGCCGCGCGCCATGATTTCATGCCGATCTCGGCCAACTTCGTCGCCTCCTGGGTGGTGAAGACCCATTGGGACACGTATTGCGACGAGATGGAAAAGCTCGGGAAAGTGCCGGACGGCAACAAATGGCGCGTCGCCCGCTCCATCCATGTCGCCGAGACCGACGAGGCCGCCGAGCGCTATGTGAAGAAGAACGGCGGCGCCTATGACTGGTATTACGACTACATGTTCAAGGTCTATGACCGCATGGGCAGCGGCGCCCTGCTTGCGCCGTTCCGCGACACCGATCCCGCCACCATCAACCACGAAATGGTGCGCGATAATTTCGTGATCTATGGCAGCCCGGAGACGGTCGCGCGCAAGATACTGGAACTGCGCGACGAGGTCGGCCCGTTCGGCACGCTGATGATGACGGCGCATGAATGGGAAGACAAAGCGGTGATGCGCCGCTCGATGGAGTTGCTGGCGAACCGCGTCATGCCGATGGTCAATGCCGCTCTCGGCGATGTCCAAGCGATCGCCGTGTAATCAGATCGCTGTGTAACGAGTAGGATGACCGATATGCCCAGCGTCGATACGGCCGCGTTGCTGCAACCCGGCAAACTCTGGTGGAACTGGTTCGGTGAGCAGTATTTCGTGCCGCGCTACACGGCGCGGCCGACCTCGGAGGCGGAGGTCTGCGCCGTTGTGCGGCAGGCGCGCAAGCTCGGCCTGCCGATCCGCGCCAGCGGCGCCGGCCATTCCAACCCGGCCGTAGTGCCGACGCCGGGGGTGCATGTCGACTTTGACGGCTTCAACCAGGTCGTCAGCATCGACAAGGAGAACCTCCAGGTCACGGTGCGCCCCGGCATCCGCATCAGCGAGCTGACGCGCTATCTGCGCACGCAGGGCATGTCGCTCAACAATCAGGGCGACATTGACGGCCAGGCCATCACCGGCGCGCTGATGACCGGCACGCACGGCGCGGGCAAGACTCTGGCCTGCCTGTCGACCCAGCTCATCGGTGCCCGGATCGTGACGGCGGACGGGGAAATCCGCGACCTGTCGCCGGCCGATGGCGAATTGTTCAAGGCGTTCCGCACCTCGATCGGCATGTTCGGGCTGGTGGTGTCGCTCACCATTCAGGCGGTGGCCTCCTACAACATCTTCAAGAAGTCGTGGAACACCGACACCGAGGACTGCATCGGCAACCTCCACCAGTTGCTCGACGCCAACCGCACCTTCTGGTTCTTCTGGCTGCCGCGAAAGGATTCCGCCGATCTGTTCGAGCTGCCGGGCGACGCCGTGCCGTCCAGGGCGACGCGCGACTACGACTTTTGCCACATGCGGACCTACAATGCCGTGCCGGTGGACCAGCCGGCGCCGGTCCTCGGGCACGGCGAAGAGTTCGACCATTCCTCGATCATCTACCCCAACAGCTACATCCCGAACTTCCGCGAGATCGAATACGCCGTGCCGTTCGAGCGCTTCGAGGAATGCTTCGCCGAGATGCGCGCGCTGTTCATGCGTAAGTACCCGCAGGCGTCCTATCCGATCGAGTGCCGGGCGGTGAAGGCGGACGATACCTATCTCAGCGCCTATGCCGGCCGCGACGGCTACGCCATGTCGGTCTCCGGTTCGCTGACGGAGCCGACCTGGCACCTGCTGCGCGACGCCGACGCGATCTTCGCGCGCTATGACGGCCGGCCGCATTGGGGCAAGCACCACTTCATGACGCCGGAGCGCTTGGAGCGCATCTATCCCCAGTACGACGCCTTCAAGCGGCTGCGCCGCGAGATGGACCCCGACGGCGTGTTCCTGAACGACCATCTGCGCATGCTGTTCGCGTGACCACGCGCGGCTGGCCCCGCCCCTGCCCACCAATCCCAAGATCGACCGACAGCCTGCGAGGAAACCGGGTTGACGATTAAGATTTGTGCTGCGCAAGATTTAATCAGGGAGCCCGAGCGGGAGCATGGGATGCTGGACGTGCGTAATCACGTGTCCCGGATCGTGTCGAGCGCCAACCAGCTCTCGGTGCCGATGCCGGAAGGCCGCCCGATGCGCGTCGGCGACACCATGGTCGCCTCATGGCGGCGCTGCATGGACAGCTATCGCTTCGATCCCGCCGCCAAATTCCATATCGAGGCCGTCAGCGACGCGGAATTGAAGGTCCAGCGCGAGGCCGGCGACGAATTGATGCGGATTGCCAAGCCGGAGATCGACGCCATGTTCGGCGCGGTGTCGCTGTCCGGCTTCAGCATCAGCCTCGCCAATGCCGCGGGCTACGTGCTTTCCGAGCGCTCCAACTACCATTCCGATTTCTACAGCGAGGTCGAGCGGCCCGGCACGGCCTGGGCGGAGCAGGCCGCCGGCACCAATGGCATCGGCACCTGCCTGGTCGAGAAGCGCCCGGTCGCCGTGCTGACCAACGACCATTTCTTCTACGAATTCTCCTCGCTCTCCTGCGCCGTCGCGCCGCTTTACGGCCCGGACGCGGAAATGATCGGCGCCATCAATCTCAGCATCCGAAACCCCGCGCTCCAGCAGGACACGCTGGGCATGGTGCTGGGCCTGACCACCGGCGTCGCCGACCGCATCGGCGAGCTGATGTTCCGCCATGCCTTCCGGCGCAATTACATTTTGAAGTTCGCCACCAGCCCGGTCGATCACGGGCTGATCGCCATCGACAGCGACTTCCATCTGGTCGGCCTCAACCACGCGGCGCGCGAGACGCTTCAGGACCGGGTGCAACTCGCGCGCGTGCGCAGCCTCTGGGCGGTGTTCGAGCGCGACCACCGCCTTTTCGATCTGGCCCGGCTCGGCGGTTCGGAGATGACGCTGCACCTCTCCAAGGGCGGCGACGCCATCAGCGTCTCGCTGAGTGCGCCGAGCGAGTTGCCGGTATCCCGGCCCGCAGCAGCACGCGCTCAGTCGCCCGCACCCGCCGCTCCGGTGCGCGAGCCGGCGCCCGCCATCGCCAAGCCGGCGGAAAACCGCCTCACGCTCGACGATTGCGCGGGCAGGGACCCGCAAATGGCGGCCAATACCCGCTTCGTGCGCCGCGTCCTCGGCGGCTCGCTGCCGATCCTGCTGCTTGGCGAGACCGGTGTCGGCAAGGACGCCTTCGCGCAGGCCATCCATTATGAGAGCCCGCGCCGCGAGGGTCCGTTCGTCGCCTTCAACTGCGCGGCGGTGCCCGACACGCTGATCGACAGCGAAATGTTCGGTTATGGCGGCGGCGCCTTCACCGGCGCGCGTCGCGAGGGCAGCAATGGCCGGCTGGCCGATGCCGATGGCGGTACGCTGTTCCTCGACGAGATCGGCGACATGCCGATCGGCCAGCAGACCCGCCTGCTGCAGGTGCTGGAATCCGGCGAGGTCACCCCGCTCGGCACCGGCAAGCCCCGGCGCATCGACATTCAGGTGATCGCTGCCACCAACCAGGACCTGGACGCGCGTATCCGCGCCGGCACCTTTCGGCAGGATCTGTATTACCGGCTCGCCGGCGCGGTGGTCGATATCCCCGCGCTCCGCGCCCGTGCCGATCTCGGCCATGTCATCCGCGCCCTGTTCGCGCGCCTTTCCGGCCCGCGCGAGCTGAGCCTATCGCCCGAGGCCATGGACCATCTGGACTGGCCGGGCAACATCCGCGAACTGCGCCATGTGCTGAACCGCGCGGTGCACATGTGCGAGGGCAATATCGTCACCGCCGCCGATTTGATGCTGCGCGGCGCCGCTTTTGAGACCCCGCGCGCGGCTATGCCGGCCGCGCCCTTCCCCGCCCTGCTGCAACAGACGACCGAGATGACGGATGCCTCAGCGGTGGCAGAAGCTGGCACCGCACGCCACGCCATCGCCTCCGCCGAGCGCGAGGCTATCGTCGCCATGCTGGCGCGCAGCGGCGGCAATGTGAAAGCGGCAGCGGCCGCTCTGAAACTCAGCCGCGCCACGCTGTACCGCAAGCTGCAGCGTTATCAGATCGCGCACTAGCCAGGGCAGAGTCGCAACAGCGCGACACGCCCGCCTCAATTGTGCAACGCATCACAAGACTTGCGAAGTGTCTCATTCGCGCAAAAGCCCCACACTGATGTCTCGGCAGCGCGCCGGATACGAAAATGCCAATCAACCACTGAGACAGAACGAGAACTGCCGAATTTACCGCGAAATACTTGCCGATATTCTGGAAATATAGACTTGTCCGACCCGGCTCTACTCCGGAAAGGTGCTGGCACGATAGTTGCCCAACCCCATAAGGGCCGATGAAGGCCATAACAACCAGGGGACAAACGATGACCTTGCTGACCGGAGAAGTGGCGCCGTCGCGACGCAGCGTGATCAAGAGCATGGGCATTGCCGCCGGAGCACTCGCCGCACCCGGCGTGCTTCGCCGCGCCTATGCCGCCGACCCGATCGTGCTGCTCACCTGGGAGACCTATCACGATCCGGCGTGGTGCAAGGAATGGGGCGACCAGAACGGCGTCGAGGTGAAGCCGGTCGTGATCGGCTCGGTCGACGAGCTATTCTCCCAGCCCTTCTCCGGTGCCGTGCAGCCGGACGTCATGTACATCGAGACCGGCTCGCTGCCGCGTTTCAAGGAAGCTGGCCTGATCATCCCGTTCGACACCTCCAAGGTGCCGAACATCGCCAACATCACCCCGAAGCTGGAATGGAAGAAATACACCGCCGTCGGCGGCGAGGTCGTGGCCGTGCCCTATAATTGGGGCACCCAGCCGCTGATGTTCAATGCCGACGCCATGAAGGCGCCGGATAGCTGGGCGGCGCTGTGGGACGAGCAGTATCGCGGCAAGGTCAATATGTTCGACGATTGCACGATCACCTTCCCGATGATCGCGCTCTATATCGGCGCCAAGGACCCGTTCAACCTCACCGACGCCGAGTTCGGCCTTTGCGAGAAGGCGCTGCGCGATCTTCGCCCGCAGATCCGCACCATTGCGCGCGGCTTCGACGACGCCGCCACCATCTATGCCGCCGGCGACGCGGTGATCGGCTATTGCCAGAACATCGCCGTCGTCACCTCGCTTCAGGACAAGGGCAAGAACTTCAACTACTCGCTGCCGAAAGAGGGCACCCCGACCTGGATCGACTGCACCGGCGTCTCCAAGAAGGGTGACCGCGACATCGTCTACAAGTTCATCAACGACAACCTCAGCGCCAAATGGCAGGCGCGCTTCATCGAGGCATCGACCAATAATGGCGTGCTCGATCTCGCCAAGGCGACTTCGGGCGGGGTGAGCGAGAAGACCCTCAAGCGCACCAACATCCCGGATTCCGAGGCCGGCGACTTCTGGAACAAGCTCGTCATCCTGCAGAAGCCGGAGGATTTCGACCGTCGCCTCCAGATCTGGAACGACTTCAAGGCCGGCACGCTCTGATCCGCGCGCCCTCCTCGACATGACCATTGGGAGTACCCGAGTGATGGCGAAGATTTCGCAACCGATCCTGACGGTGGCGGGCGTCGACAAGACCTATGAGGGTGGCACGCGTCCCGCCCTCGACCGGATTTCGATTTCCGTCGCGCCAGGCGAATTCTTTTCCATCCTCGGCCCCAGCGGTTCGGGCAAGACCACGCTGTTGCGCATGATCGCCGGCTTCGAACGGCCCGATGTCGGCCACATCATCATGGATGGCGAGGACATCACCCATGTCCCGCCGTTCCGCCGCGACGTGCGCACGGTGTTCCAGAGCTACGCGCTGTTCCCGCATATGAGCGTGCTGGAGAACGTCGCTTATCCCTTGCGCATGGTCGGCGCCCGGAAGGCCGAACGGTTAGCCAAGGCGCTTGAGGGCTTGGAGCTTGTCAGCATGCGGGACTTCTCCGCCCGCCTGCCGCACCAGCTCTCCGGCGGCCAGCGCCAGCGCGTCGCGCTTGCGCGCGCTTTGGTCTGCCGCCCACGCATATTGCTGCTGGACGAGCCGCTCGGCGCGCTCGATCTGCGCCTGCGCCAGCAGATGCAGCACACGCTGGTCTCGCTGCAGAAGGAACTCGGCATCGCCTTCGTCTATGTCACCCACGACCAGGGCGAGGCGCTGTCGATGTCCGACACGGTCGCGGTGATGAGCGAGGGCCGCATCGCCCAGCTCGGCTCGCCGCGCGACATCTATTTCGACCCGACCTCCGAATTCGTCGCGCAGTTCGTCGGGCGCTCCAATCTTCTGCCGGTCGAGTTCAAGGCGAACGGCGCGGAGGTGGTCGCCATGCTCGGCGACCAGCCGCTCACCGGCCTCGCTCACCGCCAGGCAGGCCCCGCCCGCATGGCGATCCGCTTCGAGTGCGTGCGTGTCACGCCCTTGGACACGTCGGCGAGTGGCGAATGCAGCATCCCCGGCATCGTCGAGGGCGTGCTGTTCCTCGGCAATTCGCTCGAGGTGAACGTGCGCTGCGGCGGGCTCAACATCATATCGAGCGTGCCGTCCCTGAGCGGCGAAAGTTTCGCACCCGGGCAGAGCGTGCGCGTGATGTTCGACGCCAAGAACGCGACGGTCTTCAATGGCTGACATGGCTGCTGACTTGGCTTCGGAGATATCGATGCCGGCCAAACGACGCCTCCGGCTGGGCTCGCTCAATCTTCTGAGCCTCCCGGTCTATGTCTGGTTCATCGCCATCGTTCTGGTGCCGAACCTGCTGCTGATCGGCACCAGCTTCCTGCGCACTTCCAACGGCCTGATCGTGTTCGATCCGTCAGTGGTCAGTTACACAAGGCTGTGGAATTCGAGCAGCTTCCAGCTCCTGCTGTTCCGCACGCTTTCCACCAGCTTCATCGCCGCCGCCATCGGCGTGCTGGTGGCCTACCCGATGGCGTATTACGCCGCCCGCGTGGTGCAGCGGAACCGCTCGCTGCTGGTGCTGCTGGTCATCATCCCGCTCTGGGTCAGCCTGCTGATGCGGGTGTTCGCCTGGCGCATGATCCTCGGCCAGAACGGCATCCTGAATTCCTTCCTGGTCGGCAGCGGCATTCTCGACCAGCCGAGCGAAGCCTTCCTCTATACCGGCTTCTCGGTGCTGCTGACCTACGCCTATATCTCGATCCCCTTCGCCTTCATCGCCATCTTCACCGCGCTGGAAAAGATCCCGCAGTCGCTGATCGAGGCGTCGCAGGATTCCGGTGCGTCGTCGTGGCAGACTTTTCTCCATGTGGTGTGGCCGCTGTCGCGCCCGAGCGTCGCCATCGGCTTCTCCCTCGCCTTCCTCACTACGGTCGGCGACTACGTCACCCCGTCCATGGTCGGCGGCATCGACGGCACAATGATCGGCACGGTGATCGCCTCGCAGTTCGGCATCGCCAATAACTGGCCCTACGGCTCGGCCATCGCGGTCTGCCTCATGCTCAGCGTCGGCGTCGTGCTCGCCATCGTCATGTGGCTGGGCCAGACCAAGGACGTGCTGATGGGCGACGAAGGTGCCAAGGCCCCGCCCTCCTATGCCAAAAGCAGCCCGGGCCAGCGCCTGCGCGCGCTTTTGGGCGGCGCGGCCTTCCTGCTGCCCTATCTGTTCCTCTACGCCCCGCTGGCGGTGATGGTGCTGATGTCGTTCAACGATTCGCTTTCCCGCTACAGGGCGCGACGCTGCGCTGGTACCGGGAACTTGCGAGCAACGCGCCGATGCTCGAAGCCGTGCGGCGCAGCCTCATGGTCGGCTTCTGCGTCGTGCTGATCTCGACAGTGGCGGCGACCGGATTCGCCTTTGTCATCCATTATGGCCGCATCCGGCACGCCCGCTTCTTCGAGTTCGCGCTGGCCTTGCCGGTCGCCATTCCCGGCGTGGTGCTGGGCATCGTCATCGTGCTGGCGACCCAGCTCGTGCAGATTCCCTCGGGCCTGCCGCGCATTATCATCGGGCAATCCAGCTTCGTGATGCCGGTCGTCCTGATGGTCGTCCTCGCCCGCCTGAGGCGGCTCGACGGCGCGCTGCTGGAAGCCTCGATGGACGCAGGCGCCAACCATTGGCAGAGCTTCGTCCACGTACTGTTCCCCTCGATACGGGGCGCGGTCATCGGCGGCGCGCTGCTGGGGTTCACGCTCTCGGCCGACGACGTGATGGTGACGCTGTTCCTCGCCGGCACCTCGCCCACGCTGCCGATCTGGGTCTGGAACCAGATGCGCTTCGGCTTTACGCCCAGCGTCAACGCCATCTTCACCATCGTCGGCATGGCTTCGCTGCTGGTGATCTTCCTGTCGAGCCGCCTCGTCCGCAGCCGGGGCTAGGTCGAAGGGGCAGGTGCCCTTGGGACCACCTGCCCCTGACAGGATGAGCGGCGGAGGGCCTGGTTATCTGGGGTAACGATGGCGTCGCATGCCGCGGTCATGACGGTGAGAAGGCTCACGAGGAGGTTGAACCGCCCCTCGCTCTCGTGGCCCTTAACTCAATCCTCGCCCCTGCCCGCCGCGCTGTTGGCGACGTGCTCGCGCAAATCGTTCAGCGAGGCGAAACGCAGCGTGCCGTCCGGCAGGTCCGCCTCGATCGAGCCGTCGGAATACAGCTTATAGGCCATGCCGCCGATCGTGCCGGCCTTCAGCACGGTCACTTCGGGCTCGGCCGGCTCCTCTTCCACCGGGTCGCCCAGCAGGTCGGATTCGCGCAGGAAGGCCGGCGGCGCGCCGGGCTCCAGGCCGAAATCATCGCGCACACGGGTGCGCGGCTCGAACGCATCCGCGCTGAAAGCCGGAGCCGGCTTCTCGCGGGTCGGAAAGGCCGGGGCCGGTGTCGGCACCTCGAATGCCGGCTCCTTCACCTCAGGCTCGGGCGCCGCCTCTTCGGCCGCACGCTTGCGGCGGAACCAGCCCGGCAGTCCGCCGCCGGTCTCTTCCCGGGTCTCATTCGGCTCGATCGCGACCGGCGCAGCCCTCTCGTTCATCGACGGGCGGGCCGGCGCGGGCGCAGGGGCCGGAATCGGCAGCTCGGGCTCAGGCTCGAGCTCGCGATAGGAGGTCGGCAGCGGGGGATAATCATCGGAGGCGATATTGTGGCTATGCGGACGCTCCTGGTGTGCGCCCTCTTCGTCCGGCTCGAAATGCAGCACGCCGTCCAGCTTTTCGGCGATGACGACCAGTGCCCGGTGAATGGAGCCGAGTGCAAACAGCACAAGACCGCCAACGACGGCTACGCCCCCGACCGTAATGAGCGCGGCACCGAAAGTTGTCTCGGGTGAACCGTATCCAATAGCGCCCAGAACGATTCCGATCGCGGTAACCGCGACGCCGAGGCCGATGATAATTGCACCCATAAGAAACTCCGCCGAACCGATTCGCCGTCGGCCCTTCTTCGCGCGACTTTACGTGTAGTACAGCTTTTACGAAAGCACCTGCTTTACATGAGGTTACCGACGCCATAAGCGGCGCCCGGCACTTCCCGCCGCCGACCCCGCCGCAACCGGTGGTCTCCGATAAAGTCATCAAGAAAATCGGCGCCGGCGTGGCTTTTGGTTGTCCCTGACGAAAGACCGACCTATCTAATCATCGCCGGCCTCTCGCGGTGCCTGCGCACCCGAGCAGCAATGCCGTGGCGGCGGCCGGACGTCATTTGCCTGATTTTCATTTTGCGGAGACAGCTTCAATGTCCTTCACGCTTCCCGAGCTTCCCTATTCCTACGACGCGCTCGCGCCCTTCATGTCGCGCGAGACGCTGGAATATCATCACGACAAGCACCATCAGGCTTATGTCACCAACGGCAACAAGCTGCTGGAAGGCACCGAGTTCGAAGGCAAGACCCTCGAAGAGATCGTCAAGGGCTCCTACGGCAAGAATGCCCCGCTCTTCAACAATGCGGGTCAGCACTACAACCACCTGCACTTCTGGAACTGGATGAAGCCGAACGGCGGCGGCGCCATTCCCGGCGAGCTGGAAAAGGCCATCATCTCCGACATCGGCTCGGTCGATAAGTTCAAGACCGACTTCGCCGCCGCGGGCGTCGGCCAGTTCGGCTCCGGCTGGGCCTGGCTGTCGGTCAAGGACGGCAAGCTCGAAATCTCCAAGACCCCGAACGGCGAGAGCCCGCTGGTTCACGGCGCCACCCCGATCCTCGGCGTCGACGTGTGGGAGCACTCCTACTACATCGACTATCGCAACCGTCGTCCCGACTACCTCAAGGCGTTCGTCGAGAACCTCGTGAACTGGGACTACGTGGCCGAGCTGTATTCCAAGGCCGTCTGACACATTCACGATCAGGCGCTGTCGCTCACGCGGCAGCGCCTTTTCTTATGTCTATCGATAAGCACCGACCTAGCCGGTACGCGGACGCCATCCCCGCGGCGGCGGCGGATAGCCTTTCGAGCAATAGTCGTTCCAGAAATTGAACTGCCAGGCCGACCGCCACTGGTAGAGCCAGTTGTCGCATTCGGCCTTCGTCCTGAAGCAGCCATCCACCGTCCTGCCCTCGATGAAATTGAGGTCCCATGGCGACTGCCGCCGCCCGGTGAAGTGGCCATACCAGAGCTGCGCGGCTGGAATCTTGGTCGCCATAGCCCTGCAGTTGCCGCCGGCAAAGGTGCCGGTGAATTCATAGGCCGCCGCTGGGGCTGCCTCGAAGGCGAGAACCGCGAGCGCGACACCCGCCGCCAGATTTGCACGCCGAAAATTTTCACGCATCGACATGGAACGACACTCCCTGCAGCGGTGTGCAAAACGCGCCTGCCGCCATGTCGGAGTCTAGTACCCTTCTCCCTGCGTGGAAGAGGTCGTTGGATCAAATCCAGCGTATCTTGCGGAACAGCGCCGTGAGGCAGGCGCCGAACAGTACCGACAGGATCGACACGGTCCAGAATCCGTTCGGATCCTCCGCATATGGAATGCCGCCGACATTCATTCCCATCAGTCCTGCAACGAGCGTCAATGGGGCGAACACCACGGTCACGGCCGCCAGGATCAGCATGGAACGGTTCATCTGCTCGGCGCGGCGTTCCACCATCTGGTCATAGATCACGGCGGCGCGATCGCGCACCGAATCCAGTTCCTCGGCAAACCGCGTCACCCGGTCCGCGGCCTCGCGCAGCCGGTTGCGGTCGCGCGGCGACAGCCAGTCGGCGTCCTCGAGCGAGAAATGGTTCAGCGCCTCGCGCTGCGGAGCGATGTAGCGGCGCAATATGATGGCGACGCGCCGCAGCTCCGAGACTTTGGGGCTGAGGTTCGCGAGCGTCGCGCTCCACACCATCTCCTCCAGCTCGTCGGCCTGCTCGGCGAGCGTGGTGATCACCGTGTCCATGCGGTCGACCAGACGCATGGAGAGATCGGCAATGAACTCGCCGGGCGTGCGCGGCACGCGTCCGCGTGCAATGGCGTCCTCGAAATCGGCCACCGCCGAAAGCGGGCGCTTGCGCACCGAGACGATGCGGTTCGGCTCCACCCAGAAGCGGATCGAGTGCATCTCATCCGGGAGCGAATAGGGCATCAGATTGATGCCGCGCAGATTGAGGAACACACCGTTGTCGAACAGCGCGCATCGCGGCCGCGTCTCCTCGGCCATCAGAGATTCGCAGATTGAATGGTCGATGCCGCTCTCGCCTGCCAGCCACGATTTCTTGTGCTGGTGGTCGTCGAGCATCTGCAGATGGATCCATGTGAAGCCCGGCCCCGGCTGCGGGCCCTGCCGGTGGATCGCACGAATTTCGTCCCAGCCCAGCCGGCGCGCGCCGCCGGCCCCGTCGAACGCCCAGGCTCCGATCAGGCCTTCGCTATCGTAATCCGGCAAAATCCCACACCCCGTTGCCGCCGGCATGAATGCCGGATGAATGAACCAAATGGAATGCGTTCAGTTTGATGAACCTTTTGCAACAGGCGGTTCAGTTTGCATTCGGAGACGCAGGACTAGGCTCTCTTCATGCACGGCCAATACCGGCCGGAAATTCCGACAAGCCGACCCAGAGGATGCCATGATCAGCATTGCAAAACGTACCAAAATCGTTGCGCTTGCCCTCGCCGGGCTGACGCTTGCGACCCTTCCCGCTTCCGCCCGCGATGGCTGGGGTGGTGGTGGCGGTGGTGGCTATTACGGCCGTGGCGGCGGCTATTACGGCGGCGGGCCCCGCTATTACGGCCGCGGCTACGGCCCGGGCCCCGGTTACGGCCGTGGCTATGGCTATGGCTATCGCCGCAACAATAACGGCGCCGCGGTTGCCGCCCCTGGTTCTCGGCGGCATCGCCGCTCAGGCCTACAACAACAACCGCCCGCGCTGCTGGACCGAAACCCAGACCCGCTATAACCGCTATGGTCGCCCCTATTACCGGAATGTCGAGGTCTGCCGCTGAGGCATGCGCCTTCCGGGTTGAGCGAAAAGGCGGCGGAGCAATCCGCCGCTTTTTTCGTTAATCGGCCGGCTGCGGCGACACCTTCTCGATGCCGGTACGGTCGAGCCCGGCCAGGGCATCGCGCAGCTTCACCCCGCCGACGCTCAGCCACGGCGCCAGCTCGATCAGCGGGATGAGCGCGAACGCCCGCTCCATCATGCGCGGATGCGGGATTTCCAAATCCGGCTCAGCGATGACCTCGTCGCCATAGAGCAGGATGTCGATGTCGATGGTGCGCGGCCCGAACCTCACCTCGCGCGTGCGATCGCGCCCGAAGGCATGCTCGACGCCGAGCAGCATGTTCAGCAATTCGCGCGCCGACAGATCGGTCTCCACTGACACCACGAGATTGAGGTACGGCCCCTGCGGCACCGGCCCCCAGGGCGGTGTCTCGTAAAGCGAGGAGCGCCCGACGATTTTTAGGCCGGTGCGGGCGATCAGTCCGACCGCCTTGGCCATCGTGCCCGCCCGGTCGCCCATATTCGAGCCGAGGCAGAGATAGGCGATGCGCTTTGGCGCCTCGCGCGGCCGGCGGACGAAGAATTCAGGCGGCAATCTAGGCGGCACCGATGATCGCCTCCGTCACACGGGCGGCCTGCACATGGGCCGCCACGTCATGGACGCGGATGATCGCGCAGCCCGCCATGATCCCGATCACGTTGGACGCAATGGTTCCCGGCAGCCGCTCGATAGGCGTGGCGGCAATCACCTTGCCGATGAGGGATTTGCGCGAGGTGCCGAGCAGCAGCGGAAAGCCGAGCTTTCCCAACTCCCCGAGCGAGGCCAGCGCCTTCAGATTCTGCTCGAAACTCTTGCCGAAGCCGATGCCGGGATCGAGGCTGATGCGCTGCGAGCCGATGCCCGCCCGCGCCGCGCGCTCCAGTGCCTGCTCGAAGAACGCCGTCATGTCGGCGACGATGTCGATGCTCTCATCGACGCTGGCGCGGTTGTGCATGATCACCACGCCCGCCTCATAGGCGGCCGCGATACGCGCCATGTCCGGGTCGCCCATCAGGCCCCATATGTCGTTGACGATGGCGACGCCGCGCTTCAGCGCCGCCTCGGCCACCACGGCCTTTTGGGTGTCGATGGAAATCGGCACCTCGATGCCCTGTAGCCCGTCCAGCACCGGCAGCACACGCGCCAGCTCCTCGTCAGCCGGCACCGGGGTATGGCCGGGCCTCGTCGATTCGCCGCCAATGTCGAGAATATCGGCGCCCTCCTCGACCAAGCGCCGGGCGTTGGCGAGCGCATCGTCGACGGCGGCGCTACGCCCGCCATCGGAGAACGAATCCGGCGTCACATTGAGGATGCCCATCACCAGCGTGCGGCCGGCATAGTCCAGCCGGCGCCCGCGCGCATCGAGGAAACGTTGGGTTGGCAGGACAAGCGCAGTCATGTCGGTTTCCGGTTGCGCAAACGAGCAACTCAAATCGCCCGCCCGCGCCACGAACGCAAGGCCGACGTGGATAGTTGGGACGCTCGAGCAAGCATCCTTCGAGGCTCGCTGCGCTCGCACCTCAGGATGACGTTGTTCTTAAAGAGGGACGTCATCCTGAGGTGCCGGCCAAAGGCCGGCCTCGAAGGATGCCGAAGCCAAGCACCGGCAAGGCTGGATTCCAGCCAAGCCCGGGAATGAGCGCCGATACTTTGATGCCCGCGCGGGCTTCTCCCCGCTTGCCGAACATGCCCCGGCTGCGCTCTATAGGAGCGCGAATTCAAGTTGCGGGAGATACGCATGTCCGGGGACGTAGACGGCAAGGTATTCGTCGGCCGTAGCGACAAGCCCGAATACCTCACCTTGAAACTCGCCAACCGCCACGGCCTCGCCACCGGCGCCACCGGCACCGGCAAGACCGTCACGCTGCAGACCATCGCCGAAGGTTTTTCACGCGCCGGCATCCCCGTCTTCGCCGCCGACATCAAGGGCGACCTCTCCGGCGTATCGATGCCGGGCGAGGGCCAGGACTGGATCGTCAAGCGCTGCGAGGAGATCGGCATTGAGTACGAGCCGGACGAGTTCCCGGTCATTTTCTGGGATCTGTTCGGCGAGCAGGGCCACCCGGTACGCGCCACGGTATCGGAGATGGGCCCGCTGCTGCTGGCCCGGCTGATGAACCTCAACGACGTGCAGGAAGGCGTGCTCAACGTCGTGTTCCGCGTCGCCGACGAGCAGGGGCTGCTGCTGCTCGACCTCAAGGATTTGCGCGCCATGCTGGCTTTCGTCGCGGAGAACGCGTCGAAGCTCACCACCACCTACGGCAACGTCTCGCCCGCCACGGTCGGCGCGATCCAGCGCCAGCTTCTCGTGCTGGAGAACCAGGGCGCCGATAAATTCTTCGGCGAACCCGCGCTGGCCATCACCGACCTGATGCGGGTCGATGCCCGTTCCGGCTACGGCACCATCAATTTGCTGGCCTCCGACAAGCTGATGGCCTCCCCGCAGCTCTATGCCTCGTTCCTGCTGTGGCTGCTGTCCGAATTGTTCGAGCAGCTCCCGGAAATCGGCGATCCGGACAAGCCGAAGATCGTGTTCTTCTTCGACGAAGCCCATTTGCTGTTCGACGAAGCACCCAAGGCGCTGCTGCAAAAGGTCGAGCAGGTCGTACGCCTCATTCGCTCCAAGGGCGTCGGCGTCTATTTCGTCACCCAGAACCCCCTTGATGTGCCGGAAACCGTGCTGGCCCAGCTCGGCAACCGCGTGCAGCATGCGCTGCGCGCCTTCACCCCGCGCGACCAGAAGGCGGTGAAGGCCGCCGCCGACACCTTCCGCCCCAACCCCAAGCTCGACACGGTGCAGGTCATCACCGAACTCGGCAAGGGCGAGGCGCTGGTCTCGTTCCTGGAGGGCAACGGCACCCCCTCCATCGTCGAGCGCACGCTGATCGCCCCGCCCGCCGGGCGCGTCGGCCCGGTGTCGCCGGAGCTGCGCCAGCTCACCATCAAGCGCTCGCCGGTCTACGGCATTTACGACACCACGCTCGACCGCGAGTCGGCCTATGAGCTACTGACCAAGCGCGCCGCCGAGACCGCCGCGGAGGGCGACAAGGTGCCGCCCGCCACCATCACCCCCGGCCAGCCCACCACCCAGCCGGTCGAGGCGGGCGCGGCCAATAGCGGCGGCATTGGCGGCATGCTGGAAGGCGTGCTCGGCGGCCTGTTCGGTGGCGGCACCGCGCGGCGCGGTCGCATGACCATCGGCGAGCAGGTGACCCGCCAGGTGACCCGCCAGGTCACCCGCGAAGTCACCAATCAGATCACCAAGAGCATCCTGCGCAACGTCCTCGGCGGCATCAGCCGGCGCTGACATGCCGTTTGGAACGTTGCCATTGGCCGTCATCCCGGACACGGCCTCACGGCCGTTCCGGGACGGCCAACATTTTTGAAGAAAAGGAGCCAGCCATGGCCGATCTCGACCGCGTCCTCGCAACAATCGATGCCGATCTCGATGCCAGCCTTGAGCGGCTGTTCGCGTTCCTGAGCATCCCGTCCATCTCAACCGACCGCGCCTATGCCGAGGACTGCCGCCGCGCCGGCCAGTGGCTGGCGGATGATCTCAACCGCATGGGCTTCGCCTCGAAGCTCAACGACACCGCCGGCCACCCCATCGTCACCGCCACCAGCGCAGGCGATGCCGCCCGCCGCGTGATGTTCTACGGCCATTACGACGTGCAGCCGGTCGACCCGCTGAACCTCTGGGATTCGCCGCCCTTCGAGCCGCGCATCGTCGAGAATGCGGACGGCGTGAAGCGCATCGTCGCGCGCGGCTCGGCCGACGACAAAGGCCAGGTGATGACCTTCATCGAGGCGTGCCGCGCCTTCCTGAAGGTCACCGGCAAGCTGCCCGTCGAGGTCACCGTGATGATCGAGGGCGAGGAGGAGAGCGGCTCCACCAACATGGCGCCGTTCGTCGCCGCCCATAAGGACGAGCTGAAGGCCGATCTGGCGCTGGTCTGCGACACCGGCATGTGGGACGAGCGGACCCCCTCCATCATCCTCTCGCTGCGCGGCCTGATGCATGACGAGATCGTTGTGCACTGCGCCGACCGCGACCTGCACTCCGGCTATTACGGCGGCGCCGCCGCCAACCCGCTACATGTGCTCTCGAAAATCATCGCCGACGTTCATGACGAAAATGGCCGGGTCGCGATCCCCGGCTTCTATGACGGCGTGGTCGAGCCGCCGGACTATGTGAAGCAGGCGTGGTCGAAGCTCGATTTGACGCCGGAAAACTTCCTCAAACCCGTCGGCCTCGCCATCCCCTCGGGCGAGAACGATCGCCTGCTGGTCGAGCTGGTCTCCTCGCGCCCGACCTTCGAGGTCAACGGCATGTGGGGCGGCTATATCGGCGAAGGCAGCAAGACCGTCATCCCATCCATCGCCACGGCGAAAATCTCCTGTCGCCTCGTAGCCGATCAGGATCCCGTTCAGGTGCGCGACGCGGTCCGTGCCTTCATCCGTTCGCGCCTGCCGGCGGATTGCCGGGTGGAGTTCCTCGGCGGCGAGGGCAGCCCGGCGGTCGCGGTCGCGCATGACAACCCGGACCTCGCCAAGGCCGCCCGCGCGCTCGGCGACGAGTGGGGCACGACGCCGGTCACGGTCGGCGAAGGCGGGTCGATCCCCATTGTGGGTGCTTTCAAGAAGGTGCTCGGGCAGGACACGCTGCTGGTCGGCTTCTCGCTCGACGACGACCGCATCCATTCGCCCAACGAGAAGTACGACCTGACCTCGTTCCACAAGGGCATCCGCAGCTGGGCCCGCATCCTCGCGGCGCTGGCGGATTGAGGAGAACTCCCATGAGCGATAGCTGGTCGCAGACCTGGACCTTCTTTGAGGGCCAATGGCGCGAGGGCAACGTGCCGATCATGGGCGTGCGCACCCATGCCGCCTGGCTCGGCACCTCGGTATTCGACGGTGCGCGCTTCTTCGAGGGCGTGATGCCGGACCTCGATCTGCACTGCGCCCGCGTCAACCGCTCGGCCCTCGCCATGGGGCTGAAGCCGGCGGTGTCGGTGGAACAATGGATCGAGCTGTCGCGCGAGGGCGTGAAGCGCTTCGCGCCCGACGCCGCGCTCTATATCCGCCCGATGTATTGGGCCGAGCTGCCCGGCGCCCGCACCGTGGACGCCGACGCGGAATCCACCCGCTGGTGCCTCAGCCTCTATGAGGCGCCGATGCCGCAGGAGCAGCATGGCACCTCCATTACGCTGTCGCCGTTCCGCCGCCCGACCATCGAGTGCGCGGTCACCGACGCCAAGGCCGGTTGCCTCTACCCCAATAACGGCCGTGCCCTGGTGGAAGCGCACAGACGCGGCTTCGACAATGCGGCGCTGTGCGACATGCTCGGCAATGTCGCCGAACTCGCCACCGCCAACGTGTTCATGGTGAAGGACGGCATCGCGCTGACGCCGGTGCCCAACGGCACCTTCCTCGCCGGCGTCACCCGCACCCGCACCATCGGACTGCTGCGCGAGGCCGGCATCGCGGTGATCGAGCGCTCGCTGACATGGGCCGACTTCAAGGGCGCGGACGAGGTGTTCACCACCGGCAATTACTCGAAGGTGTCGGCCGTCACCCGCGTCGAGGACCGCGCCCTGCAGGCCGGCCCGGTCTATCGCACGGCGCGCGAGGCCTATTGGGACTTCGCCCACAAGGGCTAGGCTGGGCTCGTCCCCGAAGCCGCGACCTTTTGCGCATTCATCGTCTTTCCAGTGGTGATATTGGAGCCATCTCACGCAAAGGAACGCTTCATGTCTTCCTACGACACCAATAGATTTTCCGATCTGGTGGATCGGCTCAAAGCGCAATACGAGCGCGAGGCTGCGGAGTACGGCGAAGACAGGAAAGCCAAGGCTGCCGCCGCTGCGCGGGCGGCGAAACACAAGGCCGACAAGAAGGCCATCCGCGCGCTGGAAGCGACCGTCATCCCCCTGCTCGAGGCCGCCAAGGCAGGCATTGAGGCAAGCGGGCTGGATGTGATCATCAGCAAGAACTGGAATTATGAGGGCGCCACACTATCGACCCCCACCGTCCGGTTCCAATGCGCGAGCCGGGTCGTGCCGTCGGGAACCGGCTACCCCACGCTTGAATCGAAGGTCGCGGTGTTCTGCATCGACGGCTCAACCGTGGAGCAGAGCTTCGAGGGTCCCGAAGCGTTGCCCTTCCTGACAGCGCGTCCAGGAGAATTCGATTCCGACGACGAACTGATCGCCTGGGCGGTCGAAGAGGTTGTTGCAAGCTATTATCGCGAACTGGCAAAACTGACCTACCTCAAGGCTTAGTCAGGTCCTGGATTTGATCGCCACCTCCGCCCTTCCCTCGCTCGACGAACTCGTGGACGGCGTGCGGGCTGGAAATCGCGCGGTGCTGGCGCGTGCCATTACGCTGGTGGAGTCGCGCAAGGTCGAGCATCGCAGTTGCTGCAAAGGCTATTGCCCTTTACCGGCAAGGCGATGCGGGTCGGGATCACCGGGGTGCCGGGGGTGGGCAAGTCCACCACCATCGACGCGCTGGGCACCCAACTGCTGGAACAGGGCCACCGCGTCGCCGTGCTGGCGGTCGACCCGTCCTCCAGCCGCACCGGCGGCTCCATCCTCGGCGACAAGACCCGCATGGCCCGGCTATCGATGGACGAACGCGCCTTCGTACGGCCCTCCCCGGCCTCCGGCACGCTCGGCGGTGTCGCTGCCAAGACCCGGGAAACACTGCTTTTATGCGAGGCAGCGGGCTATGACGTGATCCTCGTCGAGACCGTCGGCGTCGGCCAGTCCGAGACGGCGGTGGCCGACATGACCGACACGTTTGTCGTGCTCATGCTGCCCGGCGCCGGGGATGAATTGCAGGGCATCAAGAAGGGTGTGCTGGAATTGGCCGACATCGTCGCCGTCAACAAGGCGGATGGCGACAACGTCAATCGGGCAAAGGCTGCGGCATCGGAGTACCGTGCGGCGCTTCATGTCCTGGGCGGCCGCGAGGAATTCTGGTCGCCGCCGGTGCTCATTTTTTCCGGTTTGACGGGCGATGGCGTGAACGACATCTGGGTGCAGGCGGTGCAACACCGTGCCGTTTCCACACGTGCAGGTGCATTCGCAGTGAAGCGGCAGCGCCAGCAGGTCAAATGGATGTGGACGCTGCTGGATGAGCGGCTGCGCGAGCGCATCCGCTCCGACGCCAAGCTGCGCGCCCGCGTTCCCGCCATCGAGCGCGAGGTGGGCGAGGGCCGGCTCGATCCGGCGCTCGGTGCCGGCGAGATTGCGGCTTTACTCGGACTCTAAGAGCCTGCAATAAAAGACGGAATGCGCTCGAACATGATCCGTTCTGGTGTTTTGGCGGCAACAGAACCGTTTCGATATCGAGATACCGGCACTCTGGTATCTCGGCATGGGAAACGGGGTTTCGGGGGACGGGATGGCTGATCTGACCGAATTGTCCGGGCGGAAAATCTTCCTCGTCGAGGATGAATCGCTCGTCGCCCTGATGATCGAGGCGATGATCGAGGAACTCGGCGCCAGCGTCATCGGCACGGAAAGTCGGATCGAGGAATCCCTCGCCTTCATCGCCAGACATCACAGCGAGATCGATGTGGGGGTGCTCGACCTCAATCTTGGGGGATCGCGCAGCTACGACATCGCGCAGGCGCTGACCGAGCGGGGCATCCCGCTGGTGTTCTCCACCGGCTATTCCGACGATTCCATCCTGCCGGAATGGCGCAACCGCCCGCTGCTCGGCAAGCCGTTCCAGCTCGCGGAGCTGGAGAGCGCGCTCAAGGGCGCGGTCGCCATGCGCGCGCCGCGCTGATCCGGAAACGTGGCGCGCTCTGCCCCGCGTGTCCTCATTACCGGCTTCGGCCGGTTTCCCGGCGCGCCGGCCAATCCTTCCGCCCCCATCGCCCGCGCATTGGCCAGGCGCCGCCGCCCGGCGCTGGGCCTCACCTCACGCACCGCGATGGTGCTGCCGACCACATGGGCGAACGCCGCCGACTTCCAAGCGACGCTCGACAGGCTCGCACCCGACATCGTGCTGAGGGTCGCCCTCGCCGCGCGGCGCCGCCATGTCTCGATCGAGCTTCGCGGACTGAACATGACCGGCGGCTTTCCCGACGCCACCCGCACCCGCCCGACCGGCCGCCTTCTGCAAAGCGGCGGCCCGGCGAACGCGCGATGCGTGGCCGCGCC
>LNAP01001574.1_pt1 | contig 23891 bp, 20 predicted proteins | sample 602601 | NCBI WGS metagenome assembly LNAP01 (sample SAMN02440304, study PRJNA202911) | soil metagenome | biome: Subtropical and temperate rainforests or woodlands; isolation source: soil samples (1 kg each in a 20% v/v slurry with milli Q water) were... ...
AGGCCCGCTGCGCGCCGAGGTCGAGCGCGTGCTGGCCGAGGCCGGCATGAGCGAGCTGGCCTGGCTGCCCGGCGCACGCCACGACGTGGCCGACCTGCTGCGATCCCTCAACCTCTTTGTCCTGCCCTCGCAGGCCGAAGGCACCTCCTGTACCCTGCAGGAAGCCATGGCCTGTGGACTGCCCGTGGTGGCCACTGCAGTGGGGGGCACGCCCGATCTGGTGGAAGAGGGCGTCACCGGGCACCTCGTACCCCCTGACGACGAAGCGGCCCTGGCCGCCGCTTTGGTGCGTGCCTTCGACCAGCCCGACCAGGCCTGCCTGCAAGGCCTGGTCGGCCGGGAGCACGCCGTGCAACGCTTCGCCATGCGCGGCATGCTGCGGCAGTACCAAGACCTTTTCGACCCGCTGGCGGGTCAACAGCACGACTGACATGCGCATCCTCTACCACCACCGCACCGCTTCCAAAGACGGTCAGGCCGTACACATCGAAGAAATGATCGATGCCATGCGCTTGCTCGGCCACGAGGTGCGCGTGGTCGCTCCGCTGGCCGATCAGGCCGAGGGCCGCATGGGCGGCGGCGTGGGCTGGGTGCACCGCCTCAAGGCCATGCTGCCCAAGGCCATCTACGAACTCATGGAACTGACCTACAGCCTGGTGGCCTACCGCAAGCTCATGGCCGCAGCACGCGAGTTCAGGCCCGACGTGATCTATGAGCGCTACAACCTCTTTCTGCTGGCCGGCCTCATGGCCAGACGCCGCCTGGGCGTGCCGCTGCTGCTGGAAGTGAACGCCCCGCTTGTGCTTGAGCGTTCGCAGCACAGCGGCGGCCTGGTGCTGCAAAAGCTCGCCCGCTGGGCCGAAGGCAAGGCCTGGCACGGGGCCGACGCAGTGCTGCCCGTCACGGCCGTGCTGGCCGGTCATGTGCGCGAATACGGCGTGCCGGCCGATCGCATTCACGTCATCCCCAACGGCATCAACCGCGCCCATTTCGCTCACGCCCCCAGCCCTGCCGAGGCCAAGACACGCCTGGGCCTGCAGGGCAGGGTGGTGCTAGGCTTCACCGGCTTCGTGCGCGACTGGCACGGCGTGGACCGCATCGTGGACTGGATGGCCACCCCCGGCCCACCGGCCAACACCTATCTGCTGGTGGTGGGAGACGGCCCGGTGCGTGCCGAGTTGGAAGCTCAGGCCCGCCGTTTGGGCCTGGCAGACCGGGTCAGCTTTACCGGCGTCATCCACCGCGATCAGGTGCCCGCCCACGTGGCCGCATTCGACGTGGCCCTGCAACCCGCGGTCACGCCCTACGCCTCGCCCCTGAAGCTCATGGAATACCTGGTGCTGGGCAAAGCCGTCATTGCCCCCGCTACGCCCAACTTGCAGGAAGTGCTCACCGATGGCGTGAATGCCCTGCTGTTCGATGGGGACCGGCCCGGCGCCCTGGAGCAGGCCCTGCAGCAACTCTGCAGCGACGAACCCCTGCGCCAGCGCCTGGCCCAGGGCGCGACCGACACCATTGACCGCCTGGAGCTGACTTGGCTGGGCAATGCGCGTAAGGTGGCTGCGCTGGTGGGGACTGCGGCATGAAGGTGCTGCTCTTCTCCAGCCTCTACCCCAGCGCGGTCCGGCCCATCCACGGCATCTTCGTGGAAACGCGCCTGCGCGAACTGCTCAAGACCGGGCAGGTGCAGGCCCAGGTGGTGGCGCCCGTGCCCTGGTTCCCCTTCAAGGCCGAACGCTTTGGCGAGTACGCCCAGTTCGCCACCACGCCGCACCTAGAGACGCGCAACGGCGTGGAGGTGCACCACCCGCGCTACCTGCTGCTGCCCAAGGTGGGCATGAACCTGGCTCCCTACACCATGGCCCTGGGCGCGCTGCGCACCGTGCGCCGCCTGCAGCGCGAAGGCTTTGACCCCGAGCTCATCGACGCCCACTATTACTACCCCGACGGCGTGGCCGCCGGCCTGCTGGCCAAGTGGCTGGGCAAGCCTTTTGTGGTGACGGCGCGCGGCACCGACCTCAACCTGATTCCCCAGTTCCCCTTCCCGCGCAAGCTCATCCTGGAAACGGCTGCCCGTGCCCGTGCCTCGATCGGCGTGTGCCAGGCCCTCATGGATACCCTGGGCGAACTGGGCGCCGACCGCGCCAAGCTGCACACCTTGCGCAACGGGGTGGACCTGGAGCGCTTCGTGCCCGAAGACCGCACCGAGGCCCGCCAGCGCCTGGGCCTGCCGGTGGATGGGCGCTACCTGCTCTCGGTCGGTCACTTGATCGAGCGAAAAGGCCACCATGTGGCCATCGAGGCCCTGTCTCACCTGCCCGGGGTCACGCTGCTGATTGCCGGTGCTGGCCCGCAAGAGGGGGAACTGAAGGCCCTGGCCCAGCACCTGGGCGTGGCCGAGCGTGTGCGCTGGGCCGGCGTGGTGCCGCAGACCGATCTGAAGTGGTGGTACAGCGCGGCCGATGTGCTGGCGCTGTGCAGCAGCCGCGAAGGTTGGGCCAATGTGCTGCTGGAGGCCATGGCGTGTGGCACGCCAGTAATTGCCACCAACATCTGGGGCACGCCCGAGGTTGTGAGCAAGCCGGCCGCCGGCGTACTGATGGGGCGTCGTGATGCTGCGGCACTGGCGGCTGCCTGGTGGCAGTTGCATGAGCAATTGCCCGTTCGGGAAGACACCCGGGCGCACGCCGAGACCTTTTCGTGGGACTCCACCACGAAGGGGCAATTGCATTTGTTCCACAACATCCGTCATGCAAACCACTGAACTGAGCCGTCCTTCCCGCCAGCAATGGGCTGTGGCCGCTGCGTTGCTGGCGCTGCTTGTCGTCGCACTGTTCCTGCAGGCCCCACACGGCGGTGCCTTCTACTGGAGTGATTCACCGCGCCATGCGCTCAACGGCGTGTTCGTGATGGACTTGCTACGCGACATGCCGCTGGACGACCCGGCGGGCTATGCCTACCGTTATTACGCCCAGTACCCGGCGCTGACCATCCTGTTCTATCCACCGCTGTTCTACGCCGTCAGCGCACCCTTTTATGCCTTGTTCGGCGTGTCACATGAGACGGCGCTGCTGGTGGTGGCCTTGCACTATCTGGCTTTCGGTTTGGGCTGCTGGCGCCTGGCGCGCTTCTGGTTCGACCAGACCGGCGCCCTGACCTTTGCGACCCTTACGTTGCTGTTGCCCGAAGTGGCTTTCTGGGGCCGGCAGGTCATGCTTGAAGTGCCGGCCTTCGCCTTTCTGGTTTGGAGTGCGGTGGCCTTTGTTGCACATTGGCGCTCGGATCGACCTGTTTACTTGTACCTGGCCGCAGCACTGTTGGTACTGGCCATGTACACCAAAATCAGTGTGGCCTTTGTCGGGCTGGTCTATGCCATCTTGCTGTTGCACCGGAATGGGTGGGTACTGCTCTGGCGAGGGCATGTGTGGGTGGTGTTGCTGCTGTCTGTGATCAGCCTACTGCCTTTGATCGTTCTCACCCTGAAGTTCGGCCAGGCCAATGTGCAGTCGGTCAGCGGAGTAGCGGATTCTGTGGCGTCACGAACCTCCATCGCGGGCTGGGTCTGGTATCTGCGGCAGATGCCGTTTCAGACGGGCTGGCCCCTGCTGCTGCTGGCGGCGTTTGGCGTGACCTGGGCGCTCGTGCGCAAGGGCCGTGTGCCACTTGCGCAGGCTTGGACCTTCTGGGGTCTGTGGTTTGTGCTGGGCTATGTCTTTTATTCGCTGATCGACCTGAAAGAAGCGCGCCACAGCGTGTACATCTTGCCGGCGTTGGTGTTTGCTGCGGTGGCTGTGGTTCAGGCGTGGGCGCCTGTCATGGTCGCACGCCTTGTGCTGCTTACACTCGTGGTTGCTACCGCCTTCGTTACCGCGCTGTGGCGGCCGGTGTACTACGTGGATGGTTATGCCCAAGTGGTGGATGAGATCGTACGCCGTGCGCCGCGAGACAGCGTGGTGATGTTTTCAGGCTACCGCGATGGCTCGTTCACCTTCAACCTTCGCGCGCGCGAAGACCGGCGCGACCTGAGCGTGCTGCGTGCAGACAAGGTGCTGCTGAGCGTGGCAGTGAGGCGCGAACTGGGCGTTGAAGACAAGGGCCTGAGCGAGGAGGAGATTGCTCGTGTCATCAACACCAGTGGTGTGCACTATGTGGTGATGCAACCGGGTTTCTGGACTGACCTGGAGGCCATGCGCCGGTTCGAGCGAGTGCTGGTCAGCTCGCAGTTTGAGGAAGTGGCGCGCATCGCGACACCGGCGAACCACCGAGCGCACGAGCGCGAGCTCGTCATCTACCGCAATCTCGGACCTGTGTCGCCCAAGCCCGATAAGCTCAATATTGAACTCAAGATCATTGGCCGAACGATCAAGCTGCAGTGAGGTTATTTGCTCAGATGGAAGCGCTTATTCTTACCCTGGACGTGACCTGCATGGTCTATCTGTGCTGGCGCCTGTTCAAGATCGACCCCAAGTCTCCCCAGAAGGCCGACCTGGGCTGGTTTTCCTACAAACGGGACAGCGATGCGTGACCTGATGTTCGCAGTCATGATGCTGCTGGCCATTCCGTTGGCCATGGCCCGCCCCCTCAATGCCTATCTTTTGTGGGGCTGGACGGGCGTGGTGGTGCCGACTGCCTACTTCTACGGCTTCATGACTGACGCCAGGGTTAATTTCCTTTTTGCGATCCTTACCATCATGTTGATCGTGCTTGGGCGCGTTCCCATTTCCACATATCAAGTCAACCGTGTTTCATGGCTCTATTTGGTTTTCTTTGCGCATGCGACATTGTCGTTTGCATTTGCCTATCCGAATAACCCATACAACGCCCAGTATTATGAATATCTGGTGAAAGGCCTGGTTTTTTGTTTGGTGATGCCCTTGTTCATTCGCGAAAGGGTACACCTGCATTCAGTGATCATCGTTATCGTTCTTGGTTTGGGGCTGCATGGTGTGCTGAATGGTCTCAAGGCGATAGCCTCAGGTGGTCAGCACAACGTGGGCGGCCCGGCTGGAACCATGATTGCTGACAACAACCACCTTTCCACTGCACTGGTGCTTTGTTTGCCATTGCTATTTTATTTGTATCAATATTCAAGAAATTTTCTTATTCGTTGGGGCTTTTTGGGTGCATTTGTTCTGGTAGCGCTTGCTGTTGGAGGTAGTGGATCCCGAGGCGGGTTCATAGCACTCTCAGTCGTCGCTTTTTGGCTGGTGTTGACCAGTCGCCGCCGTTGGACTGGACTTATTATTTTCCTGCTGCTCGCCGGTCTTTTCTTGGCTCTTGCACCAGCCGATTGGTTCAGCCGACTTGAGACCATCAAGGAGGCGAGTACAGACCAATCGTTCAACTCCCGGCTGTTTACCTGGAACGTCAGTTCAGCCATTGCACTGACCAACCCGATATTTGGCGGCGGTTTTCACGCCATTCAGACCCAGGGCGTTTGGGATCAGTTCAAGGGGGCGACTGGATTGCTCGCATTCTTGGACATGCCGGTGCCCGCCTATCGTCCCAAAGCTTCTCACAGCATTTACTTTGAGATCATGGGAGATCTTGGTTTTGTCGGGTTTGCGATCTTCATGACAATCCTGTTCCACGCCATCTACAGCCGCTTTGTCATCAAGCGCCAGGTGAAATCGTTGGGGCCTGGCTGGCTGTGGGCGCGCGACATGGCCGACATGCTCATGCTTGCAGTCATCGCCTACATGGCCGGCGGTGCGGCGGTGAGTCTCGGATACTTCGAGGCCATCTACATGGTGGTGATGCTCATGGAGATGCTGCGCCTGCATGTGGCGCGCGCTCACTCAGCAGCGACACCCGGGAGAAAAACATGATTTCCCGATTCGTCCTGAGCGCCCTGTCCAGAGACAAGCTGTCGGTCTTTCTGTTCCACAAGGTGCCGCAGCAGTGCGACCCGCTGGTGCCTGCCGACGCCAACATGAACCGCTTCGAGCACCTGCTGGACCAGACCTTTTCCCAGCTGAACGTGTTGCCACTGGAAGAGGCCATCACCCGCCTGCAGGCCGGCGTCCTGCCGCGCCGGGCCGCCTGCATCACCTTTGACGACGGCTACCCCGACTGGTTGACCGGAGTGGCCCCGACCTTGCGCAGGCGCAACCTGCATGCCACCTTTTTCATCACCTCGGGTCAGTTCGACGGCATGCCGCTGTGGCACGAGCGCATCCTGGCGGCGGTGCGCCGCCTGCCCGGGCCCATGCTGGACATGGGCATTCCCTTCCTGCCGTCGCAGCCGGTGGCCGCCACGGCCGAACGCCAGCGCCAGGTGCAGCGCCTGGAGCAAGAGCTGAAGTACCTCACGCTCTACCGGCGCGAGCAGATCCTGCAGCAACTGGAGGCCATGGCTGGCGTTCAGGCGGCCGTGGTGCCGGTGATGAGCGAAGCGCAGCTGCGCGACCTGCACAGCCAGGGCTTTGGCATCGGTGCCCACACCGCGTTGCACCCCATCCTGGACTACTGCAACGCAGAAGAAGCCGAGCGCGAGATCGGTGGCACCCGCGAGCGCCTGCAGGCCATTGTGGGTGGTCCGGTGAATGGCTTTGCCTACCCTAACGGCCGCCCCTATGCCGATTTCTCGCGCCTGCACGTGGACGCGGTGAAACGCGCCGGCTACCGCTATGCCGTTACCACCCACTGGGGCGTGGCCGATGCGAGTACATCGCCGTTCCAGATTCCGCGCTTCACCCCCTGGGCCGAGCGCGATTGGCACGTGACCTATCAACTCGTGCGCAACCTGATGACCGAGTCCATGCAGGTGTCGGAGGTGGCTACATGAGCGCTCTTCAAGCCGTCAAGTGCATGGGACGCAAGGCGCTGTACCACTCAGGTGTCTGGGGGCTGTACCACCGCGTGCGCAACCGCCAAGCGTTGACGGTACTGATGTTTCACCGGGTGCTGCCGGCCGATGACCCGGCCTTCGCCCTGGCCGAGCGCGAGTTCACCTTCACGCTGGAGGGCTTTCGGCGCGCGTTGGACTTTGTGCAGCGGCATTACCACGTGGTGACCCTGCGTCAGCTGGCTGCTGACCGCGAGCAGGGCCAGCCGCTGCCGCCCAACCCCGTGCTCATCACCTTTGACGATGGCTGGCGCGACACGGTGGTACACGCGTTGCCCGAACTGCAGCGGCGCAGCCTCTCTGCCCTACTGTTCGTGGCCTGGGATGCCATCAACCAGCACCCCGAGCGCTGGTGGCAGGACGCGCTGGTGAGCGCCATGGCACAGCCTGGTGTGCGGGCCCGGTTGTGTGAGCGGGCCGGCTGGCCTGCGCAAGACGCCGACCGCGCCGACGTGCACCGGCGCCTGTCTGCCTGGATGGCAGGTTTGCCACACGAAGCCCGTGTGGCCGCCCTGCGGGCCGGCGCCCCCGGTGTGTGGGAAGCGGTGTCCAAGCGCCAGATGATCAATGTTGACGAATTGGATGCATGGCTGAAGGCAGGCATGGAGGTGGGCTCGCATGGTATGTCGCACGCGCCGTTGACGCATTGTGACAAGGCCAGGGGCGAGCTGCAGGCGAGCTTGGCCCATTTGAAGTTGAATGCACCAGGCATGCCGGCCAACCTGTCGTTTCCCCATGGAGACCTCACTCCAGGGTTGGCACACGAAGCCAGTCAGGCCGGTTACCAGTGGTTGTTTACGAGCGATGCCCATCTGTGTGAGTGGCCCCCCAAGGTGGCGGCTGCACCTCTCATTGGGCGCATCCATCTGCCTGAGAACGAGTGGACGTGTGATAGCGATCGCGTGAACTTTAGCCGCCTCGCGGGGTTTCTGTTTGCACGGCCGCTGTGCCCCGTCTCATCGGCATGAGTGTTAATCGCGTTGAACTGTCCATCGAAGCCTGTCGTCTGGAGACGCTTCGCCCTGAGGACGTGGTTGCATGGGAGCAACTGCTTGCAGAAGCGGCCACAGGTGGTGCATTTTTTTCGCCTTGCTACGCGCAAGCTGTCCACGCTACCTTGGAGGTGGATGTCCGTGTGGTCCTTGTGCGGCGGGGACCTAAATTGGTTGGGGTCATGCCGTTGCAGCGCGCCGGTGGTTGGCTGGGCCGATGGGGTCTATACGAACCCATTGGGGGCCCCATGACCGACTATGTCGGCTTGATTGCCGCACCGGACGTACAAACCAGTTGGCCTGCCTTGCTGCGTGGCAGCGGGGTTGCGTGCCTCCACTTCACCCACCTCGACGAAACCCAACAACGCCATGGTCTTTCGGGCCATGTGCCGCGCAAGGGGCTTCGCACGGTCATTCACGCGGACGGCGGAGCTGCGCACTGGCAATGCTTGCGGGTGCAGGACAAGAAGCTGGTGGGGGACACGGAGCGGCGAGAGCGCAAGCTTGTTAAAGACTACGGAGCTCTGACGTTTCGGCTGCGGTCTGATCGGCCTAGGGAGGATTTGGAGGAGTTGATCCGCCTCAAGAGGGCGCAGTACCTGCGCACCGGTCACCCTGGCGCGCCCTTGTTCGACGAGCGCTATGCCGGCTTGTTGCAACATCTGCTCGACAACCCGAGCCCGTCGTGCGAGTCCGTGCTGAGCACGCTGACCGTTGGTTCACACCTTGTTGCTGCCCACCTGGGCATGGTGGCCAATGGCGTGTTGCACTATTGGTTCCCGGTCTATGACGAAGCTTTTTCGGCTTACTCTCCGGGACGCATTCTTTTCAGGCAGGTGTTGCTGGCCGCCAGTGGACAGGGCATTCGAACCATTGACCGGGGCGAGGGCGATACACAAGCCAAGCGGGATTTCGCCACCGAGTCTCACTTGTATTTCAGGGGCCTCGTGTCGACTGGGATGCAGGGGCGCCTGCTTGAATGGGCTCAGCGCGTTGAGTGGCGGCTGACGAACCAATCGCGCTGAACGTGCGTAAAGGCGAAACTGGCGCGAGGGCGAGGTGTTTATGGCCCAGGTGGTTCGGGTGTGTCCGCTTTTTCGAACAGAACGTCGTACTGGAAATAGGCGGCTCGCTTACTCATATTCGATTTGCGAATCGGCGAGAGGATCTGGTGCGTGAAACCGTGGCTGTTCATGATGTCGAACAACTGATCCTTCGAATTGCCAAAAAGCGTGAGGCTGTACTCTGAGACTTCGCAGACGACTGCTGCGCAGGATGCAAGTGTCTTCCGGGCGCCCAGAAGGGTCTGTACTTCCGCGCCTTCAATGTCCATCTTGATCAAGTCAATCCTTCGATCTTTGACGATCAGGTCCAGGGTGTCGACCGGCACTATGATGGCTTTTCCTGCTGAGTGCACCGGACTGACCGATCCACCCCCGAGGTTGTCGTCTCGATCAATGTGGAGTCTAGCCTCGCCGGGGCTTTGGCCAACAGCCACTGGATGCAATTCGATGATGGCCTTGTTGCGTTCGATGTTGGCATGAAGTTTTTCAATACACACCGGATTGGGCTCGACGGCAATTACCTCTGCTCCACAGTGCGCTGCGAGCAAGGAGAAGTAGCCGATGTTGGCTCCCACGTCGAGAAACACCTTGCCTGGGCCCATGCGTTGGCGGATAAGTTGGGCGATTTCTCGATCCCATTCGCCGGTGATGTTGATGCTCCGTTGAAGGAAGTCGTGGTTGTCGAGCTCCAGCAGGAAGCCATCTTTTGTTGCCCTGACTTCGGATCCGGTGAGGTGACCGTGCAAGTACCGTTGCGCCCAGGATTTACCCAGGTGGTACGGGAAATGACGGGTGTGTAGTCTGATGAGTTGGGTGAGCATGGGGCGCCTCTCGTATCAGCCATGGGTGAAAGAAGTCAGGTCTTTCTGGGCCGTTCAATGGGTTCGCCTCGGGAAAAATGACAGCACAACATAGACCGCGCATCGAAACGGCAGGTGCCAGTGGCGAATGGCACTGCGGAACGAGCGCCGGGCCACCCGGCGGTCTCCGTGCCAAAAGTGGCTATAGCCGTGATCGAAGTCGGCCTCCCCAAGGCGCTTTATGAAAGCTTGCTTGGACAGACATTCTCCATTCGGTGCGGATAAGCCCCATCGCAACGCGGCGGTTTTGAGGAGAAGCGCCAAGTGGTTTTCGCTGGATAGGCGATGCATCGCGCTAGCATTGTGAATACGATAGAGCGCTACGGGGGAAGCAAGTGCGTGCATCTCGCACAGGCGTGACGACTTGAGCCAGAAGTCATAGTCTTCGCCTTGACGCATCGCCTCGTTGAATCCACCGATGGTTTCATAAATCGCTCGGCGGATGACGGCGGTGTTCATTCCGACAAGCAATCCCGTGAGCAGGCGGGTGTAGAGCCATCCCGATCGTGCGGTCTCGCATGTGGTGACACCGGTGCAGTCCTGCATGAGTGTGGCAGTCGCCGGAAACTTGCCCTCGGCATCAACCCGCCACTTGATGAAGCCACCGAAAACCACGCCCACTTGAGGATGCTGGTCGAAGTAGTCGACTTGTGCCTGCAACTTGCCAGGAAACCACACGTCGTCAGCATCAAGAAACGCAATGAATTCGCCGCGTGCCTGTCGCATGCCGGTGTTGCGGGCGCGGGAGACGCCATTGCCTTTCTGGCGGATGACGCGCAGACGACTGTCCAGTGCTTCCAGCTGAAGATAGTCCCAGTCATCCGAGCCGTCATCGACCACGAGCAGTTCCAGGTCGAAGAACGATTGGCTCAGAACGCTCTGAACCGCTTCGCCAATGAAGTCGCGGCAGTTTCGAACCGGAATGACGACAGAGACCCTGGGCGAAGATGACGGTGTCATGGGATGGCGTGTCTGGAGTGACTATCGCGTTGGCAAGTGTTTAAGTATGCGCTGCACTTCAGCACGTATCGGCATGCCCATCATCGCGTAGGCTGCAACAGTCAGTGCCATGACGAAAAAGCCGGAGATCACGAGTTGTGCCACGGATGGTAGCCCCTGCAGGGCAGGGATGAGAATTTCCCCAGCCAGCGATCCGATCACCAACAAGGGTGTGACCGTCTTGGCGACGTCGGCCAGCCACGCCCGGGTCGATACACCGAGGACCGTGCGATTGATCCAGAGAAAGCTTGGCGCCGCCAAGACTTGACCCAGAAATAAAGCCATCGAAAACGATTGCAGGGTGGACTCAAAAACCAGCAGGACGCACGCGACTTTAGCCAACAGACCAATCAGCATCGGGAACACGGCAGCCATGGGGCGCCCCACGCTTGTCACTGCGTGAGGCGTCAAGGTGAACAGCGTGAGCACCGCAAACGTGGCGCACAGCCAGGGGATGGCCTCCACGCTGCCAAGCCAAGGGCTACCGAACAGCAGCAGCACTAGTTCCTTCCCCGTCAGGGCGATCCAGAGCAGCGTGGGCAGAATGAGGCAATTAACGATAGAGCTGGTGCGCAGGAATTCGCCGGCGATCCGGCCTTGCGCGTGGTAAACCTGCGCCAGATAGGGCAGGGCAAAGTACTGAATGGTGGGGTTGACGGCCATGGTCACCATGTTGACGGTGGCGTTGGCCCGGCTGAAAAGACCGACCATGGCGGGTGTGCTCACTCGCCCGAGGGCCACATCGGGCAGTGCGTTGTCGGCCGCACGCAGCAGGGCTGCCAGAAGGTTGCCGGCCCCAAAGTTCAACATTCGCGTCCAACCTTTGGTGCTGGGAAGCAGGGGGATGCCGCCACCATAAGCCAGGTGATAAGCAATGCCCGTGACGAGGATGTTGACCAGATTGGCCCAGGCCATGGTCATGTGCGCGAAGCCGTGCCACGCCAGCGTGACACTGGTCGAGAAATAGACCACGGTGGACACGGCAACCACGGCCGCCGACCGTTCTACCTGGAAGTTGCGCGTCAGCAGGGCTTGGGGAATGGAGCCGAAAGGGATGAAGACGAAGCCCAGGGCCAGAACCTCCACCACATCCGCAATCGCTGGCACGGCAAAGAAGCGAGCCCAGATGCCGGAGGAAAAATACAACAAGGCCGCTACCGTCCACGATGTGGCAATGAGCAAGCCCAGGGCACTGCGAATCAGCGCGGGGGGCACCTCCTTCTCGCGCTTGAGGTAGGTCGTGACCCCGAAGTCGCGAAACACGTGGGCCACGGCAATGAGCACGGCGCTCATCGAAAAAATGCCTACGTCGGTCGGCGTGAGCAGGCGGGCCAGGATGACCACCAGCAGAAAGTTCGCCAGCGTGGCCAGGTTGCTGGACACGAATTGCAGGGCGATCTTTTTTCTCATGGGTAGTCGATGATACGAGCCTAATCGGCGCCCGCCTCACGCACTGTTCCAATGACAAGGCCCCGCGGATTGGCGGGGCCTTGTCAGATCGGTGCGATGTTTTCAGCGCGGCACAATAGCCCAAGCTGGCTCTTGCGCAAAGCTGGCATCCATCTTGGGCGTCTTGCTCACCCACATGCTGTAGGCCTGCGCGGCATTTGGTACGCCCAGTGTCGCCGCGGTGGCCAGCATGGCCCTTGCATAGGCCGCGTAGCCAGCACCCCAGTCCGGGTAGCCATCAATCGCAAGGCTGCTGTCGCAAACCATGCCTGGGAAGTTTTCCTGGAGCAGGCTCCCCCAGGTCGACAGCGGCTGGTTGCTTGAGTTCTTGATCTTGAAGTAGTACCCGGGTGCTTTGGCGATGCAGAAGCCTTGGCTCTCGTTCATGAAGCGGCCGACATTGAATCCACTGAACCAGCGTAGGGTCTCCAGTGCCTTCGGGTCGGCGTTCTCGGCCAATTGCGCGAACACGATGCCCATCATGTCGTTCTGCCAAGGGCCGGTCAGGTGCGGTTCGTCGCCTTTGATGATCGCTTGCAGTGGTGAGTCCACAGTGGCTTGCGAACTCTCTGGGTATTTCGCTGCGTACCAGTTCAGATTGTTGGTCAGTTGCGTCTGGAAGTAGCCCTTCATGGCGTGCGTGTCGGGCAGGGCCCGATAGGCTTCGCCGATGGAGCGCATCGCCCACGCCTGGCCCCGCACCTGCTCGATGTAGATGAGTCCCTTGGCGCCTTCGCGGTAGCTGGGGTTGACCGAGGAGATGTTCCAGCCCGCCCAGAATAGCATTTCGTCGAGGTAGAAGGCGTCACCCGAGATCAGGTAAGGCACGTAGGCGAAGGAGGCCTGGTGGGCAGTGTCGGGTGTCCAGATGGTTGTACCGTTGCTGACCGTGGGCAGTGCGGGCGAGGAGTTGCCGTATTTCACCGTGACTGAAGGGTAGCGCTCCACGTCCAGTACCTGATCGGAGGTTTCGTCGCGGTAGTGAATGGGTGCGCTGGAGGCAGCGTCGCTCACGGAGAACATAACCTCGCGAGCGCGCTCGTCCTGGCTGATTAGGTACATGGCAGTCCATTGGGGGTACGGGCCGATGTCCGGTCGCCCACCGGTCATCGGGAAGTAGGGCTCCAGCATCAGGTTGGCCATGGGCCCCAGGGCCGCTTGTTCTGTGCGCTTCTGATTGAGGCGGGTGAGGTTTTCCGCCAACACCGTCTCCGGAATCGTCAGATTCAAGTTGTAATTCCACACCGCCTTGCTCGCCAAGAAGTAAGGCATGTTGTGCCGCACCCGCGCCAGCGGTTCGGCCGACGCGCCGGTCCACAGCACCTTGTGCCACCGCGCGTGGTGGTAGTGGGTGAACTTGGGTTGGGTGTAGATGGTGCTGCCGTTGCGCTTGACGGCAAACGAATACGTGATGTTGCCGGGGCTTGCCGTCCAGGTGCGGGTGTTTTCCATCACCACGTCGGTGCGGATGCGCTGGCCGCCGTCCAGCAGGCGGGTGTGCAGCCGGGCGCTCAGGTGCGGGTGTGGCGTGCCCGTTGCCTTGTTCTTGAACGGCAGGGCAACGGTGTACTCGGTTGCCACGGCGCCGGCCAGGCGGCGGCCGGTGTTGTTGGTGATTTGCGTTGCCAGTTGGGCTTGGGGTTGTGCCACCAGCGTGGCGGTCACGTTGCCACTGGCGTCATACACCTGTGCTTCGAGCTCCAGGTTCCAGTCGGGGGAAGCGGGCACGCTGGGGGTGCTGCTGGACTTGGCGCCCGGAAAGATGTTGATGATGCGTGCTTCACCCGGCTGCACATTGCTCAACTGGGCGCTGAGCACGGCGAATCTGGCAGACCCATCGCGGTGGGACGAGATCTCGTCGGCCTGCAAGGGAATGGTCGCACCGCCCACTTGGGCGACCAGTCCTTGCGTCGTGTGCTGCCAGTCGCCCGCTTTGAAGGGTTGACCAAAGGTGACTGGCAGGCTGGCCTGCGCCTGGGAGCTGGTGGAGGCCACTTCCACGCAGGTGATGGCACCTGCTGCACAGCTGAATGGAACATTGGCGATGGGCGTGGGCGCTGGTGGCAGGGTGGAAACTGTCGTGGTCGATACGGTGCCATCGGTTGTAACGGTCTCCGTGGTGGTCACGGTGTCCGAGGTCGTTGTGGACTGGGTTGATGTCGTCGCCGATGGCCGCTGGCGCTGGCCTTGACGCGCCAGTTCCATGTTGGACTCGGACGCTTGCGCGGACTCGATGCCCAGTGTGGCGCTGTCGCCGCCGCCACCGCAGGCCGATAAGGTGGCCAATAGAAGCAGGCCTGTAAGCCCGTTGCGACAATTATTTCTAATTGTGTCTTTCTGGAAAACTGAAGTGCTCATGTATTTCGGGGCATCCGATGGGAAGGGGTTGCTGGTATGTGCTGGCAGGTGGCTTGCGCCGCCGCAGGGTAGGGCCATGAAACCCGGCCTACCTTGAGCGCATCGGGGGTGAAAGAGCTGCGCGACAAGCGTTGGTGTGGTGGTCTTGACCACGGACGCAGACCGTGCGGGTCTTCGGCAGACCAGGAATTGTCCGGGAGGGCGTATCTAAAGAAGAAACCGTATGTCACAGCCGGCAGCACCGTGAGGCGGTACCGTGGCTTCGTTGGCTGGCCGGCTCGGAGCGCTTGCAGATGGGCTTTTGATGTGCTTAAAAATTAAGCAAAATCAATAGCGAAGAACCATGATAGATGGTGCCAATGGGGGCAGTTTTGCGCAGCAACAGCGAGGTATCGGGATCTTCGGTGGACCTTGCGGCTGGGGCGGGTTTGCTGGGGCCGTGCGGGAGGTTTGCGCTGCACCCTGTAATGGAAACATTTTCAAACATATCCCCGTGAACCGGAACAAAAAACCTGCGCTTTGCGCCGCATTTCGATGCGGCGCCAACAGCCCAGGGCGTTGCTGGAGGGCGGTAATTTGTCTAAAAGTGCGCTTCCATTGCTATTGATTAAATAGCTGTTGGTGCTTTGCTGTTCTGCATTAGTTGCTGTTTCTTTTGAATTATTGTTTGTGGCAGGCAAAAAGAGCGATGTGCCTGAAGGGTTATCTGCTACAACGGGCCTCACTTCATGGAGGAGGGGAGAGTGGTCCAGACATCGAACTTGCCTCTGGTCGTGGACTTGGACGGCACCCTTACGCCCACGGACACCTTGCTGGAGTCCTTGGTCCGACTGCTCAAGCGTTCTCCGTGGAGCGTTTTGCGCTTGCCTTTGTGGCTGATGCGTGGCCGGGCAGGGTTCAAGGAGGCCATTGCGTCCCGCGTCACCCTCGACGCTGAAAACATTCCCTATTGCACACCGCTGCTGGAGTACCTGCGCGCAGAGAAATCCAGGGGGCGGGAAATCGTCCTTGCCACGGCGGCGCACCACACCACCGCCCAGGGGGTGGCAAGGCACCTGGGGATTTTCGACAAGGTGCTTTCCACCCACGGTGGCAACAATCTGAAAGGCCGGACGAAACTCCAGGCGATTCAGGCACAAGTGGGCGAGGCGTTTGTCTATGCCGGCGATGGCAGCGCCGATCTGCCGATCTGGAAGCAGGCCCAGGCGGCAATTCTGGTGGGTGTGGCGCACCGTACAGCGGCCCAGGTGCGGCGCGCAGTGCCCATCGAGCGCGAGTACCCGAAGCCGGCCAGCGGCATGGCAGTGTGGCTGCGGGCCCTGCGGGTACACCAGTGGATCAAGAATCTGTTGCTGTTCGTTCCGCTGCTCACCACGTTCGAATTCACCCGCATGGACAAGCTGGCCAGCATGGCGCTGGCCTTTGCCGCGTTTTCCCTCGCCGCATCCGCAACCTATATCGTCAACGACCTGTGGGATCTCGAAAGTGACCGCGCTCACCCCCGCAAACGCCTGCGTCCCTTTGCCAGCGGCGCGCTGCCGATTCTGCAGGGGCTGCTGGTGGCGGGCATCGCGCTGGTGTTGGCCCTTGGCCTGGCCAGTGCCGTGTCGCAAGGATTTCTCGGGATGCTGGTGACGTACCTGGTATTGACCAGCTTCTACAGCTGGGTGATCAAGGAATACGTGTTGATGGACGTGCTCATGCTGTCGCTTCTCTACACCATTCGCATACTGGCAGGCTCGGTGGCGATCGGTGCGATCACCAGTTCCTGGCTGTTGGCCTTTTCGGCATTCATATTTCTGAGCCTGGCCTTGGTCAAGCGCTGTGCGGAACTGGTGTCGTTGAAAGACGCCGGCGCGGGTGCGACCCGTGGACGCGATTACCGGGTAAGCGATCTGGTGGTGCTGTGGCCACTGGGTGTGGGCGCAGCGCTGTGTGCCGTGGTGGTGTTCGGCCTGTTCATCAGCGCGCCCGAGACCCAGGCGCGCTACGCCACCCCGCAAATGTTGTGGTTCGTGGCCATCGGCTTGGTGTACTGGATGGCACGCCTGTGGATCAAGACATCGCGTGGGGAGATGCACGATGACCCGGTTGTCTATGCCCTCAAGAACCGTGGCAGCCGCCTGACGGTGCTGGCCATGATCGCTGCAGCCATGGCAGCGCATTTTTTCACTTGGGAGCTTTATCCATGAACACCTTTGCGATTGCCCTGCTGAGCGTCGCGCTGTCGGTGGCTGCGCAGTTCTTGCTGAAGGCTGGCATGTCGGACCCGGGGGTGCGGGATGCGATGGCGCAGCCGCATTCGCTGGTCCATCTGGTCTCGGTGATGGCCAACCAATATGTGCTGGGGGGATTTGTGTTGTATGGCCTGGGGGCCGTCATCTGGCTGGGCGTGCTGTCGAAATGGGATGTCAGCAAGGCCTATCCGCTCGTCGGTCTGGGGTTCGCCCTCACGGTGGTGGTGGGGTTCGCGTTGGGCGAGCAGGTATCCCCGTTGCGCGCGGGCGGGGTTGCATTGATTTGTGCGGGGGTTTTTCTGGTGGCACAGTCCTGAAAATCCACCGGCCGCTGGATGGAGCGGCGTCGCTATGATGCCTTTTGGCATTCCAGCGCGGCACAGTTTTTTAATGAGGCGTCATGAAAATCACAGTCATCGGGACAGGGTATGTGGGGCTGGTCAGCGGGGCCTGCCTCGCCGAGGTGGGCAACGATGTGCTGTGCCTGGATCTCGACCAGGAGAAGATCCGGGTGCTGGAGACGGGGGGGATCCCCATTTATGAACCCGGCTTGCAGGACATGGTGCAGCGCAATGTAGCGGCCGGCCGCTTGCACTTCACCACGGATGTGGCGCGCGCCGTGCAGCATGGCACCCTGCAGTTCATTGCGGTGGGTACGCCGCCCGATGAAGACGGCTCGGCCGACATGCAATATGTGCTGGCTGCGGCGCGCAATATCGGCCGCCTCATGACCGACTACAAGGTCGTGGTGAACAAGAGCACGGTGCCTGTGGGCACGGCCGACAAGGTGCATGCCGCCATTGCCGACGAACTGCGCCAGCGTGGCGCGCAGACACCTTATGCGGTGGTGTCCAATCCCGAGTTTCTCAAGGAAGGTGCGGCGGTCGAGGATTTCATGCGCCCGGACCGCATCATCGTCGGCGCCTCCGACGAGCAGGCCATTTTGCTCATGCGTGCGCTGTACGCGCCGTTTCAGCGCAACCGGGATCGCTTGGTCGTGACGGATGCCCGCAGCGCCGAGCTGACCAAATACGCCGCCAACGCCATGCTGGCCACGCGCATCAGCTTCATGAACGAGCTGGCCAATCTGGCCGAAAAGCTGGGTGCCGACATTGAAATGGTGCGCCAGGGCATGGGCTCAGACCCGCGCATCGGCTATCACTTTCTGTACCCGGGCTGCGGCTACGGCGGTTCGTGTTTTCCCAAGGACGTGAAAGCCCTCATCAAGACCGCGGCGGCCGATGCAGGCCTGAGCCTGAAGGTGCTCACGGCGGTTGAAGACGCCAACGCCGCGCAAAAACATGTGCTGGGCCACAAGATCAAGCGGCGGCTGGGTGAAGACCTCTCGGGTCGGCATTTTGCGGTGTGGGGCCTGGCGTTCAAGCCCAATACCGACGACATGCGCGAAGCGCCCAGTTTGGAGCTGCTGGCCGACCTGCTGGCTGCCGGGGCCACCGTCACCGCCTACGACCCGGTGGCAATGTCGGAGGCACAGCGCGTGCTGGGGGACGAGCCGCGCATCCGCTATGCGCAGACGCCCAACGAGGCCCTGGAGGGGGCGGACGCGCTGGTCATCGTGACGGAATGGAAAGAGTTCCGCAGCCCTGACTTTGAACTTCTCAAGGCGCGGCTCAAGCAGCCACTCATCGTGGATGGCCGCAACCTTTACGACCCTGCCTGGGTGCGCAGCCGGGGGTTCGACTACCTGGCCATCGGCCGCTGAGCGAACAGGGCAGGGCGACGGCATGCCCGGCGACGTGTTCGAGACCGAGGCCTGGTTTGCCAATTTGCGGGCCCATGGTTTCGAGCGGGCGCCCCACCGGCACTGGACATGTTCGCTGCCTGTGTCGTTGGGGGCGGGCACTGCACACCTGCACCTGATGCAGCAGGCGCCCGGTCAGCCGCTGGCTGCGCTGGGCAACTACTACAGTTGCCTCTATGGCCCGGTGGGCTCGGCGCAAGCGGTTGGCGAGCTTTCTGCCCAGCAGTGGCAAGCGTTTGCAAAGGCACTGCGGCAACTGCCGGGTGGCGCCGTGCTGCGTCTGCAGCCGCTGGATGCCGACAGCGCGTGGCTGGCGGCGCTGCAGGGCGGGCTGCAAGCTGCCGGATACTGGACCGACCGGTTTTTTTGTTTCGGTAACCACTACCAAATCGTTCCGCAAGGCGGGTTTGCTGCGTATTGGCAGCAGCGGCCGTCGGCGCTGCGCCACAGTGTGGAGCGGGGCCGGCGCCGGCTCGACCGTGCGGGAACCTGGCGCATCGACATCCATACCGGGGCATCGACCGACGTGGACCGGGCCTTGGCCGCGTACCAGGCGGTCTATGCCCAAAGCTGGAAGCAGCCGGAGCCTTGTCCCGGCTTCATGCCAGGGCTGGTACGCACTGCCGCGCACGAAGGCTGGTTGCGGCTGGGCGTGCTGTGGCTGGGCGAGCAGCCCTTGGCCGCGCAGGTCTGGCTGGTGCATGGCGGCAAGGCCAATATCTACAAACTGGCTTATGTGAAGGGGCAAGACCGCTTGTCGCCCGGCTCGGTCCTCACGGCGGCACTGATGGCGCATGCCATGGACGTGGATGGGGTGCGGGAGGTCGACTATCTCAGCGGTGACGACGCCTACAAGCGCGACTGGATGGCCCAGCGCCGCGAGCGTGTGGGGCTGGTGGCTTTCGATCCGCGCAGTTTGCACGGTTTATGGGCGGGTGGTCGGCATTCTATGGGGGCGTGGATGGGGCGGATGGTCCAGCGGCTGCCGGTTGTGGTCAAGCAAAAGAAACCATGGGCACCTCGTGAAACGTAAAAGGGAACGTGTTCGCGTTCCCTTTTTGTTTTCAGGCCTTTGGAGAGCGGGCGCAGAGAGACTCCTTGCTATTCATTTGGCAGCTGATTTCCGGCGGCTAGCACCCAGGCCAAGCAAGGCAACGCCGAGCAGTGCGAGGCTGGTTGGTTCCGGAACCTGGAAGCTGCCTCCTGTAAGGGCCAGCCTGATGACCATGTCGTCGTGGTTGTCGTCACCACTGGCGCCGCCGTCATCCAGGAAGAGCCAGGCAACCTGACCTGAGCCAGGGGTGCTGCCATTGATGGTCGTGTCGAAGGTATTGCCGAGTGTGACGAAAAAGTTGGGCACCGCCAACGCCACATTGCCGTCGTTGGCTCCGTTGACAAGATTCGGTGCACCGCCCAGCCCCGAGAAGTAAAAGTTGAGCAGGCCAGAGGCAACATTGGTCAAGTTGCAAGTTGAGCCGACTTGGGCTCCAGTGATTGTGTTCCCTCCAAGGTGGTCAAATCCGCAGGCCCCAAAATCGAAGGAGTTGCTATAGCCAGCTTCTGCGCCGAAATACTGCACAGAAATGTTGGCGGGACCTCCGAGCAGATAGAGGTTTGCGTTGAACCAACCCTCCACGGGACCACTGCCAATGGCCGCAAGGTAGTCGTTGGTGGCGGCTCCTCCGGGAATCGATCCGACGAACGTTGCATGGGCAGGTGCCGCAACCAGCGCGGCCACTGCCAGTGCGCCTGCTGACAGGGTTTGGCGAAGGAATTTCATATCGTGCTCCTTGAGTTCAAAAGGTGCTGCAGAGACCGCGGGATTGCGGTTTACGCTGAGAATGCATGTTGCATGCCAATTTTGAAAATCAAATAAAATCAAGGACTTGCGATAAATTTCGTGTTGTCTATCCATTCGGATGTAATAAATTTCGACGGTGTCCCGGTGGGCGTGTTGATTGCCCGCCACCAGGGCTGTTTTTTCCCTCCATGCCTGCGAGCGTGGTTCGAATCTGGGTGGTGTGCGTGCACAGGCGGGTTACCCCAGAAGATCCGCAGATGCCAAGCCGCCATCGGTTTTTCCACCGATGAGGCGCTCAAGTGAATGGGCGTACGAGTGGGTCCAGCCAGTCCCGTACCAGGGCTTGCACGGATTGCTGTGACTGGGGTGTGGAGCAGGTGTGATCGGCCAGGGGCAGTGTGTGCCGGATGAGTGCTGCTTTTCGGGACCAGCCGACCCAGCCGCTGCGGGTGTTTGCGTGTTCGACGAATTCCAGTGCCGTGAGGTCGCGCTCGCTCAGCAATAGCAGGATAGGCCCAGGAAACGCCTGCCAACCTTGCGCCATGCGCTCTTGAAATGTGATCGTTTGGGGCGATTTTTTCCGCATGGTGCGCAGGTTGCTCCCCAGGCCACGCAGCGCCTGCCAGCCCACCCCGCCGGCGACCAGTTTGCGCCAGAAAGCGGGTTCCAGGAGGCGCTGGCGGTAGTAGTGCTTGACCCGTGCGCGGGCCAGTCCGGCGTCGGAGCGTACCCAGGGGTTGAGCAGCACCAGTCCCGTCACCCGCGGGTCATGCCTGGCCTGCAGGTAGAGCAGGCTGGCCGAGGCTCCGTCGCACAGGCCCCAGAGCACGGCCCTGTTCACCTTCACGGGGTGGCTGCACAAGGCGTCGATGGCTGCGGCAATGTGGGGGGCGGAGTCTTCAAAGGGCACGGGATCGCCTGGGCTGTCCCCCATGCCGGGAAAGTCAAAGCGCAACACCGGGTAGCCTGCGGCAGCCAGGAATCGGGCAAGTTGCACGAACTGCCGGTGGCTGCCCGCTCGGTATTGCGCGCCGCCCACGACAATCACCACGCCCATGCTGGACTGGGGTGTGTCCGGTGCGGGCAGGCTGACGATGCCCAGCATGTCTTGCGCGTTGGGGCCGGGGATGACCAGGGGTTGTTCTTGGCAGTTCATGGCGTCTTCACCTGCGTGCCTGCTCCGTGGAGCATGTCGAGCGTTGCCTGCAACAGGGCGGGTGCTTCATCGTGGGCCACGGTTTGCCAGAAAAGCGGGCCCGTGAGCGCCAGTGCAGACACCGCCCAGCCTGCGTCGCGCCAAAGGGCGAGCTGCTGGACTGAGGCCGGAGTCAGCATGGGCTCTGCCTGGGCTGACAACTCCAGCCAGACCAGCCGACCTGGGAGCCGCTGGGAGGGCTGCAGCCGCGCCGCAGCCAGACCCTGCGCCAGCGCTGGTGTCAGGGTGTAGCCGGCAATGTCCACGGACTGGTCCTTGTCGAGCAGGTACGCTGGCGGCGGCCCGTTGGCGTTGCCAGTGCCAAGCCACTGGCTGGCTGTGTGCAGGCGCAGAAATTGTTGCAGCTGCTGCTGCCCGCTGAGGGTCGGCTGCCACAGCAGCAAATGGCAAGGATCGGCCAGCTCGCTTGCAAGCGCCGTGGCGAGCAGGGCGCCGGCGCGCAGGCCCCATAGCCACAGCGGGCCCCTGGCGTGTTCTTGCAGCCAGCGGTGGGCCAGCCGCGCGTCCTGCAGCCAGGCCTGCCAGGTGGCATCGGCAAAGTCGCCTTCGCTGTCGCCACAGCCCAGCAGATCGATCTGCAGCACGCCGTAGCCGGCTTGCGCCAGCGCCCTCGCTTGCTGAGCAACCACGCGCCGCGTGCCATTGAGCTCTTCGGCAAACGGGTGCAGATACAGCACGCAACCCCGGCGGGCATCACCCTGCGGAGGGTGGAACAGGCAAAAGCGCAGCCCGGTGTCGGTCGGCAAGAAAAATGCCTGCGGCAGGGTGGCGCGCCCGACAAGGCTCATGGGTCCTGCCGGGCCAGCGCCTGCCCCACCAGGTCGCTCAGACTGCCCACGGTGGCGAACACCGCGCCACGGAGGTCTTCATCGCTGAAGGTGATGCCGAAGTGGTTTTCCAGACCGGTGAGCAGTGCCAGCACGGCCATGGAGTCGAGCTCCGGCAGGGCGCCCAGCAGCGGGGTGTCGCGCGTGAAACCCGCGGTGCGACCTTGCAGGCTGAGTGCGCTGTCGAGCACGTGAAGGACTTGATCGGTCAGGTTCATGGCGGGTGGGGTGTGTGGCGGGGTTGCGGATGGATTCTAGGCAGGCCGCGGGTTGCGTGGGGCGGGCCACTGGGAAGCATGGCAATGACTTACCATCCGCCACATGCCCCAAGCGCCGGATTTTCACAGCGGAGTGCCCCCCGTTTTGCTGCACGAGCTGCCGGCCCGGGCGGCCGCCTGTTGGCCGGATCACCGGGCCTTGACGGTGGAGGGGGTGCACCTGTCGTATGGCGACCTGCAGTCGCAGATGGAGCGCTGCACGGCGGGCCTGCTGGCCCTGGGGCTGGAGCGCGGGGCCCGCGTGGTGGTGTACCTCGAAAAGCGGGTGGAAACCGTGGTGGCCAGCTTTGCTGCACCTGCCGCAGGCGGTGTGCTGGTGCCCGTGAATCCCTTGCTGAAGGCGGGGCAGGTGGCGCACATTCTGCAAGATGCGCAAGCGCAGGTGCTGGTGACATCCGCTGCGCGCCTGGCGGTTTTGGCCCCGGTGCTGGCCAACTGCCCCGGGCTGCGGCATGTGGTGCTGTGTGATGGGCACCCGCCGGCCGCTCCAGATGTTTTTTCGGTGCACGTTGGCGTGCATGCCTGGTCCGATGTGCTGGCCAGTCAGCCGGTTGCGCCGCCCCGGTTGCTGGACATGGATGTGGCGGTGATTTTTTACACCTCCGGCAGCACGGGCCAGCCCAAGGGGGTGGTGCTGTCGCACCGCAATCTGGTGGCCGGCGCCACCAGTGTTGCGAGCTATCTGCACAACCACGCCGATGACACTTTGCTGGCAGTGCTGCCACTGTCCTTCGATGCCGGGTTCAGCCAGCTCACCACGGCCTTTCTGGTGGGCGCGCGCGTGGTGCTGCTCAACTACCTGTTGCCGCGCGATGTGTTGCAGGCCATGGTGCGCGAACGGGTCACGGGACTGACGGCGGTGCCGCCGCTGTACATGCAGCTGGCGGCGCTGGACTGGCCTGCCGGTGCTACGCAACATTTGCGCTATTGGGCCAACACCGGCGGGCGCCTGCCCCGGGCTACGCTGCAGCGCTTGCGCGACCTGGCGCCAGCGGCTGCGCCCTATCTGATGTACGGACTGACCGAGGCGTTTCGCTCCACCTACCTGCCGCCCGACGAGGTGGACCGGCGGCCCGATTCGATCGGGCGCGCGATACCGAACGCCGAGGTGCGCGTGCTGCGCGAAGACGGCAGCGAATGCGCGGTGGACGAGCCCGGCGAGCTGGTGCACCGCGGCCCGCTGGTGGCTTTGGGGTATTGG
>LNAP01001647.1_pt1 | contig 23891 bp, 20 predicted proteins | sample 602601 | NCBI WGS metagenome assembly LNAP01 (sample SAMN02440304, study PRJNA202911) | soil metagenome | biome: Subtropical and temperate rainforests or woodlands; isolation source: soil samples (1 kg each in a 20% v/v slurry with milli Q water) were... ...
TGGCCCCGTACATTCCCGCTCCCTATCGCGGCTACCCGTTCCGCTTGGCTTCCACCGAGCAGGGTGAGCAGGTGTTGTGTATCGACGAAGCCAGTGGCCTGTTGTCCGAAAGTGCCGGTGAGCCTTTTTTCAATGAAGACGGTACGCCCCATCAATCAGTGGTCGAAATCCTGAATTTCTTCACCCAGATCGAAGCCAACCGTCAGCTGACCCGTAACATTTGTCTACTTCTGCAACAGCATGACCTGATCCAGCCATGGCCGATTACGGTGCAGGGGGAGCAGGGCGAGCAGCAGGTAGAAGGTTTGTTTCGCATCAATGAGGCCGCCTTGAATGCCCTGAGCGCAGAAGCCTTGGCTGAGGTGCGTAATGCCGGTGGCCTGACCGTCGCCTACTGCCAACTGCTGAGCATGCAGCACTTAGCAACCCTGGGCACCTTGGCGCAAGCTCATGCCGAAGCCAAGAAAGATCAACTGGCGCAAGAAGCATTGGCCAAGAATGGTGAGCTGCACCTGGGCTTTATGAATGACAGTGGTACGTTCAGTTTTGGTCAGTAACCAGGCCGTCACTCGACAATCCGCTGTACCCGGATATGAAAGAAAACTGATGCAATACGCCCCCTGAACGCCCTTGGAATTCTCCTTGGGCGTTTTTTTTGCCCACCGAAAAAGGGAAACTCTATGCAGATACTGTGTGATTCACCGTCGATTCAGGCGGCGCTTGATACCCAGGCAGAACTCACCCGGCTGATCACGGGTTATGTTCAACGTCTGAGTGACTATGATGATTTCAGCGGGGCGAGTTGGTGCATTTTGCTGGCGCGTGATCCGCAAACAGCACTGCTGAAGCATCCTTATTATCAACAGCAGCTGGGCTGACACCATGAAGATACACCCCATGCCACGGCAGTTGGCCGCAGCACGGTGAGCTTGCCACTTAGCCCCAAGTTGACGGCTGCAGAAGTGGAGCGGGTGATTAAGGCGGTCGCGAAGTGCCTATCGGTAGGTGCTAGCTAGCTTTATAGCTAGCTTATGGAGTCCCGGTGAACCTGTTCGCGCGCGAAAGCATTAGATCAGTGCCGCTTAACCCGCCGACACTTCAACCTTCCAATGCTCAAGCAAATTCTCTACGGTCTGACGCAACTCGATTTCAGGTTGCCAGCCGATGGTTTCCCGAATGGCGCTGGTGTCGCCGGTCGCTGTCGGGATGTCGGAAGGGCGCATGCGCTCAGGATCCTGGATTACGGTAATCGTCTTGCTGCTCATCGCCAGCAGGGTGTCAAGGATTTCCTGGATCTTACGCGGCTGGCCGGAGCAGATGTTGTAGCAGCGCGGGTAGGCTCCGCTGTGTTCTGACAGTTGCAGCAACTGCACGTAGGCTGCGCAGACATCCTGGACATCGAGGAAGTCGCGGCTAGCATCGAGGTTGCCGACTTTCAGTTCTGGCGTTTGCTTGCCGGCTTCTATGAGGGCGACCTGGCGGGCGAAGGAGGCGGTGACGAAGTCCGGCGACTGGCCCACTCCAATGTGGTTGAACGGCCGCACGATGACACCGGCCATGCCTTGACGAAAGTATTCGTGGAAGGCTGTTTCTGCGGCCAGCTTACTGGCAGCGTAAGGGTTCATCGGTTGGCACAGGGTGTTTTCAGTCAGCGGGATGCCTTGCTTGAAGCTGGCCCCGTAAACCTCCGATGAGCTCACGAACAACACGAACGCTTTGGGGGTTTGGCGCTGCAAGGCCTGCAGCAGGTTCATGCTGCCCATGACGTTGGTCTGCCAGGTCAGCAAGGGTTCTTTGAAGCTCGTTGGCACGTGGGTAATTGCGGCCAGATGCACCACATGCGTCGGCGCAGCGTCAGCGATGGCCAACTCCAGAGCCTCTGCATCACGGATGTCACAGTGCAGGCTTTGGTCAGCGTGCTGCGGCTTGGGGGACGTGGTCCCCACCAGGGCAATAACGTGGTTTCCGGCGTCTTGTAGAGTCTTGCACAAGATCTGCCCGACGAAGCCATTGGCACCGGTGACGAGGATGCGTTGCATAAACGAGTAATTCCTTGAGTGGCCTTGTTGCAAGTTGGCCAGTTTAACAGGGCATGGCGAGAGGGTCAGACCTCAGAATCGGTATTTGGTGCGAGGCTGCGGTTATCGTTATCGATTGTATGAGGGCAAGCTAGTCTGCCAATGTTCGATATTATGGGTGCACCCGGTGCTGGGTTCAGTTTTTCTCGCAGAGGCCGAATAAGTGATGTCAGCCTTTTATTAGCGTGCGTCCATCATGGTTTCCACTGTTACGTCTTATACCGACACGCGAAACCGGGCTTACACAGGTGAAGGTTACGATGGCGTCGTTCGGGTTTCGGTTGCCGGCTATTACGGTACGGGTGTTCTGCTGTATGACGGCCGCGCAATTTTGACGGCGGCGCATCTGTTTTCCCACGGCAGTACGGAAGCTAACGTGTACTTCGAAACCATTGCTGGTATTCAGACGATTGCCGCGAGCAAGGTCAGCGTGTTGTCCAGCTATGATGCGCTCAACACCAATAACGATCTGGCCCTGGTCTGGCTTGGTAGCAGTGCGCCCACGGCAGCTGAGCGTTATGCCCTTTATCGCGACGGCAATGAAATAGGTCAGACCTTGACCATGGTAGGTTACGGCCAGCCATCGACCGGTGCCAGCGGTCTTTCGACCACCTACAGCGCAGCTCCAATCCGTCAGAAAGCCAACAATGTGTTCGACGCCGATGCTGCGACGCTCAAGGCCACGCTAGGTTCTATCATGAGCTGGACGCCTGCCGCCGGTACGCAGTTGATTGCTGATTTTGATAACGGTACCAGCGCCCAGGATGCCTTGGGCCGCCTGATCAATCGCCCAAGTTTGGGCCTGGGAGCGAACGAGGGTTCGATTTCTTCGGGTGACAGCGGCGGACCGGCGTTCATCAGTGGCAAAGTCGCCGGCATTGCCAGTTACATCACCAGTCTTAGCCAAGGGAGCGTTGATCCCGATATAGATTCCGCACTCAACAGCAGCTTCGGTGAGATCGCTGCTTGGCAGCGGGTCAGTACTTTTCAGCAGTGGATTGATCAGAGCCTGCGGGCAAATTACCTCAATGCGCCCACCAAACCTGACGAGGTCAAGCAGACGGTAGTCGAAGGCAATAGCGGCACAACCAACGCCTACTTTTTATTGCAATTCACGGGGATGCGCAGTGATCCGACCCAGACCTTGAGTGTGGATTACACCACCCGCAACGGTACAGCCACGGCGGGGCAGGATTATGTAGCTACAGCCGGCAAGCTGGTGCTTTATGCCAATGAGAATCAGGCGGTTATTCCTTTGGAAATTATTGGCGACAAGTCACCTGAGTCTAACGAGACTTTCTATCTGGATATCACCAATCCGTTAGGTGGCAACTTTGGTTATGGCGTAGTAATGCTGACCGGGATGCGGACCATTGTTAACGACGACGTTAGTTAGCTGAATCGGTCTGACTACTTCCAGACCCTGTACCAAGGTTAGGACCTTGATTGCGCATACCTTTATCAAGCGGGTAAAGCGAGGATTTTTGACACCAGCAAAAAATACGCAGGTATATCCCTCGGATCATCTGTAACTATATTTTCATTTGACCGTTGACGGCCCTCCTGTGGGGAATCATTGTGGCATTTCAATATCACTCAGACGTTTCATCGAGAATCCTATGAAAAGAATTTTTGCCGCTGCTGGCCTCTCGCTTTTTGCTGTGCATGCTGTCGCTGCGACAATCAATATCGAAAATAAATCGTCGTGGGAAATCCATGAGATTTATTTCGCACCGTCTAGCCAGGATGATTGGGGTGACGATCACTTGGGCAAGAAAGTGCTCAAGCCTGGGATGACTTTGACGTTGACGGGCGTTACCGCTGGCAAGTGGGATGTGCGTCTGGTTGATGAAGATGAAGACGAGTGCATCGTCAAAAATCAACAAATCAGCGCGTCGGAAAAATTTTCCATCGATGACGACGACTTGCTCGGCTGCCAGGCTGCGACCGAGGAGTAATAGCTGCTAGCTGTGAGCTGTTCACCGACAGTAATCAATGCAAAAGGCATTGCAGGGACATTCCTTGCGATGTTTTTTGTCTGCTGAACCAAACGGGAGTGTTGGCTCGATACAGTGCAGTATTGATCGGCTTCATCATGTACTGCAGTCGGTTGACGAGACATAAACCAAGACTAAGTACTTCATCCTGAGAGGGAGCTTCATATGGCTGTTGTAACCAACCAGCAACTGGTGTCCGCGCTTTACGCAGCCATGCTCAATCGTGCTTCTTGATCAAGCTGGCATGGCTTTGGGGACCAATCAGATGTTCAACGGCGCGTCTCTGGCGACCATTATCGGTAATTTTTCCTAGCATGAAATCTTCAGGACCGGTACCGGTAGCCTGAGTGATGCTGCCTTTATCAGTACGCTTGTACACCAGAATCCTGGGCTCGGCTGGTGATACCGCCGGTATAGCGGGCTGGACGGCAAGGTTGGCGGCGGTGATTCGAAAGCAGCTGTCATCGCTAGTTTCGTGCAGACCGCATTGACTGCAGATCTTGGGCCATGTTGGCGGCTGGCTACTTGAGCCAGGCGGATTACACTGCCGTGCTGGGGCGTCAGCAGACGCTTACCAACAAGGTCGATGTACGCCGACACTTTGGGTGCCCGCTCGAACGTTTCCCCCAGTACCGATACCAGCAGCAAGGCTGCTCTTTTAGCCGATCCGGGTTATAGAGCCTCGGTGACAGTGATTGCCGATGTGACTGCTTCAACAGCCACCGTCACGGCAGCTAAAAGCGTGATTGAGGTCGCGGCGGGAATAGGCCCCGCACCGACTCCCAGCGAATACAGTCTTCACTCTGACGACGGGTGCAGACATTCTGTCGCCCACCGCTACCGATGTGCGTTTTCAAAGCTCCGGATTATAAGGACAGCATCAACGCTACAGTTGTCGGCGCCTTCCGTCCTGACGATGTGATCAATGGTGGCGCGGGCAGCGATACGCTGACCGTCAGCGACTCGGCCAAGATCAAACTGTTGGGGGGCACGGTCAGCAATGTAGAAATCGCATCCTTCACCTCTGACGCCAGTGTTGATCTGAATACCACCGGCTGGACCGGGCTGGCCAGCCTCAGCGCTCGAACCGGGATGCTGAACCTGACGTCAGCCGCAACGACAGCCATTGCGGCCCAATACCAGCCAGCTGGCAACCGCCATCGTCATCGTCATCAACGGCGGCAACACGCAGACCGTCAACCAGGTCAACGCCGTCGCGGCAGTATCGCGTGTGACCGCAACGGCGTCGTGACCATCAGCGACGCCAATTACAACAGCGCAACCGCCAACGGCATCGCTTCGGTAACCCTGAACAACTACGGCGCAGGCTCGGTCATCCGCTTCAACACTCTCACCGACAGAAAAAATGAAATCACCACGTTAAACGTGACGACTAGTGGCGCAGCTTGTACCCTCGCAGCCTTCACCGACACGGGCCTGAAAAATCTGACCGTGACTGGCACTCAAGCCTTCAACCTGGGCACGCTCAACAGTACACTAACGTCCATCGTCATTTCCGGATCAGCCAGTTTCAGCGATGGCGCCACTTACGGCTCAAAAGGGCTTACCGGTTTTGCGACGCTCGGCGCGGCCGCTACGCTGACCACCACCTCAACCGGGCGGGTCAGTGTGTCGATCGACGGCAGGACCCGAACTGTGACGGCAACAGCGGTGCGTCCATCGTCACTATTCGTCCGGTCGGCGAACGCGCACCATCAAGGCCGGCAGCGGCACCACAGACGAACTGATATCGGCGGGTGGCAACTTCCAACTGAACAAGGCAACTGGCGCCAGAATCACTGACTTCGAGATCCAGGGCGTTGCTTCGGACGTCACCGGCCGATCACCATGAGCCAGCTGTCCAGCTCGCTCAACACCCTCACATTACCATTAACCGCACCGTCGATTTGCTCGTCAACGACTTGGCAAACAATACTTCGGTGGTGCTGGACGACGGACTGCTGCTACTAGGCCTGCGGATGGCCAGCGGCATTTCCGCCGCTAATGCGGTCCTCAATTTCAAGCTGGGTACCGAGACGTCGGCCAACACAACTTTCGCCACCATCACGGCAACAACCTTCGACGGAGACAGCAGTATCGGCACGATGAACGTCAGCAATGGCCAGGCCTTTAACACCGGCAGCGCAACGTTCAACAAGAACATCCTCGGGCTAACCGCCGGTGGCATGAACACCCTGAACGTCAGCGACACCCAGGGCCTGCTGATCAGTCAGATTTACGAGACTTACACACCGCCAACGGCGCTCACCATCAAGAACGACATCACCAGCGCCTACGGGCTGTACATCGGCGGCAATGGGCGGGACTTCTGGAGCGAGAGCCTCACCGCGCTGACTATCAACACACCTGCACGCAGACGGCGCTGTTCGGCAATATCAAATCCAACTCGCTGACCAGCCTGACGCTCAAGAGCAACTTAAACTGGGCGGCAACGACAGCAGCGAATTCGGCGTACAACTTACCAGTTCGGCAGCCTCAACACCTTGGGCGCGACTGATAACGCATCGGTGTGGGTGTCTTTGGCAGGTGCTGCATACAACCAGACTCTCAACATCGTGCTGGGTGACGGCAACAACTCAACGACAACACACTTGAAAGCACCGTCAATGTGACGCTGGGCACCGGTGCCAGCTTCGTGCAAGGAGGCTCTACTCCATACACCACCGGCATCTTCAATATCACCCTGGGTGGCGGCATTGAAGCGTCAATAATATGCGTCGGTAAAGTGGGCAATTATTCGCCGCGGCTGCCAACTACACACTCACCGGTGTTCAGGCAGGCGACCAGATACCCTTTTCGAGGGACACTTGCGGTGGTCATGGGACAGTGGCGGTCATGAAGGCCACCTCGATGAACCAAATCCTGACAAAACTCGATACCCTGAACGTCAATAGCGTCCTTACCACCATCATGGACGGCAACACTACCTGGCATACTCGGCCACGGCTAACCTGAATGCATCCGAAACCTCAGTGATCATGCTCACCGGCATACATACGGTTGCGACATCAGGGGCTGGCCCTATCACAGTGACTTCCTGAGCCGGAAGGCGGCTGGGCTGCACTTATCAAATATCGCATGACACCCTACAAACAAGCGTATTACTACCGAGAGATTGGGCTTTTGAGCTAATGCCCAACCCTAAGCTATTTCGCCTTTGTAAGTCAGCATTATTAAGGCAATGGACGCCAACTGACTGCGTCTGTCTGTTCCCAAACCCTTCCCTGTTCGAAGTGAAGGTATGCGCGCCACCCTTCGATGTTTTTAAATGGCAGATCAAAATCGACCTCAGCTACGGTCACATGATTCCCAAAGCGCTCGAATAGGTATGAATTTAGGCCGTGGAAAAACATATCTGGGAGCTTGGTGCTGCAGGCCATGTAACACGAAGATCCATTGTCGAAGAGGTCGCACGGCTGCACGACCGACCACAGTGTAGCGGGCGGTTGATCAGGGAATTCAGTTATCCAGCTTTGGGCTGCCTGATGGATCAATTGATGCCAGTTGCCGTCGGCATATGGGCCTTCAATACCCCACATGTCAACTACAAAAAACAACGTGATTTTCTTGGGACGAAGCAGGTCGGGCGTAAATTCACGGGTGTCGGTCATTTTAAAAACCTAATTGAGGAATGCAGTGACGATAGGAGCTAAGAATACTAACGTCTATCATTCGGCCAATAAGTTCAAACTCGGACACACCAGACGCACCATTTTATCTGATTTGCGCCGATAACTGAGATCCTCGGTCTCGGTCCAGACGTAAGCTTTCATCCATATCGTCATGTTCATGTATTGAAAACGCAGGCAGCTCTCACCGTCCAATTTCTTCAGGGAGCGCTTAACTTTTCGTTCTCGTTCGAATACGGTGACAACCAGGCCAACACGGTAATCCAATGCACTGTCCTGAAGAGCTTTAACTGACCGGAAATCCGCGTCTGAAAATCGGTAATATTCTCCCCGTTCAAGCTCGAGCTCTGTTTTTATCTCATCATTTTCATGGCTGTAAGGGTGGCTATGATAATCCCCCAAGTAGCAAACTTCTGGGAAAAACGTATCAACAAAACCTTGTTTTAGATCCTGAGCCTCATCGGTATAGACGATTGAGCCCTGGTCTCTTTCGACTGCGGTAGATGTATCTCCCCATACCACTCTGTACATCATCTGTGTGCCGACGGTTCGCTGAGAGTATCCCCACAAATGTCCAAACGTTTCCACACCTGCAGCAGAGTCGCCGTTGGTAAGCACATGCTCCAGTTTGTAAGCTTCCAGCGCCGACGTAATGATGCTGAAGAATGCTTGCTCTGATATTGAAACAACTGAGTCAATCATGACATACCTTAATTATATAGAAATTGCGATTTAGACAGGTTAGGTGGCTGATGAAGAGCCCTTTTCTCGTCGGTAGTTTTCTACTCTCTCTCATACCCAGACGCCGCACTACGCAGCTTTTGTGCAATCTGCTCGCGAAGATTCAAAGGCTTCTCAACCACCACTGCATCCCCCAACGACAGGATCCACCACTGCAGTTGCCAGCTATCACTGATCGTCGCGGTAACACGATAGCCTTCGCCATTTCCAAGATCAGTCAAAACCATATCGGCACTCAGTGGCGTCTCGCGCAGCAGTCGCGCCTGTTTTTCGCTTAGCCAGGCCTGGAAAGAAATTCGCTCTGTCTTACCGAATTGCAGCGCATCCGTACCCAGGTAGCTATGAAGATTAAAGTCCTTCAGCCCCTGCGTTGTGGTGCGTAGGGGAGTCATTCCGCGGAATCTATGTACTGCGTACTGACGCACGTCGGTGTAGGGGTGAGCGGTGCCGATCAAGTAAGTGATGAGTCCGCGCTGTACCAGAGCAAGAGGGTTGAGTGTCAGTTGGCTGATTTTGTCGGAGTGCGCTGAGTAGTACTGGCATTGCACCTGTTTCTCTTCCAGCAATGCCTGTTGCAGCGTCTCCAGAATTTCTTCGGGAATATCCGGCGCTTGCAGGTTCAGGTCTGGGCGCACGCTGGCTACTTTATCCAGCCAGCGGGCAGCTTGGTTCTCTTCGCCCAGCGCCTTGAGTTTTTGCCGTGCATGACTGAAACGGGGCTCTAGCGCCTTGAGCATGCTGCTAGGCAGCAATGGACGAATCGCGTCTTCAACCAAGGCCAGGCTCAATGCTTCGGTCAGCGTTATACCCTGCAACTCGACGCTGACGCCGGGTTTCCAGTGCCAACCGTAAGGTGCATTTGTGTCATTGCACTGCAGGGGGAACATCAGCGACAGATCAATCAAGTCACGTTCTACCGTGCGCTTGCTGATTTTGTAGCCCTGCGTGTTCAGCCGCGTGACGAGTTCGGTTGCGGTGATTCCGGGGGATCTGGACGGCAACTGACGAAGCAATTCCCACTGACGACTGATGGTGGAATGGGCTTTGGCGGACGGCAAGACAGGCTTCCTTGTGTAGTGCTTGAGCTCAGCATGGCGGCAAGGGCGCTCGATGGCAATAAGCCAGTCGACGCCTCAGCTTACCGTAATGCTGTTAGTAGACGAACCCGATAGGGCGCTGCTGGCCAGCTATCTTGAGTCGGGTTTCCGCAATCAATGCACTCGCTAACTCGTTTGCATTCACGAACGGTTTGAACCGCGCCCGCCTTGCAACCGATGCAAAGTCACCGGGGGTCAATTTCTGTTCGCCTTTTAGGCGCAGCCCTGCCGCTTTGGTCGAATCCTTGAGCTTGAGTGCCAAGAGGTGCGCCCTGAATAGCTGTTGCACCTGTTGCTGGCTCAGGAAGCCAAAGTGAATCTTCATGTCGAAGCGACGTAGCGATGCCTCGTCCAGGTCACCGATCAAGTTAGTCGAGGCAATAAACAGGCCGCGATAGCTTTCCATTTGTGTGAGCATTTCGTTGACGGCGGTTACTTCCCAGCTTTGCTGGGCTTTGCGCCGGTCCTGCAGAAAACTGTCGACTTCATCAAGGAGCAGCACGGCATCATCGTGACGTGCCTTCTCGAACGCCTTGGCCAGGTTCTGTTCCGTCTGGCCCACATAAGGTGAAACCAGATCCGAGACGCGCTGCACCATCAGCGGCTTGTCCAACTCCTGCGCCAACCAGCAACCGAAGGCGGTCTTTCCGGTGCCCGGAGGTCCGTAGAAACACAAGCGCGCTTCAGCATGTTTGCGAAGACCGTCCACCAGGCCATCGAGGGAAACATCGGCGTTAATCAGGTCCGGAGAATAGAAGCTCGGCAGCCGAAGGCCCAGCGAGGTTTCCAGTTTGTCATGACCCTGGGCCTTGAGTGTGCTGTCGACCAAGCGCTCGACCGTTGCATCAAGCTTTTTGCCAGCGCGAGGATTGAGGCTGCGGGCTATCCGCACAGCCCGGGTGACCACTGCCGGTGTGGCATGCTCATGATCGACCAGTTTCCCCACGAGCTCATGGCCCAGCTTATTTCCGCCGCACTCCCTGACGATTTGTTCACGCTGCTCCCTAGGTGGGTTAGGCAGTTCAATGACCAAGTCGAAGCGGCGGATATGCGCAGCATCCAGTGACTCGACACTGTTGCTCAGCCAGAAGCAGGGCAGGGTGTTCTCTTCGAGCATCCGATTGATCCAACCTTTTTGAGCTTTGCTTCGGGCACCAATACCGATGGGCATGGGACCATCGAAGATATCCTCGATTTCGTCCAGAACCAGCAGAGACTTGTGCGAGTGCAATACGCTCATGGCCGAGCGCAATGCACATAAGCGCTGGCTGGCGCTAACGGGATCGCCGTCGCTATCGGTGCAGGCGATCTCATACAGCTCAGTATTCAGGGTTTTGGCGAGCAAGCGGCTCAGTTGCGTCTTACCTGTGCCGGGCGGACCATACAGCAGAATGTTCACCCCGCTTCGGCCTTCGGCCAATGCCTTTGCCAGGTAGGCTTGGGCGATATCGACGTGCTCGTGCAGGTGTTCATAGTTATCAAGCGACAACGTACCCGGCGGGCTTAGCCGGAACGCATACTTGAACAGCTCGATGGGCTCGCCTTGGTTAAAACGCATCAAACCCGGCAGATCAGAATTACCCACGCTCAGGCGACTGCTTAAGGTGGTAACCGCCGAAGACATCGTATTGACCTCAAGCAAACCCGCGCGGACCAGTCGACCGTCATTGCTCAGGCAATGCGTTACTTGCAGCAGAGGAATTTCCAGCAGTGTGCTGATAGCCGAGAGCAGGCGATTAAAGCCCATCATGCCTAATAGGTCGGCCGCGGTGTTAAGCGTCGGATCGGTATGCATCAGGACGCAAAGGCCGAGGATCTGCAGTTCCGCCGCATCCAACCCTAGCAACTCTCCCAACGCTTTGAGATTTTCCTCCAGCAGATCAGGATATTCGCACTCGGTGAACGCCTCATCAAACAGCTTTCGCTCACCCTTCAAACGCATAAGCGCCTGGCGTGGATGAAAATCCTCCTCCTCGATCAGCGCTTGCAGGCCCAGTTCAGTAGCCAGTTCGTCGTCATTGAAGCTATGGCGCTGAATGAGATTCCGATGGCCGCCGAGGTCGAGCATCATCATGAACGACCACTTTAGGCTCAGGGGGCAGGTGTCCGCGTTATGGGGGCCGGAGCTACGTACTTTACTGCGATTGAGCGAACGCGGGATAGGCACGGCTACTACTCCTGATGCTGGCGATGAGCAATCATGAGGCCGGGGTGCGTCGGAATGTGTCGCGGTCAGAATGGGGTCGATACGGCATTAATTTCGCCAGTGTTACGCACAGAGGCTGATTAAGCGCGACTTATTCTGTCGTAGCACGATATCAACCTGATATCAGGGCTGAATGGACAATGGCACATTGGTATCAGGATAGATCCTCATGCATGCTGAGCGGCGACAGGCACCATATGGTCGGGCGTCGGCGGTGTCGGCGATCATCAGAAAAACGCGCGCATAGATGGCTCTGGATAGGTACGTGTACGGCCTTTGACGCGACTCAACACAACGAGCCTGCTGTAGAGCTTGATCTGTATATCTGCCCTTTTCTGGCACCGGTGCGTTGGTGACCATTTGTGAATGTAGGAGTGGTTTCAGCAATGACCGGTACTAAAGGATTACCTCGTGATATCGAGCAAGTGCAGGAGCTATTGCGGTCGCATCTCGACGAGCATCGGCAGCTACCAGAAAGTACCCGGTTGCGGGATCTGGGTTCGGAAAAAGCTGTCGTGCAGGACTATTCGGGGCGGGTGGTCTTCGAACTGCTGCAAAACGCTCTTGACCGCGCTACGGGTCATATCCTGCTTCGTTGGGACCGAGAACGACAGGTGCTTGAGGTCGCCAACGATGGCCGCGCGATCACGACTGAAAGCGTAGACGGGCGTCGCTCTGATATTCAGGCATTGCTGAGTATGCATTCGAGCAGCAAGTCGGCAGGCGAGAGCATTGGTAACAAAGGTGTCGGCTTTCGTTCGGTATTTGCGGCCGGTAGCCAAGTCGAGGTTTGCAGTCGTGCGGAAAACGGCCGCTGGTGGGGGATGCGATTGCAGCACCCTGCGCGTTTCGACGATGCGATTGGCGGCTGGGCTACCCAGGACGCTGCCAGCTTTTACGCGCCTAAGATGCTCTCGGTTGAACCGGAGCACGACTCGGCACACGTCACATTGATTCGCCTGCAGAGCATCAGCAAGCCAGAGGTCGTTGCCAGTATTGAAGCGTCCATGGCGGAATTAAGCCGTGGACCTCTGGCCTTTCTTCAGGCGCGTGCTGTTCATGGTTTGCGAATTACCTTGAGCGTCGCGGGGAAAAGTGACGTTACCCATGTCATCGGTGACAAAGATTACCTAGCCATGGCCCAGCGCGAAATTAGGCTCCCAAGTGAGGTGCGTGCCAGTACAGGGCTGGATCTGGACGACGCTTATGTTCGGGTGATTGCATCCAGCGACCCGAGTAACTCGCGATACTGGTCTTATTTGCCTACCGAGCAGCTCGCAGGGTTCGGCATGCAGATTCATGGCGACTTCTACCTGAGCAATTCTCGCCGTCACCTGACGCAGAAGAAACTTGAAGGTAGTGCTCCAGCGACTGATCCCGCCGGCTGGAATGCAACGTTGGTCCGTCTGTCCGCTGAGTGCATCGTGGAGCTGTGGCAGACCCCAGAAGTTTGCCAGGCTGATAGCTTCTGGGAGTTCGCCACTCCGCGTGCTTGTGCTTGCCCATACCTGAAACGAGAGGTCGCCACGCTGTTCTGGCAGGAGCGCGGCGCTATATTTGAAAAGATGGTGGCGACGAGTTTCCCGCTTGATAGAACATGGCCGGCATTGCGCTACCGTCAGCTGTTCGAGGCTCTTGAAGCCTGGGCGGATTACGCTTATCGCACCTTGAAGCTCGGTTACCTTTCATCACACCGTGAATATCTAGTGGCGCAGATTCAGGCCAGTGGTGCCAAGGTTCTGCCGATTGTCAGTGAGTCACTAGTCGAAAATACGCTGGTCCTGCGTGCTCAGCCTCTGATGCAAATTGCCAGGGGGCAACATCGCGGTACCGAAGCCGATCGCATCTACTACCGGCGTTCTGGGCTCGAAAGCCAAACCGAGCTGGCCCAGGTGATCATGCGTCAGCGGTCTTTTGTTACTACCTTCACGCCGGGCCTAGATATGTCGCTCGCGCAACAAGGTCTGATCAACTTTGATCGACCAGAAATCCTTGCGCAGCTACGTCCCGGTAACAATGAAAATGATCATGCGGAGCTTATCTGTGCGGCACTGGCTTTAGCCGGCCACGAAGGCATCGGTGGTATTGGCTCGTTTTTGCGTCGGGCCAAGGACCGAGGTGTTGGCGCCGCTTGGCGCTTTTTAAGCAAGGAAACAGCAGCCAGCGCCGGTGCAAGCTTGGCTAGCCTGATGGTCAAAGGGGTAGATGGCCGTTGGCATTCCGCAGAGTCCTGCGCGCGGGTCAGGGGCCCGTGGCCTCAATTGGATGAGCTATGGCTGGCGGAGGTTGTGAAGACTGTTGAGCTGGCGCCGTCCGTTGATGACGTATGTCTGCTATTAGGGATTGGTCCCATCGCGCTATCAGACTCTGAAACTATCGAGCTGCCCGATGAGTTGTCGGTCGAGACGATGACCGATCTGATTGCTCGCTGGTCATTGCTCTCGGGCTTCTTGGATCGAGACGAGGGTCAGTATTTGTTGAAAGCTCTGGAGCAGTGCCGATGGCTGCACAGTGATGGCCCGGTAGCGATCCATCACGGACCGCACGGCGATGGTCCCTATGCGCCTCTGGATGTCTGGCGCCAACGCAGCAGTGGGGGCTTCAGGACCTCGCTGCTGCCGATACTCGAACTGGAGCGTGGTCACGACGCCATTTGGTACGTCCAGCTTGGAATTGCCAATGCATTGGAAAGCAATGGTCCTGAACGAGTCAGGCGAGCTTTTGAGCGCTTGCGAGGCATTGATCCTCGTACATTGGACTCGTCGGCGTTGCGGGATTTACGTGAGCTTTATCGCAGCTTAGTGGATTTGTCCCTCAAACATGAAGGTCTGAAGCCCCCCTTGCTCTATCGCATGGTCGGCGAAGCGGGACGTCAACAAGGACTGGCATGGGGTGGCGTAACGGATCGAATCTGGCACGATAGCGGTGAAAACCCCACCGCGCTGCTCTCATTTACTGACATCAAATTATGGGTAGTCAGGAAGCTTGGCAAAGAGAATGCCAGGCTCTACGGCTTGCAGCACTTTGATCCGAAAACCGCCCAAATTAGCTCACTTGGCAATAGTGACCATCCGCTGGCTGCAAGGCTAGGTAGCCGATTGCACTTGGCGATGCCTGATTTGATGGCCGCTGCAAGCGCGGCGTATAGCGACTTTGACGCGGGAAAGGCACTGGAGATTTTCGCCCAACTGATAATCCGCCATTATGACGATGTCTGGATCGAATGGTCATTCGACGGGAAGCTGGGCTGCTTGGGGAAAGAAACCGTCGGTGATGTTTTTGAACATGTCTCGCTGCAGGGCATACATGAACTTTGGTTCGATGGCGCAAGTGTGCCATTGGTCGAGTGTGCGCATCCCTTAAGTCAGGTTCTTACAGGCAAGCGGGCGTTCGGTGCGTTGTTCAAGGATGGCCTTCACGCATGGAGCACTGCAGCGGAATCTGCCTGCGAAGGTGGACGAGGTTCGGGTGCCATTCAGCGTTTTCGTCGTGAATATGGAGTTTCCGATCAAGAGGTTGCTGAGTTCCAAGTGCGTATTGACGCCTTGGTATTGACGGCCGAAGAGCGGTTGCTTTGGGTTGCCTCCGTTAGCGAGGTATTGCAGAGTTTCGCCTTAGGTCTGAACAGCGAGCCATTTCCTGGGATGGTGATCACCCCGGAGATTTTCCTGAATGCGCGCAATGTCACCGAGGATGATGTAACAGCGGCATTGGCCGGAATCACCAAGCTTCGTCCGACAGTGGATTTTTCGAGCACACACGCAGCGACACTCGCACTGGCTGATACTTTGCCCGCTCTGGCTGCTGCCATTGATGCGACGCCTAGTGAACGCTGGACAGAGTCATTGCGGGAGCAATTGCTAGCGCGAGTCAGGATTACGCATCCGCAAGAGCGGGCTGAGCTCAAAATGATGTTCTTCGACCCTCAGGCTGTCCTGCATCGTAGGCTGAATGTTAGCAGTGGGGGCGTGCCGTGTTCTTCCCTAGCGTTGGATTTTGCCAGCGGCAAGCTGCCGTTGGGTGCGTTACCTGAGTCACCCCTTGCACCAAACTTAAAGTCCTTTGATACCGCGAAGGTTAGCCTGAGTGCGTCCGACGTCCCGCAGGACGAGGAGCATTTTATCCATGAGCAACGACGCAAAGCTGCGGGTGGTTTACGTGCCGAAGAGGCAGTGCTCGGCATTTGCGTAGCAGATGCGTTGAAGTGGTTTCGCGAGGATCCGCAGGCATTTCGGAATGCATTGGCCACGCCCCTTAAGTACCTCGGTGATGAAGGCAAGCGCCGAGCTGAATTCCTGACCAATGAAGAGCAGATGCGTAAACTGCTACATGTCGCCGATTATGTCGGCAATGCTGGTTTCGACGTGCTAGTCCCTCGTGATGGCAAGTTCCTGCAAGTCGAGGTCAAACGGGTTTCGCACTCCAGCCACGGGCGTTTCTTCGTGTCTGAAAATGAAAGGCGCCGGGCTATGGAATATCGCAAGCAGTCTGTCGACTGGAGACTGTGGCTGATCACCAGTGAGGGAAAGTCCCAAGATGTCAGCAACCTGATGGACCTTTTCGACAAGCATCAGACGGCGTTGCAACATTTGGCCCAAGATGGCCTACGCCCAGGGGAATGGATGTTCGTGCTCAATCAGTGAACTGCGCCAATTTATCAGTGAAGGACGGTTAAAAACCGTTGATCAGACCTCACCACCGACTCTTAACATCAAGGAAGACAAATGAATAACCTCACCAAAGACCAGGGCGCCTTGGAACTGACTCTACTCAACGCCGAGTACTCGAAGGCTCGTTTTGACGATGCCCTGGTCGAGGGACTCGCTCTGGGTGTTCCTGCCGAAATCATGACTCGACTGGAAGCAATTTGGGCGGCTAGCAAAAGTGTGGCTGGCGAGGTTGTTGCTATTGGAAAAATCGTCGTAGCGCAAATTCTAGCGTTTCTAAGAGCCAATTCCGGCATAGCCACCGGCATTGCTCTCGGCGCGGCTGTTGGCGTTCTCACTGCTTTCATTCCGTTCATAGGTCCTTTGCTGGCGCCTCTTTCGGCGACTGTCGCCATGTTGTGGAGCGCAGGGATTGGAGCGTCATTTGACTCTGGTCAGCCGACCTCCGATCCTCTTGTGGCTGCGGTGCAGTTGGCGAAGAAGTTCTTCGAGCTTTTACAAGCAATTTTCTTGGCCGTCAGCGAACATGTTCGTCCGATTTGAGGCGGAGTATCAGCCCAATGAAAAGCTATTTCTCGCAAGCCAATAAGATACGACTGACTCTGATCGAGCGCGTAACCTGGAAGGGCAAGAAGGCTGTACCCGTTGCTGATGGCTCTGACTCTGAATCTATAAAAGTAGCTAATGCGATCGATCAATTGAAGGGGCGCGACCGCGTCGGCGTTGTTGGAGAAGGTGCGGTGGTCGCGGGTAGCACTGTTGCAGGCGCAGCTTTGTCTGGGGTTGCTGCAGGAGCGGTAGGGGCCACTTCGTTGCTTGGGTCGACATCGTTGGCCGGTCTGCTGGGTGGGGTATTTGTAACCACTACGCCAGTTGGATGGGTGATCGGTTCTGCTGCTATCGCGGGTGCTGCGGGATACGGAGTCGTGAAACTTATACGCTCAGGAAGTCAGCAAGATCGTGTACGCGCTGAAATTAGCAAAAAACTGAGAGTTCGTTTGGCTGAGAAGGCTGAAGCGCCTTCGGTCGGCGAGAGGGATGAGCTGGTACGTTTGACTGGCATGGCGACGGATTCCAGAATGCTATCTCTCCAATCAGCGGCCAAGATGATCGGTCTGGTGGATGCCGGAGCGTTGAGTCTGGATCTGGCTTTGCAACGTACTCGTGCTTTGGTTGAGCAGAGCTCAGATAACAAAACGAGCTGAGTGCACTTAGGCTAAAGCGCTGTCATATTTGCTGTTTTCGGGGCGCCCGAGCTGCGGTCGAACGGCATTCTCATTCATACAGCCAAGGCTTCAGCTCCTTGAGGTTCGCCACCACGATCTGCTGCGCCTCTTCATTTGGTTCAGGCTTCTTGGATCTATCTGATAGCGCTGTATTACATACTTCACCAGCGCCCTGCGGCTGGGGACTACCAGCTGGCCTTCGAACATACCAAAGTCTGTTTCTATGATCGCTTTCTGGGCGTCGTCCAGGCGCTCATCGGCCTTAATAATGACCGATTTTTCGCTATTCCAGTCATCGTCCATGGCGGCGGAGTTATCTGCTCTTGTCGAGCAGCTCCGGTACACCCCGCAGTCGGCTAAGCACAAAGTCCCGGTACTGACGGTTCTTCTCACAACATGCCCGCACGTGCCAGCGCATACCGGTATAGATCAACGTATGCGGTGCGATGAGCCGAATTTCGACCATGGGCGTGTTCAGCGAAACGTATTCAGTCTCTAGCCGTCTGTTCGATCTGGTGAGCAACGTACGGCTAATGCTGAACTAACCTGGCTCCATTGTCCGCTGGGGATGGCAATGTGACATCTGGTAGTGAGTATTGGGTGTGGCTGATTGCGAACGTCCTCACAGAACGCCTTTACCTTCTGTGTGAGCTTACCGTGTCAACGGGCTAAGCTGGTTTATTTCTGTACTACAGCCAACCCTGACAGATAGCGTCACTCTTCCATAATTGCACTAAAGAATTGGGATCTGTCGCCGATATATCCCTCGGCAAAATACCGAACGACACGGCTGAAGCTGTCCTGTAAATGAATCATTTGCTCGTCATAGAAGACTGCATTCAAAACTAAGGGATATATCATGATTCGAAAGCTCACCTTAGTCGCGTCACTGGCGACTTTGTTCTCCACCGCGCTATACGCCGCAGACGAATTCGATCTTTATGCCGTTAAGCTTGGGATGAGCCTCGAAGAAGTCAACAGCCATTTGCAGGATCACTGCATGCGTAAGTGTATGAGCTACGGCTCCAGCGGCCCGGCCGGCATTTTTGACATAACATTCTTCCTTCGCTTTCATACTGAATATTTCGTCAATACACATCGCTCCGAAGTAAACCGCAGCAGGCCGTATGAATCAGTGACCTACACATTTGGTCCTGATCAAAAGGTCATCGCCATGCAGAACGAGTTCTACGGCTCCTCTACGGAGGCTAGGAAAGAATTCGACATCATGGCCCGTCGGTATAAAGGTGATCTGCTGACGTTTACAGAGCAGCGGCAGGCCTTGGTTACCGCTAAAACGGACGTGACGACGACGCATACGGTTACATTGTTCGAGTCCGAATTGATAGGAAAGAAATTCCAGGTGGCGACTTGGGTCAATCAGTTAGGCCCAACAACAGTCCGGATGAACTACACCAACTTCGATGCGATACGAAAGCTTGAGAGCGCCACACCAACCGAGTTCGAGGCATTCCGAGGGAACGGAGTGGTTGGTCTGACACCGCGTAAAGCCAGTTCCTATGAAACAGCCAACGCTCTGAAGTACAAGCCAGTTAACAGCGAAGTCACCACGAGCGTGATCGAAGCGCAAAATACCATCGAAGTCATCTCGGAGATTCATGACGGTGGCGAGAACCCACCGAGCAAGTTAGTAGTGAACGGCACCGTGGTTGGAATGAGCGGGCTTCGCTCCGATGGCATGTCATTTGAAGCTGTTCAGCAGCTCGGCAACGGCATCTACCGTGTAATCGCCGCCTGGGATGGCAACGGTTGCGGTTCACAGCAGGAACTGCTGCTGCGCATCCATAACGGCAAGGGTTACCTATCCGAAGCGTTTGGCCGCTGTGATGCATCGATTACCAAGAACGATGGCACGGTCTATTACAGCTTCGCCGAAACCGAGTACGAGCCAGCGCTTACTCTTGCTATCCCTTGATCGACGCGTTGGGGTAGGCGAATACTTATCGGCTGGTCGGCGCTGGTCTTTTCGATACGCTGAGCTTCCATTTTGTGTTGCTGTTCGCCATCACCATCACCATCACTTCTCGCGATCGCTGTCGCCTGTGCTCGATAGCTACAGTCTAGAAGCTTACTTGGCTAGATCGGGCAATTCTGATTAGATGATAGCTATATGCCACTCATGAGTGCAAGGAAAGCTGATGGGCCTCAGATATCGTAAGAGAATAAAAATCGCGGACGGAATTTGGTTGAACCTGTCATGCGGCGGAGTAAGCATATCGATGGGAGGGCCAGGAGCGACCCTTAACTTGAGCTCCAAGCGCGGCGCGACGGCTACCTTCGGGATTCCTGGCACGGGCTATTCCTATCAAGTGCCGCTCCACCAGGACGGCCTCACGCGCAGGCCCGTGACACATATCCCAGCAACGTCTCACGCTCAAGAGGTGGCTAGCGCCCCGGTAGAGGAAGTGGCGGAGATCGGGATGGCCGACTTACAGGACCTTATTCGAGGAAGCTATGAGGAGCGAAAGCTCTTAACTGCTGAACTGACCCGGAGAAAACGCGCCTATGACTGGCGTAGCACATGGGTGGACTACACTGCTGGTCCACTCTTCAGGTTTATTTTCAGGAAAACAACCGCCCGGATGAAGGCTTGGGTATCGCGCTACAAAGCAGCAGTTGAGCAAGTCGAGGAGATTCTAGAGAACCATGGACTTACATTTGACTGGTCTCTAAGCCCTGCGATTGTCGCTCAATACGATAAGGTTCTAAAAAGCTTTAACGCAGTGACCCAGTCCCGGGCGATTTGGGACATAGTGGGAATACAGTATATCGACGGGAAACGGGAGCGCACTACCGCTGAAGCCAGTTTCAATAGGCTCCCGGTATATTTTTCTGCTTCGCGTCCAACCTACTTGCCTACACTTAAAGGTGATGACTATCCGCTGGTCCCGAAGATGCAGAACGCCAACGGGGCCGACATGTATATATTCCCCGGTTTTTTGCTTGTGGAGAGCCCGAAGAATTTTGCAGTGATCTCCATCGCCGACATAAAAATCTCCTACAGCGATGTGAGCTTCCAGGAGGACCGAGCGGTTCCAAGCGATGCGAATATTACCCGCTACGGGTGGAAGTACGAAAACAAAAATGGCTCGCGAGACATGCGTTTTAAAGATAATAAGCAAATACCATGGGTAAAGTATGGACGTTTGAATTTGAAAAGCGATGGGGGCGTCAAGGAGGAATATCTATTTTCAGCGTCGGTGCTCAGCAAAGCGTTCGCCGGTGAGTTCTATCGGCTGGCGTTAGCGGTACAGAAGGAAAACGAGCTCGAGTCGCTTAGAGCTACTTGAAAGCTTTGAGTGAAACGGCATAGTCATGCACAGGGAATACGGCTAAGGCGTGCGTTTTCCCCTTGTCATTCTTTCTGGCGTTCGATGACTGTGGGGCAATGGCATTCCCGCTTAGATGTAGCCGGAGAATATCGCCTAAGATCCACAGTTAAGAAAGGTTCCCCTCAGCAGCAGAGCGGGTGGCACGTGGTGGCCGCTTGGGAAGGTATGGCTTTTCGGTCTTTGCCGGATCGATAGTAATAAAACCTTTTCGATATGCAAACTTATGGAGCACGTCTAGCCGGATCACCATTTTTTGGACGGTCGCGCTACTGAGACGCCCGTCGCCTGGCTTGGGTAGGATTGATTCGGCCGGAGAGTTTGGTGGTGGAATTTTCGCCCCGCCCACAGTTTTTACTTGTGAAGATTGCAGGTATAGCTGATTGATCTCTTCAAGGCTAAGTGAGGAGAAAGGCTTGTTCCCGCTCAAGATGCTGAGCCTGCATGCATGTCCGTGCTCATTATTGTGAGCGCTGCCGATTTCTTCTTGTTAAGCCTAATATCCGATTGGCGTAGAAGCTCGCACAGCTTGAATATTGTTGGGCCATTCGGCAAGGGGCTGCTTGGATCATTGTAGGGACTGTTGCTGGCACTGGTTCTACGGGTCCGGTTGGTGCGGTCCCCAAAGTTCGGCATGGCTTGCCTGATTCAGCTCTTTGTTAGCGAGCCATAGCCTTCATCTGTCAGGTTGTATCGTTTTGATCAACCACACCTAGCATCGTGTCAAAAACGGCTTCTAAGCGTGCCTGGCGCGGCGAAGCGCTAGCCGTAAGCTGTCGGTTTTGAGAGAGCAGCGAATCTCCGCTGGCTGAAGCCTAATGCGGTGCGCACCGACTTGGGTACTACTATGCGGAAATAGTAGGTGCGATGACGATTGAGTTTGATGTAGCAGGATTGGGCTGGCATTGCTGGCACTTTTGCGATGCGCCACCTGATAGCACTGTGAAGTGCCACCAGCCTTGAAGACCCTATGGTTGCGGATAATTTCTTCCCTACAAGCACTTGACGAATTGGTGTCCAGACGGGATTCGAACCCATGACCACTGCCTTCGCCCAGTAGGCCGGTATCGCCCAATTGCCCGAGCAACCGTCCGTGCAGGCTGCGCAGCAGGACAACAGCACATTACGAGATCATCGTCCTGACGTTCAAGGTCGGCGAACAAAAAGCCACGCTGCTCATGGCCCAGCAACCGCTGCGGCAATGGCTGGCCATTCTGTACGACCAATGCCGCAAGGGAGAATGGGCGCTGGATATCTGGCCGGACTGGATCATCGACAGCGCGCCGATTGAAAGCCAGCCGGTGCGTGCGACGGTGCATTGATTTAAGCCTGGGCGAGATGGCGCTTTAGCCTTTACTGGCCAACACTTTGCGATACACCTCAAGGGTCTGCTCTGCACACGCCTGCCAGGTGTACTGCTTGGCACGCGCCAGGCCGCGCTGGATTTTTTGCTCACGTTGATCGCTGTGTTGCAGAACGTCGAGCATTGCTGCGCTGATGCTCTCGGCGCTGGAAGGATCTACGGACCAGGCTGCGTCGCCCGTCACTTCCGGCACTGATGTGGTGTTGGAGGCAATCACCGGGCATTGCGCGGCAAACGCTTCGATCACTGGCAGGCCGAAGCCTTCATACAGTGAGGCGAACACCAGCGCGCCAGCGCTTTGCAGAAGTGCCAATACTTCGCTTTGTGGCAAATAACTGAGCCAACGGCCTTCGCCACGCTGTTGCAGCGCTTCAAGTTGCGGCAGCAATTCTTCGTTGCTCCACCCGTCGCGGCCAACGATCACCAGCGGATGGGCCTTGCGAACTTCTTCAGGCAATTGCTGGAAGGCTTCAAGCACGCGCGACAGGTTCTTGCGCGGTTGCAGGGTGCCGACAAACACGAAGAAACCGGGCTTGAGGCCATGCTTGTCCAGAACCGCCTCGCGCTGGGGAGCTTCGATGCGTTCGAAATAGATCGGGTCGACGCCCAGCGGGGTGACGCTGATGCGCTCAGGCTCGATGCCCAGGTGCTGGACCATGTCCTGTTTGCTGTATTCGGAGATGGTGATGATGTGATCGGCGCGGCGGATGCTGGTTGCGAATATCCAGCTTTTCAGGCCCCTGTAGTCCTGTCTGATCCACTCAGGATGTAGTACAGGTATCAGGTCCATGATGCTGGCTACGACTGGGAGATCATGGATCAAAGGGATTTGGTGATCGGTAGCGTGAAACAGTTCGATATCGCGACGTATATTGGCCGAGTCGCTTAATTGCAACTTGAAAGCGCCACTGAGTATGGCGTGGATACGATAGTCCCGAGCCAGTATCTGGGGCTTACCACAGGGCATTTCAGGCAGGTTTTTGCCAAAAGCATAAGGTTTCAATCGAATGCTCGCGGGACTTATATCGTTCAAGCCTTGCCAGAGGGCCTGGGAGTAAATACCAATACCGTCCAAATGTCCCGCACGCTCACCGTTTGCCCAGAGGGAACAGCTGAAGCCTATTTCCATTCTTATCTAACTCGATCCAGACAATTGCATGACAACTCAAGCGTTCTGCATGAGAGGTAATCAGGGCGCGGAGCCTAACATGCGCGGGCTTTTCAAGCATTTCCCACAGATCACTGTCAGTGAAATCGTCACGTTTGTAAGTCTCTCAGGTGAAGGTCACTATCCAGAAGCTTCTAATAGCAACACGCCGTATTGCATCCCCCCTACAGCCCCCGGATAATGTCGCCCCTCGCTGCACCCACGTGGCACAAGAATGGAGCTTCTATGTTCACCCCCGTAATCCTGGCTGGCGGTAATGGTTCGCGTCTGTGGCCTCTGTCGCGCCAAAGCTTTCCCAAGCAGTTTCTTGCCCTCGACGGTCAGGATCAGGGGACGATGTTCCAGCGC
>LNAP01001575.1_pt1 | contig 23887 bp, 24 predicted proteins | sample 602601 | NCBI WGS metagenome assembly LNAP01 (sample SAMN02440304, study PRJNA202911) | soil metagenome | biome: Subtropical and temperate rainforests or woodlands; isolation source: soil samples (1 kg each in a 20% v/v slurry with milli Q water) were... ...
ATCCTTCGTCACAAAGCCCCTCCACCGCTATATAGGAGCTCGAAACGACCGATGAATCCCACCCATATGACAACTTTCTTGGAATCGATCGTCTAGTGGTCATTCATCGACAACAGCGCCATCAAGCGACCGGCGAAAGGTAAATTCGCCGTCGCACCGCTCACCCTGATCGCCATGCGGTCGCGGAATCTGATAGTGGCTCATCCAGGTTCGGCCCAGCTCTTCAATTTCCGTCGGCGGTCGACGTCGTAACCCGCGAACAGGGTACAAAGCTCGGGCGGCCTCGCTCTTCTGCGCGAGGTGGCCAAGCTTCGCCTCAACCATTGTTTCAGGGCTGCGGCCAGAGGCCCGGCATGCGCCCGACGGCCAAGCGCGGCGATCGGCAGCAGATCGCCCGCATATTGCTTTCTCGATCGCATGGAGCTGGCCGATGCGTTCAGGGGCCTCGCGGGCAACCCGAGCCGGTGCTGGCGCTGCCTCTCGGATTAAATGGCTCGATTTCTCAACAGTTCGACGGCACTGCCATTGGCCATATCGGCTGCAAAAGCATCCACCTTCGGTCCGAATTTCAGACCCTTCACGATGCTTAGCGCGCGCAGCTGCGAAAAGAGAACGAGGTCCGTCTCCGATCGAGCCGGCCAGTTCTCAATTAGGGGCTCGAGCTGGTGCAGCAGGTCGTGAGCCTGCTCGATCAAGCTCGGGCTGTCCGCGATCAATGCGTCAAGATCGCCAAACGCTTTAGTCTCCCGCTCACGATACGCCTTCTGCGAGACCTCTGTTGAATTCTCCTTGAACGAACTCTTGACCATCCGGGGAATCGACAACCGCGACACGATCGGGCGAGCCTTCTCGCACCATGCCATGATATCCGATCGGGGAGGATCTGACAGGACCATCGGCCCGACAAGGCCGTCCACGTAGCGCAGGATATCCATGCTTTCGGCCATTGCTGTCCCGTCGTCCTTGACCAGGATCGGCACGACCTTCCTGCCCACAAGCTGCGTCGGCGTCTCGGCATCTCCTTCCATGATCACCTCGAGCTCGACGGGAATTTTCTTCAGCCCGAAGATCATCCGGGCGCGCGTGGAAAAAGGGCAGTGTTCGTAGATATAAAGCTTCACGACAGGCCTACTTCCATGTTGGCGATTGAGGGGAGCGATATCTCAGCGATTCCGCCTGAGAATGACGATCGGCAGCACGAGCACAAGCAGCGCGAGCGACACGGCAAGCATGATGGTCGAAACCGCCGCGATGCTGGGATCCGCATAAAACAGCAATTGCTGCATCAAGCGCAGAGGTAACGTGTCGCCGCGCGTCAGGAACAGCGACAACGATACATTGTCCAGCGAGATGAGGAATGCGGAAATCGCGCCGGCGACAACGCCGCCCCTGATGAGCGGAAAAGTGATCCGGCAGAAGGTCTGGACGGGGCCGACGCCGAGGTTGGCAGACGCCCGCTCCAACGTCCGGTCGTAGGTGGAGAGCGATGCGGTGACCATCGCCACCACGTAAGGGATGCCTATCGTGGCATGGCCTATCGTCGCGGCCAGCAGTCCGGGCCGAAGCCCATAGGACGGCAGCACGAACAGGATCCCAAGTCCCAGCACGATCGCAGGCAGCGACACGGGCAACATCAGGCCGATCTGGACGATCGAGCGGCCGCGAAACTGGTGATGATTGATCGCGAGCGACGCCCCGGTACCCGCCACGGTCGCCAGCGCGGCGCTGCCGACGGCAACAATCAGGCTGTTCAGCGCACCTTCGAGAAATTGCGGATTGCGCGCGGCTTCGTGAAACCAGCGCAAGCTGAAGCCTGGAACGGGGAATTCGAGGCGATCACCGCTGCTGAAGGCGATCACGACCGCAAGCAGGATGGGCAGCGATAGGAATGCGACCACGAGCCACGTCCAACTCAGGGCCGTGATCCGGGGAAGATCGAACGTCGCTCGCGTCATTGGTTCACCGACTGCCAAGGCATGAGACGACGAATGACTATGGCGGATACGACCAGCATGATGCCCACGATTCCGAGAACGATGGTGCCGAGCGCACTCGCGGTCGCCCACGCCGTGTTGGTCGTCGCTTCATAGAAGATCACGGGAGCCATCATCGGAAAGCGTGTCGAACCCGTCAGCGACGGCAGGACATAATCACTGAGCACGCCGGCAAAGACCAGCTGGGTGCCCGCGACCATTCCGGGAATCGCCAGTGGCAGGGTGATCCGGCGCCAGCCGTACCACCATGCGCCGCCAAGATTTGCCGAGGCTTTCAGAAGATTCGGATCGAGCTTGACGAGACCGGTGACGATCGGAATCACCATCAGCGGCAGATATCGATGGAGCATGGCCAACGTCATGCCTTCCGCTTCGTAGAGCAGCTTGATCGGCTCGCTGATGAGTCCCAACTGGAGCAGCGTGCTGTTGATCATGCCGCGATCGGCGGTGATGACCATCCAGCCGAACGCACGCATGATCACGCTCACATAGAGCGGCAAATAAGTGATCCAGAGCAGCACTGCCCGCAGCGTGCCGCTGGTCCTCGCGATGTACTGCGCATAAGGCAGTGCGATGGCCAGCGCCGCGATGGAAACCACGGCGGCGATCAGGAGCGTGTTGCCGAACACCGAGAGGTAGTAGCCGTCGGCCAGGACGCGAAGGTAGTTCGCGAAGGTGAAATCAGGCAGAATGAACCTGATGGGATCGTCCCGATAGAAGCTGTCGCGAAGGACGACGCACAGCGGCAGGACGAAGAACGGTACCAATATCGCACCGGCGGGGAGCAACCATAGCCAGGCCACCCAGGGCTTTTGCTTCATGGCTCGCCCATGGCCGCAATCCGGCATCGCGAGGGTTGGAAGTCGAGGAACACATCCTGGTTCGGGTTGAGCGTGCCTCCGCCGCGCGTGGCCGGCCGTTCGACCAGAAGCTCCTGGCCGTCGACGGCGACAACGACGCGTTCTTGCGCTCCAAGAAACGTCACGAGCACCACGGAAGCCGGCGTCGCCGGATGAACCCGGGTAGGCTGCGTCGACAGGTCGATATCCTCGGTCCGTAGATAAACAATGGCTTTCCCTCCGCCCGAGGGCTGCTCTCCCGGCGACTTGAACACAATGCCTCCCGCCTGGAGATGCATCTCACCATCGCGCGAGACGACCTCGGCCTTGATTGCGTTCGTGGTGCCGAGAAAGCGCAGCACGTGATCGGTTTCAGGCCTTTCATAGAGCTCTCGCGGCGTCCCGACTTGGCCGATCCGCCCGGCCTCCATGACGGCGATCCTGTCCGCGAGGGAAAACGCCTCGCGCTGATCGTGCGTGACGAGGATCGTCGACAGGTGAAGTCGGCGAAGCAGCAGCGACAACTCGAGCTGCATCTCCTCGCGCAAATTGCGATCGAGCGCGCTGAATGCTTCATCGAGCAGGAGCATCTGTGGACGGACCGCCAATGCACGGGCAATGGCCACGCGCTGACGCTGGCCACCACTGAGCTGCGACGGGTAACGCGCCAGCAACGGATCAAGCTTCAGGAGAGACGCCATTTCGCCGACGCGCGCGCGGATCGACGCACGATCGACCTTCCGGGGATGAAGGCCGTAGGCGATGTTTTCGGCGACCGTCATGTGCGGAAACAGCGCGTAACTCTGGAACACCATCGCCACGTCGCGCCGGTGCGGGGGGATTTCGTTCAAGGTGAGCCCCCGCAGGCGAATCGTACCGTCCTCGATCGGCTCGAAGCCTGCGATCATGTTGAGGAGCGTCGACTTTCCGCAACCGCTCGGTCCCAACAGCGCAAGAATCTCACCGCGATGCATCGAAAGGTTCAGGCGTTCCAGGGCACGAACCTGCCCGTAATTCTTTGAAACGCCGGAAACCTCGAGTTCGATCTCGCCGGCCTCGACGGGACTCAACTTTGCACCTCGCGCGTGTAGCGATCGAGCCATCCCTGCTGCTTCTTCGCCGTCACGGCGTCGTCCATGAAGAACATCTGGGAGGGGTCGGTGATGATCAATGGCCGCACGTCCGAGCTAACCTCCACCCCGAGACGAGACGGTGTGACAAGCAGCCGCTCCGCGAGCTTTTTCTGCACGTCGCCTTTGAGCGCGTAATTGACATAAGTCCTGGCAAGGTCGGTCGATTTGATGCCCGCGGGGATACAGAGATCGTAGGGAACGGCGCAAGCGCCCTCCTTTGGCGTGACGTTGACGATGTGCGGGCTTCGCCGATTGAGATTGGCGATCCGGATGAGGAACTGCGCGCCGACGGCGATGTCTCCACGCTCGATCACCTCCATTGGCTGATTGCCGTCGGAGTAGAAGCCGCGAACGCTGGACTTGAGCGCCTTGAGACGGGCAAAGGCTTCGTTGACGGCCGCATCGTTGTTCTCGTCACCGCCAAGAGCGCGCACGATGCAGCCGATAAAGGGAATGGTGGCTCCCCCGTTGAACGCCGCGGGGAGCATGATCTTGCCCTTCAGGTCCGGCCGCCACAGATCGAGCCACGAGGTGATCGGCTCCTTGACCTGGCGCGTATCGACCATGATTTCCATGGCATCGAACATGAGAGCAACGCCGGAGCCACTCGCTGCAATGCTGCCAGGACGCAATGACGCAGCGTCCTGAATATCGGATGGAGCGAGCTTCTGCAGCAAGCCGGCGTTCAGCGCCCTGAACGCAAACGATCGCGAGATCATCGTCACGTCGAACGGCGGGGTATCGCGCTGGCTCTGCATCTTTGTCACGGAAGTCGGCCCTGTCTCAACTTCGTAACTGACTTGCCCGAGCCCGTCCTTTGCGAAGGGCTCGGCGATAATCTCGCGCATGACCTGGTATGGTCCGCCAAAGTGTGTGACCCGGAGCGGCGGCAGCGACTGCGCGCTGGCCGGCGCTGCGGCAAGACTCATGGGCGCAACCGCTGCTCCCGCGATCAACTCGAGCATGTTCCGACGCGTCACGTTGATGGGCATTCCGGGGTCTCCTTGCTGCAATGAATCCATTCGCCGATTGAGCTTGTTCAACCACGCCGCAAGCTATCTTGCGGCGCGGAGAATGATGTGCGACCTATATCGCTGCCGTGACGACAGGTGCCCCGCGAGAAGTTATCACCGTGGACCAAGTGCTCGCCTACATCGAGGAAAAGGAGCTCAAGGCAGGCGACCGCCTGCCACCCGAGCGAGAGCTCTCGGCAGAGCTTGGCATGAGCCGCAGGGCTCTTCGGCAATCTCTCAGGCGCCTCGAGCTCGAAGGACAGATTTGGCGCGGCCGTCGCAATGGTACCATTCTCGGAAGTCGACCGCCGACCGCCGCGCTCGGAATCGCGCGCCGTCTGGGTCGCGCGAGCCCCGACGATATCCTCAGTGCGCGGATGGTGATCGAACCATCGATCGCCGCGCTCGCCGCGACCAAGGCCAGCGAAGCGGACCTCGTGAACATTGAAAATTGCGCGCGCCGAACTGCGGAAGCTGCGGGAGACGACAGCTGGGTGCAATGGGATGGCGCATTTCATCTCGCAATCGCGGCGGCCACACGCAACGAAGTGTTTGTGGCGCTGATCTCGTCGTTCAACGCCTCGCGCGCCGAGGGGCCGTGGCGCCGCATTCGATTGCTGGCGATGACGGCTGAGAAGCGCCGAAGCTCCGTGTCTCACCATGCCGCCATCTGCGAAGCGCTGCGTCAACGCTCCCCCGAGGACGCCGCTCGCGCAATGCGTCGCCATCTCGCTGCCGTTCAAACGCATATATTCGAATGACATGATCGTGGTCTCATCCTGCGGCTGAAGTCGGATCGACGTCGACAAAGAGGCTCGACACGTCATGACGTAGCCTGATCAACCGCTGCTCAACCAAATAGTCCTGAAGCTTGTTGATGACGATGAGGTTCGAGGTCTCGAGGCCGTAGGGCAGTGGATCCTGGCCGAACATGTCCATGACCTCCTTCCAGTTATCCTTGCCCCAGGGCAGAAACGTCGTCGCCAGCCGTCGTTGCCGGGCGCGAGCCATGGATTCGGAATATGCGTCCATCAACACCGACGGCAGCATCGGGTTGGCCGCGATCGCACTTCTTGCGACCACGACGACGTGGCTGATCGGGAAGATGCCGGTTCGCTGGAAATAATCAGCTTCCGCGGCCCGCCACTCGCGGAGCAGAGGGCGGAAGCGCCTGGCGGCGCGCGGAGCGGCCGCGTCCCGACTGGTCGGAAGCAGCAGCGCGTCGATCGCGCCGGTCGCCAGGGCCTCTTCGAGATCATCGTGAAGAGGCACGACGTTCGCTTCGCTTGGCGGGGAGATCCGTGGTGTGGGACTCGATAGCCACGCGATTCTCGACCAGTGCAGGCCGTAATATTCGGCCATCAGACCGCGACACCAGACGCCCGCCGTCATCGTGTAGTCGGGAATCCCGACGCGTCGACCGGAAAGTTCCGAGAAGCTTTCGATCGGATCGTCCTGGCGAACGAGAATGGTGCCGTGACGGAATTCGCGTGCGGGGAAGACCGGTATGGCCGTCAGCCAATCGTCTCCTCGATCCCGCATCATGATGTAGTTCGACAGCGAAAATTCACAGGCGTCGAACGTCTGCCGGCGCAGCACCTTTGCGAACAGCTCAGGCCGCGCGACCGGCCTGTAGTCGAGCTCGACGCCGTTGCGCACCGAGGGAATTTCGAGCGTGTGCTCGTAGTCGCCGCCGAACAAGATCATCGAGAACGTCCGCATCCACCGTGAGCCGCTGGCGCTATCGACGCCGCGTCGTTCTAACGTCCCGATACAGGCGGAGCTGTCAAGCGAACTAAATCTAATTGGTTCATGCTTTTCACGGAGGCGAAGTTGGAATAGCAGATAAATAGCTCAGATCCAGCGGCCTTACGGGCAGCAAGGTTTGCGCAAAGTGATACCAATCATGAATTGGTCTCACGTTCCGCTCGTTAGAACGGCAGGATCGGCGGACTTGGCCCAATCAATGTGCAGCGATGCACGCCTTCCATTCAGAGCGGATCTCAACGCCCTCACGACTCAGATTGGAGATAAAAAATGTCAGACGAACCCAGCAGTCACTGGAGCGACGATTTGAAGCGCGCTTGCGAGGCCGGCCGATGGAACGGCTGCGTCGGAACGACACTCGTGTCGGAGACGTCAAAAGTCCGGGTCTGGCATCTCCGCCTTCCGGCGCTTCAGCGATTCGATTTCCATCGACATGTCCTGAACTATTTTTGGACGTCGCTGTCCGATGGACGCACTCGCAATTATTTCGAGGACGGCCGCTCGACCGAACGGGAGATCTACAGGGGATTCACGATGCACAAGGAGTTCGCCCTGGGCGAATACATGCTCCACAGCGTCGAGAATCTGGGCGACAATGATCTCGACTTCACCACGGTCGAGTTTCTCGATAGCCCCAACGCGCCACTACCGATTCCGGATGACAGGCGCCTGAGGGCTCCGGAATGACGGTCGTTTATCCCCACGCGGGAATCTACGAAAGCCGGCGATCTCCCGTATTCGCGCGAAATATCGTCAGCACCTCGCAACCTCTTGCATCGCAGGCAGGGCTAAAAGCACTTGCCGCGGGCGGCAATGCGATCGATGCCGCACTGGCCGCAGCGATCACCCTGACGGTCGTGGAGCCGACTTCGAACGGGATCGGGTCCGACCTGTTCTGCATCGTGTGGGATGGGCAGGCGCTGCACGGGCTGAATGCCTCCGGCCGCTCGCCGGCGGCCTGGAATCCCTCTCGATTTGCCGGCATGACATCGATGCCAAAACGTGGGTGGGACAGTGTCACGGTGCCCGGCGCTGTCTCGGGCTGGGTCGATCTGTCCCGACGTTTCGGCCGTCTTCCCTTCGCACGGCTGTTCGACCCAGCCATCCATTACGCGGAAGACGGTTACCACGTCTCTTCCGTGATTGCGTCCCAATGGCAACGTGGAGCAGAGGAACTTAAAGACCGACCAGGCTTTGCGGAGACGTTCATGCCGAATGGCCGCGCGCCGGCCGCCGGAGAGCTTTTCCGTTCGCCGTCGCATGCGCAGACGTTGCGACAGATCGCCGAAAGCGAAGGCGAGGCGTTCTATCGCGGCCGGCTGGCCGATCAGATTGCCGTATTCGCGCGAGAGCACGATGCAGCTCTCTGCGAATCCGATCTCGCCGAGCACGTCAATGACTGGCCGTCGACGATCGCCCAGGAGTTTGCCGGCGCGACGCTGCACGAACTTCCTCCCAACGGGCAAGGCATTGCAGCCTTGATGGCGCTTGGGATGCTCAAGCATCTCGGCACCAACGGCCTGAGCCCGGATACGTCCGACTCGTTGCATCTCCAGATCGAAGCTATGAAGGTCGCATTTGCCGACGTTCGTGCTTTCGCGGCCGATCCCACGCACATGCGCAAGGTCACCTTGGAAAACCTGCTTGATCAGGCCTACCTCGCGCGCCGCGCTGCGCTCGTCGATCGGCGACGCGCGCAGGATTTCGGCGCCGGTGCTCCCAAGGAAGGCGGAACCGTGTATCTCGCCGCCGGCGATTCCGATGGAATGATGGTCTCGCTCATTCAATCCAACTATTCGGGCTTCGGATCGGGCGTCGTCGTGCCGGGCACGGGCATCAGCCTGCAGAACAGGGGCTTCGGCTTTTCACTTCAAGAGGGCCATCCCAATCAAGTCGCCGGTCGCAAACGCCCGTTCCACACGATCATTCCGGGCTTCGTGATGGCGGGACAGAAGCCTTTGATGGCGTTCGGGGTTATGGGCGGCCCAATGCAGGCACAAGGACATGTTCAAATGATAATGCGGACGCAACTTTGGTGGCAAGATGTGCAGACCGCAACAGACGCGCCGCGATGGCGCTACGTGTCGGAACGGAAGGTCGCTATCGAGCGAGGCATCTCGGACGAAGTCGCAGCAGAGCTGGCGGACCGCGGACATGAGATCGTACGCGAAGCCCCGGATACGGCCTTCGGCTTTGGAGGCGCCCAATTGGTACGACGAATTGAGGGGGGCTACGTAGCGGGATCGGATCCCCGCAAAGATGGCCAATCGGTGGGCTTCTAGCAGAACAGTTGCCCCACTCGGCGATCCAGATGTCCCAAGCGCGCGAAATCGTAGTTTGGCGTACAAAATCGTGGCATGGCGGAGAGAGTGTCAGTCAATCCGCGTTGAAAGATCAAGTATTTTTGACCTTCCTAGACCAAAATCCACCATTTGAGCTACGGGCAGGAAATGAGACTTCGTCTTCAACGAAAGCCTGTCCCGCCCCAATGGTCCGTCATCGACAACAGTGCCATCAAGCGACTAGCGATAGGCAAATTGCCGTCGCACCGCTCAGCCTGTTCGCCGCTCAGTCGCGGTATCTGATGGTGACTCATCCAGTCTGGCCCAGCCCTTCAATTTCCGTGGGCGGTCGACTTCATGAAAGAGCCATAGCGCGGTTTCGCAAGGCAACGTAGCGCCGAGTAAGGAGGCACGCTGTGGCGTGGTACGGGAGCTTGAAACACCCCCGTTCTTGCGATTGAACAAATGCGTTGTTCCGGGATTGGAGGCGTGGACGTTTATCCTCCGAATGTGAATAAGCGTAAGCGCGTTTTGAATCGTAGCCGATACCCAGGGCACTCTTGCGTTCGGCTTACCATGGCAGACCATCGGCTAGAACACTCCGAGCGATGGCGATCTTGTGTATTTCCGACGTGCCATCAAAAATGCGTTGAACACGCGCATCCCTGTAGCAACGTTCGATAGGCAAATCCCTGCAGTATCCACTGCCGCCGAAAATCTGAACTGCTCGATCGGCGACACGGCCAAGCATCTCCGATGCCTGTAGCTTCACCATCGAGACTTTGGTCCGCGCATCAACTCCACGATCCAGATCCCACGCGGCATTCAGGACCATCATGCGGGTTGCATAGATATCCGTCGTCATCTCGGCCAACATGCCCTGTATCAGTTGGTACGTTCCAATTGCCGCGCCAAACTGCTTTCGCTCCTTTGCATAATCGACACTGAACTGCAGCAGTCGACTGGCAGTGCCACAGGCACGAGCCCCGACATTTCCAAGCCGCACCCTGTTGCTGGTGCCCAATGCGACACGCAGACCATCGCCGCGCGGTCCGAGCATCGTGTCCGTCGTCACTTCGACATCATTGAAATACACGGGACAGTGATTGATCCCACGAAGTCCCATCATATGCTGAACCGGACCTACCGTGACGCCCTGCGTCCTGCGGTCGACGAGGAATGTGGAAATGCCCTTCTTTCCGCGATCCGGGTCGGTAACCGCTGTTACGATAAAGACGTCCGCGCGATCGGCGTCACTGATAAAATGCTTCGACCCGTTGAGCAGGAAACGTTCGCCGAATCCCCTCGCCGTCGTTGAAATTCCCGCCGCGTCTGATCCGGCGCCCGGCTCGGTCATCGCAAAGCCGACCACGATATCGCCGCGGACCGCTGGAAAAAGGAACCGTTCGCGCTGTGCGCCTACGCAAGCTTCCAATCCGGAGGGAACAGCACCAAAGGAGTGCCGTATTAGCGCATCAGAGGTCCAGCCACACTCCTCCTCCATCAGGCAGACGTCAACCGTATCGAGCCCCGGGCCGCCCGCCTCAACCGACATGTTCATGGCGTACAGACCGAGCGCCTTGGACCTTGCCAGGAGAGTGCGCGACAGGTCGCCTGACACGCAACCGGATTCCTCGACTCCGGGCTCCAGTGGAATGAGCTCGGTACGGACGAACCTTCGAACGGTCTCCAGCAACATCCTTGATTCATCCGAGATCGAAAAGTCCACCATCGGCGAAAACTCCGGTATGTAACGAAATGTCGCTCAGGGCGCATTTACGCGCCCCGTCGCTCGCGCGGATTCTGCGATAACGCCGATGCGGCTCAGACAGGCGGCGCCGGCATCACCGAAAATCAACAAACGGTCTAATCGACGGTTACGAACTTGCCGTTCTTCACCACCAGCGTCGAAAGTACTTCCGGTGGCAAACCGTCGTGGTTGTCCGCGGTAAAGCAGACCGGGGCCTTCATGAAGGTGCCGGAGAAGTTGCAGATCCGCTCGAGCTCGTTGCGAATGTTGCTGCCGCTCATCGAACCCTTCACGTTATGAATGCCCTCGCTCAGGATGAGAAACGCGGTCGATCCCAGCAGTTCGCCGAATCCACTTGGCTTTCGGCCCGCCTCCACGATGAGGCTCTCCAGCTCCTTCTGCTTCGCGGTTGGGTCGTCCCAATTGCCGATCGACGTCATTTGTATGCCTTCGCTGTTCGCGCCAATGGCATCGATGAACGGCTTCTGGGCGAGTGCCGCGGGCCCAATGATCGGTGCATTGTTCCCCAACTGTCTCAATGACCGAACAAATGCCGCTCCTACCGCAGGCGCGGACGCTTGCAAGAGAATAACGTCCGGATTTGAGCCGCGAATTCTCAGCGCAGCCGCGTTCACATCAACCGCACCCACCGGTGCGCTAGTCGAGGCGACCACCTCGACGTTCCGGTCTGTTGCCAGTTTGGTGGCGACTTCAGCAGCCAGCTTTCCGAATGCATCTTCTTGAAAAAAGATCGCCAACCGCTTTCGGCCCGGGCCGAATACGCCCTTGTCCATGGTGAAGCGCAGCATGGTCGATTCGCTCGGCGAGCCCCGGAATATCCAGGGGAAGAAATCCCGTTCTTTCGAGACGACACCTGGCGTTGAAATCGGGGCAACCACGGGGACCTGTGCCTTGGCGGCGATCGGCATCAGGGCCAGAGTTGCAGACCCGGTCGATGCACCGATGATCGCCTGGACCTGATCCTGTTCGATCAGCTTGGCGGCGCCCCGAGCGGCTTCGGTAGGGTTCGTTTGGTCATCGTAATAGACGATCTCATAGAGCCTGCTGTCACCCGACGCGGTCGCGTTGTGCCGTTTGACAAGCAAATCGATGGTGTCCCGCTCGGGAATTCCGAACGGCGCAGCAGGCCCCGTAAGACTGAGGATCGCACCTATTTTCACGGTGTCGCGAGCCGACACCTCGGCGCCTGAAAATGCGGTCAGGCCCAACGCAAGCATTCCGCCAACGATAATAGATCTCACTTTTCTCTCCATCGTTTCAGCACGGTCCATCATTCAGTCTCTTGCACCAAACATTGCAGCTTCGATCATTTCGGAATCGGACAGATCCTTTCCGCTCCCGCTCCGCACGATCGCGCCACGCGAAAGCAGCAGGTATTCGTCCGCGATCCGCTCGGAGAACGGCACATTCTGTTCGGCGACGAGCACCGCAAGTCCCATGCCTTTCAACGCTGCGAAGGTGCTTTCGAGAACGTCGAAAACCGTCGGCGCCAGGCCCTGGGTTGGCTCGTCCAGAAGCAGCACCGACGGTCGCCGCCCCAACGCCATCGCGATGGCGAGCATCTGCTGCTCACCGCCGCTCAACATCCCGGCGGCCGATGTCCGCTTGTCCCTGAGAACGGGAAACAGCGAATAGGCCTGCTCTTGCTGGACGGCGCGGTCCGCTCGCCCAAGCAGGCGCAGCCCCATATCGACATTCTCCCGGACGGAGAGCATGGCAAAGATGTTGCCCCTGCGCTCCGGAACGAACGACAAGCCCGCGGACGCGCGCCGATGCGCGCTCATTGAACCGATCTCGACGCCGTTCAAAGCGATTTTGCCACGTCCCCGCACGCACCCCGCCAGGGACCCGAGCAAGCTGCTTTTTCCGGCGCCGTTCAGCCCCAGAATGACGGACAAAGTGCCGCGACGAAGCATCAGACTGGCATCGTGAACGACGGCAATCGGACCGTACTGGGCGGTGACGCCCGTGCATTTCAGGACAACGGTACCTGCGGTCATGGGCTCACCCTCATGTCGCGCGATTCCGCTTGTAGGTTGAGCCGAGGTAGGCGCGGACGAAGCGGTCGTCGCGCTGGATTTCCGCGGGCGTTCCCCGGGTCAGCACCTCTCCCCTGTCGAGCACGGTCACATGCTCGACGAGATCGCAAATCAGTTCGAAGTTGTGCTCAACGAGAACGACGCCAACGCCGCGTCTGGCCAGCCGGCGGATCTCCGTCGCGAGCACGGCCTGTTCGCCAGTCGTCAGGCCCGCGGCCGGTTCGTCGAGCAGCAGAAAACTCGGCTCGTTCGCCACGGCGCGAGCCACTTCGACAATTCGCACGATGCCCATGGGAAGTTCGCCGACCTTCCGGTCCCGATATTCCTCGAGACAGAAATCACGGAGAACAAGCTCGCAGGCGTCGCGCATCGCCTGCTCCTCGCGCGCAGCTGCATTCGTTCTGAGCGCGAGCGACATCACGCTCGATTTGCGCTTGGGATAGAACCCGCACAGGACGGCATGCTGCACTGTGATGGCCGGATCGAAACGCGGCGTCTGAAAGGTTCGCCCAACGCCGGCTCGAATCCGTTGATGCGTCGGCATACCGGTCAGGAGCGCGTCGTGGTGCCGTACTTCGCCGCCGGCGACCGCCGAGAAGCCGGTGATCGCGTTGAAGAGCGTGCTTTTGCCCGAGCCATTAGGCCCGATCACACCATGGACTGCCGCACTTGGAAAACCGACGGAAACATCGTTCAAGGCGACGACGCTATCAAAAACCACCCGGATGTTTCGTGCTTCAAGCATTCGGCGCACCGGCCTTCGCGCGATGCAGTATCTTCCTGACCCGACGCAAGGCAGACCGGTGGAAGATGCCCTGAATCCTGTCGCCTCCCAGAAGACCTTCAGGCGCGAGGAGAAGGACAAGAAGCAACAGCGCCCCGAACACCATTCCGAGCGCCTCGGACGTCGGAAGGTATGAATTGACGAGGATTAGCGCGGCCGCGCCGACGATGGGGCCAAGCAGGGTTGACACTCCCCCGACGATCGCCATCAGGAGCGCCTGAACGGATACGTGCATACCGAGCGAGTCGGCACCGACATATGCAAAATGGTGCGCGTAGAGCCAGCCGGCCAGGCCGGCGAGCGCGGCGGACAACGAGAAGAACACCGCCAGGCAACCGGGAACGTCGACACCGTCTGCCACGGCACGAAGGGGATCGTGCTTGGCCACATTCGCAGCCCGACCCACTGAAGAATGGATCAGATTGGCATACACAACCAGCACGACGAATACGATCGACCATACCAGGAGGTGCATGCTCAGCGGCGCCGCTGCAATCGACAACTTCGAAATCCCTGAGAGGCCAATGTAGCCTCCGGTGAAGTCCCCACCCCAACGGAATCCGGTTTCGACGAGCGTACTCAGCATCAATGTCGCGAGCAGAAGCGGCAGCGGTGAAAGGCGGCATATCGCGCGCGAAAGCGGGTAGGCGATTGCCGCCGGCAGGCCGAGCGAGACTAGAAGCGTCAGGTACGGCGAAATTCCGTATCGAACGCTGAGGATCGCTGTCGCATAAGCCCCCATTGAGGCGAAAGCAGCCGTCGCGAGGCTGAGAATTCCCGCTTGGCCGTATGACACGCCGACCGAAAGCGCAAGCAACGAAAATATGCCAACGACAATCGATGTATCGAGCCAGAACGGGCTCTTGTAGATGAACAACGTGATGACCAGCATCACGGCCGCCGTTGCATAGGCGGGAAGCAGCCGAACCAGTGCGGAATTTTCCATGTTATACCCGTCCCGCTTGGGAGCCGAGCGCATTCGAACGCCCCCATACCAGGACCGCAAAGATGAACAGGATGGGCACGGCGCTGACCCAGCCGCCATCGAGGTAACCAGCGCTCAATGACTGCACGACGCCGATGACAATTCCGCCTACGAAACTCCGGACCGGGCTCTTGATGCCAAACAGGAGCGCCGCGCCGAACGCAGGAATAATCAGGCCCATCCCTCCGCCGTACTCGAGGCCGACGGTATGGAGCAGCAGAACGCCAGCAACGCCGGCCAGCACCCCGCCCAACAGATAGGCACAGAACCAGTAGACACGAACCGGCACGCCGGCGAGTTCGCCGCCGAGCGGATTCACGGCGCTCGCGCGCAGGTCGCGCCCGACCGACGTGGAGAAGAGCATGCCGAACAGCAGCAGAAGCAGGATGACGCAGATCGCGAAGTTCAGGAGCGCCTGGGGATCGAGCAGCACTCCATTCACATTGAGATAGTTGTCGAACTGGCGAACGATCATCGGATCCTTGCCATGGATCGTGAGAACGAGAGACTCGAGAAACACGAAGACCGCGTAGGAGGCGATCACGATCGTCACATGATCTGATCCGACCTTGTCCAACCGCAGCGCTACGAGAGCCGTGACCGATGAGACCGCGACGGCGGCGAGCAAGCCCAGCGCCGTTCCAAGCGTGCCGCCGACCACATAAGCAACCATCGCCGCGACGATCGCGTAGACTCCGATGGCGAGGTCAACATATCCGGTGGAAGAGAACAGCACGCAGATAGGAAAGGCGAGGAGGCCGTAGAGCGCGCCGATCAGTATTCCGTTGAGGAGGTACTCTAACAGCACAAGGTGCTTTCCCTTCACCAGACCGTTCAATCTAATATAGGTAACTTACTTATCTTTAATGAGTTTGCCAAGCGAAAACTGGAACCATTGGATTTCGCCGATTTACGCCGACCGATTGACCGAACAATGTGCATCTGATGCGTCGCTATGCGCCTGAACGAGTACCAAAGAAGCATGGCGAGAACGGTGCGTACCGATCCGGCGACACGCGAGTTGAAGTTCATCCCTTGTCGACCGACAGCAAACCCGTCGCCCGTATCGATGCTTTCACGTCGTTCATTGTCTGGACGATGTGGCTCTGATCCCAGGCAGAAAGGCCCGATTGCGGCAACAATGTTTGGCCAACCTTATATCCCTGCGCGCGGAGCGCCGCCTTGATGCAGCCCGCAAGCCGGTACTTTGCGAAAACCTCATTGAACCGCCAGAGCGCCCTTTGAACCGTCAGCGCGTCGTCCCATCGTTTCTGCCGGCAAAGTTCGTAGAGGGCAACACTCTCCTCGGGAAATACGCAGGCCGGACCCGCAAACCAGCCCTCTCCGCCAATCATCATGACGCAGGCGGCGATGTGCGACGACGCAGCATAGATATCGAGCGCCCCGTTCGACTGGTCCAGGATCGACAGCAATCTGCCGGTGTTGGTCGACGCGTCCTTTACGCCCACGATTCGCGGATGCTCGCTTAGCCGAACAAGCGACTCGACGGAGAGATCCGTCCGCTGAAAGTTCGGGTTGGTGTAGATGATCACAGGAACACTGACCGCATCGGCCACGGAACGAAAATAGCCCTCCACCTCGGAGGCGGCCAACGGAAAATAGGCGTCCAGAATGAGGACGATGCCATCGACGCCGATCGTCTCATAAAGGACGGCCTGCCTAATGGCGTCGAGCGTCGTCAGGCTCGCGACGCCGGGAACGACGGGCACGCGTCCGTCGGCGGACCGGACGACTGTCTCTACCACCGTCCTGCGCTGGGCATCGGTGAGATAGGCGTACTCTCCGGTACTGCCAAGTGGCGTCAGGCCGTGCACGCCCTTCTCAACCAAATCGTGGCACAACGTCTCCAGGACATCCGTTGCCACTTCAGACGTTTCCTTGAGCGGCGTTACGAGATAGGGGAACACCCCCCTGAATTTCTTCATGGTCGCTCCGTGCTCAAGAACATCTCATCGCGCATCGCGACATGCGTTGCCATTCAAGCCGCTTCCATGAATTTTCGGAGTTCGGAATTGTAGACTTCGGTGCGTGTCCGGGGGAAAAAATGTCCGCCGTCAAGTCGCCGGAGAATTGCACCCGGCACAACCGCTGCCAGTTCTTCGCTGTGATAGAACGGCGCCAGCATGTCGTCCGCCGCGCCAACAATCATCGCCGGTACCCTCGACCGCGCGAGATCGGCGCGCCGGTCAAATCCGAACGGGGCACGCATGCGCGCCACCGCCGTCGGAATGTCCGGCGATGCCAGCACAGAGCGCTCGGCGCTCCTGTTGAGTTCCTCGCCGCTCACGGCAGAACGGATTGCCGGAGCCCCCAACAACGCGGATAGTTGTGAATAGGCTTCGACGCCGGCTTTTGTTAGAACTGCCTCGCGCAGATTGCTGACGTATTCCATGTAGCGATCGAAATGACTGAACGTGCCGCTCAGGATGACCGAGCTAAACCGCTCGGGATGATCCACGATGAGCGATTGGGCGATCATTCCGCCCATCGAATGCCCGACCAGTCGCACATCACTCGCCTGCAACTCGTTCAGGACCAGCATGGCGTCCCGCGCCATTTCCTCGATGCCGTTTTTTCCGGAAACCTTGTCGCTTTGTCCGCACCCGCGATGGTCGTAAACCACCACGCGAAAGCGGCTTGAGAATTCCGCCACCTGCTCCGACCAGAAGCTGGCATGGCCGCCGAGGCCCGAGATCATCAGTAGCCACGGCCCTGACTCACCGTGAATACGGTAGTAAATGCCGTTGCTTGTCATCTGTTCCTTACTCCAGAAATGTGGGTCACCCGTATCGATAAGCAGCAATCGGCGAGGTTCACATGAGGCCCGCGCGGCGTGCCGCCGCCTCTAGCGCCGCGCTCGGCTCCAGCAGATTGGTGACGCGACACAATGTCCTTTGGAGTTCGGCATCGTCTTCGATTGCACCGCGCACCTTGCGCGAGAACGCGATTCTTTCCTCAAACCCCTGCGGTCGTTCGCCGGTTGTTTGATCGAAAACGAGATCGACAGGTTCGGTCATTCTCCAAGCTGTGCTGGTCGCCTCGGCAACCCGCAACAGGCATTCTCCACTAAGTCCACTCAGCGATTGTCGGCGCTCAGCCCATGTTTCAATGACGTTGTCGATTTCCATCACCTGCAACGACGCAACAGCCATGCCCTGTCCGTATACCGGGTTGAAACCCGCGACAGCATCCCCGATCGCAATCAACCGATCCGGAAATCGTTGCATCTGCTCATAGCGTCGAAAGTATATCCGCGGAATCAGAAACCGGGAGTATTTCGACGTGCGGGTTTCTCCCTTGATGACGTTGTAGATAATTGGATCTTCCAGAGATCGAGCGAACTCAAGAAATCCGGCGTCGTCGCCCGACGGAAAATCGTCGAAGCGTCCCGACAGGCTTACGATCCACTGGTCATTTTCCACCGGGAAGAGCACGCCGCTTCGTGTTCGTGGCGGGTTGCTTCGAACGACGTAAGCCCCGATCTCCTCTTCCGGCAGCTTCGATCGACTGAACAACGTTGATGAATAGCAAATCTGTACACCGAGTTCCGTTTCCTGCAAATCGGAGTATCCGAGAGCGCGCAAGCTCGCCGGTAGATTTCCGCCGCGTCCCGTCGAATCGAGGAAGAGATCTGCCTGGATGACCTCCTCCGCGCCATCTGCGGCCTTCACTATTGCGCCTTCGATCGTACTGCTGTTGCATATATATCCGACCAGGGAGCAGTCGGTGCGGAAGGAAACATTCTTCAGTTCGCGCGCCCTCGATCGAATGGTATGTTCAAGCAAAGCTCGCGTCTGCGAGTATATGATGACGCCGAGATCGCGCCGGGGATGCCAGGCGCCGGCGTCATGAAAGCGAAGCTGGTCTCCCGATCGAAGCGGGATGCCACCGGCAGCTCGCAAGTCGGCCTCGAAGCCCGGGAAACAGAGCTGAGCGACGTCCAGCGGGCGCCGCAGGATGCCGTGGATATGTGAGCCCTGCGGCACCCCCTTCCGCGGCTCTGGTGTTGATGGCAGCTGGTCCCTTTCCACGACGATGACTTCTTCAAACCATCTGGAAAGCCGCCCTGCCGCCAGGCACCCTCCGATGCCCGCGCCGATGATCACCAAGCGACGTCCGACTTTTGAACTTGGCACCGTGTTCCCTTTCGAAGTTTCGGCGAACGCCGACGTAGATGACGATATTTTGCGAGGACGTCGGTTACCGAAGCGAATAGCGACGCCCGAAGAAGATGGCGTTCCGGTTCGATTTCACCGCGCGGTCGCGTTCACCAACCCCGGTCACCGGCGGCGGGTGACCCATCACCGAGGCGCCCACCTACTTGTCGTCTGCCTGCACGATCCCGTCTGCCTTGAAGCTAGCGATGGCGGCCGCGTCGTATCCGGCTTCCGACAGAACCGCGTCGTTATGCTGGCCCAGCGTGGGCGGCGGCTGAAGGCTGATCATTTCCACTTGCGAGAGCTTCAACGCGTTGCCGACCGTCCTCATGCGGCCATGCACCGGATGCTCGAACTCGACGACGATGCCATTGTATTCGACCTGTGGATGAGACAGCGCGTCTTTCAATGACAGAACCGGCGAACAGAGAATGTCCTCGGATTCCAGTCGCTGCAGGCTTTCTTTCGTGGAGAACTTCGCAAACCCTTCGCCAAGCTTCTCTCGCAAGACGGCCCTGTTAACCATCTGCGCAGAAAGCGTCGCGAATCGCGGATCGGAAGTGACGTCCGGTATTTCCAACGCTTGGCAGATGTCCCCGATTGGATTGGGCTTGAAGACTGCAATCACGGCGATGTGTCCATCACAGGTCGCGAAGACATCCATCGGATTCTGCGTTAGCCAGTTAACGCTCTTCTGTCTCAGAAGCGCCTGCGTCACTTCCTGCTGCTGCATAACCAGCATCACATCGAGCAAATTCAGGGAGATCTTCTGACCAAGACCGTTTTTGCCGCGCTGAAGCAGCGCCAGGAGAATTCCCTGCGCGAGCATCATCCCGGCCGCGAAGTCGCCTACCGCGGTGGGATAGAGCTGCGGCATATCGGAAGCATCCCTGTTCCGTTCCGCCAGCCCGGACAGCGCCTGCGCCAGGAAATCCTGACCGCCCTTGTGAACCAGCGGCCCACCGCCGCCGAACCCGGATCCCTCCGCATAGATCAGCCCGGGATGCGCTAGGCGAAGGGTTTCGTAATCGAGGCCAATCCTCTCGACAACACCTGGCCGAAAATTATGGACGAACACATCGACCGTCTCGACGATCTTGCGGACGACCGCAAGTCCCTCCGGCCTCGTGATATCGACCGCAAGGCTCCTCTTGTTGCGGTTCATCGCCATAAAGTAGGCGCTCTCACCGCCGTCAACCTTCTGAAAGGGATCATAGGTCCTGCTTAGATCCCCCACTCCGGGGCGCTCGATCTTGATGATGTCCGCTCCGAAATCTCCGAGAACCTGAGTTCCACACGGCCCGAACATGACCTGGGTGAGATCGCAGATCCTAACTCCACTGAGAGGCAGCGATTGTTTCATGAAATCTTACCTACAGGGTACATCTTAGCGATCGGGTTCGTTGCGGAGGCAGCGAGAGATCGCATCATTTCAGGCCAGGAATGATGAAGCCGTACTTCTCGACAAGAAGTCTTTCTGTCGATGGATTTCGGGGAATATTTTCGGGACGCTCGGCGCCCGCCGATCGACGGACACCCGTCTCACGCAGCGCGCTTTCAACGCCCGGCGGCGAGAACACGCCCAGAATTTTGAAGTCGCCATCGCCGGAATTGATGAAACGATGAAGTATCTCGCGACCGATGACGACGACGTCGCCGGCCTCGAAAGCACGCTCGACACCATCCACGAAGGATGTCCCACGTCCCCTGACGACGAGAATGATTTCATCCGTTGCGGCGTGCGCATGCTCGCGCACCATTGCACCAGGCTCGAGCAACTGGGTTGCCACGCAGAAGGTGTTCTGGTGCAGGACCGGAGACGCCAGCTTGATCGTGACGTATCCTGTGCTCGGCGGCGCCTGCCAATAGGATTCCCCTTCGTCATCGGCAACGATAATGGCGTCGCCGACCTGATGCGATGGCAGCCCCTCCGCCTCTTCTTTCATAAGTACGCCGAGGAGTCGGGCTTCGTGCCCTGAAAGGGCGCGGACACGGCGCCCGTCCGAGGTTTCCTCGATCAGGTCAGCCCTCGCTTCCGGACCCGGCGGAAAACTCACAATATTCAGGCGAAGAGGTGACTCACCGTTCTGCGAAAGCGCGAGCGGCACACCGCGACCACAAAAGATAATGGTTCCGCCCTCGACCTTTCGGACCTCAGAGCCTATTTCAACAATACCCTCTCCTTCGAAACAGACCACGATGCGCTCGTGCAGCAAATGGGCGTGAGAAGCAAGCCGCCCGTCTTTCCGAAGCTCTACCTCCACCATCGAGAAGTGCGTGTGGTGGCTATTGTCGGGAGACACCTTGATCAGCCCCGTGGCCGAGTGCGGTGACCCGAACTCAAACCGCGTTCCATCCGGCGAACGAACGAATGTTACTTGACCTCTCGACATGCCATCCTCACTATTAGATAACTAAGTTATCTATAAATGCCGAGACGCGTCAACAACTAAATTACCTAGGATGGGTGGAAAAGAATGTCAGACAGCCTCATCGTGAGAGTCACCCGTATCCAGACATCAGGCATCGATACGCTTTGCGCCAGCCTCGTCGCAGAGGACTGCTCGTTGTTACCCGCCTTTTCGGCGGGAGCGCACATAGACGTCCATCTGCCGTGCGGCGTGGTGCGTCAGTACTCACTCTGTGGGGATCCCGGTGTGCGCACGAGCTATGAGATCGCGGTGAAGCGGGAGGCCTCTTCGCGGGGAGGCTCCGCCTATATTCACGACAGCCTCAATACCGGCGACCAACTGCGCATAAGTCGCCCAAGAAATAACTTTGCCCTTAATCCGGCGCCAGGTCATCACATCCTCCTGGCAGGAGGGATCGGATTAACACCGCTGCTCAGCATGATGTGGGAGTTAAGTCGGCGAAACGACACCTTCGAATTGTTCTATTTCGTGCGCTCAATGGCGCATGCCTCTTTCCTCGCGACCTTGGACAAGGCAAGGGGCCGAAACGGGATTCATCTCTGTATCGGGCTGGACCCGGATCGGACGACAGGCCACCTTCATCGGCTTTTACGATTCCCCAGTGTCGGAACTCATTTGTACGCCTGCGGCCCGGGTCCCTTCATATCTTCGGTCCGCGATGCCGCCAAGGATTGGTCAGACGGGGCGCTACGCGTAGAGGCTTTCACACAGGATGCGGCCATCAAAATGGCAGGGGACAGCTTCGAGGTGGAGCTGGCCAAGTCGATGCTGACCGTTTCGATTGAAGAGAACAGAACCATCGCCGAGACTCTTCGCGACGCCGGCGTCAAGATCGAGCTGTCATGCGAACAGGGCGTATGCGGCACTTGCCTGACGCGAGTGCTGGAAGGCGTCCCCGATCATCGCGACATGTTTCTTTCCGAGTCCGAAAAGAATGCAAATGATTGCATGCTCATCTGCGTGTCACGCGCAAAATCGCGACGCCTTGTTCTTGATCTCTAATGAACGAGGAAGGTTTGTGGAATGCCAAGAGCACGGAACCGCTCGGCGCACATCGAATGCGAACCCTCTATGCTACCGCGACAGACCAGCGCCTCACTCGGTGAGCAATCTAGCGAACACCGTTCTGAATAGTACAAGCACAGTCACCGAAAAGATGGGGCCTCTCGAGATAAGCAAGACATGGCAATCTCAGAGCCGCAGCTACTTTGAGACGCTCGCTTTTGGCAATTGGCCCGATCCCTTCTTATGAATGCCTTTTTCGAGTACCACGCGTGCGTCTTGAATTGATCTTATCGTAGCCGCGCCTTCGCCCGCCAGAATTGCGAACGTCTCAGAAAGTCTCTGGAAATCTGCCCGGTCGATAGGCTTGAAAAGTAGATCATTTGCCAATCTGACCAGCGGTCGCACCGTATCTATGAGGGCTGCACCATGGGGCGTGACGTGAAGGAACACCGACCTTCCGTCTTCCGGATTCGGCTCTCGATACAAGATTCCGCGCTTTACAAGAATCCTGGCATTCAAGACCACAAACGGACTTTGAACGTGGAGAATTCGAGCTACGTCCTTGATCGTTATTCCGCCGCCCTGACGATGTTCGGCAATCAGCATCAGCATGCTGTATTGCGGCGGCGTGACCCCTATGAGTTTTGCAAACTCCCTACGACCGTCTTCTATGATTTGCGATACGTAAAAGAAATCATAAATGAACTGTCGGAACTTGGAATCGGAATCGCCGTTCAGAAGCCGTTTGTTGGTCGTAGAGGTCGATTCTCGATTGCTGGTCGCCATAGGAAGTCATCCGGCCACGATCAATTGCTTTTGGAGACCGATCCGTAATGGGTAATTTAGTTACACGCAATCTAAAAAATGATGGATGCCCACGTTGAAATCCACGTATCGAGCCCTCCGCGGAACTGAAGCGCAACGCTGTAGCGGTCGTTGGCTCGCGGCGGCAGCAGCCAGTTGGAAATGCCTCGTGTTCATCCGAGCGGATCGTTGATCTTGCTCAAGGGGAAAGAGCGAGTGTTCAGTTTTAAGCAGTCTCAGCGCGCGCAATTGGACGATCGTTGCAAATTCCACCTTAATACATCGGGCAATTCAAAAGACATGATAGCGATCATGTGGCTATTACCCGCGTTGGTTTAGTGCTTCTTCAGAAAATTCGCGTCACGCCAATTGTGTCAAGTAGACCGCGGCTGCCAAGAGCGATCCATGAGCAAAGGTTTTCCAGTTCGGCGAACAAATGCCCGAATATGCCGTCCCCGTCCTCAACGAGAGGGAGGCCAGGGCTGGTGCTGGCATCTTGTTTTTCATCGCCACGATCGCCTTCATGAACGCTTGGCTAACTGGAGATTTTTCCCCGACGAAGATCATCGTGATCGGCTTCTTCATTGATTTTTTCATTCGGGTTCTCATCAATCCGAAGTTCGCCCCTAGCTTGGTTCTGGGACGATTTGCAGTCAGGAACCAGAAACCCGAATACGTTGGTGCGCCACAAAAGAGGTTCGCATGGGCGATTGGCCTCGTGTTGGCGACGACCATGCTGTATCTCGTGGTTTTCCAGAATGTTTGTACGCATACGACGAAGACCGCCTGATTGACGCATGCGCGCGGGCACGGCGGGCTCTATGATGGCGTTGCGTGAAGGTCAGGCGGCCTGCTGATCGG
>LNAP01003559.1_pt1 | contig 23886 bp, 24 predicted proteins | sample 602601 | NCBI WGS metagenome assembly LNAP01 (sample SAMN02440304, study PRJNA202911) | soil metagenome | biome: Subtropical and temperate rainforests or woodlands; isolation source: soil samples (1 kg each in a 20% v/v slurry with milli Q water) were... ...
CTCTCTGCTTTGCAACTCTTAATTTACAGCTAACTTACTGATTAACAACAAGTTTTAAGAGCCTTCCGCGCCGGAAGTGGTGCGCATTATAAGCACCCACGAAAAGCCGTCAAGCGATTATTTGACCTTTTACTCAGCTTTCAACGTAACCCGCGCAAATGCCTTCTTGCCTGCTTGGCAAACGTGGGTAGCGCCGAGCGCGTATATAAAGGTGCGATCAACAACTTCACCATCTATACGCACACTGCCTGCATTCAACAGATCACGAGCGCCCGCTGCATTCTTTACCAGCCCTGCCTTATTAAGGAGGGACGCGATAGGCAGATCCTCAGCGGAAACCACAACAACCTCTGGCAAATCATCAGGCAGCTCGCCTTCCTTCATACGGTTACCCGCAGAACGGTGAGCATTGGCGGCAGCCTCCTCGCCATGAAAACGAGCGACGATCTCTTCAGCCAGCTTGATTTTGATGTCCCGCGGGTTCGCGCCATTAGCCACATCAGCCTTAAAGACACCTATCTCCTCCATCGAACGGAAACTCAGCAGCTCAAAGTAACGCCACATCAGCGAATCCGGGATCGACACGAGCTTGTTGTACATCACGCCCGGCGCCTCCTGAATGCCAACATAGTTACCCAGCGACTTGGACATCTTCTTCACACCGTCCAAACCTTCCAACAGCGGCATGGTGAGAATGGTCTGCGCCTCTTGCCCGTATGCGCGCTGCAACTCACGCCCCATCAGCAGATTGAATTTCTGATCGGTACCGCCCAGCTCAACATCCGCGCGCAAGGCTACCGAGTCATACCCCTGCACCAACGGATAGAGGAATTCGTGAATAGCGATGGGCTGGTTGCCGGCATAACGCTTGCTGAAATCATCACGTTCCAGCATGCGGGCAACGGTGTATTGCGAGGCCAGACGAATGAAGTCAGCTGGCGTCAGTTGATCCATCCAAGTGGAGTTAAAGGCCACCTCGGTCTTCGCCGGATCGAGAATCTTGAAGACCTGAGCCTTGTATGTCTCGGCGTTATCGAGAACCTGCTCTCGGGTCAGCGGTGGACGGGTTGCGCTCTTACCGCTCGGATCGCCGATCATTCCGGTGAAGTCGCCAATCAGAAACACCACCTGATGCCCCAGCTCCTGGAACTGACGCAGCTTATTAATAAGCACGGTATGGCCAAGGTGAAGATCGGGCGCAGTCGGATCGAAACCGGCCTTAATCCGTAGCGGTTGGCCACGCTTCAATTTCTCGACCAATTCAGCCTCGACCAACACCTCTTCTGCACCGCGCTTGATCAGCGCCAGCTGCTCTTCAACCGACTTCATACCCGCCCCGCACCACCTGATTTTCGAAGGGAACCAACCATACAAGATCAGCAACTAATTACAAGTTTGCGCCTACCACTTGGCCCTCTGTCATAAAGGAGAAATTCGTAGGCTTGCCTCGAGGTGCTTTTGGTTATATTTTATACAGTTACTTCATATTCATCATTTTCTTCATATCTTTCTTTTCACCTTTTCAAAGTCAAATAACCTTATGACCTCAATTTCTAAAGCGCCTCCTCCGTACCCCAAAAGCCATCTCCTAGCGGCCAGCGGGATCGCCGCCCTCCTCAGTTTGGCCCTTTTGGTTTTTCCATCACGCGAAGTAGAAGCAAAAAAGACCACTCTCAATCTTGATCTGAACAACGCCGAACAATTCGAACCATCGCAAAGCGAGCCGCTGCAACCCCGTCTTCCTGGCGAGTCGAGCGCTTCTCCATTCGCTCAAGTTGATGCGCAAAACCCAAACACCGAGCAGGCGGAAAAGCCTGTCCAGCAGCCCATTGAAAAAGTGGCAGAAGCTCCTCCAGCCGATCCGTACACCAAGCTGATTACCGTCGCTAACGGCGACACGCTATCGACCGTATTCCAGAAGGCCGGCCTTACACCTACTCACTTGCATGAAGCGCTGAACAGTAGCAACGACGCAAAGCGCTTCGGCCAGCTGAAAGTCGGCCAAGTATTGGAAGTGAAGCTCACCCAAGACGGCGGCCTACAGCACCTGCAAAGCAAACTCAGCGATCTTGAGACCATTACCCTAGCCAAGACCGACAAAGGCTTCGACTTCAAACGCGACATTACCCAGCCAACCATTCGCACGGCTTACGCCCACGGCGTCATCGACAGCTCGCTGTTTCTATCAGCCAAGCGCGCAGGCCTGTCGCACAACATGACCATGGACCTGGCCAATGTCTTTGGTTACGACATCGACTTCGCGCAAGACATCCGCGAAGGCGACGAATTTGAAGTGATCTACGAGCAAAAGGTGGTCAACGGCAAACCCGTTGGCTCCGGCAATATTCTCGCTGCCCGCTTTGTAAATCGCGGCAAGCCGTTTACCGCCGTGCGTTACACCAGCAAACAAGGCTCCACCAGCTACTACACCGCTGACGGCAACAGTATGCGCAAAGCCTTCATCCGTACCCCGGTGGACTTTGCTCGCATCAGCTCACGCTTTTCCGTAGGACGTTTCCACCCGATTTTGAACAAAATCCGCGCCCATAAAGGCGTCGACTACGCAGCACCGCGTGGTACCCCGATCAAAGCCGCAGGTGATGGCCGCGTGCAGCTCGCAGGTCGCCGCGGTGGTTACGGCAACACCATCATCATCCAGCACAACAAGACCTACACCACGCTGTACGGCCATATGCAGGGTTTTGCCAAAGGCATTAAAACCGGCAGCATGGTTAAGCAGGGCCAGGTCATCGGCTATATCGGCACCACCGGCCTGTCGACCGGCCCGCACTTGCACTACGAGTTCCAGGTCAATGGCGTGCACGTTGATCCATTGAGCCAAAAGTTGGCGATGGCCGATCCAATCTCCGGGCCGGACAAAACCCGCTTTATGCAGATGAGCAAGCCGCTCATGGCGCAGATGGATCAAGAAAAGGCCACCATGCTGGCCTTGAACAAGCGCTAAGCGATGCCGCGCTATATAGGAGTGATGTCCGGCACCAGCCTCGATGGGCTGGACATCGCTCTGATCGAGCAGGGACAACACACCACCCTGCTCGCCACCCACTACTTGTCCATGCCCGCTGACCTGCGTGCCGACCTGCTCGCCCTGTGCAGCCCAGGCGCCGACGAACTGGCCCGCAGCGCCATCGCCGAGCAACACTGGGCGCGCCTTGCCGCTCAAGGCGTTCACGCACTGCTCAGCGAGCAAAACCTCAATCCCGCAGACATTCGCGCCATCGGCAGCCACGGCCAGACCGTGCGCCATGAGCCCGCACGCGGCTTCACCGTACAGATAGGCAACCCCGCTCTGCTCACCGAGCTGACCGGCATCACTGTAGTTGCCGACTTCCGCCGCCGTGACGTAGCCGCCGGCGGCCAAGGTGCACCGCTGGTGCCAGCCTTTCACGACGCATTGTTCAGCGATGGCACAAGCCGCCGTGCGGTATTAAATGTGGGCGGTTTCAGCAACCTCAGCCTGCTCGACCCGAAAGAGCCGGTGCATGGCTTTGACTCGGGCCCCGGCAATGTCCTGCTGGATGCCTGGATCAACCGCCATCAGGGCCTGGCTTACGACCGCAATGGCGACTGGGCGGCCAGCGGCCAGGTGTCGGCGAACTTGCTAAGCGCCCTGCTGAGCGACCCGTTCTTTACCACTCAAGGGCCAAAAAGCACTGGTCGCGAGCTGTTTAACTTGCCGTGGCTAGATCAGCACCTGAGCCAGTTACCCGCCATCGCACCAGCAGACGTGCAAGCCACACTGCTGGAGATGACCGCGCAGAGCATTATCGCTTCGCTAAAAAGCGCGCAGCAAGGCACCCAGCAGTTGTTGGTCTGCGGTGGCGGCGCCCACAATCGCACCTTGATGAAGCGCCTCGCTGAGCTGATGCCGGGTTGTACGGTAGCGAGCACCGGCGACTATGGCGTGCCCGCCGATTGGGTCGAAGCTATGGCCTTTGCCTGGCTGGCCCACTGCTGCCTCGAAGGCATCCCCAGCAATCGTCCCAGCGTTACCGGCGCTAAAGGTTTGCGTGTACTGGGCGCCATCTACCCGGCCTGACCTCCAGAAACGACAACGCCGCGCAAAAGCGCGGCGTTGATACAGGCAACAGCGATCAAATCGAGAACGAAGAACCGCAGCCGCAGGTGGTGGTGGCGTTCGGGTTTTTGATTACGAACCGCGAACCTTCCAAGCCTTCCTGATAATCCACTTCGGCACCGGCCAGGTACTGGAAGCTCATCGGATCGACCACCAGGCTCACGCCCTCGCGCTCCACAATGGTGTCATCGTCGGCCACTTCTTCATCGAAGGTGAAGCCGTACTGGAAGCCCGAGCAACCGCCGCCCGTAACGAACACACGCAATTTCAGACGTGGATTGCCTTCCTCATCAACAAGGTTTTTCACCTTGCTCGCCGCACCCTGCGTGAATTGCAAGGGCGTGGGGGTGAAGGATTCGACGACGCTCATGCTGTCTTTCTCCCGGCGATTAGCCGACGTATTACAAAGGGGACGCGGGCATTATCCGCTTCACCTACCAAAACGGTCAACTATTGATCAGCGCCGCCAACCGCAGCGCTGACCAGTAGAACACGCTTACGGCAGCAAGGCCGCGTGGGACAGGCCCAGACGCTCATCCAAGCCAAACAAGATATTCATGTTCTGTACAGCCTGACCGGACGCGCCTTTAACCAGGTTGTCGATCACCGACAGCACCACCACCAAGTCGCCGCCTTGCGGGCGGTGCACGGCTATACGACAGACGTTGGCGCCGCGCACGCTGCGGGTTTCCGGGTGGCTGCCGGCTGGCATCACATCCACAAACGGCTCGTTGGCGTAGCGCTTTTCAAACAGTTCCTGCAGGTTCACCGACTTATCCGCCACGGTGGCGTACAACGTCGAGTGGATGCCACGAATCATCGGCGTCAGGTGCGGAACAAAGGTCAGACCGACATCGCCACCGGCGGCGCGACGCAGACCCTGGCTGATTTCCGGCAAGTGCCGGTGACCTTTCACCGAATACGCCATCATGCTTTCGCCAGCTTCGCAAAACAGCGAGCCAACTTTAGCGCCACGGCCAGCGCCGCTCACGCCAGATTTACAGTCAGCGATCAAACGGCTGGTATCGGCAATGCCAGCTTCCAGCAGCGGCAAAAAGCCCAACTGCGTAGCCGTCGGGTAGCAACCGGGAACGGCGATCAGACGAGCGCTTTTGATTTGCTCGCGGTTAACTTCAGGCAAGCCATATACCGCTTCACCCAGCAGCTCCGGAGCGCCATGGGGCTGACCGTACCACTTGGCCCATTCCTCGGCATCTTGCAGACGGAAGTCGGCGGAAAGGTCGATGACCTTGGTGCCAGCGGCCAGCAGCTCGCCGGCCAGGGCATGGGCAACACCATGCGGGGTGGCGAAGAACACTACGTCGCAGGCGGCCAGGGTTTGCGTGTCGGGCACGGTAAAGGACAGATTGTCGTAGTGGCCACGAAGGTTCGGGTACATTTCATCGACGCGCGTGCCAGTTTCCGAACGCGAGGTAATCACTACTACCTCAGTTTGCGGATGCTGAGCCAACAGACGTAGCAACTCGACCCCGGTGTAGCCTGTGCCGCCGACGATACCGACCTTGACCATCACTATTCCTCTACTGAGACCACTGAACCCACTGCGGGAGAGCTGCCGATGATACGGGCGCATCGGCCATGGGCCAACCGCCTTAGTGACGTAAGGTTGACGAAACCTGTTTAATACGGCCACTTCAGGGCACCCGCTGCTCGCGTAACCACCTTATTTATTTGGGAAACGCCAATGCTCTACCTCTGGGTCAAAGCCTTCCACATCATCGCCATGGTTTGCTGGTTCGCCGGGCTGTTCTACCTGCCCCGCCTGTTCGTCTACCACGCCATGAGCGAAGACAGCGCCAGCAAAGAACGCTTCTGCGTGATGGAGCGCAAGCTCTACCGGGGCATCATGACCCCTTCAATGCTCGTCACCGTTGCTCTCGGTATTTGGCTACTGATCCTCAATCCCGGCCTGCTCAGCCAAGGCTGGTTGCACGCCAAGCTAACCTTGGTCGTGGTTCTGGTTGGCTACCACCATATGTGCGGCGCCATGCGTAAACGGTTTGCCGCTGGCGAGCAGCGCCACAGCCATGTTTTCTACCGTTGGTTTAACGAAGCCCCCGTGCTGGCCTTGCTGGCCATCGTAATTCTGGTGGTGGTGCGTCCGTTCTAATTATCACAACTGCCGCGTAACGCCGGCGTCGTCTACTCGATTGGAGGTTACTGATGTCTTTGCCTGCCCTGCTCGAACAACGTCTGCGCTTACCGGTGGTTGCCGCCCCAATGTTTCTGGTCTCCAACCCGCAGTTGGTGCTCGCCTGCTGCAACAGCGGCATCGTCGGCAGTTTCCCCGCGCTAAACCAGCGTGAAAGTAGCGGTTTTAAAGCCTGGCTAGATGAGATCAATGCCGGCTTGCTGCCTGACGCAGCGCCCTACGCCGTTAATCTCATCGTGCATAACACCAACCCGCGCCTGCAGGCCGACCTGGCCATCTGCGTGGAGCAGCGCGTGCCCATCGTCATCACCAGCCTGGGTGCGGTGAAGGAAGTGGTCGACGCGGTGCACAGTTATGGCGGCCTGGTATTTCACGACGTCACCACGCGCCGGCATGCCGAGAAAGCCGCTGAAGCGGGCGTCGATGGCTTGATTGCGGTAGCGGCCGGCGCCGGTGGCCACGCCGGAACCTGGAGCCCCTTTGCACTGGTCGCGGAAATCCGCCAGTTCTTCGACAAAACCCTGCTACTGGCCGGCTGCCTTAACCACGGCCACGAAATTCTCGCCGCGCAATTGCTCGGCGCCGATTTGGCCTACCTCGGCACGCGGATGATCGCCGTGCAAGAGAACGACGCCCCGGATGCTTACAAGGACATGATCCTTAGCGCCAAAGCCGCAGACATCGTCCACACCTCCGCCGTCTCCGGTGTACCCGCCAGCTTTATGCGCCAAAGCCTGGAAGCCGGTGGTTTCGACCTAGCCAAGCTGCAAGACAAAGGCGCGGTGAATTACGGCGAAAAACTCAAACCCATCAACGACGAAGCCAAAGCCTGGAAAACCGTGTGGTCCGCCGGCCAAGGCGTGGGCGATATCAGCGACCTGCCAAGTGTCGCCGCGTTGGTCAAGCGCCTGGACAACGAATACCGCGCAGCCCTGCAACGCGGCGTGCACCTGGGCCAGCGCTGGCCACGATGAACCGTCGACACCTGCTTGGCCTTAGCGCGCTGGGCCTGTTGGGTATTTGGGCAGCACGCCCCAGCGACAATGGCCGGCCGTATGACGACTACTTCGCCAGCCTTAATGCCCTGCTAAAGCAGCAGGGCGCCGGGGTGCCATTATTGGTTGTCGATATGCAACGCCTGGATGCCAACGCCGACGTGCTCGCCCAGCGCCTGGGCAACAAACTGCCGCTACGCCTGGTGGCCAAGTCGCTGGCCAGCGATGGTTTGCTTGACTACCTGGCCAAGAAGCTCGCAACGCGGCGCTTTATGGCCTTTCACCAACCGCAGCTTAATCAGTTGGCGCAACTGTTCAGCGACGCGGACCTGCTGCTGGGCAAACCACTGCCGGTTAGCGCCGCCCTGGCGTTCTACCAGCAGCTAGGCATGACCAGCTTTAATCCGGCGCGCCAGGTCACTTGGCTGATCGACAGCCCCCAGCGCCTACAGCAATACACCGAACTGGCCAGCGCGCTGAAACAACCGCTGCAAATTGCTTTGGAAATCGACCTAGGTTTAGCCCGTGGTGGCTTTAGCGATCCCCAAGCCCTCGGACAAGCGCTGAGCACATTGCGCACCAGTAACGCCCACCTGCAACTGCGCGGCTTGATGGGCTACGACGCCCATGTCGCCCACTCGCCCCCTTGGATTGGCCGCGACCTCGCCTTTGCCAACAGTAACGCGCGCTACCGCGCCTTTATTGAAACCGCGCAAACGTTCACGGACCTGTGGCCCGCGCAGCCGCTATTAAATGGCGCCGGCAGCCTGACCTATGCCCTGCACGCCCGTGGCGATACACCGCTGAATGAAGTCTCGGTTGGCTCGGCCCTATTAAAACCCCGCGAGTTCGACAGCGACTTGCTCAGCAGCCACACCCCGGCCCTGTGGATCGCCACTCCCGTGCTTAAGGCGCAGGGTGGCGAGTTACCGTATCTGGCCAATCTGCAAGCGGCACTAGAACGCTGGGACCAAAATCGCCAGCGCGCCTATTACCTGTATGGCGGACGCTGGCCAGCCGACCCGGTGGCTCCGGCAGGTCTCAGTTATGACTCGTTGTACGGGCGTAGCGCCAACCAAGAACGCCTAAATGGCTCATCGGCCACGGCGCTAAAGGTCGATGACTGGGTATTTCTTCGCCCGCAGCTGTCAGAAGGCGTGCTGGACGACTTCGGCGACATCCGCTTATTACGAAATAACCGTCTGGTGGGCAGCTGGAAGCCAGAAAACATGGGCTGAAGCGTGATCGACGTCACGTCTGCCCTTGTCTGCAAGCCACTATGGCCAGTACGCTGTGCGCCACTTCACCTCTATCGCTGACAGGGACGTGCGCATGACCGACACACGCTACAAAATCGTATTCGCTGGCGAGCTAATGCCAGCTGCGGCACTGGACGCCGTAAAAGACAACCTCGCGCGCCTGTTCAAGAGCGACCTGGCTAAAATCGACGCACTGTTCACCGGTAGCCCGGTGGCGCTCAAGCGCGATCTAAGCGATGCCGAGGCCGATAAATATCTCGGTGCCCTGCAAAACGCTGGTGCCAAGGTCTACAAAGAACCGGACTTGTCCGCCAGCCTCAGCCTGGTGGAAACCGACGACCACCGCACAGCCCCCGTTGAACCCGAGACCGATGCCGCGCGCATGACCTGCCCCAAATGCGGCCATGAGCAAGGCAAAGCGATCGAATGCAGCGCCTGCGGCATCGTAATCGACAAGTACATTGCCCGTCAGGCGCAGTTGGCCGAAGCCGCTGCGGCCGCACCCGCGCCTGTTGCTGTTGCCACCACTGGCGCAGCAGTGGCCGCCTCGCCGTATGCCACACCACAAGCCCAAGTGGGCGACCCGGGCGCCCAATATAGCGAGCTCAACTACTTCGGCGTTGAAGGCCGGATTGGCCGAGTACGTTATCTGGGCTGGAGCATGGCCTTGTCCTTGATGGCCCTTCCCGTCCTGGGTCTGGTTTTCGTCGGCGCCATGGCAGTGTCCCAGGTAGTCGCCATGCTGCTGATGGTCGTCGCGTTTATCGGCCTAATGGTGGTGAGCGTTGGTTTTGGTGCCAAACGTTTGCACGACTTGGGCTGGTCGGCCTGGCTGCTGCTGCTTAACTTTGTGCCGATCGTGGGTAGCGTGTTTGCTCTGCTGATGCTGGTGTTGCCTGGTACGGCCGGCGCCAACCGCTACGGCCCGCCGCCGCCACCGAACAGCAAAGGCGTTGTCGCGCTGGCGTGGACCATGTTGTTGGTGCCCATCATCGGTATTCTGGCCGCCATCGCGATTCCGGCTTATCAGGGCTACCTGGACCGCGCCGCAGAATCTGGTTACTCGCAGGAGCAATCCGCCGAGCCGTCCGCTGACTATGCCGAACCTGCCGAAGCCGTAGAGCCGGCCGACGCTGGCGAACCCGCTGACGATACCGAGTCGGACGAAGAGTAAGCGCCCCACTGCCGTATTTCCCACTAGCCGCGCGGAGAACCCTATGCCCCGTTATGCATTAGTAACCGGGGCCTCCAGCGGCATCGGCCTGGCCTTGGCAGAAGCCTTGGCCAGGCGCGGGCGCAATCTGATTCTGGTGGCCCGCCAGCGCGATGTACTAGAGAGCGTCGCCTGCGAGTTCACCCAACGCTTTGGCGTGGAGGTGCTGTTTCGCACCTGCAACCTCGCCCACCCCACTCAACTCACCGGCCTGATCCATGAACTGGAACAGGGCGAGCTGCATATCGACTTGCTGGTTAACAACGCCGGCCTGGGCACTTCGGGTCCGTTTCTCGATAGCGACTGGGGCCGCGAACAGCAGCAACTGGAAGTTAACCTGCTGGCATTGACCCGCCTATGCCACGCCATTGGCAACAACATGGCGCTGCAAGGCGGCGGTCAGATTCTTAACGTGGCGTCGGTGGCCGCGTTTCAGCCGGGTCCGTGGATGAGCAGCTACTACGCAGGCAAAGCCTATGTGCTGAATTTTTCCGAAGGCTTGCGTGAGGAGCTTAACGAGCGCGGCATCAAGGTATCGGTGCTGTGCCCCGGGCCAACACGCACGGCTTTTTTTCGCGGCGCGCAGATGGAGATGGGCAAGCTCGATAACAGCAAGCTGATGATGAACGCCGAAGAGCTCGCCCTGTATACCGTGCGTGCGCTGGAGAAAAACCGCGCCATCATCATTCCCGGCTGGCGCAATCGTCTGGCCGCTTGCAGCTCACGCTTCGCCCCGCGTTGGCTGGTGCGCAAACTGGCGGGGCGGATTAACAAACGCTTCACTCACTAGCTCACAGCGCCCTTAGCCCGCCGCCACCGTACGCCCGGCAGCCCAGGTGCGCAGCGCGGCCAAGTCTTCCGCCATCACTACCGACAACGGCGAGGTACTGCTGATGGTGCGCAGCAACAACGCCTGATCTACCGGCTGTTGCCGCGCCTGACCGGCGTACAGTGCACTCACGACCACCTGTTCGATCTCGGCGCCGGTAAAGCCGTCACTGACGGTTGCCAGTTGCACCAAATCAAAGCCGGCTGGCTCCAGCTCACGACGTTGCAGGTGAATACGGAAGATATCCGCACGAATCTCCGCATTGGGTAGGTCGACGAAAAACAGCTCGTCAAAACGCCCTTTACGCACCAGTTCCGGCGGCAAGCGGTCGATGCTGTTGGCGGTAGCGACCATAAACACCGGTGCCTTGCGCTCGGCCATCCAGGTCAGCAAGGTGCCAAGCACACGCTGGCTAACGCCGCCATCCTGATCACCGCTAGCCAGGCCTTTTTCCACTTCATCCATCCACAGCACACAGGGCGCCATTTGCTCGGCCAAGCGCAGGGCTTCACGCAAATTGCGTTCAGTTTCGCCAAAGAACTTGTTGTACAGGCAGGCGAAATCCAGGCGCAGCAGCGGCAAGCCCCACAGGCCCGCCACCGCTTTGGCGGCCAAACTCTTACCGCCGCCCTGCACGCCTACCAGCAGCATGCCCTTGGGCAAATCGGCGGCTTTGGCTTCGAGGAAAATATCCTGCCGCTCGGCCAGCCAACGCTTGAGATTAAGCAGGCCGCCGACCTCGGCGAAGCGCGCGGTGTCGTGTTCAAAGCTGAGCACGCCTTCAAGGTCGAGCAGCTTGAATTTGGTTTTGTTCAGCTCGGGCAAATCTTCCTGGGTGATGGCGCCGTCGTTGCAAATCACCCCGCGCGCCAGCACGCGCGCTTCGGCGTGACTCATGCCACGCAGGTTTTTTACCACCTGCTGCAAGGTGCGGTTGTCGGTACGCACGCGCGCGCCACGGTTGCGCTCGCTCCAGCGCCCGGCTTCTTCGCGCACAATGGCCAGCAGCTCGTCTTCAGACGGTAGTGAAAGGGTGAAGCGCGCGGCGTAACGCTGGACCTCCGGCGGTAATTTCAAGGCATGGGAAACCAGCACCACTGTCGGCTTATGCGGCGACTCAGCCATGGCAATCTCTTTGAGCAGGCGCACCAGCTTAGGGTTGTCGTCCATGAACGGGTGAAGGTCGCAGAGCACATAGAGATTGGGCTGCGGGTCATGTTTGATCAAACGCAGCGCCGCCTCGGCTTCGAAGCTGGGCATATCGCCCTGCGGCTCGCCGCCAAAACCGAGCTTTTGCATGCCTTCGGTCACCGCCCAGGTGTACAGCCCCAGCCCGCGTTTTACCGCCAGGGTGGTGAGGGTTTCCATTACCCGCTGCTCATCCCAGGACTCGATCACCACCAGCTTTACCTTGGAGTCGAGCACCAGGCCCAAGTCATGGATATCGTTCTTCACACCTGCTCCCTATTGATCACACTAACGCCATGCACTCGCCGTCGCTGGCGGGCCTGTTAAACTGCGGCGCTCTATCACCAGCTGGAGACCTGTCCGTGGACTGTCTGTTCTGCAAGATCGTCGCCGGGGACATTCCCGCGCGCAAGCTTTATGAAGACGACCAGGTTGTCGCGTTTCACGATATTGGCCCACAGGCGCCGGTGCACTTTCTGGTTATCCCGAAAAAACATATCGCCACCCTGCACGACCTCACTGAAGACGACAAAGCCCTGGCAGGCCATATGCTCTTCACCGCCCAGCGCCTGGCCAAAGAACAAGGCTGCGAACAAGGCTTTCGCGCGGTAATGAACTGCAACGAGGATGGCGGGCAAACCGTCTACCACATCCATATGCATGTACTCGGCAAGCGCCAACTGGCTTGGCCGCCGGGCTGATGCGGGGGTTTATTGTCCTGGCCCTGTCCGGCCTGCTAAGCACCCACGCGGTCGCTGCCGAAGTCTTTCACGACACCTTGAGCAGCAATGAGCCGGGGCCGGCGTTGGTGAAAGTGCCAGCCGGCGAATTTCTGTTCGGCGACAGCACCGGGCGTGGCAACTACAACGAACAGCCGGCGCGGCTTGTCAGCATCACCAAGCCATTTGCCATTGGCCGCTTTGAGCTCACCTTCGCTGACTGGCAACGCTACGCCCGGGCTACCGGCAAAGCACTGCCCGACAACGAAGGCTGGGGCCTGTCGGAACAGCGGCCGGTGATTCACGTGTCCTGGTTTGCTGTGCAGAGCTACCTGCAATGGCTGTCGAAAGACACTGGCCAACGCTATCGCCTGCCCACCGAGGCCGAGTGGGAATATGCCGCACGCGGGGGCAGTAGCAGTTTTTATTGGTGGGGCGAGCAGCTCGATAGCCCAGAAGATCATCCGCGCGCCCACTGCCGGGGCTGCGGTTCGCCGCGTTCGGAGCAGTACAAAACCGCCCAGGTTGGCCAGTTCGCGCCGAATGCGTTTGGGCTCTATGACACTGCCGGTAATGTCTGGGAATGGACCGCTTCGCGCTTTGTCACCCCGTTTGATGGCAGTGAGCAGCAGGCTGCGGGTTTGCTCGACCAAAGTCCCCGCGTCGTTCGGGGAGGCGCCTGGAACAGTGGCCCAACCTACCTGCGCAGTAGCTTCCGTGACCTGAAGCAGCCCGGCAAAGATGACTATGCGCTAGGTTTTCGTGTGCTCCGCGAGCTGCCCTGAGCGGCGCACTTCTCGCAAATGTTGGAGTAAACTGCCCTCAGACTTTTCCGGAGGTAATCCTATGACTACCGAACGCCACTACTCTCCCGTCGACCGCTTGCTACTGCAGGCTGATGCCGCCCTACGCACCCTGCTGCCCTTTAGCGGCCAACCCTACCGCCCCTCTCCCGGGCTGACCCAACCCGATGTGGAACTCAACGCCGATGACACGCGCCATGTGGCCGGGCTGATGCGCGTCAACCACACCGGCGAGGTCTGCGCCCAGGCGCTGTACCAAGGCCAAGCCCTTACCGCCAAGTTGCCCCATGTACGCAAAGCCATGGAGCATGCGGCCGAGGAGGAGATTGACCACTTGGCTTGGTGCGAGCAGCGCATCCGCGAGCTGGGCAGCCACCCGAGCATCCTCAACCCAGTGTTTTATGGCTTGTCGTTTGGCGTCGGCGCGGTTGCCGGTTTGATCAGTGATCGCGTGAGCTTAGGCTTTGTCGCCGCCACTGAAGACCAAGTGTGCAAACACCTGGATGAGCATCTGACACAGATTCCGGTTGAAGATGAAAAGTCTCGGGCGATCCTGGAACAAATGCTCACAGACGAAGCTCAGCATTCGGCCAGTGCGTTGGACGCCGGCGGGTTCCGCTTTCCGGCACCGGTTAAGTTTGGAATGAGCTTGTTGTCCAAGGTGATGACTAAAAGCACCTACCGCATCTGATCGACGCTCACGAAAAAGCCCGCTTACGCGGGCTTTTTGCTTTTGTAGGGTGTGCTCCGCTCACCGGGCGATCGGGCGGCGAACGCTTTGGTGCGCAGAGCACACCCTACGGTAGCGCGATCACGCCGGCACGTTACGCGCGTAGAAAATCTCCAACATCTCGTGCTTCACCCGCTTGGTCACGGTCTCGCGTTGCTCAGCGGACAAGTTCTGCGTTGCATCGCCAAACAGGTAGTTATCCAGCTCGAACTCTTTGAGCAGCATCTTGGTGTGGAACAGGTTCTCTTGGTACACGTTCACGTCGGTCATCTGATAGGCCGCCTGGGTGTCGTCGGAGAGGTAGTTCTGAATCGAGTTGATCTCGTGGTCGATAAAGTGCTTTTTGCCTTCCACGTCGCGGGTGAAGCCACGCACGCGGTAGTCGACGGTAACGATGTCCGAGTCGAACTGGTGAATCAGGTAGTTGAGCGCCTTCAGCGGTGAAATAACCCCGCAAGTGGACACATCGATATCCACGCGGAACGTGGCAATGCCGTCTACCGGGTGAATCTCCGGGTAGGTGTGCACGGTGATATGACTTTTATCCAAGTGCGCAAGGATGGTATCGGGGAGCGGGCCGGGGGATTCCTCGATCTGGCTTTCGGTCGGTGTGACCGGTTGCTCGGAGATCAGAATGGTCACGCTGGCGCCTTGGGGATCGTAATCCTGGCGAGCGATATTGAGGATATTGGCACCGATAATGTCGACGACATCCGTGAGAATCTGCGTCAGCCGCGCTGCGTCGTACTCGGTATTGATGTACTGAACGTAGGCCTGCTGGTCTTCCGGCGTTTCCGCGTAGCAGATGTCATAGATGTTGAAGCTCAAGGTCTTCGTCAGGTTGTTGAACCCGTGGAGCTTGAGTGAACTCTCTTTTAACGATGCGGCAAGGCCGCGTGATCGAGCATGCCCGTCAGTTGTGAACAACACAGCTGCGTAGGACGGTTAACACCTCTTCGCTTTGGCGATTTTGGGTATGGGTTCGCGGCATCGTGTTCTCTGCACGACGCCCCGGAAAAAGGGGCGCCATTATGCAGAGGTCGGTTACGCGCTGCCAGCGCATGTTGCAGGTCGAGTGTGCAGCGCTTTTATGATGGCAGCGTGTCAGCGCGCCGCTGGCGGTTTAGCCCAGCTCGATGATTTCGTAGTCGTGGGTGATTTCTACGCCACCGCGGCCGAGCATGATCGAGGCCGAGCAGTATTTCTCCGCAGACAATTCCACCGCACGCTTGACCTGCGCTTCTTTCAAGCCACGGCCTTTGACGACGAAATGCACATGGATCTTGGTGAAGACTTTTGGCTCTTCGCTGGCGCGTTCAGCCTCAAGGAAGGCTTCGCAGCTTTCGATTGGCTGCCGGGATTTTTTCAGAATGCTGACCACATCGTAGTTGGTGCAGCCGCCGAGGCCGATCAACACCATCTCCATCGGACGCACGCCAAGGTTGCGTCCACCGCTCTCGGGCGGGCCATCCATGACGACTACATGGCCACTTCCTGACTCACCCAGAAAAAGAGCTTCGCCAGCCCACTGAATCCGCGCTTTCATTGCCACGCCTCCGCTGTTAAAAAGGGGTTCGCAGCTTAACACAGCGTTATAGACCAACTTAGTCACAGCAGACAGGTCGATAGAGTGCCGCCAATGATAGCCACGTCGCAAAACCGATCAACGGGCATGACTGTCTGTTAAGCTGGCGACGGTTTACTGGCACACTTGCTCGAATAACTATTAAAAAGATTGCTGCTAGGCAACGGATTGGACTTATTTTTTTCTTCGGGGCTAGGGCATGGTAGCTATAACTCTCACACCAAAAATAAAGAACATCGACAAACTGCTCGCGCATTGTCATCGCCGTCGTTACACCGCCAAAAGCACCATCATCTACGCAGGTGATCGCGGCGAGACGTTGTTCTTTATCGTCAAAGGGTCTGTCACCATCCTGATTGAGGATGACGATGGCCGCGAAATGATCATCGCCTATCTCAACTCAGGCGATTTTTTCGGTGAAATGGGCCTGTTTGAAAAGGACGGCATCGAGAAAGAACGCAGCGCCTGGGTGCGGGCAAAAACCGAATGCGAAGTGGCTGAACTGAGCTACGCCAAATTCCGCGAACTGACCCAGCAAGACCCTGACATCCTCTACGCCCTGGGCAGCCAGATGGCCGAACGCCTGCGCAACACCACGCGCAAAGTCGGTGATTTGGCCTTCCTTGACGTCACTGGCCGCGTAGCGCGCACCTTGTTGGACCTGTGCAAACAGCCCGACGCCATGACCCACCCCGACGGTATGCAAATCAAGATTACCCGTCAGGAAATCGGCCGCATCGTCGGCTGCTCGCGAGAGATGGTGGGGCGTGTACTCAAGGCGCTGGAAGAACAGGGCCTGGTCAACGTGAAAGGCAAGACCATGGTGGTGTTCGGCACTCGCTAAGCTCACAAGGCTTGGATAAAAAACACGAACAATAAAAAGGCCAGCTCCAGAGCTGGCCTTTTTATTTGTATTTCTTTTGTTGGGCTTCACTTCGTTCAACCCAACCTACGATTTCGACCGTAGGTTGGGTTGAACGAAATATCAATCAATGTTCACAGGCCCTTTACGCTCGGGGAAAAACAGCTTCTGCAGTTCCAACCCAGGATTGGCCGCGCGCATAAACGCCTCGCCAACGAGGAAGCCGTACACGTTGCTGATTTCCATCAGCTCAACGTCAGCGCGATTCATGATGCCGCTTTCGGTCACCACCATACGGTCGCGAGGGATGCGCGGCAGCAGGTCGAGGGTGGTTTCCAGGCTGACTTCAAAGGTGTGCAAGTTGCGGTTGTTAACACCCACCAGCGGCGTATCCAACACCTTCAACGCGCGGTCCAGCTCGGCGCCGTCGTGCACTTCCACCAGCACATCCAGATTCACCGACTTGGCCACTGCCGCCAGCTCCGCCATCTGCACATCATCCAGCGCCGAGACGATCAGCAGAATGCAGTCGGCGCCCAAGGCGCGGGACTCGATGATCTGGTACGGGTCGATCATAAAATCTTTACGAATCACCGGCAGCGCACACGCTGCACGCGCCAGTTGCAGGTAATGATCGGCGCCTTGGAAGAAGTCGATGTCGGTCAGTACCGATAGGCACGTCGCGCCGCCCACTTCGTAGCTCTGGGCAATGTCTGCCGGCACAAAGTCTTCGCGCAACACGCCTTTGCTTGGCGAGGCTTTTTTGATTTCGGCGATTACGCCCGGCTCTTTGCGCTTGGCCGCAGCCAACAACGCCGCAGCGAAACCACGCGGCGCGTCGGCGGCGCGGGCTTGCTGCTCCACCTCAGCAAGGCTTACCAGCGCACGGCGGGCAGCCACCTCTTCAACCTTGCGGGCGAGGATCTTCTCCAGGACGGTAGGCACACTCACGCTTGATTCTCCTGGCGGAACACCGCCGTAAAGGACGCCAACTCTTCCATCTTTTCCCGAGCCAACCCGGTGTGCAGCGCGTCGTGGGCCAACTGCACGCCTTCATGCAGGCTAGTCGCTAAATCGGCGGCATACAGGGCGGCGCCCGCATTCAGCACAATCAGGTCACCGGCTTTTTTGCCGGCTTCGGTTTTGCGCCGCCCCAGGGCATCGCGAATCAGCGCCAACGACTCCGCCGGGCTGGTCACTTCCAGCCCCATCAGGGTCTGGCTGGTGATACCAAAATCTTCCGGGCGCACATCGTATTCAGTGATCAGGCCATCTTTTAACTCGGCCACATGGGTTGCCGCCGCCAGGCTGAATTCATCCAACCCGTCACGCGAATGCACCACCAGAATATGTTCGCTACCCAGGCGCTTGAGTACCTCGGCCAGCGGACGGCACAGCTCTTGGCTAAATACACCGACCACTTGGTGCTTAACGCCTGCCGGGTTGGTCAGCGGGCCAAGCATATTGAACAGGGTGCGCAGGCCCATTTCGCGCCGCGGGCCTGCCGCGTATTTCATGGCTTTGTGGTGCACCTGGGCAAACATAAAACCAACGCCGACGCTGTCAACGCAACGCGCCACCTGCTCCGGCGTCAGTTCCAGATAAATACCGGCGGCTTCGAGCAAATCGGCGCTACCGCTTTTGCCCGACACCGCACGGTTACCATGCTTGGCCACCTTGCCGCCGCCAGCGGCGACAACAAATGCGGCGGCAGTGGAGACGTTAAAAATATTCGCGCCATCGCCGCCGGTGCCGACCACGTCGACCACATGCTTGAGCGTTGGCAGCTGCACATGGGCCGCCAGCTCGCGCATCACCGAAACGGCACCGACGATTTCGTCGATGGTTTCGCTCTTCATGCGCATGCCCATCAGGAAGGCACCGATCTGCGCGTCGGTGCACTGCCCGGTCATGATCTCGCGCATGACGTCCTGCATTTCCTCGGTGGTCAGGTCGAGCTGAGCCACTACGCGGTTGAGCGCTTCTTTGATATTCATGCGCGCACGCCCCCGCTTTGCTTGAGGAAGTTGGCAAACAATTCGTGGCCCTGCTCCGACAAAATCGACTCGGGGTGAAACTGCACGCCTTCGATATTCAGGGTCTTGTGGCGCAGGCCCATGATCTCGTCCACCGAGCCATCTTCGTGCTGGGTCCAGGCGGTGACTTCCAGGCAGTCGGGCAAGGTTTCCAGCTTGACGATCAACGAGTGGTAACGGGTGACGGTCAGCGGGTTATTCAAACCTTCAAATACGCCGGTGCTGTTGTGGTACACCGCGCTGGTTTTGCCGTGCATCACCTGGCGCGCGCGCACTACATCGCCACCAAACGCCTGGCCAATGCTTTGGTGGCCGAGGCACACACCGAGAATCGGCAGCTTGCCGCCAAAGTCTTCGATGGCTTCGATGGAGATACCGGCTTCGCTTGGCGTGCACGGGCCTGGCGAAACGACGATGCGCTCCGGCTGCAGGCTTTCGATTTCAGCAACGCTCAGTTCATCGTTGCGTACTACCTTTACGTCGGCACCCAGCTCACCCAGGTACTGCACAACGTTGTAGGTAAAGGAGTCGTAGTTGTCGATCATTAACAGCATGGCAATGGCTCCTTAAGCGTCCGGGGTGGTGGTCTGTTCGGCGAGGGCAACCGCGCGAAACATCGCCCGGCGTTTGTTCAGCGTCTCTTCCCATTCCAGCGCCGGCACCGAGTCGGCGACGATACCGCCACCGGCCTGCACATGCAGTTCGCCATTTTTGATCACGGCGGTACGAATCGCGATGGCCGTGTCCATATTGCCGTTCCAAGCCAGGTAGCCGACGGCGCCGCCGTAGACGCCCCGTTTGACCGGTTCCAGCTCATCAATGATTTCCATGGCGCGAATCTTCGGCGCGCCCGACAGCGTGCCCGCCGGCAGAATCGCCCGCAGCGCATCCATCGCCGTCAGCCCGCTTTTCAACTGACCGGTGACGTTGGAGACAATGTGCATCACGTTGGAATAGCGCTCGATAACCATTTTTTCGGTGAGCTTGACCGTACCGATTTCGGACACGCGACCGGTGTCATTACGGCCCAGGTCAATCAGCATCAAGTGCTCGGCAATTTCTTTGGCGTCGGCCAGCAGGTCTTTTTCCAGGGCAACGTCGGCTTCTTCCGTAGCACCGCGCGGACGCGTGCCAGCAATCGGCCGTACGGTGATCAGGTTGTCTTCCACCCGCACCAGCACTTCTGGCGAGCTGCCCACTACGTGGAAATCGCCGAAGTTAAAGAAGTACATATACGGCGTTGGGTTAAAGCAGCGCAGCGCGCGATACAGATCGATGGGCGCGGCTTTAAAGTCGATGGACATACGCTGCGACGGCACCACCTGCATGCAGTCGCCAGCGAGGATGTATTCCTTGATGGTGTCGACCGAACGCTCGTAGTCCTCACGGCGGAAGTTGGGCTCAATACCGGACTCTTTGGTGAAGTCCAAGCCGCGACGTGGGGTGATCGGATGGCGCAGTTTTTCCAGCAACTCTTCCAGGCGCGCCAGGCCGCTTTCGTAGGCATCCGCTTGCGCCGGGTCGGCAAGCACAATCGCGTGCATCTTGCCGGCCAGATTGTCGAAGACCACCACGGCGTCGGACACCATCAACAAGATATCCGGCACGCCGATGGGGTCTGGATTCGGGCTTTTACCGAGGCGTTTTTCCACGTAACGCACGCAGTCGTAGCCGAAGTACCCGACCAAGCCGCCGTTGAAGCGCGGTAGGCCTGCAATGGTCGGCACGTTGTAACGGGCTTTAAAGGTTTCGACGAAGGCCAGTGGGTCTTCAGCTTCCAGGCTTTCGATCTCGACGCCGTCGTGGGTGACGCTGACATGGTGGTCATGCACCCGCAGCACGGTGCGGCACGGCAGGCCGATGATCGAATAACGCCCCCACTTCTCGCCGCCCTGAACGGACTCGAGCAAATAGGAATTGGGTTGGTCGGCCAGCTTCAGATAAATCGACAGCGGCGTGTCGAAGTCGGCCAGGGTTTCGCAGGCAAGCGGGATGCGGTTATAGCCTTCAGCGGCTAGGCGCAGAAATTCTTCGCGGATCATGTCAACAGCCTCATGGCTTGAGGGTAGAACCTGCTCACTCGTTACTGCGCGCCGCGCTCTAGGCGGGCATGGCAATGGCGCGTATTACACGCCCTCGCCTTTGGCTCGCAACGTCGTCAAACAGGTTTAGGGTCGTACTGGCAAACACACCGGAAAACCGGCCAGGCTCAGATCAGGCGCGCCAACGCCAACGGGCCAGGGCCTTGAGGATTTTCATCCCGGATTTATGCGGGTGACCACCACGATGGCATCTCTTTGGCGGGGGGATTTGACAGCGTCGGGCAACATTATCTCAGCGGCCGACGCGGCGCAATCCGGCAGCAGTTCGCGCAGATCATCAATCACCAACGCGGGCGACTCCTCGCTAATCGGTCGGCCGTGGTTATAGCCGTAACTCATGGCCACACAGGCCACCCCAGCAGACTTGGCCGCCAACACATCGCTGCGCGAATCGCCGACAAAAATGGCCTCACCCGGCGACACTTCGGCCATTTGCATGACGAAGTACAGCGCAGTCGGGTCAGGCTTTTGCTGCGGCAATGTATCGCCGCCGATGATCCAGCGAAAGAAACGGCCGATCTTCATTTCATCCAACAGCGGCCCGACAAAACGCTCGGGCTTATTGGTGATCAGGGCCATTTCGATGCCCTGGCTTTTCAGCCACTTCAAGGTTTCGCGCACGCCGGGATAAAGCGCGCTGAGGTTATGGCTGTCGGCGTACAGCTCCATAAAAATCGCCAAGGCTTCTTCGGTATCGGCTTCACTGACGGCTTCATGGTCCATGCCGCCGGCCAGGGCACGACGGACCAACACCCGCACGCCATTGCCAACCCAGGTACGCACCTGCTCGATACCAGCAGCCGGGCGTTTGAGCTGCTTGAGCATTTGGTCGACGGCCACGGCCAGATCGGGCACCGAGTCGATCAAGGTGCCGTCCAGGTCAAACATCACCAGGCGTGGCATGCGCCCGGCGAGCACCTGTGCAAAGCCGCTCATGGGCGGGCGAGCGCGAGTTCGGCGCGCATCTGAGCGATGACGGCGGCGTAGTCCGGCGTGTTGAAAATGGCCGAGCCGGCAACAAAGGTATCGGCACCGGCAGCGGCGATTTCGCGAATGTTCTGCACGTTCACGCCGCCATCGATTTCCAGGCGAATATCGCGTCCGGAGGCGTCGATCAGCGCGCGGGCTTCGCGCAGCTTGTCGAGAGTGCCAGGGATAAATTTCTGCCCGCCAAAGCCTGGGTTCACGCTCATGAGCAGGATCATGTCGACCTTGTCCATTACGTACTTCAGGCTTTCCAGCGAGGTGGCCGGGTTAAACACCAGGCCGGCTTTGCAGCCACCGGCTTTGATCAACTGCAAGGAGCGATCAATGTGCTGGCTGGCTTCAGGGTGAAAGGTGATGTAGGTGGCGCCAGCTTCGATAAAGTCGCCAATAATGCGATCCACCGGAGAAACCATCAGGTGCACGTCAATCGGCGCGCTAATGCCGTATTTACGCAGCGCCGTGCAGACCATCGGGCCGATGGTGAGGTTGGGCACGTAGTGGTTGTCCATCACATCGAAATGCACGATGTCGGCGCCAGCGGCCAGGACGTTGTCGACTTCCTGGCCCAGGCGGGCGAAGTCAGCGGAAAGAATGGATGGAGCAATAGCGAAAGGCTGCATGGCGCACCTCGGGCAAAAAATCGTCGCGCATTGTACCCGAGGATTTCCGCCCAGCGCCTGTCATGTATCAGAACGCAGATCCTGCTTTCGTAGGGTGTGCTATGCGCACCAGAGCCGCTACCCGGTAGACGCGCAGGACACCCTACTCGGCGGAAGCCGTGCGCAGCTTCTCACTGCGCCCGCGCAACCATTCAAGCGTCAACAACAGCACGATCGAGAAGCCAATCAGCAAGGTCGCCGCGGCCGCGATGGTGGGGCTGAGGTTTTCGCGGATACCGCTAAACATCTGCCGTGGCAGCGTGGCTTGGCCTGGGCCGGCGAGGAACAGGGTCACCACCACCTCATCAAACGACGTGGCGAACGCAAACAGCGCGCCCGAGATCACCCCAGGTGCGATCAGCGGCAATGTAACGCGGCGAAACGCGGTAATCGGCGAAGCACCCAAGCTGGCCGCAGCACGCACCAGGTTGTAGTTGAAGCCCTGCAGGGTGGCCGACACGGTGATGATCACAAATGGCACACCCAGCACGGCATGCACCACGATCAGCGACAGGTAGCTGTTGCCCAACCCCAGCGGGGCGAAGAACAGGTAGCTGGCCACACCAACGATCACCACCGGCACCACCATCGGCGAAATCACCAGGCTCATCACCAGCGCCTTGCCGCGGAATTCGCCACGGGTCAAACCGATGGCCGCCAAGGTGCCAAATACCATCGCCAGCAGGGTGGCGGCAGGGGCAACGATCAGGCTGTTTTTCAGCGAGCGCATCCAGTCAGCCGAAGCGAAGAAGTCCTGGTACCAGTGCAGGGAGAAACCTTGCAGCGGGTAGACCAGAAAGCTGCCGGAGTTAAACGATAGCGGCACAATCACCAGCACCGGCAAGATCAGAAATAGCAGCACCAGCGCGCACAAGGTGCGCAAGGCGTAATACCACACGCGCTCAATCGGAGACATGTAAGGGCTTTGCATCAGAGGTTCTCCTTATCAGCTCAAGCGCAGGCGGCTTGCGCCCACCAGCCAGCTGTAAACCACGTAAAGGGCCAGGGTGGCGAACAGCAGCAGACCGCCAAGGCCCAGTTAATGCTGGTGTTGGTGTAGAAGGCGACGAAGTAGCTGACCATCTGATCGCTCGGGCTGCCCAGCAATGCCGGGGTGATGTAGTAGCCAATGGCGAGGATAAACACCAACAGGCAACCGGCGCCGACACCGGCCAGGGTTTGTGGAAAATACACACGCCAAAAACTGGCAAAGGGATGGCAACCCAGGGAAATAGCCGCACGCATATAGGTCGGCGAAATGCCCTTCATCACGCTGTAGATCGGCAAAATCATAAACGGCAGCATGATATGGACCATGGCGATGTAGACGCCGGAACGGTTGAACACCAGCTCCAGCGGCTTATCGATAATGCCCATGGCCAACAGCGCGCTATTGATCAAGCCGCCCGACTGCAGCAGCACAATCCAGGCTGCCACGCGCACCAGAATCGAGGTCCAGAACGGCAGCAGCACCAGAATCATCAGCAGGTTGCTCTGTCGTGACGGCAGGTTGGCCAACAGGTAAGCGAGCGGGTACGCCAGCACCAGGCAGATGGCGGTGATCACCAGGCCCATCCAGAAGGTGCGGGCAAAGATATCCAGATAGATCGCTTGGTCGGGTGTGGCCGGTGCCACTTCGCCCACATC
>LNAP01011739.1_pt1 | contig 23882 bp, 26 predicted proteins | sample 602601 | NCBI WGS metagenome assembly LNAP01 (sample SAMN02440304, study PRJNA202911) | soil metagenome | biome: Subtropical and temperate rainforests or woodlands; isolation source: soil samples (1 kg each in a 20% v/v slurry with milli Q water) were... ...
CCCACACCAACCGTCGCCTGGCCGCCACGGCTTGCGCCCAGGCGACGAGACCAACTGCCACTAACAATATCCAGCCCCCCCAGAGCAACAGACTCATCGCGCCTGTCAGGAAACGCGTCAACATCATCACCGCCATCCCCACCATGACGTAGCCAAAGGCGACGCGTACCCGATCCATCCACGCGCCGGGCTTGGGCAGGACACGGGCGCCGAACACCGCAATAGCCAATAGCGGCAGGCCCATTCCCAGACCCAGCGCAAACAAGGCCAGTCCGCCTTGGACCGCACTGCCCGTCTGCCCGATATACAACAGCGCGCCTGCCAAGGGGGCCGTCATGCACGGGCCGACCAAAAGAGCCGACAGAAAACCCAGCGCTGCCGCACCTGTGACACTACCGCCTGAACGTGTAGGCCCCGTGGACTGGAGGCGATTCATTAGGGCGGATGGCAAGCGCAACTCGAATAGGCCGAATAGTGAGCTGGCCAGGATGAGGAACAGCGCGGCGAAAGAGCCGAGAAGCCATGGCGACTGCAGCGTGGCTTGTAAATTGGCACCCGCCAGGCCAGCCGCCACCCCCACCGCCGCGTATGTGCCAGCCATCGCCAGGATGTACGATGAAGATAGAAAAAAAGCCTGGCGCGGCTTGGCCTGGCTACCAACGACCATGGTGGAGACGATGGGAATCATCGGCAAAGTGCAAGGCGTAAAGGCCAACAGCAGGCCGAATCCGAAGAACAGCAGTGTGCCGGCGACAGGCCCCAGCGCCGCAAGCCGCTGAGCCGCCACCTGATCCTCGCCAACGCTAGCACCCGAAGACATGCCGGCCGAATCACGCCCGCCCTCTAAGGCCAGTTCAGACGGCGATGCCTCAGGCGGTTGTGCGTCCGTCTGCCCCTCAACAACCGCGGTTGCCGCTGCCGCGCTGATCTGTATGGTCTGCGGCGGATAGCAAATACCCTCTTCCGCACACCCCTGCCAATGCAGCGTCAGCGGACCAGACGCTATCGCGGGAAAACGCATGCGGGCGGTGTTGCCTGTATAGATTTCCGTGTCGCCAAAGAATTCGTCGTGCTTGGCGGTTCCAGCAGGAATAGCCAACTTGACATCATTCTCTTGAGCGTCGACCAGCTTCAATGAATGACGGTAAACATAGTAGCGATCGGCAACATGCCCTTGCACCACATACTCGTCTCCTTGCTGTTGAACTTGCTCCAACGTGAAGACATCTGCAGGGTCGAGAAATTCGGGCTCGTTACCCGAAGAGAATAGACTGCTACTTGCCGAGGCACTCCCTATGGCAAAACAGCACAGGATAATAGCCGCACGGGCGATCCGATAGACAGACAAGCTCAACTCCTACAAGTGATTTCCGTAGATAATGCAGAAGCTTAAGGCGAAGCAATATTCGCAAGGTGGAAGCTCGCCCCGGCGGGACGGAGCATCAAGAAGCCGTAGTTTTGAGTGCAAGAGGCAGCACAAGCCTAGCCTCGAGGCCTGGGCCATCCCGCTCCAGAAGCTCAAGCGTGCCGCCATGTCGGCGTGCAATGGCATCGACAATCGACAGACCCAGACCGTAGCCCGGGATTTTTATATTTCCACGCCAGAACCGGTTAACCGCTTGAATCCGCCCTTCCGCATCCAGGCCTGGTCCTTCATCAAGTACGCTGATCTGCAGAGTGTCATTGCTTTGCGTTTCGATGTGAATAGTAATGGACGTGTCTGCAGGCGCATAGCGTATTGCATTATCAATCAGGTTCTGAAGGGCTGCCAGTAAGAGGGGCCGTGCAACACGTACCGGGCGGGAATAAGCAGCGCCTTGTACGATTACCCTGCTTGTAGCATCGGCGTAAAGAGGCTGCACCGCCTCGATCGCAGCGTACACGGCGTCAAACGGGTCACTGATCTCAATTTCAACAGGCTGACCCTCCAGCCGCGCCAGCTCGAGCAAACGTTGAAGAATATTCTGCAACTGCTGCACTCCCTGATCGGCTTTGACCAACGCAGCGTCCAGCGTTGCACCTTCCTCGGGCCGTTGCGATGCCAGCTTTGCGACCTGAATGTGTGTCTTAATGCCTGTGAGAGGTGTGCGCAATTCATGTGCGGCGCTATCAGTGAAGCGGCGTTCACGCACGATTGCGCCCTGCAATCTTTCAAGGAGCTGCTGGATAGTATGCAGGAGTGGCTGGAGCTCAACCGGCGCCTTGACTTTGGGCAAGGGACTATCGTCACCCGGGCGGCGCCGCGCCAATAGAAGACGAATACGCTCCACGGGAGCCAGCCCGTGAGTAATGCCAATCCAGAGCAGGACCAGCGTTCCAAACAGAGCGACAACAAATGGCAAGCCCGCCGATAGCACCAACTCTTTAACCAGGGCCTCTCGCACTTCAATGCTGTCCGCCGTGGCAATCTGAATATTGCCTTGACGCAGCACATAAGTTCGCCAACGCTTATTTCCGTATGCATGCGTGCCAAACCCCGGAGTAGCCCGAGTCAGGTCGGGGCTGCCTGCTGTACGGGCGACGGTTTCGATCGTCACTTCGCCACGCACAAGGCTCACTTCACAAGCCACCCACGACGTCCAACGGTTTACTGCTGTTTGCAGCGATATCTCCGGGCTCGGGAAACTGAGAGACCAGCCCGGCCACCATCCGAGCCGAGGCGGCCAACCGATTGTCTAGCGCGTCGCGCAAGGATTGCCGTGCATCCATGAACATCCAGCCAGCCACTGCAGCCCACAGCACCGACAGTGAAATACCGATAATCAGCAAAAGCCGCAGGCGCAGACTCATTGTTCTTCTACCTTCTCGGCGGAGCCGAGTCGGTAGCCAAGCCCCCGCACCGTCTGAACGATATTGTTCCCAAGCTTGCGTCTCAGATGATAAATATGGACGTTGATCGCATTGCTTTCCAGATTTTGCTCGTAGCCATAGACGCTATCGCAAAGTTGCTGTGTATTGAGAATAGCGCGAGGATTCTGCAATAGCGCACGTAACAAAGAAAGCTCGCGACGAGCCAGCGTGACGGGCGCATCATCGAGCCACACCTCGCCCGTCGAAGAACAAAAAACCAAGCTTCCGTGCTCGATACAGTCTTTACTGCGACCGGCCATCCGGCGTGTCAAGGCATGCAAACGGGCTTGCAGCTCGTCCAAGTCGAACGGCTTGATCAAATAGTCATCGGCGCCGCCAAGCAATCCATCTATACGATGGCTCAGCGCGTCACGGGCAGTCAGGATGAGAACGGGCAGGTTACGGCCTTGGTCGCGCCAGCGGCGCAACAGCTCCATGCCGTCCTCATCGGGTAGTCCAAGATCCAGAATACAAACATCAAAATGCGACAACGCTAAAGCGGTGTCGGCCTGGCTGGCGGTACCGACATGATCTATCGTCAAACCGTGCAGTTTCAACCCGGTTTCAATGCCGCTAGCCACCAGTGGGTCGTCTTCGACGAGCAGAACATGCATATTGTTTTCCTTGACCTGCCGGCCCTAAAAATCCTCGCAGCTATTGCAACGAGAGCAAATATCTTATCAGGCTTTCCAGATCCACCCTCCTCGGAACATCTCTTAATCCTGCCTTAATCCTGACTGCTTAAGGTGTCAACAATTTCGCTGCTTCGTCCACCAAAGTTCCGCTTGGCAAGTGTGCTGCAAGCCCCATTGCAGCACAAGGGATGACTCGGCTGTCATGAAACATCGAGCAAATAGGCTATGACTCCAATACTTGGAATATTGTTAGCGACAAGCTTTGTCGCATCTCTGGTCGCACTGGGCATTCTTATCTGGGCAGTCGCCAACAATTTGATATTTGCTGGTAAGGCTGAAGCGTCCACCATCTTTATGGAGGGTGAAATTGGCCATCCGGACGACAGCGCGTCCTTTGGCGGTGAGAACGAAGCACAGTCGCACCGCTTTGATGTGCTTAGAGCCGGCATTGACCGCGCGGGTAAAGGACCGGTCATGGTGTTGGTAACTGCCGGCATCCTGTGGTTGTTGATTGGCTCTGTATTCGGCGTTATAGCGTCACTGAAACTGCACTGGCCCGATTGGCTCGCGGATATTGCGCCCATTACATTTGGCCGGGCGCGAACGTTGCACCTGAACATCGTTGCTTATGGCTGGTTGTCGGTAACTGGTATAGGCGTGGCGCTATGGGTTCTGCCCCGCATTTTCCATACACCCTTACGCCGCCCCAATATGGCGTATCTCGGCGCCTTTCTATGGACGCTGGGCGTACTCGGCGGCACATTAGCCATCGCCAGTGGCTGGTCGGACGGCATCGAGTGGCTGGAGTTTCCGTGGCAGATCGATATATTGCTCGCAGCGGGCGGCTTCTTTCTGGCTTGGCCCGCTATTGAAACGGCAGCACGTCGAAAATCCCGTCACATTTATGTCTCAGGCTGGTATTTTCTGGCTGGCATGGTGTGGTTTCCGTTTCTTTTTCTGGTGGCGAACATCCCGGGACTACATATGGGAGCACAGCAGGCAACCGTGAACTGGTGGTTTGCCCATAACGTGCTTGGACTGTGGCTCACGCCAATCGGCGTCGGGGCGGCCTACTACGTCATCCCTAAAATAATCGGCAAGCCCGTCTTCTCATATAGCGTTTCGCTTCTAGGTTTCTGGGGACTGGCGCTGTTCTACAGCCAAGTGGGCATTCACCACCTTATGGGCGGGCCGATTCCGACGTGGGCAGTTACGTTGTCTGTTGTTCATAGCATCATGATGTTTGTCCCCGTAATTGCCGTGGCAATCAACCAGCACGTTACCGTAGCCAACAACATGTGGGCGTTCAAACAATCAATGGCCTTGCGCTTTGTATGGATTGGCGCACTGATGTATACGCTGTCGTCTTTTCAGGGGTCGCTCGAAGCACTGCGGTCTATGAATTCGATTACCCACTTCACTCACTATACGGTCGGTCACGCACACCTGGGCGCCTACGCCTTCGTCTCACTGGTGCTGTTTGGCACCGTGTACTACATGATGCCGCACATTCTGGGCCGCCGCTGGCCGTACCCGAAGCTGATCCAAACCCATTTCTGGCTTGTGGTGGTCGGATTCGCCATCTACTTCGTATCACTTACCACTGCGGGCATACTCCAAGGCACAGCCCTAATGGATCCTGGGTCAAGCTTTGCCGAGATCACGAAGACGATGGTGCCCTATCTTGAAGGCCGCTCCATTGGCGGCACGCTGATGACATTGGGTCACTTCGTCTTTGCCGCCCATTTCGCCTTATTGCTGCTACAAAAAGAAGGCCGCAGTAAAGCTGTTGATACCTTTGCTCCTGCCGAAGCGTCATGAATAAACTGTTGCCCCTCCTTATTGGCGCGATTGGCGTCCTGCTACTTGCCACATTGATGTTGGTCATCCTGCCCGCTTGGCAGATGCGTACGGCGGAACCACCGCAACGACTGCAGCCTTACACCGAGCAGCAGCTCCTCGGGCGCCAGCAATACGTTGCCAACGGATGTATCTACTGTCACAGCCAGCAGCCCCGTTCCACCGGACAGACGCTATTCGATGGCGCACAGGGATGGGGACGGGCCTCTACCCCAGGCGATTACTTCTACGATGCCCCTCACTTATTGGGCACGATGCGTACTGGTCCTGACTTGTTGAATATCGGGGCTCGTATGAAAAGCCGTGACTGGCACTTGACTCACCTGTACCAACCACGCGCAATTTTTGACTGGAGCCTCATGCCCTCGTACCCGTATATGTTCGAGGTGAAAGACGAAGCGGCTCCAGACGATGTCGTCGTACGATTGCCCGCCCAGTTTCAGCCCTCGGGCGGCAGGGTCGTCGTCGCACGCGAAGAAGCACTGGATCTGGTGGACTACCTTCTGAGTCTTGATCGCACCTATCCAGCCAGTGAAGGCGAGCTGCAAAAACGGGATAGGGGCTATGACCACCGTCCGGAAACCACGGAGACTCCTTCAAATGCCGGATAGAAACAGCATGAACACTAAACCTGAACCAACATTGCCACGGGTCGAAGACATCGATCCCACTTTCGAGCCTTGGGAGCCGTCTCGCCCTATCCCTATTTTTTTACTGGGCATCCTGGTCGCGTTGGCGATCACTGGCGTCGGCATGTACTTAAGCGACCTTGCGCCGTGGACCGACTTTGGATCGCCCGATACAGTCGCCAACGGCCCAGTCGCGCCCTTGACTCAATATCCGCTGCCCGTCGGCTCGGTCCATGGTGACGCGCCGGAGTTGGTTCACAGCGGCGCCGGCAGTGTTTGGAGTTGTGCATCGTGCCATGGGGTCCAAGGCGAAGGAGCAGGCATAACGCCGCGGCTCGCTGGCCTATCGCCAGACTATCTGACCAAGCAGCTGCACGATTTCGCGTCCGGCGAGCGGCTTCACGAATCCATGCATTATGTTGCCCGCGAACTGCAGCAGCGGGACATCACCGAACTTGCCGCCTACTACGCCCGCTTGCCGGTTCCCCTGTTGGTATTGCCACCGTCAGACGCCGATCTCGAAAGAGGACGCTTGTTGTTCGAACAAGGAGACTGGAAACTGGACGTGCCAGCCTGCATCAGTTGCCATGGTAGCCAGGGTGAAGGCGTAGGCGCGGCGTTCCCGCCGCTCGCGGCCCAGCAACCTGAGTACCTGTTCAGCCAATTAACAGCCTGGAAAGGCGGGCACCGGCACAACTCGCCGCAAAATTTGATGGATGACATTGCCAGCCGACTTTCATACGAGGACTTATATGCCGTTTCGTATTACGCGGCGTCTGTACGTCATCCTGGTGGCGGCTCCCTCGTGAATCTTAGTACAGAGAATTCAGATGAAAGATAATAAATCTTCGGACAAATTTGAAACAGCCAAGCCACAACGAATGTCTGGCGCGCGCCGACTGGCGTGGGCCGCCGGGCTCGGCATTGTGCTGTTTGGTGTAGTAGTGGATTGCTGTCCTTTTCATTCACCTCACAAAAGACTGGCACCACACAAATCGGCAATGCCGTTTATACGCGTGAAGCAATGGAATCCGATCGTGGCACGCATAGCAAGGACAGGACTACCCCCACGGCCAGTACGCCCGTCGGTTCTGACGGTTATTACTTGCCCCCATCTGAGAAAAGTATCCCAGAGACTCCCTATGGCGACGCCGTCCGGCGAGGTCGCGCCATTTTCCTGGAAACGCCCTCCCAGGTATCCGACCACGTCGGCAATACACTATCTTGCGTCAACTGCCATCTCGATGCAGGTCGGCGTGAGAATTCGGCCCCCATGTGGGGTGCCTATGTGCGCTATCCGGCCTACCGTGGCAAAACCAAGTCGATCAGCACACTCGAAGATCGTATTACCGGATGCTTTACTTACTCTATGAATGCGCAGGCTTCCCCCTCCGGCAAACCTCCGGCAGCGGGCAGCGATGTTTATCGTGACCTCATGACGTATTTTTACTGGATGTCCGATGGCGCACCGACGGGTGAAAAGATGCCCGGCGCGGGTTACCCCAAGGTTAAGAAACCAGAGCAAGGTTACGACCTGATCCGGGGCGGGAAGGTATATGCGCAGAACTGCGCGCTCTGTCATAGTGCTGACGGCCAGGGTCAGCGGGATTCTGAAAGTGGTGTGGTTTTCCCTCCCCTATGGGGGCCAGATTCATACAATTGGGGCGCCGGCATGGCGCGTATCGATACCGCCGCAGGCTTCATCAAGGCCAACATGCCATTGGGCAAGCCGTTTTCGCTTACCGATCAAGAAGCCTGGGATGTGGCAGCGTATCTTAATAGCCATGAACGCCCCAAAGATCCGCGGCAAACCGGCACATTGGAAGAGGCCCGTCTGAAGTTTCACAAAGATGAAGAAAGCTACTATGAAGATTGTTGGTGGCGGCGTAAGCCACGAACAGTCTTTAGCCCGGGCAGTCGAGCGCAGTGATTAACTCTAGTCCTGATTCGCCCGACTTGGAACAGCTGCATCCTGCGGGGCGGATGATTTTCTCCGTGCGTGGAATGTTCTGTGCCAGCTGCGCCATGGCGGTGCAGCGCGTTATCGAAAAAGTACCTGGGGTCCTGGACACTAACGTGAACTTCACGTCTGGAGCGGCGATGGTACGCTGGGACCCAGAAAGTTTTGCTTTCAAAAGTCTTTTCAACCGCGTTCATGCTTTAGGTTACGAGCTATCACCGCTATTAGACAGTAGTGAACTGGATCAATCGTTGCTGGCTCAGGCATCGCGGATTCGGCTCCAATTAATTATTGGGACATTCTTCGGCATGTGGAGCATGCTTGGTTCGTGGATGCTCTACTTTGGCATGGACGCCGTAACGGGCATTAATGCTCTGTGGGTGGGGTGGGCAGCCACGGTTTCCAGTCTGCCCGTGATACTTTACAGCGGCCTGGATCTATACCGGGCGGGCTGGAAAACCTTACGCGCTGGCGTGCCTGGCATGGATGCCCTGGTGTCCCTTGGTGTCTGGGGATCACTGCTTCTATCAATATGGAACCTGTCACGCGGTTCAGCGGCAGTTTATGTCGATGCGGCCACGATGCTGGTCACCTTCTTGCTGATAGGACGTCTGATCGAAATCCATGCGCGCAAGCACAATTTGGTGGCGATCGACGCTTTGCGTCAGCTCCTTCCCGAAACAGCACGCTTAGTCCGCGCTGATGGGAAAAAAGATTTGCTTCCGCTCGAAAACATACAGCCTGGCGCGCTGGTCTATGTGCAGGCTGGCGAGCGCATCCCCGTCGACGGCATCATAGAAACCGGCAGCTCGCAACTCGACGCGTCTTTGTTGACGGGCGAATCCCTGCCTCTTCGGCGAGAAGCTGGCGAACCGGTGCATGCTGGTATGGTGAACCTGCAATCGCCGCTACTGTTACGGGTGGAAAAAAGCCAGGGAGAACGCCGCATCGACACACTGGGTTTGCGAATGCTTGAACTGTTCGGTGCCAAGTCGTCGATGTCTAAAATGGCCGAGCGGTTTATGCGATTGCTGTTGCCTGTCGTATGCGCAGTCGCTGCGCTCGCCCTGATCCGGCACCTCTGGATGGGCATGGCTATCGACTACGCATTGCTGGCCTCTCTGTCTGTGCTCGTAGCCGCTTGTCCCTGCGCTGTGGGACTTGCCCTGCCTCTGGCATTCTCGGCGGGCAGCGCACGAGCATCGCATGCGGGCATTCTGTTTCGTGACCCTGCAAGCGTCGAAGCTTTGGCGCGTGCGCGGGTCTTCGCCTTTGACAAGACGGGCACGCTGACTACCGGGCAGTTGGCTATCACAAAGGTCACCAGCACACGCCTTCCGCCCGATGAGCTAATACGCATCGTCGCCAGTGCAGAAAGCGGTGTTGCACACCCAGTGGCTAATGCCATTGTGAGCTATGCACAATCTCAGGGAATCAATGACCTGTTTCCGGCGGACAACGTTGAGCGGCACGCGGCAGGTGTGCGCTACGTTGCACCAAATGGGGCGGTGTGGCTGCTCGGTACAGCGAGCTGGCTGGCGCAGCAGAGTGTGCACGATATCGCCGAGCAAACATGCCCTGCCCTTAATACAGCCTACGCGCCAAGCGCCATTGTGCACATATCCTGCAACGGCCAATGGGAAGGACGACTCGACCTGCACGACCACATCAGAGACAGTTCCTTGGCAGCGTTGGACGACTTACGCACACAAGGATGCCAGACTTTGCTGGTGACAGGAGACCATTCAGCAGCCGCCCATTGGGTCGGCAAAGAACTGGCTTTCACACCGCAACACATATACGCGGCGTGCGACCCCGACGAGAAAGTTCAGATCCTGCAGCAGCATGGCCAAGACACCGCATTTGTGGGCGATGGCGTTAATGACACGCTGGTCCTGGCTGCCGCAGGTTGTGGAGTAGCTATAAATGGCGCAAACCCCATCGCCGTCACGGCATCCGGCGTCGTGATTACGAAAGGCGGCGTAGAACAAATCGTCCGAGCACGACACCTGGCTAGCCATATCCTGAGACGGGTACGTCAGAACCTATTTTTTTCGGTTATCTACAACGTCGCCATCGTGGGGCTTTTCTTTCATATCGGCGTCACTCCCTTGGCGGCCGCCATCGCCATGTGTCTTAGCAGCCTGACCGTCATTGGCAATTCGATGCGACCGCTTGCTCCATAAATAAGCGATGCCACGCCTAGCTTAAGCCAGTTTCAATGCTAACTGCCCGTAGGCGTACCTGCACCGCTAAAATGAATAAGCAAGGAGGGGTACTTGAAACGCATGCAACACTCCCGCAAAGGAGGTAAAACATGATTGGCATCGGACTGGTAATTTACCCAGGCGCACAGCAGGCCGCCGTGCTGGGGCTGACAGACCTGTTCGGCGTCGCGAACCGGATAGTGGTTTCCCACCAGAAAGAACGAGTGCCGGCATTGCGCATCACTCACTGGCGCCAAGATGACTCCAATCGCCCGCCAAACTGTGTGTTCGACAGTTGTCCGGATGAGCCTCCTGAGGCTTTGTCGACCCTGATCTTGCCGCCCTCCTTAAGCGAACCGATCGGCGTGGACGATGCCGCCTCGTTAACAGCCTGGCTGCGGAATCGGCATGCGCACGGGATCGCATTGGGTTCGGTTTGCGCTGGCGCATTCGTGCTCGCGGCCACCGGCTTGATGGCCGGCCGCAGGATGACTACCCATTGGTCCCATGCCGAGTTGCTCCAAGAACGCTTTCCAGAGGTGTCCGTGGATGCCGATCAACTGATTATCGATGACGGTGATGTCATTACGGCCGGCGGCCTCATGGCGTGGACCGACTTGGGGTTGAAGTTGGTGGATCGTTTTCTCGGCCCGACGGTCATGTTCGAGACAGCGCGCATATTGCTCGTCGACCCTCCTGGCCGTGAACAACGCTACTACAGCGTGTTCTCCCCCCGCCTGACGCACGGCGATGCGGCGGTGCTCAAAGTGCAGCACTGGTTGCAGGCGACTCAAGCCAAGGATGTAGCCCTTGCCACACTGGCCGCCCAGGCCGGGTTGGAAGAGCGGACTTTCTTGCGCCGCTTCCAGAAGGCGACCGGCATGACGACCACCGAGTACGCTCAACGCCTGCGGGTCGGCAAAGCGCGAGAGCTGCTGCAGTTCGGAAACGCGTCCGTCGAGCGCGTGGCTTGGGAAGTCGGCTACAGCGATCCAGGTCTTCACGCGCATCGTAGGGCTGTCACCGAGCAACTACCGTCGCCGCTTTAGTGCAGGCCACCGTGCTACCAAAGAAGTATGAAAGGGTCATCTATAACATCCGCTACGCTGGCGTGTGTCGATATCGACCCTTAAATTGTCGATGGCGCCACTTCATGTCGAACGGTTAATGGGCGAAGATACAGCTACTCAGTTATTCATATCAGGAGAATGAAATCATGAAGAAGCGCGGTTTGATCATCGTCGATCTGCAAAACGAATACCTGCCTACCGGCAAGTTACCTCTGTCCGGCATCGAGGCTGCCGCCGCCAATGCGGCGCTAGCCATTGCCGACGCCCGAAGCAAGGGCATTCCGATTTTCCATATCCGCCACGAACTCGCCACTGCCGATGGCCCCGTGTTTGTGCCGGGCTCCGATGGCGTGAAGATTCAACCGGTCGTGGCTCCAGTCGGAGATGAGCCGGTCATCGTCAAGAATCACATCAATTCGTTTCGCGAAACCGATCTCAAACAACAGCTCGATACGAAAGGCGTCGAAGAGGTTGTGGTTGTTGGTGCAATGAGCCATATGTGTATTGACGCAGTCGTGCGCGCCGCGGTCGACATGGGTTACCCGGCTACGGTGCTGCATGACGCCTGCGCGACGCTTGACCTTAGCTTCAACGGCGTGACGGTGCCCGCAGCGCATGTGCACGCGGCGATGATGGCAGCCTTTGAGTTCGGCTACGGCACCGTAAAATCCACGCAGGCGTATTTGACTGCGGAGTAAATAGCGCCGAATTCGCCCTTGAAGCACTCCGGCGTATCTTTCTGGTATACGCCGAGGTGCCGTTGTCAATTTCGTAGGCACTGCTTTGGTCGTTAGCGGACGATCGAACTATTTCAGCGTACGCTATTGGGCGCCAGATACATTGGTATTGCTCATGTATTCCTTGGTGCTCGCTAAGGTCGCTCCGTGGTCGTCGGAAGCTATTCGGTCAGACGCACTGGGATTTTTAAGTAAGTAACGCCATTGGACTCTGCTTTGGGCAGTTGGCCTGCGCGAATATTGACCTGGACCGACGGCAGCAGCAAAGTGGGCGCAGCCAGCGTCTTATCGCGCCGCTGACGCATGGTAACGAAATCCGTTTCAGACACGCCATCATGAATGTGAACATTACGTGCACGCGCCTCAGCCACCGTACTTTCCCAAGCGTAGGCATCACGTCCGGGAGCTTTATTGAATATTGGTCGAAAGATCGTTTGCACTTCACGGATATGCTCGCCAATGGCAACTTGCGCACCAGTGCGTTGCTTGATATACGACACCGCACTCAGATGGTCTGCATGCGCATAAGTCTCAAGCATCCAGACAATGCGCAAGCCCGCCTGGCAAGCAACCCTGACGATCCGGCTGGATGGCTCATGCTTGACCGTTCTTATCGTTACTTCGGAAATCATGAGGGTGAAGCGGAACGACTGTTGGGGCGGGCGCTTTTTCTTGATCCGAACGAGCCTTTCGCGCTTACATTGGCGGGAATCGCTGCATTCGAACGCAGCGATTATCAGGCGGCTATTGAATACTGGCAGCAATTACTTGATCAACTTCCGGCTGGAACAAGAGCGGCACAAGCTGTAGCAAGCGGCATTGGGTGCGCACAACGGGAAAGCATCAGCGCTATGGCTCAATAGGTCAGAGGCTCAGAGACGCCACCGTGCGGCAAGCAGCGTGCGCCGTTCGCCTAGCGACTCCTTGCTCGTCGGACAGGTTATCTCCGTAGTGGACAGAAATGGCTTTAGGATGCCCCAAGCGGTCTCAATTAACGGTAATGGACCAGACACATGCCGCTCTTGGCGGGCTGATCAGCGTCACATCGTCAGAACGATTGAACCCGCACGTTGGCCAGCCTCGATGATCTCATGCGCTCTTGCACAATCTTCGAGCGAGAGCTTTTGCGATACGCGAAAGTCCATCACGCCGCGTTCCAGCAAGGCATTCAGTTGATCGATGGCCCGAGTGCGCTCGCGCTGGTTCAGAAGATAAACCAATACCAGGTCGATGGAAACGGCTTTGAACAGCAGTGGATAGAATGGGAGGGTCGGCGTCATCGCTTGGGCCGATCCGTAGGTCACGATCCGTCCGTGCTCCGCGATAACCTGTGTCAGGACATCAATGTTCTTGCCAAATTCGACTTCGACGACATGGTCAACGTATGCCCCGTCGGTGACGGCCAGGATATCCTGCGCAAGGCTTGTGGAGCGATAGTCGAGCACGGCGGATGCGCCAGCGCTCTGCGCGGCTTCAATATTCTGGGCGCCGTGAGCGGTCGCGATCACCCGTGCCCCGGAGGCTACAGCGATCTGGACGGCAAGCCTGCCGACGGTGCCCGCCCCGCCGCTGACCAGAATGGTCTTGCCATCGACAGGCCCAGCGCCAAGAACAGCCTGGGTGGCCGTCAATGCTGGGATACCGAAGATCGCGCCCGTCTCGAAGGAAACGTGATCCGGTAGACGAACGGCCTGCTCGGCGGGAACGGCTATATAGTCCGCCGCAGTCCCGTAGGCGCGTCGCCATTGTCCGTTCCAGATCCAGACCCGCTCGCCGATTCTTGAATGCAAGCGTTCGTCGCCGACCGCCTCGATAATGCCCGCGCCATCGCTGTGAGGAATGATTTTGGGAAACGGCGGCTTGGTCACGCCAGGACGTCCACCAGCTCGGGCACGAATGTCTGACGGATTGACTCCGGAAGCCTTCAGGCGGACAAGAACCTCGCCGGGTCCTGGTTTAGGAATGGGAAGGTCCTCGAGCTTCAGGACATCCTTAGCGGGACCGAAACGGTCGTAGGTGATCGCGCGCACTCTCTTTCTCCTAATTGTCATGGTTATGTTCTTCAACTGAGATGATTCTACTTATGGCATTACAATTCACAAAATGAATTTATCGGGTCGTATGAATGCATTTTTTTCATTAACCTGTTAGCCTCATGTTGTTGACGGGCCTGCTGGCCCCACGCATACGCCAACCCCATCTGCACCAACTTTCAACTCATGACACCAGACATCAACCTAGACTTGCTGCGATGCTTCGCTGTTGTGGCGGAGACCCGGAATTTCACAGCAGCAGGGGCGCGCTTGAGCCGCAGTCAGTCGGCCGTCAGCGTTCGAATCAAGAAGCTTGAGGAAATTCTGAATGGGCCGCTCCTGATTCGAAACAATCATGAGGTCACTTTGACCGAGCGTGGTCATACACTGCTACCGAAGGCCAAACGACTCCTTCAGGACAGCGAACGTCTTCTCGCCGAGATGCGAGACCCGTCCGTATCGGGGCGCCTATCGATCGGGATTCTTGAGTACATCGCCCCGCACAGAATGCCGGCCCTATTAAGCGCGGTCCAGCGCAGGCTTCCCGAGGCAGAGCTTCACTTTTGCGTGGGACTTAGCCAAAGCCTCATGGGGGCGCTGGAAGCGGGCGAGATCACCCTCGCTTTAGCGTTGCACGACCCGGCTAGCGAAACGTCGACAGTCGTCGCGACAGATCCCCTGGTTTGGGTTGAAGGGCTGCAGCAACACGAAGTGGCGCCCGGCGACACTGTGGAACTGTGTCTCATGCAGGCGCCTTGCATCTACCGTCAGGCAGCCCTTGAGGTCCTGTCAAGAACGGAAACAAAGTATCGAGAAATCATGACCACTAACAACATACAGTCCGTGCGAAATGCGGTGGTCTCGGGCATGGGCATCAGCGTTCTGGGCGCGTCGTGCTTGGGAGACGGCCTGCGAGTGTCCCATCGAATGCACGATCTGGACGGGCTGCCGCAGGCCACACTCAGCATGCACGGCAGTGATTATCGAAAAAACGAGGTGGTGGCCGTAATGCGGCAGGTTCTGGCAGACCATCTACGAAATGGCTTTGCTTTCGACAGAAAAGTTCCTGAATAGCTTGTCCAAGATTCTATAGTTTTGATCAAGTGACTTTTGGCCTGACGCGGTTCAATGCGAAGACCGCCTGATGGCGCCACTAGAAAAGGGCCACGCGCCGCAGCTTGTGAGCCAGGAGCACCATCGTCTCAGTGCCACTGAACCTGCGTGCGCGCAGTGCCTAGTAAATCGGTTTAAAAGGCGGGCGTTCCTAACTCCTTGGATTGAGCGCGAAATCGCTTTGCCGCTATTGGGGCAGGCAAATCTACAACACTGAAGACGGTGAGCGGGCGAGTGATCTGCTGCGAGATATGTGTCAGCGGGAAAACATCCGAGCCGACCAGGTGGTCTTGCATTCCGACAATGCGGGATCGATGAAAGGTGCCACCATGCTGGGGGTGCTCGTAATCCAATACGGGATCAATCACAGCGGCAAGCCCCGTTCGTTGATCGGACACCAGATAGGTGACGGTATTGGTGGGCACGTCAAAGAACGCTTGAATCCGAGCGACGGTTTGCCTAATGTAGGCCTTTATTAGATGATTATTTACTATACTTTAGATTATACTAATTTATATTATTCTAATATAATAATGCACCATGTCAACAAAAAATCAAGATAGTCTGTTTCTGCAGGAAGGTGCCTCGAAGGCTGCCGCCTTACTGCGCGCCATTGGCAACGAGCACCGATTACTGGTGTTGTGCCTGCTGATTGAGCATGGCGAAATGACTGTAGGCGCCTTAAATGAGTACGTTGCCTTGAGCCAGTCCGCGCTGTCCCAGCACCTGGCCAAGATGCGAGAAGAGGGTTTGGTGACGTTCAGGCGCGAAGCACAAACCCTGCACTACCGCATCAATAACCCAGCCGTCGCCAAGGTTGTTACCACGCTCAAAGAAATCTTCTGTCCATGACCTTTACCAGGAATCACACTGTATGTCTCTGAAGCCACTGTCTCCCCAAACCATCCGTCAGCACCTGGATCAGGGTGCCCTGCTCGTAGACATCCGCTCCGCGGATGAATATGCCCGTGAACGCATTGCACAGGCCCGCCATATTCCGATGGAGCAGTTGACCGAAGGCGCGGCCGCCCTCCAGAGCGCGAAGGCCGTCATCTTTCATTGCCGCTCTGGCAACCGTACACAAATGAACGCACAAGCGCTAAGCGCCTGCGTCAGCGGTGACGCTTATGTGCTTGAAGGTGGCCTGGACGCCTGGAAGAAAGCCGGGCTTCCGGTCGTAGCCGATGCCTCGCAGCCGCTGGAGTTGCAACGGCAAGTTCAGATCGCCGCAGGCTCAATGATTGTGCTCGGCACAGCGTTGGGAGCCATGGTCTCGCCATGGTTCTTGTTGCTCTCTGGTTTTGTCGGTGTGGGACTGGTGTTTGCGGGAGTCTCCGGCTTTTGCGGCCTCGCCCGTGTGCTCATGAAAATGCCGTGGAATCAAAGCACCGTTGCCGCCCACATGCGGTCAGGGGATTGAGTAAACATTCTCTGCGTCACTACTGATGCTCGATCAAGCCAAGTGAATCCGTTACGTACAATAAAAAGATTGCTTTCACTCATTAAGGAAATACTATGTGGGACGAACGCTATGCCAGTGATACGTTTGCGTATGGAACAGAACCGAATGATTTTCTGATGGAGCATGCAGGAATGCTTTCTGGTCCGGTATTAAGCCTTGCGGAAGGCGAGGGGCGAAACGCAGTTTATTTAGCGTCGCTGGGCCTTCAGGTCTTGGGCGTCGATGGTTCGGCTGTAGGACTAGCGAAGGCACAGAAACTTGCAGTCTTGAAAGGAGTGTCAATTCAAACGACAACAGTTGACCTCGCGACCTATACACCGCCGGCTGATTCCTTCGGTGCTGTCGTTTCCATATCAGCTCATTTGCCCAGTCAAGTCCGCAAAAGACTGCATCGGCTGGTCGCACAGTCAATAAAACCCGGCGGGGTGATAGTACTGGAGGGTTACAGCGGGGCACAGATCAACCGGAACACAGGTGGCCCGAAAGATGCCGACATGCTGCTGGCTCAGTCGGATATCGAACAGGAATTCCCGAATTTCGAAGTACTCCTATCCCGCGAGGTAGAGCGAGAGGTTATTGAAGGCAGCTTTCATACAGGTCTGGCCAGCGTCGTCCAATTTATCGGCAAAAGAAAACCAAAATGATATGCCTTCAGACGACTACAGTCGTTTCAAAGCACCATATATCCCCGCATACAGAGATGTGTCCGAATGTACTGTTTGAATAATTCAACCATCCAACTTGGATGCCTGTACTGCCGTTGCCAAGCCTCACATATAAATATCACAATCACTGGTTTTCGGGCGACTATGAATTTTTCGGGCAAACAAGTCTCTTAACTTTCGGTTAATCGGAGCAACGTATGCTACGCAAAAGCGCATCCAGCAGGTTGCGTTATACGCGTTGTCTCAAAAAGTCTTTAGCAATTATGTAGTGCGCTGACGACTGCTGAGACGGTCATCTAACTTGGAAACAAGGTCGGCGTTGCTTGAAGTTACTAATCTGCAGTGCGTGCGCGGTGAGCGCAGTCTATTTGATAGCTTGAGCTTTCAGCTCAAGGCTGGCGAGTGAAAACGGCAGTGGCAAAACCAGTCTGCTACGCGTGCTCGTCGGCCTAACGCCTCCGGCTGCCGGAACCGTCTGCTGGAATGGGCTGACGATCAAAGAATGGGGCGACGGCTATGGACGCGAGCTGCTTTATTGCGGTCACTCTCCGGGCCTGAAAGAAAATCTAAGTGCAACAGAAAACTTGATCTTCGGATCAGCCTTGGCGGATGTGCAGCTAAGTTCATCGGCTATCTACGAGGCCTTGCATCACGCTGGATTACAAGGCCGCGAACACTTACCCGTGCGCGCCTTGTCGCAGGGACAAAAACGCCGCGTAAATTTAGCCAAATTATTACTCCAGAAACGTGCATTGTGGCTGCTGGACGAACCCTTGACCGCATTGGATGCGAGGGCAAGTCGGTGGGCAATCGAATTGATCGACCGTCATCTGGACAACGGCGGCATTGCCGTTTTGACGACCCATCAAGACATGAAGTTGGCGCATGCTACGCAGACGGTCCGAGTCGGCGCATGAGTGACGCGCTCAGCCTACCCGCGTTTTACGGGATCATTAAGCGAGACCTAAGGCTTGCCATGAGAAGCAAGTCCGATGTGCTGACAGTTTTGTCGTTCTTTGTAATCGTGGTCAGCCTGTTCCCACTAAGCATAGGCGCTGAACGCGATACGCTTCGACAAATCGCCCCTGGCATTCTCTGGGTGGCCGCCTTGTTGGCCACCGTTCTATCGCTCAACCGGTTGTTTGAACAAGACTATATCGATGGCACTTTGGAGCAAATGGTCCTTTCACCGTCTCCATTGGGAGTGCTGGTGCTGGGTAAGGTGATCGCGTACTGGCTATTGACGGGCTTGCCATTGACATTGCTTGCGCCGCTCTTGGCCTTGCAGTTCGATTTGCCGACTCCGTCTTTACTTGTACTGGCCATTGCGCTGTTAATCGGCACTCCGGTACTTAGCCTGATTGGAGCAATCGGAGCGAGCCTAACGCTGGGTCTGCGAAGTGGCGGCGTTCTGGTGGCATTACTTGTATTGCCGCTTTATACGCCAGTTCTGATCTTTGGTACCGGCGCTGTTGATGCCGCTGCAGCCGGTTCAAGCGCCAGCGCAAATCTTTCCTTACTGGCGGCCATACTGGCTTTGGCCAGCTTTTTCGCGCCTTGGGCCACCACGGCGGCGTTGCGAATTGCATTGGAGTAATGGCCAGACACATGATCAATTGGTTTAAGTACTCATCACCAAGAATGTTTTATCCGCTTGCCGGGAAGCTTATTCCCTGGTTTGGCGCGGCGGCAGCACTTCTGGCCGCCGCAGGCCTGTATGTGGGTTTCTTTGTGGCGCCTACCGACGCCCAGCAAGGCGAGGGCTACCGCATAATTTTCCTGCACGTTCCAGCCTCTTGGATGTCGATGTTCATTTATTTGATCATGGCCTTCTGGTCTGGAGTCGGATTGGTATACAACAGCCGCCTATCCGCCATGATGGCGTCGGCCTTGGCGCCCACCGGTGCCATGTTCACTTTCCTTTCCTTATGGACGGGTGCCTTGTGGGGTAAGCCAATGTGGGGAACCTGGTGGGTCTGGGACGCGCGCCTGACGTCCGAACTGATCCTTTTCTTCTTGTATATGGCCTTCATTTCGCTTCAGTCAGCCGTGGAAGAGCCTCGGCGGGCAGACAAGGCTGGTGCCGTGCTTGCGCTCGTCGGCGTGGTGAATATTCCCATTATTTACTTTTCGGTTCAATGGTGGAGCACCTTGCATCAAGGAGCCTCTGTCTCATTAACGCAGGCGCCCTCCATGGCCACGATCATGCTGGCAGGCTAGCGTCATGGATGTATACGATCACGGTCGCACTGATACGCATACGTTGCGTCATCCTGGTACGCGAGCGCCATGCGGGTTGGTTAAACGAATTAAAGGAGATAAAGCGATGATCTGGTCAAGCCTCGCCGAATTCTTCGCCATGGGCGGTTATGGGACATACGTATGGGGATCCCTAGGTGTGACCATCGCGGTTATCTACATCGAGTGCTTTTTGCTTCGCCAACGCCGTAAAGGGGCCTTAACACAGGTAAAGCATGAACTCAGTCTGGACAAAAGGTTGCTCAATGAAGAATCGTCATAAACGTATCGCACTCATCGCAGGCGGCCTGGTCGCACTCAGCCTAGCCACAGCATTGGTGCTCAATGCGTTCCAAAACAATCTTGTGTTCTTTTTTACGCCGACACAAGTCAGCGCCGGCGAAGCACCTCAAGAACGCACTTTTCGCGTGGGAGGAATAGTACAAGCAGACAGTGTGCAGCGCGATGGACTTACGGTGCAGTTTATCGTAACCGACAACGCAAAAATGGTACCGGTAAGTTACACGGGGCTACTTCCCGATCTGTTCAGCGAAGGAAAAGGTGTTGTTGCCCAAGGCAAGCTAGAACCTGATGGCCGGTTCCTAGCTCAAGAAGTGCTCGCCAAACACGATGAGAACTATATGCCGCCGGAAGCACAACATGCCTTGGATGAGGCCAGTAAAAACACCCTAACAGCGAGTCCATAACCATTATGTTTCCTGAACTCGGCCATTTCGCTTTGATTTTGACGTTATTCGTCGCGCTCCTTGCAGGTGCCGCGCGCAACAATTCGGCATGGATCGCGTTTGCTCGGCCAGCTGCGCGCGTGCAGTTTCTACTAGTCATCATAAGTTTTATGGTGCTTGTGTGGTCATTCGCCGTTAGCGACTTTTCAGTGGCATACGTCGCCCATAACTCTAATACACAATTGCCCTGGTTTTACCGGCTAGCCGCCACGTGGGGTGGCCATGAAGGATCGCTTTTGCTGTGGCTGCTCATGCAAACCGGTTGGGCGTATGCCGTAAGCATATTTTCAAAACAACTGCCCGATGCCATGGTCGCCCGCGTACTCGGGGTGTTGAGCTTGGTCACCGCCGGGTTCTTGCTCTTTGTGTTGCTGACCTCCAACCCCTTTGAGCGCCTGGTGCCTGCGCCGCTGGAAGGAATGGATCTGAATCCACTGCTCCAAGATGTTGGATTGATCATGCATCCACCGCTACTTTATATGGGCTATGTCGGATTCTCTGTGGTCTTCGCATTTGCCATTGCCGCCCTGCTGGCTGGACAATTGGATGCGACCTGGGCCCGATGGTCTCGACCCTGGGCGACGGCAGCATGGTTGTTTCTAACCTTGGGCATCACATTGGGCAGTTGGTGGGCCTACTACGAACTGGGCTGGGGTGGATGGTGGTTCTGGGACCCTGTAGAGAATTCATCATTTGTTCCATGGCTGGTGGGTACGGCGTTGATTCATTCGCTGGCTGTAACGGAAAAACGCAACAGCTTTAAAAACTGGACAGTACTTCTTGCCATCAGTACCTTCTCGCTGTCGTTGCTGGGCGCTTTCCTGGTGCGCTCAGGGGTGCTGACCTCCGTCCACGCCTTTGCTACCGACCCGCGCCGAGGCGTGTTTCTCCTGATGCTGTTCGCGGTGGTGACGGGCTCGTCATTGCTTTTGTTCGCTTTGCGTGCGCCCAAAATCGGAATGGGAGGCCGATTCGCGTTGTTATCGCGTGAATCTCTTTTGCTGACGAACAATGTGTTGTTGGTTGTCGCCACCGGCGCTGTCATTCTTGGAACCTTATATCCACTTATTCTTGACGCGCTAGGACTGGGCAAGCTGTCTGTCGGGCCGCCCTACTTTGATACCGTCTTCGTACCGTTGATGGTACCCGCCTTGCTGCTCATGGCCGTGGGGCCAGTGGCTAACTGGAAATCGGCAAAGGTTAAGGCTCTGATAAAACAACTGCGTCTACCCGCTGGGGTCGCGGTGATCGTTGGTATCGGCGTGCCATTTCTGATGGGGCGCTGGTCTGTAGCCGTGGCTATGGGTGTGGCCGTGGCCGGGTGGATAGCCACGGCGGTCGTTACCGGCATCCTTCAACGTATGCGTGCGACCCGTAGCGGTCTGCTGGCTCAGCCGCGTAGCTGGCTAGGCATGCATGTGGCACATTTGGGCATCGCCGTGTTCGTAGCAGGTGTAACACTAGTCACGGGCTACGAAACGGAACAGGACCTGCGCATGGTGCCTGGCAGTACCGCTACGTCGGGAGGCTATGAACTGACGTTTCAGGGTGTCAATAAAGCTTTAGGCCCAAACTACAAGGCGGACGTCGGTGATGTCTTGCTGTCAAAAGATGGGCGTGCCTTACGTTCCCTCCATCCCGAGAAACGCACTTACCTTTCATCGGATATGCCGATGACGGAAGCCGCGATTGATGCCAACGGTCTACGCCACATCTACGTCGCCTTGGGCGAACCTATTGACAACGAAGCTTGGGGGGTGCGTATTTACTATAAGCCCTTCGTTGACTGGATCTGGATTGGTAGCATCTTGATGGCTGTGGGAGGGCTATTAGCCATTAGTGATCGCCGCTATCGGCTTAAGCGTCGCGAACGGCGAAAAGTTTTAGTTGCTGAAGGAGCCACGCCATGACTCGCTTCTTACTGCCGCTAGCGGCCTTTATCGTGCTGGTCGGTTTTCTGGCGGTTGGCTTGACGCTAAAACCCAGCGACGTACCTTCGCCCCTCATTAATAATCCGGCGCCCGATTTCACCTTGCCCCAGTTGGCCTCTGCGGACGAAACATTCACGCCACAAGACATGAAAGGCAAGGTGTGGCTGTTGAACGTATGGGCGTCTTGGTGTCCGCCTTGCCTTGAGGAGCATCCTGTCATTACGGACCTGGCGACAACGCATGCATTGTCCATTGTCGGCCTTAACTACAAAGATGCACCCGAAGACGCAATCTCATGGCTCAAACGCCATGGCAATGCCTATGAGACGTCGGTATCCGACGAGCAAGGGCTGGCTGGTAACGACTACGGTGTCTATGGCGTACCCGAAACCTACGTTATCGATAAATCAGGCGTCATCCGTTATAAACATACCGGAGCGGTGAGCTACAGCGAAGCGCGCGACACGATCATGCCGCTAATACGCGAGCTTCAGCAATGAAACGTCTATGGCTGTTTCTGCTTTGTGCCGCTGTTTCCCTGCCCTCGTTCGGCAATAGTGGCGCAACGGAAGCACGTATGCTGGATATAGCCACCGAGCTACGCTGCCTTGTGTGTCAAAACGAAACGATCGCCGCTTCACGCGCTGATTTTGCTGTGGACTTGCGTGAGCGAATCCGTGAGCAGATCGATGCGGGAAAAAGCGACACCGAGATCCAGGCCTATATGGTCGCCCGGTATGGCGAATTCATACTCTACCGTCCGCCGTTAAAGGCCACCACGTTATTGCTATGGTTCGGGCCCATGCTGTTGTTGCTTTCGGGGCTGCTCATATTGGTAAGAACGCTGCGCCGTCTAAAGCTTAGCGTCATCGAGTTGGCGCTAAGCGACGACGAGCAGAAAAGAGCCGAGACACTGCTAGGGCACTCAATAAATACCGGAAATCAACCATGAATCTAATTTTTCTCAGTGGTGCGACACTGCTTCTAGTGTGTGTTGCGCTTTGGCTGGGGCGAGTTCTTTGGCGCGGCCCAACATCCGATAGCGATGTTGAGCATCATGCCGTCAATGCGACGGTACTGCGTGACCAGTTGGCTGAGCTGGAACAAGACTTCGCCAACGGTATCTTATCTTCGCGCGATTTCGCTGACGCAAAGCAAGAGCTGCAGCGACGGGCTCTCCACGAAGCAGAACCCAATACGAACCTATCCCAAAAAAGCCTTGGCGGCAAGCGCGCCGCGGTGGCTTTGATTATCGTTCTACCTCTGGCCACCGCATTAACATACTACTCGTTGGGCAATCCGGCGGCGACTCTTCCAACGCCGGTGCAAAGCGCTCCCGCGATGACACAAGCCGATGTACAAGCCATGGTCAATGGACTTGAGGCCCGCCTGGCAAGCAATCCTGACGATCCCGCTGGATGGCTCATGCTGGCCCGTTCTTACCGTTACTTCGGAAAGTATGAAAATGCAGCCACCGCTTTCGATAAGGCCTCGCCCATCGTCCAGGCGGATCCGCTGGCGTTAACCGAGTATGCCGAAACACTCGCCAGAATCAATCAAATGGGATTTAAAGGAGAGCCGACGCAATTGCTGGAGCGCGCTCTAACGCTCAATCCTCGTGAACCATTCGCCCTGACTTTGGCGGGTGCCGCAGCACTTGAGCGCCGCGACTATCAATCGGCTATTAATCACTGGCAACAATTGCTTGAGCAACTGCCGGTTGACTCAAATGCGGCACAAGCTGTC
>LNAP01002198.1_pt1 | contig 23880 bp, 20 predicted proteins | sample 602601 | NCBI WGS metagenome assembly LNAP01 (sample SAMN02440304, study PRJNA202911) | soil metagenome | biome: Subtropical and temperate rainforests or woodlands; isolation source: soil samples (1 kg each in a 20% v/v slurry with milli Q water) were... ...
CGGCGACAGTGCCTTCGACGAGGCCGCGCTCGCCATGGTCCGCCGCTCCGACCCGGTGCCGCAACCGCCGCCGCTGGTCGCCGACGAGGGCCTGAGCTTCACCCTGCCGGTGATCTTCCGGGTCAAGGGCAAAGGGTAGGGGCACTGCTTCTTCCCTCTCCCCCGCGCGAAGCGAAGCTTCGCTAGGTGGGAGAGGGTGGACGCGCGAAGCGCGGCCGGGTGAGGGGGAGCCACGAGCTCCACGCCCAGTAACCCCTCATCCGACGCGGCCTGAAGCCGCGCCACCTTCTCCCACAAGGGGAGAAGGAAAGAAGAAGCAGCCTCAATACGTCGCGCGGCCGCCGGAAATATCGAACACCGCGCCGGTCGAGAACGAGCAGTCCTCCGAGGCCAGCCACGCTGCCATCGCGGCGAGTTCCTGCACCAGGACAAAACGGTTCTTCGGGATCTTCGACAGCATGAAGTCGATGTGCGCTTGCGTCATCTGGTCGAAGATCGCGGTCTTCGCCGCCGCCGGGGTCACCGCATTGACCGCTATCTCGTAGCCGGCGAGTTCCTTGCCGAGCGATTTCGTCAAAGCGATCAGGCCGGCCTTGGACGCCGAATAGTGCGAGGCGTTGGGGTTGCCTTCCTTGCCGGCGATGGAGGCGATGTTGACGATGCGGCCGTAGTTCTGCGCGATCATGGTCGGCACGATCGCCTTGCAGCAGATGAACGGGCCGTCGAGATTGATGCGCAGCACCTTGCGCCACTCATCGAGCTCGGTTTCCCACACCGGCTTGTTGACGCCGGCAATGCCGGCATTGTTGACCAGGATATCGATCCTGCCGCAGGCCTTGAGCGTCACGTCGCGAGCCTGTTCCACCGCGGCGGGATCGGTGACGTCGACGCCGATGGCGATGACGCCGGCGCCGATCGCCTTGGCGGTGCGTTCGGCAAAGGCGATGTCGTGGTCCCAGATCGCCACCTTGGCGCCGGAAGCGACGAAGCGTTCGGTGATGGCGCGGCCGAAGCCCTGGGCGCCGCCCGTGACCACGGCGCAGCGGCCGTTGAGATCGATGGTATTCATGGGATTGTCCTTTGAGCGGTGAAGCTCTCATCTCTCGTGTCCCGGATGCGGTGCGGCATTCTTATGCCGCTCCGCAGATCCGGGACCCAGAAATGAAAAGTGCAGTTGTGGGCGCCGGATCTGCGAAGCGACACTGGCGGCGATGCCGCGCATCGCCTGGTATCGCATCGCGTCCGGGGCACGCGACAGTTACAGCGTCCAGCCGCCGTCGATGATGTGGGCGACGCCGGTGGTGAACGAGCTTTCGTCGCTGGCGAGATAGACCGCCAGCGAGGCAATCTCGTCGGCGGTGCCGAGCCGGCCCATCGGTTGCCGCGACACGAACAGCTCGCGTCCCTGCGGACCGGCCGCCGCGGCGCGGTCGAGCATCGAGGGCGTCTCGATGGTGCCGGGGCAGATCGAGTTGCAGCGGATGCCCTTGGTGATGAAGTCGGCCGCCACCGCGCGGGTCAGCGCTGCGACTGCCGCCTTGGTGGCGCCATAGACGTAGCGGTTCGGTGCCGCCTTGAACACGCCGGCGGCGGAGGCGATGTTGACGATCGAACCCTGGCCGGAGGCCAGCATGCCCGGCAGGAAGGCGCGGATCGTGCGGTGCATCGACTTGACGTTGAGGTCGAAGGAAAACTCCCAGGCCTCGTCGTCACAGTCCAGCACCGTGCCGTGATGCACGAAGCCGGCGGCATTGAGCAGGATGTCGATCGGACCGACACGATTGGCCATGGCGTCGACGGCGGCGGTGTCACGGACGTCGAGCTTGGCCGTTTTGGATACGCCGTCCTTGGTCAGCAGGCTGACACCCCTCTCGTCGATATCGGTGGCGAACACCGTGGCGCCCTCGCGCGCGAAGGCCAGCGCGCAGGCGCGGCCGATGCCGGCCGCTCCCGCGGTCACGAAGGCGCGCTTGCCTTTCAGGCGATCGGACATGTGGTTCTCCTTGTCGTTATTGTGATCGAATTATTCGAAATCTGGCACCGGCGGCGCGCTCCCTCTCCCGCTTGCGGGGGAGGGAGCGATGAACATGAGCCGCTGCGCATGAAGGCTCATGTGCCACTCAATGGTTATGCCGTGCTGTGCCGACCGTGCCGGCAATGTCGTGATAGCGCGTCGCCAGTTCCAGGCACGCGCCGGTGGCCTGCTGGCCGACGGTGGAGCGGTACAGTTCCTGCCACGGCGTCTGGTTGGCCGGATACTTGAACCCGCCGGCGGCCTTCAGCTCGGCGCGCCGCCGCTTCAACTCCTCGTCGGCGATCATGATGTTGGCTTCGCCCTTGTTGAGGTCGATGCGCACCATGTCGCCGGTCTTGAGGATCGCCAGCCCGCCGTCGGCAGCGGCCTCCGGCGTGGCGTTGAGGATCGACGGCGAGCCCGAGGTGCCGGACTGGCGGCCGTCGCCGATGCAGGCCAGCGAGTGGATGCCGCGTTTGATCAACGCCGCCGGCGGCTGCATGTTGACCACCTCGGCGCCGCCGGGATAGCCGATCGGCCCGGTGCCGCGCACGAACAGGATGCAGTGCTCGTCGATGTTGAGGTCGGCGTCGTCGATGCGGTGGTGATAGTCCTCCGGCCCCTCGAACACGATGGCGCGGCCTTCGAAGGCATTGGGGTCCTTCGGGTTGGCGAGGTAGCGGTCGAAGAACTCTTTCGAGATCACCGACGTCTTCATGATCGCCGAATCGAACAGGTTGCCGCGCAGCACCAGGAAGCCGGCATCCTTCACCATCGGCTTGTCGTAGGACCAGATCACGTCGTTGTCCGGCTTCGGTGCAGCCGCGCAATTCTCGCCCATGGTCTTGCCGTTGACCGTCATGGCGCCTTCGTGGATCTTCTTGTGCGTCATCAACTCGCGGACCACGGAGGGCACGCCGCCGGCGCGGTGATACTCCTCGCCGAGATAGAAGCCGGCCGGCTGCATGTTGACCAGCAGCGGAATCTTGTGGCCGACGCTCTGCCAGTCGTCGATGTCCAGCTCGACGCCGATGTGGCGGGCCAGCGCGTTGATATGGATCGGCGCGTTGGTCGAACCGCCGATCGCCGAATTGACCACGATGCAATTCTCGAACGCCTCGCGGGTCAGGATGTCCGAGGGCTTGAGGTCCTCCCACACCATCTCGACGATGCGGCTGCCTGTCTCGTAGGCAATCTGGCCGCGTTCGCGGTAGGGCGCCGGGATGGCGGCGCAGCCGGGCAGGGACATGCCCAGTGCTTCCGCCAGCGAATTCATCGTCGACGCCGTGCCCATGGTGTTGCAATGGCCGACGGACGGCGCCGACGACGCCACGATGGACATGAATTCCTCATAGTCGATCTCGCCGGCGGCCAGCCGCTCGCGGGATTTCCAGACCACCGTGCCGGAGCCCGTGCGTTCGCCCTCGTGCCAGCCGTTGAGCATCGGCCCGCCGGACAGCACGATCGCTGGCAGGTTCACCGTCGCCGCAGCCATCAGGCACGCCGGGGTCGTCTTGTCGCAGCCGGTGGTCAGCACCACGCCGTCGAGCGGATAACCGAACAGCACTTCGACGAGGCCGAGATAGGCCAGGTTGCGGTCGAGCGCCGCGGTCGGCCGCTTGCCGGTTTCCTGGATCGGATGCACCGGAAATTCCATCGCCAGCCCGCCGGCGGCGGTGATTCCCTCGCGGACGCGCTTGGCCAGTTCGAGATGATGGCGGTTGCACGGCGACAGGTCGCTGCCGGTCTGGGCAATGCCGATGATCGGCTTGCCGGACTGCAGTTCGTGGCGGGTCAGGCCGTAGTTCAGGTAGCGCTCGAGATAGAGCGCGGTCATCGCCGGATTGTGAGGGTCGTTGAACCACTCGCTGGAGCGGAGTTTGCGCCGGGTGACCCCGGTGATCGGCTTGTTCATAGTTTCTCCCGCACCGCACACATTATACCCTGTGCGTCATATTTGATTTGGCGCCCGATGTTTGCATGTCGTTGCGGCGTTCGCAACGCTTGCGGCGCCCCGTTGTCACTACGACTTTGATCCAACGACATTTGCAAAATATTCTGTTATGACGTTGGCAATCAAAACGCGCACCGGCTTTTTGCCGGAGACGCGGGATATTCGGGAGGGAACTAGATGGCGTCAGTGCAGATTCACGACGTGCGTAAATCGTTCGGTGGTTTCGAGGTATTGCACGGCGTATCGGTCCCGATCGAGGACGGCGCCTTCGTCGTTCTGGTTGGCCCGTCGGGCTGTGGCAAGTCGACCCTCCTGCGCATGCTGGCGGGGCTGGAAAAAATTACCTCCGGCACCATTTCGATCGGCGATCGCGTGGTCAACGATGTCCAGCCCAAGGAGCGGGACATCGCCATGGTGTTCCAGAATTACGCGCTCTATCCGCATATGACGGTTGCCCAGAATATGGGCTTCTCCCTCAAGTTACGCGGCGCCGATCAGAAGGAGATCGACGAGAAGGTCAACCGGGCCGCCGACATTCTCGACCTGCGTCGCCTGCTTGATCGCTACCCCCGGCAGCTCTCCGGCGGCCAGCGCCAGCGCGTCGCCATGGGGCGCGCCATCGTCCGCGATCCGCAGGTGTTCTTGTTCGACGAGCCGTTGTCCAACCTGGACGCCAAGCTGCGCGTCGCCATGCGCGCCGAGATCAAGGAATTGCACCAGCGGCTCAAGACCACCACGGTCTACGTCACCCACGACCAGATCGAAGCCATGACCATGGCCGACAAGATCGTGGTGATGCAGGACGGCATCGTTGAGCAGATGGGCGCGCCGCTCGAGCTATACGATCATCCGGACAACAAGTTCGTCGCCGGCTTCATCGGTTCGCCGGCCATGAACTTCCTCGAGGGCACGCTGAAGGTCAACGGCGGCGAGCCGTGGGTGGAGACCGCCAGCGGCGCGCGCCTGCCGGTCGCCGAGGCGCCCGCGGCGTCGAACGGCAAGGCGGTGATCTACGGCATCCGTCCCGAGCATCTCGAATTTGCCGATGACGGCATCGAGGCCGAGATCGTGGTGGTGGAGCCGACCGGTTCGGAAACCCAGATCGTGGCGCGGATCGGCACCCAGGACATCATCGCGATCTTCCGCGATCGCCGTCGTGTTGAGCCGGGTGACAAGGTGCACCTGCGGCCGCGTGCCGCCTCGGCGCATCTGTTCGACAAGGATACCGGCAAGCGTATTTAGCCAGAATAGCGATTTCAAAACATTGGTCGATCAACGAACCAATCAAAGGGAGAGATGAAAGATGACTGGATTCACACCGGACCGCCGTTCTCTGCTCAAGGGCGGCGCGCTGACGCTGGCCACCGCCGCCACCATGTCGGCGGACCAGCTGCTGGGCTATGCCAAGGCCTGGGCGCAGGCCGCGCCGTTCAAGCCCGAGGCCGGCGCCAAGATCAACCTGCTGCGCTGGAAGCGCTTTGTCGAAGCCGAAGACGTCGCCTTCATGAAGATCGTCGATGCCTTCCAGAAGGCCACCGGCGTGACCATCAACGTCTCCAACGAATCCTATGACGACATCCAGCCCAAGGCGTCGGTCGCCGCCAACACCGGGCAGGGCCTCGACATGGTATGGGGCCTGTACTCGCTGCCGTTCCTATTTCCGAGCAAGTGTCTCGACGTGACCGACGTTGCCGATTATCTCGGCAAGAAGAACGGCGGCTGGGCGGAGTCCGGCAAGAAGTACGGCATGCTGAACGGCAAGTGGATCGGCGTTCCCGTCGCCGCCACCGGCGGCCTGGTGAACTACCGTGTCGCCGCCGCTGAAAAGGCCGGCCACAAGACCTTCCCCAAGGACCTCGCTGGCTTCCTCGATCTGGTCAAGGGCATGAACAAGGTCGGCGCGCCCGCCGGCATGGCGCTCGGCCACGCTTCGGGCGATGCCAACGGCTGGGTGCACTGGGCGTTGTGGGCGCATGGCGGCAAGCTGATCGACAAGAACAGCAAGGTCACCATCAACTCGCCGGAGACCGCCAAGTCGCTGGAATACGTCAAGGCGCTGTATGAGAACTTCATTCCCGGCACCGCGTCGTGGAACGACTCGTCGAACAACAAGGCGTTCCTGGCCGGCCAGCTGCATCTCACCACCAACGGCATTTCGATCTATGTCACGGCGAAGAAGGAAGCCCCGGACATCGCCGCCGACATGAACCACGCGCATCTGCCGGCTGGCGTTGACGGCAAGACCCGGGAGCTGCATCTCGGCTTCCCGATCCTGATCTTCACCTTCACCAAGTTCCCGCAGGCCTGCAAGGCGTTCACCGCATTCCTGATGGAGCCCGAGCAGTTCAATCCGTGGGTCGAGGCGGCGCAGGGTTATCTGTCGCCGTTCCTCAACGCCTACGAGAAGAACCCGATCTGGACCGCCGATCCGAAGAACACCCCGTACCGCGACGTCGCCACCACCGCCTCGACCCCGGCAGGCGACGCCGAGATGAGCGAGAACGCCGCGGCGGCGATTGCCGACTTCGTGGTGGTCGACATGTACGCCAACTACTGCACCGGCCGCGAGGACGTGAAGACCGCGATGGCCTCGGCGGAACGCGCGGCCAAGCGCATCTTCCGCGGCTGATGACGAGGGCCGGCGCGATTGTTTCGCGCCGGCCTCTCCCCTGTCATCCCTGCAAAGGCCGGGACGACGCGGGAGATCGACGACTGTACCAACCGGAGCTGCAATGGAATGACCACCCTCCCGACATCGCTGCCGACGCCGACCAGGCATTACGGGAAATCCTCTGCCTGGGATCGGCTGCGCACCAACCGCAACTGGCTGGCGATGTGGTTCATGCTGCCGGCCGCAGCGTTCCTGATTCTGTTTCTGGCCTATCCGCTGTTTCTCGGCGTCTGGATGAGCTTCACCGATGACCGCATCGGCCGCGCCGGCGTGTTTGTCGGCCTTGAGAACTACGAATGGCTGAAGGACGATTCGATCTTCTGGCTGTCGGTGTTCAACACGCTGCTCTATACGATCGTCGCCTCCGCCATCAAATTCGCGGTCGGGCTGTATCTGGCGCTGCTGCTGAACCGCCACATGCCGTTCAAGGCGCTGATCCGCGCCGCGGTGCTGATCCCGTTCATCGTGCCCACGGTGCTGTCGGCGATCGCGTTCTGGTGGATCTACGATTCGCAGTTCTCGATCATCTCCTGGTCGCTGATCAAGATGGGGCTGATCGACCACAACATCAATTTTCTCGGCGACGGCAACATGGCGCGCGCCAGCGTGATCTTCGCCAATATCTGGCGCGGCGTGCCGTTCGTGGCCATTACGCTGCTGGCCGGGCTGCAGACGGTGTCGCCGTCGCTGTACGAGGCGGCGACGCTGGACGGCGCCACCAGCTGGCAGCGCTTCCGCTTCATCACCTATCCCTTGCTGACGCCGATCATCGCCGTCGTCATGACCTTCTCCGTGCTGTTCACCTTCACCGACTTCCAGCTGATCTGGGCGCTGACCCGCGGCGGTCCGGTTAATGCGACGCATCTGATGGCGACGCTGAGCTATCAGCGCGGCATCCTGTCCGGCCGGCTCGGCGAGGGCGCCGCCATCGCCACCGCGATGATCCCGTTCCTGATGGCCGCGATCGCGATTTCCTGGTTCGGCATGCAACGCCGCAAGTGGCAGCAAGGCACTGACAATGACTGACGTACCCGCCAACACCCGCGTTGGGCCTGCTGCCACCGTGGAGCAGGACGACAACAGCGAGGGCATGACCTATCTGGAGTCGCTGCCCAGTCGCATCGTCACGCTGTACATCCCGCTGTTCATCATCGTGGTGATCCTGCTGTTCCCGTTCTACTGGATGGCGCTGACGTCCATCAAGCCGGACGAGCAGCTCATCGACATGGAGAAGTTCAACCCGTTCTGGGTCGTCAAGCCGACCCTGAAGCACATCAACAAGCTGTTGTTCGAGACCAACTATCCGCGCTGGCTGTGGAACACGATGTATGTTGCGGCGGCGGCCACCACGCTGTCGATCGTCGCCTCGGTGCTGGCGGCCTATGCCATCGTCCGGCTTCGCTTCCGCGGCGCGGAAGTTGTCGGTGCGACCATCTTCATGGCCTATCTGGTGCCGCCGTCGATCCTGTTCATCCCGCTGGCCTCGGTGATCCAGGCCTATGGGCTGTTCGACTCGCCGCTGTCGCTGATCCTGATCTACCCGACATTGCTGATCCCGTTCTCGACCTGGCTCTTGATGGGCTATTTCAAGACCATCCCGTTCGAGCTCGAGGAATGCGCGCTGATCGACGGCGCCTCGCGCTGGCAGATCCTGGTCAAGATCATCGTGCCGCTGGCGGTGCCCGGCCTGATCTCGGCCTTCATCTTCTCGTTCACATTGTGCTGGAACGAGTTCATCTACGCGTTGACTTTCCTGCAATCGACCCAGAACAAGACCGTGCCGGTGGCCATCGTCAACGAATTCGTCGACGGCGACATCTATAAATGGGGCTCGCTGATGGCCGGCGCGCTGGTCGGCTCATTGCCGCTGGTGATATTGTACGCGTTCTTCGTCGAGCATTATGTGTCGGCAATGACCGGGGCGGTGAAGGAATAACCCACTCCGGTGTCGTCCCCGCCTAGCGCGCCTTTGGCGCGCGCGAAAGCGGGGACCCATAGCCTCCGTCCTCTCGGCTCAAAACGCCGTAGGTGAGGCCCTTGCCAGAGCGGGCAGGCCTGTGGTTATGGATCCCCGCTTTCGCGGGGATGACAGCCGAGACGTTGTCGACATCAAAACCAAGAAACGGAGTTTCCCTTGCACATTCTCATCCTCGGCGCCGCCGGCATGGTCGGCCGCAAGCTGGCTGAAAAGCTCGTGAAAGACGGCCATCTCGGCGGCAGAGAGATCACCCGCATGACGCTGCAGGATGTGGTCGCGCCAGCGAAGCCGGCCGGTGCCGCGCTGCCGATCAGCGTGGTCACCTCGGATTTCGCCGATCCCGCCACCGCCGCACCGTTGCTGACGCATCGCCCCGAGGTGATCTTCCACCTCGCCGCCATCGTGTCCGGCGAGGCGGAGGCGGAATTCGAGAAGGGCTACCGCATCAACCTCGACGGCACCCGCTATCTGATCGACGCCATCCGCGCAGTCGGCGGCGGCTACCGGCCGCGCCTGGTGTTCACCTCGTCGATCGCGGTGTTCGGCGCGCCGTTCCCGGACAAGATCGGCGACGAGTTCTTCCACACGCCGCTGACCTCCTACGGCACGCAGAAGTCGATCTGCGAACTGCTGATCGCCGACTACTCCCGCAAGGGCTTTCTCGACGGCATCGGCATCCGGCTGCCGACCATCTGCGTGCGGCCCGGCAAGCCCAACAAGGCGGCGTCCGGCTTCTTCTCCAACATCATCCGCGAGCCGCTGGCCGGCCATGAAGCGGTGTTGCCGGTCTCGGAGGATGTCCGCCACTGGCACGCCTCGCCGCGCTCTGCGGTGGGCTTCCTGCTGCATGCCGGCACCATGGACACCGCCGCCATGGGCGCGCGGCGCAATCTCAGCATGCCCGGCATGTCCGTCACCGTAGGCGAACAGATCGCGGCGCTGGAGCGGGTCGCCGGCAGGAGCGTGGTGGCCCGGATCAAGCGCGAGACCGATCCGGTGATCACCGGCATCGTGTCCGGCTGGCCACGCGATTTCACCACCGACCGCGCCCTCAAGCTCGGCTTCACCACGGCGGAAAAGACGTTTGACGACATCATCCGGATTCATATCGAGGACGAGCTGGGCGGAAAGTTTGTGGCGTAACACAGCTCTCTCCCCGTCATGGCCGGGCTTGTCCCGGCCATCCACGATGTTCCGCACGAACGTGGATGCCCGGCACAAGGCCGGGCATGACGGAGGTCGGAGTGCAAATGCAGAGCTGAAGCGCATCCTGCAATGACGGTTTGATCTGCCGGCTCCCGTGTCTATATTGGCGCCAACATCGCACCAGGGAGAAACCGCATGACCGCCAGCATCGTCGGATGGGCGCATACGCCGTTCGGCAAGTTCGACACCGAGACCGTGGAGAGCCTGATCGTCAAGGTTGCCACCGACGCCATGGCCGACGCCGGGATCGCAGCCGCTGACGTCGACGAGATCGTGCTCGGCCATTTCAATGCTGGCTTCTCGCCGCAGGACTTTACGGCCGCTTTGGTGCTGCAGGCCGATCCGGCGCTGCGCTTCAAGCCGGCCACCCGGGTCGAAAATGCCTGCGCCACCGGCTCTGCCGCCGTGCATGCCGGCGTCAAATCCATTGCGGCGGGCACCGCGAAAATCGTGCTGGTGGTCGGCGTCGAGCAGATGACCCGCACGCCGCCGGCCGAGATCGGCAGGAACCTGCTGCGCGCCTCCTACCTGGTGGAGGACGGCGATACGCCGGCCGGCTTTGCCGGGGTGTTCGGCAAGATCGCCCAGGCCTATTTCCAGAAATACGGCGACCAGTCCGACGCGCTGGCGATGATCGCCGCCAAGAACCACCACAACGGCGTCTCCAATCCCTATGCGCAGATGCGCAAGGATTTTGGTTATGAGTTCTGCCGCTCCGAGAGCGAGAAGAACCCGTTCGTCGCCGGCCCCCTGAAACGCACCGACTGCTCGCTGGTGTCGGACGGCGCGGCGGCCCTGGTGCTGACGGACTCCGAAACCGCCAAGACCATGGGCAAGGCGGTGACCATCAAGGCCACCGCGCATGCCCAGGATTTTCTGCCGATGTCGAAGCGCGACATCCTGGCCTTCGAGGGCTGCTCGGTGGCGTGGCAGCGCGCGCTGACCTCCGCCGGCGTGACCCTTGACGATCTCTCCTTTGTCGAAACCCATGACTGCTTCACCGTCGCCGAACTGATCGAGTACGAGGCGATGGGCCTGACGCCGCGCGGGCAGGGCGCCCGCGCCATCAAGGAAGGCTGGACCCACAAGGACGGCAAGCTGCCCATCAATCCGTCCGGCGGACTGAAGTCGAAGGGTCATCCGATCGGCGCCACCGGCGTCTCCATGCATGTGCTGAGCGCCATGCAACTGCTCGGTCATGCGCCCGAGGGCATGCAGATCAAGAATGCAAAACTCGCCGGTATCTTCAACATGGGCGGCGCGGCGGTGGCGAACTACGTGTCGCTGCTCGAGCCCGCGAAATAGCCCGACACAGGCGAGGATCATCCATGAACGTGGCCGACTGGCTGGCGGCGTCCGCGCGGCTGCACCCCAACGCGCCGGCGCTGCTGAGCGGCACTGTGGTCGAGGCGGACTACGCGACCTTTGCCCGGCGCGCTTGCGCGCTCGGCGCGGCGCTGGTGCGCGACTACGGCGTGCAGCCCGGCGACCGCGTCGCGTTGTTCATGACCAACTGCACGCAGTATCTCGAATGCATGTATGCGGTGTGGTGGATCGGCGCCGCGGTGATCCCGATCAACGCCAAGCTGCATGGCCGCGAGGCCGCGTGGATCTGTGACAATGCCGGCGCCAGGCTGGCTTTCGTCGATGACGACAGCAGCAAAGCGCTCGTCGCAGTGATGGAAGACCTGCCGGCCGGCATGCAGATGCTGTCGGTGGACGGCGACGACTACCGTGCCCTGCATCACGACGATGGCGGAATGCCCTCGCCACTGCCGCGCGACGATCACGATCTGGCCTGGCTGTTCTACACCTCTGGCACCACCGGCCGGCCCAAGGGCGTGATGCTCAGCCACGGCAATCTGGTGGCGGCGTCGCTGTGCTATCTCGCCGACGTCGATGCGGTCACGGGCCAGGACGCCGCGCTCTACGCCGCGCCGATCTCGCACGGTGCGGGCCTGTACAATTTCATCCATGTCCGCATGGCCGCGCGCCATGTGGTGCCGGTATCCGGCGGCTTCGATGCGGACGAGGTGCTCGACCTCGGCAAGGCGCTCGGCCATGTCGCGATGTTCGCCGCGCCCACCATGGTGCGCAGGCTGGTCGATGCCGCCAGGAAGCGCGGCGAGCAGGGCGAGGGCATTCGCACCATCGTCTACGGCGGCGGCCCGATGTATCTCGCCGACATCCGCGACGCGCTCGCCACCATGGGGCAGCGCTTCGTGCAGATCTACGGGCAGGGCGAGTCGCCGATGACCATCACCTCGCTGCCGCGCGCCTGGCATGCCGATGTCGATCACCCCCGCTATCTGCAGCGCCTCGCTTCGGTCGGCGTGGCGCAGAGCGTGATGTCGGTGCGCATCACCGACGCCGACGGCAAGCCGCTGCCGGCCGGCGAGACTGGCGAGATCGAGGCCAGAGGTCCGGCGGTGATGCTCGGCTACTGGAATAACGACAAGGCCAATGCCGAGACGCTGAAGGACGGCTGGCTGCGCACCGGCGACGTCGGCCGCCTCGACGAGGATGGTTTCCTGACATTGTCCGACCGCTCGAAGGACGTGATCATCTCCGGCGGTACCAACATCTATCCGCGCGAGGTCGAGGAGGCATTGCTGACCCATCCCGATGTACGCGAGGTCTCGGTGATCGGCGTCAAGGATCCCGAATGGGGCGAGATCGTCGTCGCCTGCGTGGTGCTGGCGCCTGGCGCGACCGCCGACGACGGTAAACTCGACGCTCATTGCCTGGCGCACATCGCCCGCTTCAAACGGCCGAAGCGCTATGTCTATCTGGAGGCACTGCCGAAGAACAACTACGGCAAGGTGCTGAAGACCGAATTGCGGCAGATCATGGCGCAACCCCGGCCGCCATCGTCCTGATGGCTTCCGCTCGGCGGAAAATATCGATAGGTCCGGAGCCTCGAACCGGCTAACCCTTGCGTCACATCAAGTCCCCAGGAGACGACCTTATGGCCAACGACAATTCGCTTTCGCTTTCCGAACTCAACGACCGCATCGCCATCCTGCAGGATAATATCCGCCAATTGGTCGAGCAGGCCGCCGGCGCCTCGGGCGGCTCGAACGAGGAACGCACCGCTGATCGGCTCGAAGCGCAGAATGCCGAGCTGGACAAGCTGACCGCCGCGCGCGATGCGCTGCTGAGCAAGTAGGCTCTTCCTTCACCCTCCCTTCGCGGGAGGGTGAGAAAAGGCCTTGCACCTCGCGCCCCGCGCATGCGGCCCCGCGCCAGCCGGCCTTGATCTTGCCGATCCCATGCCGTTACTAGGCCGCAGCACGATGGCGCCCCGAGAGCGCCGCGCGACATTGCCTGGGAGCGGACGGAACCATGGGGCCATTGCAAGGGGTCAAGGTCATCGACATGACGTCGGTGCTGATGGGCCCATACGCCACCCAGATGCTCGGTGACTACGGCGCCGACGTCATCAAGATCGAATCCCCCGACGGCGACGTCACCCGGCAGATCGGGCCGATGCGCCATCCCGGCATGGGACCATTCTTTCTCAACACCAACCGCAGCAAGCGCAGCCTGTGTCTCGACCTCAAGAAGCCCGCCGGCCGTGACGCGCTGCTGCGGCTGGTCAAGGACGCCGACGTGCTGGTCTACAATATCCGGCCGCAGGCGATGGCGCGGCTCGATCTGAGCTACGAGGTCTGCGCGGCGATCAATCCCCGGCTGGTCTATGCCGGCGTGTTCGGATTCGGCCAGGACGGCCCCTATGCGGCCAAGGCCGCCTATGACGACCTCATCCAGGGCGCCACGGCGCTGCCGCATCTGGTGGCGCGCGTCAGCGACGGCCCGCCGCGCTACGTGCCCAACGCACTGGTCGACCGCATTGTCGGCCTCACTGCCGTGGGCGCCATTCTCGCCAGCGTGGTGCATCGCGACCGCACCGGGCAGGGCCAGCGGCTGGACATTCCGATGTTCGAGACCATGGCCAGCTTCGTGATGGGCGACCATCTCGGCGGCCTCACCTATGAGCCGCCGCTCGACAGAGGCGGCTACGCCCGCCATCTGTCGCCGGACCGTCGCCCGTACCAGACCAGCGACGGCTACATCTGCGCCATGGTCTACAACGACAAGCAGTGGCTCAGTTTCCTGCGCGCGGTCGGCCGCGACGACCTGCTGGCCGATCCGATCTATGCCAGCTTCCCGCAGCGCACGGCGCATATCGACGTGGTGCTGGGCGAACTGTCGAGCATCTTCAAGACCCGCACCACTGCGGAATGGATCAGGCTGCTCGACGAGGCCGACGTGCCGTCGCTGCCGATGCACGACCTCGAGAGCATGCTGACCGATCCGCATCTGCTGGCGACGGATTTCTTCCCCGTCGTCGAGCATCCCACCGAAGGCGCGATCCGCAACATGAAGGTCTCCGCCACCTGGTCGAAGACCCCCGTGGAAACGCCGCGGCTCGGCCCCTTGCTCGGCGAGCACAGCGCGGAAGTTCTCGCCGAGGCCGGCTATTCGGCTGTCGAAATCGCGCAGCTCGCCGCAGACGGCGTCATTCGCATGCCGATCCTCGATCCCGCACAGGCCTGAACCGATGGATTTTGCTCTCGACGACAATCAGGAGTCGATCCGCGACGCGATCGAAAAGATCTGCGCTGATTTCGACGATGCCTACTGGCTGAAGAAGGACAAGGACGGCGGCTTCCCGCACGAATTCCACAAGGCCATGGCCGACGCCGGCTGGCTTGGCATCTGCATTCCCGAGGAATATGGCGGCTCCGGTCTGGGGATCACCGAGGCCGCGATCATGATGCGGACCATTTCGGAATCCGGGGCAGGGATGTCCGGCGCCTCCGCGATCCACATGAACGTGTTCGGGCTCAATCCCGTGGTGGTGTTCGGCACCAGGGAACAATGTGCGCGGATGCTGCCGCCGATCGTGTCCGGCGCTGAGAAAGCCTGCTTCGCGGTGACCGAACCCAACACCGGCCTCAACACCACGCAGTTGAAAACCCGCGCGGTGCGCGACGGCGACAAGTACGTTGTCAACGGCCAGAAGGTGTGGATCTCCACCGCCCAGGTGGCGGAAAAGATCCTGCTGCTGGCGCGCACCACGCCGCTGGAAGAGGTGACAAAACCGACCCACGGCCTCAGCCTGTTCTACACCGACTTCGATCGCAGCAGAATTGCCGTGCACGAGATCGAGAAGATGGGCCGCAAGGCTGTCGACTCCAACGAATTGTTCATCGCGGATTTCGAGATCCCGGTGGCCGACCGCATCGGCGAGGAAGGCCGCGGCTTCGACTACATCCTGCACGGCATGAATCCGGAGCGCATCCTGATCGCCGCCGAAGCCGTCGGTCTCGGCAGACTGGCACTTCAGCGCGCCGCCGACTACGCGAAGTCGCGCATCGTGTTCAATCGCCCGATCGGCCAGAACCAGGCGATCCAGCATCCCCTGGCGAAGAACTGGATGGAGCTGGAAGCGGCCTGGCTGATGACCCTGTCGGCCGGCTGGCAATATGACCAGAACCTGTCGTGCGGCCCCGCCGCCAATGCCGCGAAATATCTCGCCGGAGAGGCCGGCTATCACGCCTGCGAGCAGGCAGTGATGACCCACGGTGGATTTGGTTACGCCAAGGAGTATCACGTCGAGCGCTACCTCAGGGAATCCCTGATCCCGCGCATCGCGCCGATCAGCCGCGAGCTGATCCTGTCGTTCATCGCCGAGCGCGTGCTCGGGCTGCCGAAGTCGTATTGATGCGGACGATTTATCTAAGCGAAGCGGCACGGCGCGCATGTTCCCTCCCCCCCGCGCGAAGCGAAGCTTCGCTAGGCGGGGGAGGGTCAGGGAGGGGGGTAGCCGCAAGCGATGTCGCCTGGGGTAACCCCCACCCCCGGCCCCTCCCCGCAAGGGGGAGGGGTGTGACAGCGCTCGCGGCGAACGACGGAGCGACCCAGTGAGCTTCATCACCGGCGTCGGGCTCACCCCGTTCGGCAAGCATGAGGGCTGCTCCACCCTCGACCTGATGAGCACCGCGGCAGAAGTGGCCGTCGCCGATGCCGGATTGAAGCGATCCGACATCGACGGCTTCCTGTGCGGCTATTCCACCACCATGCCGCACATCATGCTGGCCACGGTGTTCGCCGAGCATTTCGGCATCAGGCCGGCCTATGCCCACGCCATCCAGGTCGGCGGCGCCACGGGCATGGCGATGGCCATGCTGGCGCATACGCTGGTGGACGCCGGCGTCGCCAAACATGTGCTGGTGGTCGGCGGCGAAAATCGCCTGACCGGACAGAGCCGTGACGCATCCATTCAGGCGCTGGCGCAGGTCGGTCACCCCGCCTACGAGGTGCCGCTCGGGCCGACCATCCCCGCTTATTACGGTCTCGTCGCCAATCGCTACATGCACGAATACGGCGTCACCGAGGAAGACCTCGCCGAATTCGCGGTGCTGATGCGCATGCATGCGCTGGGCCATCCCGGCGCGCAGTTTCACGATGCCATCACCGTCGCCGACGTGATGGCATCGAAGCCGATCGCCACGCCGCTGAAGCTGCTCGACTGCTGCCCGGTGTCCGACGGCGGCGCCGCCTTTGTCGTCAGCCGCGAGCAGACCGGCGACATCGGCATTCGCGTCCGCGGCGCGGCCCAGGCCCATACCCACCAGCACGTCACTGCGGCGCCAAAACTGTCCGAATTCGGCGCGGAGATTTCCATCGCCCGCCTCAAATCCGCGACCGGCATCGCCATCGCCGATGTGCGTTATGCCGCCGTGTACGATAGCTTCACGATAACCCTCGCAATGCTGCTGGAAGACCTCGGCCTCGCCCGCCGCGGCGAAGCGGCGGCACTGGTGCGTGCCGGACATTTCGGCCAATACGGCGCCATGCCGCTCAACACCCATGGCGGGCTGTTGAGCTACGGCCATTGCGGCGTCGGCGGCGCCATGGCGCATCTGGTGGAAACCCACCTGCAGATGACCGGCCGCGCCGAAAATCGCCAGGTGCGCGATGCCTCGCTGGCGCTGCTGCATGGCGACGGCGGCGTGCTGTCGTCCCATGTCAGCATGGTTCTGGAGCGGGTGCGATGAACACGCTCAAGCCCGCCGCCGACTGGACCGCCGGCGTGGAGGCGCTCAGCTATCAATGCTGTGCCGCCTGCAATGCCGTGCAATATTTCCGCCGTGCCTTCTGCGCCGCCTGCGGCGCGCCGGATCCCATGGACAAATTCGCCGGCGGGCAGGGCACCGTCTACGCCACCTCGCTGGTGCTGCGCGCGGCGACGCCGGAAGCCCGCGCCCACGTGCCCTACAACATCGTTCTCGTCGACACCGTCGAAGGCTTTCGCATGATGGCCCACGGCGCTCCCGATCTCGTCATCGGCGACAGGGTGATGGCCAGCTACCGGCCGTTCACCGGCCGCCTCGTTCCGTATTTCGAAAGGACTTCCTCATGAGCCGCCTTCGCGCCGCCCTCGATCCCCGCTCGGTCGCCATCATCGGTGCCTCCGAAAATCCCAACAAGGTCGGCGGCCGGCCGGTGCATTACCTCAAGAAGTTCGGCTTCAAGGGCAAGATCTATCCGATCAACCCGACCCGCACCGAGATCCAGGGCCACAGGTGCTATCCGAGCCTGCGCGACCTGCCGGAAGCGCCCGAAATGGTCATCGTCGCGGTCGCCGGCGACAATGCGATTGCTGCGGTGGAAGACTGTGCCGCCTTCGGCGTCAAGATCGCGGTGGTGATGGCCTCGGGTTTCGGCGAGGTCGATGCCATCGCCGGCAAGGCCAAGGAGCGCCGCATGGTGGAAGCCGCCCACAAGGCCGGCATGCGCATCGTCGGGCCGAACTCGCAGGGCCTCGCCAATTTCGGCACCGGCGCCATCGCCAGCTTCTCCACCATGTTCATGGAGTTCGATCGCGTCGAGGGCCATGTCGCCATGCTCAGCCAGAGCGGCGCGCTGTCCACGGTGCCGGTCGGCTTCCTCAATCCGCGCGGCATCGGCGTGCGCCACAGCCACGCCACCGGCAACGATGCCGACATCACCGTGGGTGAACTGGCCATCGCGGTGGCAGAGGATACCGAGGTCAAGCTGATGCTGCTGTACCTCGAGAGCATCCCCGACAAGAAGTATCTCGAGGAGCTCGCCGCCATCGCGCTTGACCGCGACCTGCCGATCATCGCGCTGAAATCGGGCCGCTCCGAGGCCGGCCGCCAGGCGGCGCAGTCGCACACCGGCGCGCTGGCCAATGAGGACCGCGTGGTCGATGCGTTCTTCGAGCATCATGGCATCTGGCGCGCGCCGGACATGCGCGGCCTCGTCGAAGCCACCGAACTGTATCTCAAGGGCTGGAAGCCGCGGGGCAGGCGGCTGGTGGCGATCAGCAATTCCGGCGCGGTCTGCGTGATGACGGCGGACGCCGCCACCAGCGTTGGCATGCCGATGGCGAAACTGTCGGACGATACCGACAAGAAGCTGAAGGGCATTCTGCCGAGTTTTGCGACGACGACCAATCCCATCGATCTCACCGCGGCGCTATTGTCCAACAGCCGGCTGTTCGGCGACATCCTGCCGGTCATCGCCGAGGATCCTGCCGCCGATGCCTTCGTGATCGGCGTGCCCGTCGCCGGTCCCGGCTATGACGTCCCGGCCTTTGCGCGGGATTCCGCGGCCTTTGCGGCGCAGACCGGCAAGCCCCTGGTGGTGGCGGCGACGCAGCCTAGCGTGGCCGTGGAATTCCAGGCGCAGGGCGTCTCGGTATTTCCCACCGAGGTGGAGGCGGTCACCGCGCTGCATCAGTTCCTTGCTCATCGCGAATTGATGGCGCGCACCATTGAACGCCGCGCCAGCCGCGGAAAATCCGACGTGTTGATCTCCACGGCCGGCGAGACGACCATGCTGAACGAGGCCGACAGTCTCGACCTGCTGGCCGCGCGCGGCATTCCCGTGGTGCCGTATCGGCTGTGCCGCTCGCGCGCCGAGGCGGTGGCGGCGTTCGAGGCCATCGGCGGTCCGGTGGTGGTGAAAGGTTGCTCGGCTGATATCGCGCACAAGTCCGAACTCGGCCTGGTCAAGGTCGGCGTCAGGGCGCGCGAGGAGGCCGGCGAGATCTATGCCCTGATGGAAGACATCATCCGCAAGCACGGCGCGCGCTTCGACGGTGTCATCGTCGCCGCCATGGCCTCTGGTCGCCGCGAGATCATGATCGGCGCGCATCGCGATCCGGTGTTCGGCCCGGTGGTCGCCGTCGGCGACGGCGGCAAGTATGTCGAGGTGTTCAAGGACACGACGCTGCTGCTGCCGCCGTTCTCCACCGACGACGTCAGGGAAGCGCTCGACCGGCTGCGCATCGCGCCGCTGTTCGCAGGCGTGCGCGGCGAACCGCCGATGGACGTTGAGGCGCTCTGCGACGCCGTGGTGAAGATCGGCGAGCTGATGCGCGACGCGTCGGCGAAGGTGATGAGCATCGATCTCAACCCGGTGATGCTCGACAGCGCGGGCAAGGGATGCGTGGTGGTCGACGCCGTGGTGTTTCAGGGCACGTAGCCTTCGGTCCGGTCCCTCACCGTTTCCCGGGCGCGCTGCAGCACAGGCGATGCGCAGCATCGCCGGCAGTGCTGCTGCGCAGAACCGGGATCCCGGTTTCTTCATGTCAACAAGCTGGCCCCGGATCTGCGGCGCACCACGCCGCGCAAGCGCGGCGCAGTGCACCGCGTCCGGGGAACGGACCGAACGCGGTCTGCGATATTTTTTCCTAGAACCCTCTTGACGTTCATCCGACTAAGATTATAATCCATCACATCCCGCCCCATCGAGAGGGGCGCATCGCGATCGTCAGGTTCGCGGGGCGGGATGCGGTGGACGCGGCAGCGTTCGGCGCGGAATTCCGGCTCAGGGCGGACACCCAAAAGGGTCCGTGAGCGCCGGAAGGACGTGCAGACGACGGCGCTGCGCGGACGGCGAAGGCGTGTGGTCCTGGTGCCCCGCGTGAGCACCAAGCGAGTCCGTGGCAACCGCCGCGGAAAACCCTCAACCGGAAGCGACGGCGACGAAAAAACGTGTCGGCCGCCGGGGAGAGCACGACATAAGCCGTTAACACCACTGCGCGCGGAACGCCGGGTTGATCCCGGTGACTCCGTGGCAAGCCTCGTGTGCTTTCTACCATTGCACACGAGCCCACGGGTGCATCGGGCACCCGGCGTTCCGCGCGCCCTCTCGATTGGAGGGCAGGGAATGCAGCAAACCCCGGACGCGAAAGCGTCGCGGCAATGCGATGGCATGGCTGTTTGACAGTTGAATCAGGAAAGTTTCGGGAGCGCTGCAGCGCGCGCGTTCTTCACCCTCCCCTGAAGGGGGAGGGTCGGCGTGCAGCATGCGAAGCATGATGCGCGACGGGGTGGGGTGACGGCGCCGATGAGAGTTGCCGTACCGCACCACGCACGCTGTCACCCCACCCCGACAACACCGCGCTGCGCGCTGTGTTGTCGACCCTCCCCCTCCAGGGGAGGGTGAAGAATGCGCTGCTCCATTACGTCTCGACGATCATCAGCAACTGACCTTCGGCAACCACATCGTCGATCGCCACCACGATCGACTTGATCGTTGCGGCCGCTGGCGAGGCGACCGGAATCTCCATCTTCATCGCCTCGACGAAAGCGACCTCGTCTCCCGCGCTGACGGTTGCGCCGATGCCGAGCGGCAAGGCGCAAATGCGCCCGGCGACTTCGCTGGTGATCTTGATCTCTGGCATGGCGTCCTCCGTCGATCGCACCGGCTGCTCGTTGCAGTGGCAGCGGTTGGATCGAGCTATGCGTAAGGTTTGAGAGGGAATGGGAAGCGGGGGTGTTGTGGCGCAAGATTGCGTGATGTAGCGTGTTCCGCAAGTGGAATTTAATTCCGCAGAACGAAATAGGTAGGCGCGCAGGGGATGGTCACAACGACCGGATCCGAAGATGCGCCGTCGACAGGAAACGCATCATGGGACGACGCTCGGAGCGGCTTAGCAAGAACGGGATTCTGGCCAGCGATCTGGCAGGCGATGGCGACATCATCCAGGTGGTGTCGCGGGCCTTCGATATCCTGCGCTGCTTCGAGGGCCACGACGCCCGGCTCGGCAATCTCGAAATATCCAACCGCTGCGGGCTGCCGCGCTCCACGGTATCGCGGCTGACCCATACGCTGACCCGCATGGGCCAGCTGGCCTATCTGCCCGGCGACCAGAAGTATCGCATCGGGCCGAGCGCGGTGGCGATGAGCACGTCGATGATGCGCGGGCTGCAGTTGCGCAACCTGATCCGGCTGCGCCTGCAGGAGGTAGCCGAGCAGATTCCCGGGACCATCGGCTTTCTGGTCCCCGACCGTTTCCACATGGTCTATCTGGAATATGCCCGCGCCGATCACGCGCTCGGCCTGCATTCCACCACCGGCAGCCGGATCGCCATGGGCCGCACCGCCGCGGGACACGCTTATACCGCAGCCCTCGACGAAAACGTCGGCGACGCGCTGATCAACGATATCGCACGCGAGGTGCCCGAAGACGGTCGCATCCTGCGCAGCCGGATCGAGGCCAATCGCCAGTCGCTGCGCGACAACGGCTACGTGACCGCCACCGGCCTGTTCACGCCGCACATCAACGGCATTGCGACGCCGATGTGGTCGCCGCAATACCAGACCTATGTGGTGGTCACCATCGGCCTGCTGTCGTCGATGTATGACGAGAAGCGGATGCAGGACGAGGCGGCGCCGCTGCTGCTCGCGCTCAGCAGCACCGTCGGCCAGATGGTCACCAATGCCGACAGCGGCCTCTACAACGCGGCGACCGGTGACGCGTCGCCTTCATCAATCAATAAGAAGACCACCAAGGCGGAGGCCAAGAATGAACTGGAAGCCGGAGCTCGACGACCTCAGCCGGCGCGAAGCGTTCGCGCGGGAGATGGGCGGCGTTGACAAGGTCAAGCGCCAGCATGACCAGGGCCGGCTCACGGTTCGCCAGCGCATCGACGGATTGATCGACGCCAACAGCTTTCATGAGGTCGGCGCGGTCTCCGGCGTTGCCGAGTATGACGAGGCCGGCGAGCTCACCCATCTGACGCCGGCGAACTGCGTGTTCGGCCGCGGCAGGATCGATGGCCGTCCGGTGGTGGTGGTCGGCGACGATTTCACCGTGCGCGGCGGCTCGGCCGATGCTTCGATTTCCGCCAAGCCGCTGATGGCCGAGCAGATGGCCCATGATTTCCGGCTGCCCATCGTCCGGATCATCGAGGGATCAGGCGGCGGCGGTTCGGTCAAGACCATCGAGACCAGGGGCGCGGCGAATCTGCCGGGCGGCGTCGGCGGCACGCAATCGTACTGGTACACGCTGGCCAACATGGCGCAGGTGCCGGTGGTCGGCCTCGGCCTTGGTTCGGTCGCCGGACTCGGCGCGGCGCGGCTGGCGGCCAGCCACTATTCGATCATGACCAAGAGTTCGGCGATGTTCGTGGCCGGACCGCCGGTGGTGGCGCGGCTCGGGCAGAAGCTCGAGAAGCATGAATTGGGCGGCGCCGATATCCAGACCCGCGCCGGCGGCGTCGATCATGCGGTCGACACCGAGGAAGAGGCCTTCGCCTGCGCGCGAAAATTCCTGTCCTATCTGCCGTCCTCGGTCTACGGCCTGCCGCCGACCATTGTTTGCGACGACGATCCGGAGCGCGCAGAAGAAACATTGATGAAGGCGGTGCCGCGCAATCGCCGGCAGGTCTACAAGATGCGCCCGATCATCGACGCAGTGGTCGACAAGGGCTCGTTCTTCGAGATGGCCGCGAACTTCGGCCGCCCGGTCATCGCCGGCTTTGCCCGGCTCGAGGGCCGCGCCGTGCTGCTGCTGGCCGGCGATTCCTATCATTATGGCGGCTCGTGGACCGCGGAGGCGTGCCAGAAGGTGGTGCGCTTCGTCGATCTCGCCGAGACCTTCCATCTGCCGGTGGTCTATCTGATGGACTGTCCGGGCTTCATGATCGGGCTCGATGCCGAGAAGTCGGCGACGATCCGGCACGGCGTGCGTGCCATGGCGGCGGTCAACCAGACCACCGTGCCATGGTGCACGATCATCATCCGCAACGCCTTCGGCGTCGCCGGCGTGGTGCACCAGCCGGCCAATCGCTTCTCGATGCGCTATGCGTGGCCGTCGGCCTATTGGGGCTCGCTGCCGCTGGAGGGCGGCATCGAGGCGGCCTATCGCGCCGAGATTGCAGCCGCCGACGATCCCAAGGCGAAACAGCAAGAGATCGAGGACCGCCTCAACAAGCTGCGCTCGCCGTTCCGTTCGGCGGAGAAATTCTGGGTCGAGGAGATCATCGACCCGCGCAAGACCCGTTCGCTGCTGTGTGAGTTCGCGCGGCTGGCGGAGCCGCTGCGCACGGCAGGACCAGGTCGGCTGGCGATGCGGCCGTAGCAACGATAGTCTCATTCTCGAGACGTACTCCGCCTGTCATCCCCGCGTATGCAGGGATCCAGTAAACACAGGCGCCGGTGATAGATTGGAGGCACTGGTGTTTACTGGGGCGCCCGGTCAAGCCGGGCGATGACAGCTGCGGGTGTGGCGACACCCTTTACATGTTCCGCAACACTACGCTGGCATTGACGCCGCCGAAGCCAAAGCCATTCGACAGCACGTGATCGATCTTCATCGTGCGTGCCTTGCCGCGGATGAAGTCGATGCCGTCGCCTGCGGGATCGGGGTTGTCGAGGTTGAGCGTCGCCGGGGCGATCTGGTCGCGCAATGCGAGGATCGAGAAGATCGCCTCCAGCCCGCCGGCGGCGCCGAGCAGGTGGCCGGTCGCGGATTTCGTCGAGGCAACTGCGACACTTCCATTGGTGCCGAACACGGTCTTGATCGCTTCCAGCTCGCCATGATCGCCGACGGGCGTCGACGTGGCATGCGCGTTGAGGTGCTGGACGTCGCCGGCGGAGATGCCGGCCTGCGCCAGCGCGATCTGCATCGCGCGCCGGGCGCCGTCGCCATCCTCGCGGCCGGCGGTCATGTGGAAGGCGTCCGAGGTGGTGCCGTAGCCGATGATTTCGGCAATCGGCTTGGCGCCGCG
>LNAP01010897.1_pt1 | contig 23873 bp, 19 predicted proteins | sample 602601 | NCBI WGS metagenome assembly LNAP01 (sample SAMN02440304, study PRJNA202911) | soil metagenome | biome: Subtropical and temperate rainforests or woodlands; isolation source: soil samples (1 kg each in a 20% v/v slurry with milli Q water) were... ...
AAATACGTACAGCTCTAAAATCATCGCCTTCATCATTGCGAGTCTGTGCGTTAGCTTCATCGCGCCCGTCCCTATCCCGCCGATGATCATTCCGGTGGTGATCATCACACTGTTGCCTATCGCCTGCAGCTTGCTGATCGGAAACCTTCCAAAGCGTCTCTGATGCCCCTTCTAGAGGAACGCTCCGTTTTTGGGGCTTCCTCTTTTGACCCTTTCAGCGGGGCGGATTCACTCCAAAAGGCTCGACCTAGACCTCACCATGTGCTCAATGGTTGAGGTGTCTCATGAAAAAAGAATTTGTTGTTCCTCTCGCGATTTCGACTCTGTCCCTTTTGGTTGCCGTTGGCTCTGCTTTCTTGGCTGACAAGAAAGTTAGCCAGGCCGTCGACCTGTCAAACCAGGTGAATGAGCAGTTTGCCAAGGTAAAGCCTTGGGCATTCAAACGGGACGCCCTCGAGTCAGTTATTGATGAGAGCAGGATCTCGGCCGCGATTCGTGGAAAAGATTCTTCTGCGCCTGAAACTACGCGTGTGCGTGGGCCGCAACCGGCCAAGATCGATCGGCGCTATGGAGATCCAAAGGCTCAATTTACGCTTATTGAGTACTCAGATTTTGAGTGCACATTCTGCAAACAGTACTTTGCGGTTCCTAAAGCGCTCGCCGACGGATCGCGGGGGAATATCTCCGTCATTTTTAAACACGTTCCTATCCACGGTGATGCATCACGCCGCGAAGCATACGCAGCTGAGTGCGCTGCAGCGCAGGGTGGTAATGACGCGTTCTACCGGATGGCTGGCGCGATATTTAGTTCAACACCTGGTAATGGCACGGGCACGGAAAAGCCACTCAGTGTTATTGCTGAAAGTATTGGTCTTGATGGTGTTGAGCTAGCTAAGTGCATGGATAACGAAGACTTCTACGCCAAAATCAAATCTGATTTTCAGGAGGCGATTGACCTTGGGATTAACCAAACCCCAACAACGATCGTTCGTCACAACGTAACAGGTCAGCAGGTCAGGTTGGACGGCGCCGTTACACCTGAAGCCATCATGTCAAGCTTGTCTAAGATCGTTCAAAGTCCTGGAGCTAAGAACTAATGCAGCCCGTTCGCATTCCTCAATATGTCGATGATCCACCCCATCTACTCTTTTGGCAGGCTGATGAAGTTGCGCCAATTGGTATTGGACTTGTTTTTGGCATGTTCACTGGCTACGCAGCGATTTGTACTATTGGGGGGTTTTTGCTCACCCGGTGGTACAGGAAATACCGTGACGACCATCCTGATGGATTTATGGTGCATATGATTTATTGGTTCACCGGATTGACTGGTGCAAAGTCCAGAACCATTCCGAATCCATTTATCCGTGAATTCCATTGAGGCAAATATGCTATTTAAAAACTTCAGGCAATCGTACCGAGGAACGGTTTCGGAGAATAAGTTTCTTCGAAGTATGGTTATCGCGCTGATTGCAATTGACCTGTTCGCGATCATCGGCTGGCTTAATAAAAGCACTGTGATTGACATGCAGCCGCCAACCTTGACCGAGCGTGCATGGGTCGATGAATCATCTGCATCTGACGAGTTTGTTGAAGGCTGGGCGCTTTATATCGCTGACCGACTCGGTAACGTGACACCCTCGTCGTCAAAAGTGATACGCAAGTCGATCGAGCCGCTGCTGGATACTGATATTTATCAGGATGTAGTAAATAAAATCGAGGCGCAGGTACTTCAGATTCGCCAGGACAGGGTGACACTGAAATTTAATGCGAAAGACGTTTTGCGTGATCGGTCGAATACACGAAAGTTTTATGTGACCGGCCGATCTTACATGACGGGCCCCAATGGAAAACCTGAGCCAAAGAACGTTACCTATGAACTTGACCTGCGAATCAAAAACTATAAACCGGTTCTGACCTTTGTTGACACGTATGAAGGTCCACCTAGAACTGAAGATGTTATCCGCCGTCAAGAGAAAACCACCCAAGCTCGTAAGCGTATGGACCAACTAAATGTCGAAAAGTAAACAGGTGAAACTAGCGTTGATTCTCACTGCGTTTGCTGCTGTTCAAGCGGTTCAAGCGGTTCATGCGCGAGAGTTGAATATTCCAAAAATGCCCACGGCCTCGACAGAGACATTGGTGGTCGATGCGATGCCGAAAGCGGTTGACCCCTCCGACTACGGACTTGAAGCGGGTGAGGCGGATGCCCACGCTGCTCTGGAACAAGAAGCCGCGAAAAAGGCACCTGAGCCACCTGCCAAGCCGGCTGCCCCCGCGGTCGCTAAAAGTGCGCCTGCCCCGGCAGTGAAGAATGACAACGACATGATGAAAGTGTCTGGTGGCGGCCGACAGGGTGACCTTCAGGCTGTGCCTGCGTCGGTGGCCAAAACCACCGCTGGTGGTGAGGAGTCGGTTGCGATGGTGTCCTCCATGGAAGATGTTGTTGTCCAGCCGGGTGTGAACACCATCGTTCCCGTTGCTATTAGTCACCTCAACCGCATCGTTACGCCTTTCGAAACTCCTATCGTCCAGACCGTCTCAACGAGCTCGGTCGAAATCAAAGGCAACGTCGTCTACGTGTCGACTCGGGATGATTCCCCGATCGCTATGTACATCACTCCGAAGGACGACGAGTCGGTCGCGATCAGTCTGACGCTGGCCCCGCGAAAGATACCCCCTATCCAAGCCAACTTGATCATTGGACAGGCGCCAGGGTCTGGTGGCCGCGCTTCGCCTGGCGGCATGGGTGGCTTCCGTTACTCGGGCCAGGCCAAGAAGTGGGAGGAGGGGCAACCCTATATGGAGTCCATCAAAGGGATCATGAGATCACTGGCTTTAGGTGGAATTCCGAAGGGGTTCTCCATGGGCAAATTGAGCCGCACCGATACGCTCCCCGCCTGCTACCAGGAGGGCATCGCATTCGATTTTTCGCGCTCCCAAATTGTTCTCGGTCACAACTTCAAAGCCCTCGTGGGTGTAGCCCGTAACTCTTCCGCTGTACCGGTTATGTTCGATGAAACCTCCTGCACGCATCCTTCATTGGCCGCAGCTGCCGCGTGGCCGCGGAACATGCTCGAGCCAGGCCAAGCGACTGAGATTTATATCGTGATTCGAGTTGGTGAAGCGCCTGCAGAAGAGTCTTCCAGGCCGAGCCTGCTGAACTAAAGGGGGGGTTATGATCAAGTCAATGTGGTCGGGTCTGAGCCCGAGTAAAAAGAAAGTTGTGGCGATTATTGGTGCCGTCGGGGTGGTTCTTCTGGCCGTCTTCGCGATGAGTTCGATTGGGGGGAATGACCAGCGTAAGCAGGGTGGCAAGCAAACAATTGGCCGTGTTCTGTATGACGGTGATCCTCGTTCCGTGGGCATCGATTCCATCAACTCTAAACAGCGCGACCAAGAGAAAACCATCACTGAAGTTCAGCGCAACCTCAAAACCCTGTTGGAACAGAGCAACAACCAAAAGGTAATTACGGACAGCCTGAAAACCGTCCAGCAAAGTGTTGATGATCTTAAGGGGCAGGTCTCTCTCGCTAAGGAGCAGGCCGACAAGGTTGCGGCTGAAAATCTTAAGCTCGCGGAGGAAGTGCGCACCAATCAGGCGAAGGCCCCACCTCCTGAAAGGGAAGTCGAGCTCAAGGAAAAGGAGGAACGAATCCAGCGTGAAAAGGCTTCCCAAGACCGTTTCAACGCCGTAGGAAACGATCCAAATAAAAACCAATCGGCCTTCTTTGCAAATGCGCCGGCCCCGGCCCAGGACCCAGTCAAGCCAGGTCAGGCCCCTAAGAAGGACGAAAAGCTGACGATCAGATCTATTGGCAATGAACAGCCTGATGAGGCGGACGGCAAGGACGAAAAAGAGCAAGAGGTCTTCTTGCCGGCCGGCTCCATTATGTCGGGTGCCTTGATTACAGGCCTTGATGCGCCGACCGGTACTAAGGCACGCCAGGATCCTTTCCCGGTTCTTCTGCGGATCAAGAAAGAGGCCGTCCTTCCTAACCGATTCCGAGCTGACGTTCGTGAGTGCTTCTTGATTGCAAGCGCCTTCGGCGACATGTCCTCAGAGCGAGCTTATATGCGTGCTGAAACCATCTCATGTGTTCGTGATGATGGCGGTGTTGTCGAGACCGGTATGGATGCCTATGCGGCGGGAGAAGACGGTAAGGCAGGTGTTCGTGGCCGCCTGATCTCGAAGCAGGGCGCGATCCTCGCCCGCTCCCTTGCAGCTGGATTCATGCAAGGCGTCAGTGAGGCGTTCAGTGTTCGCCAAGTGCCGAGTATTAACGTGACGGGTACAGGGAGCAGTGGCAGCAATAAAGGCGTTGTTGATCCGGTGTACCAACAGGCATTCAACTCGCAGGCCCTGCAGGGCGCTGCCATCGGTGGTGTGGGCTCGGCGTTGGAGCGCATTGCTGACTTCTACCTGGAAATGGCTGAAAACCTTTATCCGGTTATCGAGGTAGATGCTGCCCGTGAAGTCGACTTCATCGTCAAGAAGGGTGTCCAGCTGAAACTCATGTCGAAGGCGCCACGTCGCTGACCCAAAACAGGGGCGGATTCGCTCCTGCACCTAACAACATATTTGGATACTTCAATCATGAATTTGATTTCAGCGGTGAATGCTTTCCGATTTTTGGCCTTGGCAACAGTGGCCGCGGCCATGACCGGCTGCTCGTTTTTGCAAGTTGGTGAGTCTGAGTACTCCTGTAAGGGCATGCCAGACGGTGTGACCTGTATGTCCGCTCGCGATGTTTATCAGCTGACTGAAAACGAGAATTTTCGCCAAGTAGTGGAGCAGAACCAGTCGGCCAAGGACCAGGCGATAAAAGAGGGCAAGTCGATTGAGGAGGTTCTCCCCGCGGTGCAGCCCCATATCGCAGCTGGCGAGCGCTATGTCGTTCCGAAGCCAGCCCGTAACCCGATTCCGATTCGTTCGCAGGCCACTGTCATGCGCGTCTGGGTGGCTCCGTGGGAGTCCGATTCGGGCGACCTGAACGTGCCTGGATTCATCTACACGGAAATTGAACCGCGCCGTTGGGAAATTGGTACGCCGGCGCCTAAACCGACACCTTCCATTCGGCCACTGGAGTCGAGGAAGAACACTTCTTCACCTGCAACTTAAACATTCCCCAACCAGCATGACCTAGGAGATACACCATGCAAATGAGCATGACCCCAAGCCAAATCCGGCGCACGAAGGACGTAATGAAGTTCGGTGTGGCACTGATGCTCACCGTCGCAGCAAGCAACGCACTCGCCGGCACCGGTGGTGACAGTTTCGACTCAATCTGGGTAACCCTGACGGACTGGATGCAGGGAACCCTGGGGCGGGTCGTGGCAGGCTCAATGGTCCTGGTCGGGATCGTATCCGGCATCGTACGTCAGTCGATCATGTCGTTTGCTACCGGCGTTGGCGGCGGCGTTGGCCTGTACAACACGCCGACCATCATCGAGTCGATCATGACCGCCACCCTCCCGGTTGCGCACTCTCTCACCTAAGCAACGAGTACTAACAAAGCCGGCCGTTGCCGGCTTTTGGGTTTTCAAACCAGGATCGGGAAGATAATTGTGAACTGGATTAAATCGACAGGCCTTCTTGCGGTGACGTTGATGTCGGCGGTCTTTTCGACTCAGCTCCTAGCTGCAGAGTGGAGAGGCGCTGTCATTGAATCCAGTTGTAGCGGTCGTGGGCGATACACTCAATGTGACCTATACCCTGAACCGCGTCGGGTGTACGTCTACAGGTTCCTACAGTCTTCCGATCAATGTTGGCTCGCCAAAGGGCGCGAACATTGGCAAGTGCGAAGGGCTAAGAACTAAGGAGTCGTTCAGCTGTACAGGGGCGGCCGCATTGCCGCAAGGATTCACCGGTCCTTTGGTTATCAGCGTGGGTAAAGCACTCGCGGAAACGATTGTTGAAGAGAAGAAAACCCAACCGCATGCCGATGACATGGAGGTGCTCAATAACGAGGACGAAACACTGGTCATCCCTCTCACCCTTACAGGTGCGGGAGTCCAGGCCGAGTCTTTCGAGCTCCTGGATATGCCTTCGAAGGACATCGGACAGTTCCTGCTAAACGGGGCCGAGGTCACCTTCAAGCCATTTCCGCAATGGTCTGGCGTTACTTCATTCACCTATCGAGGCAAGGACACCACCGGTAACTTTTCTAATGCGGCGACGGTTCGCGTAGTTACCAGCCTGGTAAATGATGCGCCGGTGATCATTCCCCACCCTGCAATCGGGGTCGAGGACAAGCCCCTTGTATACGTGCCTGTTGTTCAAGATCCAGACTCGGTCGACATTTATCGGTTGGTGGTGGAGGCACAGGGAACTCACGTTACCGCTTTGGTTGAGCCGGACCTTCACTCTCTCAGGATTGTTCCCGGAAAAGACTGGAACGGTTCCGACACCATCAAAATCAGTGCGGTAGACAGCGCAAACGCTAAGAGTGAGGTGATGACCATTAGCGTCATCATCCAGCCTGAAAATGACGCGCCTGTTCTCACTCCGATATCCATCGTGGCCAACGAGGACAGCGAGGGTAGGGCCAAAATCGTTTATGCGGATCCTGACGGAAAGGCCCCATATCGATTTCTAATTGATAAACAACCGCCGCTGAGTGCTGGCGGTTGTGGTATTGACGGGGATGAAGTTGTCTTCACACCGGCGAAGAACTGGAACGGGACAACGGAGTGTTCTGTAGTGGTTGTCGATGCTGACAGTGGCGCTTCGCTTCCAGCCACGGTGTCAATCACTGTAGTGGCGGTACCAGACAAGCCAGTGGTGGAAACCAGGACTCTGACCTTGAATCAGGGCGACTCTTCGACCTTCAGCCTTGTGGTGACTGACCCCGATGCCGGCGACAGTTACTCGCTCAGTAGTTCGTCAATTCAAGATGCGGTTTTTGGATCGTTTAGTTTTTCTGGGACAACCTTGTCGGTTGCTCTTAACCCAGAATTCGTTGGGACAAGATCCATTTCGTACACGGCAAAAGACTCGTTCGGGTTGGTGTCTGCACCTGGTGAACTGACGATCAAGGTGCTGCCAGTTGCCAAGAAGCCTGTCGTCGCTCCCGCTCAGGCCTATACCGCTACTGGTACACCTGTGGTGTTAGATCTCATGGCCACCGATCCAAACCATGACACGCCACTTGCCTTTGCCATTTCTCAGACTGTCCCGGTCCCATCTGGGACGTTGAGCATAAGTGGTAATCGATTGACCTTCACGCCTGCGGCGGGATTCGTCGGTACCGCGACCGCTTACGTTGTTGCTACTGACCCAGGTGGCTTGGTGTCGGCGCCTCAAGCAATATCTTTTATTGTCCAGGCTGACCAGAGCTTTGCCTTCGACCCCGATAGCCCTGACAGCCATACGATCATCATTGTTCAGCAGCCTGATCCGGCGGCCGGCGTGCTAACAGTCAATGGCTTGTCGTTAACCTTTGCACCTGTGCAGGGTTATCTTGGAACGGCTACGTTCACCTACAAGGTGCGGGACTTGGCGGGTCTTGAGTCGGATATCAAGCAAGGCACAATCGATGTAGTCAAAACCAATTACGCCCCTACGTCTGCGAGCGTGGCCATCAGCGTTAACGAGGGTGAGGCGTCGAGCCCCGCGCTGCCGACAGTAGTTGATGAGAACCTGTACGACGCTGGGATGCATACTTTTACCATCCCTATCCAGAGCATGACTGGGGTCGCGGAGGTGGTGAACAACCGCATCATCTACCATGCCCCGTATGGCGCCAGCGGTGTTAAAACCTTCAAGTTCATCGCTCGAGATGTAGCCGGCGCTGAAGTCGTTGGGCTGGCGACTGTGAATGTGATGCCCAAGAATTTCCCACCAACCTCGGTCGATTTGACTCTTGATACCCTAGAGTCCACGCCGGTAAGTGGCGTTCCCGTCGTCGTCGATCCAAATCCAACTGACACGTTCACCTACACGGTCGACTCGAGTCCTATTGCTGGTACTGCTGCGGTAGTAAGTGGCAAGGTTGTCTATACGCCGGCTCACAATTGGGTTGGCTCTGATCGCTTCGCCATTTCAGCGTACGACGCCGCTGGCGCCAGAGTGAGTGGGCTGGCTTACGTGACTGTACGTCGGACTAACGTCGCGCCCGAGTCGCTGACCGGCAGCATAACGGTTCGAGAGAACACCACGAGTGCACCGTACTACCCAGTCATCACTGATAAAAACCTGTATGACATGGGTAAGCATCAGTTGGTGGTCAAAGCGCAACCTTCAAATGGCGCGGTTTCGACTGAAAATAACCGACTGATCTACACACCGAATAAAGACTTCATCGGTGATGACATCGTTACGGTCGAGGCAACCGACCTGGGCGGGCTCTCCGTACAAGGGGTGGTGGCTCTTCGTGTCACCAAGAACAATCTTCAGCCTGAGACAGCAGCGCTCAATATCCAGACGTACGAGAACACGCCGTCAGCTGAAGTAAGCCCGACGGTGGTCGACCCAAATGCGTGGGATCAATTTACTTACGAAGTGATAGCTCAGCCGGAGCACGGTTCCGTGGTGGCCGGGGCGAATGGGTACGTGTACACCCCGCAAGCAAAATACACTGGCAATGACAAGTTTGCCTTCCGAGTCGTTGACGTGGGCGGAAGATACGTCGAGAGCGTGGCCAAGGTAGCCGTTCTGCGGAAAAACACTCCGCCAACTGGTGTGACACCGGACACCGTGTATTTCTTCGAGGGCATCGGGGGCAAGCAACGTCTGGCTGCCATCGACGATAACCTCTGGGGATCGCATACCATCGAAGTGCAGTCACAACCAGGGCACGGTTTCGCCTGGTTCAATAACGATATGTTGAATTTCAAGACCGATGGGCGAACTGAAACAACCATGACTGTCAAAGTGACGGATCAAGACGGTCTGTCGGTGATCGTGCCTGTGCGGTTGGTGCCCAAGAGTATCGACAGCGTAATCGATCAATTACCGGTTCAAGAGCTCACGAGTAGCAAAGTGGCCACGCCAGCCATCACCAAAGAGTTTCTGCGCGTGGATGGCCGACCAGGCTTGCTGCTGACCGATAAGGACGCTATAGCGGCGCTGGGCAGCGACATTGTCGCGGTGGTTGAGAAGTCCTCAACTGTTGGCTTGCGTATCGGTAGGAGGCCTTTGGCGCCGAGTCAAGGCACCCGGTTGTCAGTGGAGTATTTCACTGCGGACGCGCTCGGATCTGCATTGGCAGGTATCCAACCGAGTGCCAGTGGTCATGGCCGGGTACTGCTTGTAAGAGGGGACCTGACGGGCACTGCGTACGCAATACCCTTTGAGGTGTGGAAGCTTGAAGGTGCGGTGAAGACAACCGCCGATTCAGCTCCTTTGGGTCTACAAGCATTACGCGCGCAGTTCGAACCGTCTAACACCGTGTGCTTGAACACAGTTCGCCAGGCTTCTGCGGTGAACGGTAACCCTTATGACAATCCTGTTTGCCTTTTGGAGTTCACACAGAAACTCCCAGAGTTCAAGGATTTGTCCAGTGACTCGACTTTGGCGATGATTGGGACCGCTACTGATGTTGGTACGTACCCGATCGAGGTGACTTCCTACATCGTCGGCGCCGATGGCGAAAAAAGTCTGTTGGCGACTTACACCAAGTCTGCCGAATTTGTTTCCCCAGTTGGCGCTGTGAAAGTCGGACCCAAGTACCCTTTCACGACGGCGTATTACAAAGTCGAGGATTTGGATGTTGAGTTCGTCCAGCAGGTAGGGCCTCCATGCGATCTAACGATTATCGAGCGCCGGGCGATTTCAGCAGCTGCGTCGTTTTCTACAAAACCCCTGTGCCTGCTTGAATGGACTGAAATCCCTGTGGGGATGGTAGTTCGTCCAAACTGGGAGCGGCCATACCTCCAGGGAACGGCAACTATGCTCGGCCTCAACACGTCGAGCTGGAGGTTGTCCGTGTTCACGCCATCCGGTAAAAAAATCGACCTGGGTCCCGACACTTTTACCTTTACCGCGATTGAACCGAGCCAGGCGACGGTTACCTATGAGTCCAGTACGAAAGTCAGCGACACACTCCTGACCTCGCCGCTTGAGGGCGCATACATCGGTGACGCCGTGATCCAGTCGGTAAGTGCAAGGTTGATGCTCAAGCACAACCTAAACCTGGGCGTGGAACAAACCGAAGATGCAGCTCCAGCCTATGGCGCGACGAGCAAAATCTATCGGCGGATTTACACGGCGCCTTTTGATGCGTTGTGGCAAATGAGGAAGCTCCACGTAGACGCCGCCTACAAGGTTCTGCCGGATATCGCGACTCACACAGAAGCCGATGTCCTGGCCGTTCCTGACGAGAGTGTTGTGCCAATCATCGACAACCAGAACGGAAAGATTCTTTCAACGGAAAGCCTTGAAGTAGGGGTGACCATAGGGGATGCGTTCGACACTAAAAAAACCTACTCGGCGGACAGGATGGGAGAATGGGAGATTCGCCTCATTCTTAAGCCATCGTGGAACACGGTGACGGAGCTGGCGCCATGGCAAAAGACTGACGGTGCCGGCCATACTGCTTTTGCGATACCTGTTGAAGAGTTGGCCGGTAAAAATCTGCGCATTTACGCCGAAGCACGAGTCATATCTCCTGTGCCAGAGTACAAGGTCACTCGCACATCGCCTCGACCTCTAAGCCTCGCAATCCTGAATGGTGCAGCACTCGATGGGTCGATCAGGTCACTTCGTTTGACGGGTGAAGCCCCGCTGCGCGTGACGCTGTTTGCTGATGTGACCAATCGAGCGTGGACCAAGGACCTTGGAGCGGTTCGATGGGAGCTGTCGACTGAGGGCGGCCCGTGGGTCGAACTGCCAAACAAGAGTCGGACGCCACAAAGGATCGCCATGACCTTGCTGAAGGGCAATTACAAGGTCCGCGCAGAGCTCACGAATAAAAACTCTGGGGCTAAGTCGATGACCGATGAGATCGAAATCATTGTGTACAACGTCCCGAAAGGAGTGTTGAAGGGGCCAGGGAATACCTTCCTGGATGCATCTGCCCGGTTCAGAGTTCTGCAGTTGAATGCCCAACCAATTGACCTCTCAAATATCGAGGTTGAATGGAGCTTGGATCGCGGTAAGACGTGGGCGCTTGGGACCGATACGAACATCCAAACACGCAGTACAGAGCAGCGAGTGAGCGTCTATGCGCGCATGCGTTACAAGGACGCACCAGCTGACGATGTTCACGTATGGAAGGTCCTCCGATCTGGTGTCGCTTTCCGGAAAATTAGACCACCACGGGTGCAACTGATTGGTCCGCGCCGGCCAGAGGTCGGGAAGGAGGCTACCTGGGTAGCAAATATGCTGATGCCATACCCAAACATGGACCTGACCATGGGCGGGGAATTCATCATGCCTGACGGTACAACGATCGTGCCTGGCCAAGAGGCCAAATACACGCCGGTGGATGCCGACATTACTGATGCAAAGACCTACCTCAGCTACAGGGCTTGGATTGACGGCTATCGCGATCGTGGGGGAGAGGGCATCACGCAGCAGCGCATCACTTTCTGGATCTATGACTGGCCTGAATGGGCTATCCAGCCAACCTTCAGCGCAGAATACGCGCCGGCGGAGCTCTCACTGCGTGTACGGAACATTGGCGAGTTCAAAGCGGTTGAGGGCGTGTACTACGACTGGGAAATGCCGGCGATGCCTGGGTACGAAGTCGTGAAAGACGACACCATGGTTCTCAGGATGCTCAATATCCTCGAGCCCGCCGTGTACCCCTTCAAGGTCCATGTCTACGATGCACGAGGCAACTACAGCTTGGTTGAGCGCCAGATGACCTTCAAGGAGCCACCCCCTTGGACCATCAATCTGCTGTGGAATGGTGACAACAATGCTTCCCGGGCGCCTTTGGGTATCATGATTCGACCTCAGATTTCTGGTGGCCACCCTAAGGATCGGATCACCAGCCTGAAGTACAAGTTGAACGGCGAAGAGATCGATACGGGAGGCTCTCGCTATGCTAGAGCCACCTTGCCGGCTGAGGGGCAGTATCAGGTAGACCTCGAAATTGAAACCCAGATGAACAAGGGCTCAGATGGGAAAGTTGAAATCGATGTGAAGAAGAACCAGCCACCCACTTGTGAACTGCAGGTGAAGGAGGGCGGATCCGCGTGGTCAGCACTTGCCAAATGCACGGATCCAGATGGGCGAATCGCGAGGCATAACTGGTACGTGAACGACAAGGTGCAAGGACTGGGAGGGTCTGCAATCACGATCTCGAAGCGAACCTACCCAGACGCACCGAAAATCGTCCTGTTCGCTACTGACGATTCAGGGGAGGACTCAGCGCCAGTTACCTGGTGATGAAAAAAGGAGGGCGCCATTGGGCGCCCTTCATTTTTGACCCTGCTACAGGGTCAGATTCGAACCTAACGGGGAGGCAAGTTCTCTAGCCTGATGACATCGAAATCGAGGTGTCCTCATGCTCAGAAGAATCTTTTTCCCCCTCCTGCTGGCCACGTCTGCATGCGCTTTGTGACGGCCAGCACAATCAAACCGCACCGATGCCAATCAACGGAATGATCGCGGCGGTAAAGAACGGGAAAATGGCCTTCGTTAGCGATAACGGGCGATTCGTGTTCCGCGGATCCATGTATGACACGTGGGCGCAGAAGGAAATAACGACCCTCGAAGAGGCCGAACAAGCCTCCAAGTACATTGACCTCCAGAAAATCAAATTCAATATTGAAGATCTGGTTCCCTTTACTGTCGGATCCGGCTCCAAAACTGTCGTCGTCTTTACAGACCCACTTTGCCCTTCTTGCGCCAACCTTATTTCCGATCTGAAAAAAGTCGATGGTTACAGTTTCAAGATTGTTGAAGTACCGGCACTAGGTGACGAAAGCGCAAAGATCGTTCGAAGTCTGCTCTGCGCAAAAGACAAAAACGCCGCATTCGATATTGCAACAGGCAAGGAAAAGCCAAAGGTAATCGATCAGCGCGGAAACGACTGTGACACCTCGCCAATCGGCAAGCGGATTATTTCGGCTCAGATGTTCGGTGTGAAAGGCGTTCCATTCATGATCAGGAATGATGGACTGATCAAGCATGGTTACGAGAAAGGAACCCTCTCAAACTGGCTGATGGGAGCAAATTAAGTGACTGCTTATGCCAAGGCAAACTACCCATTAGCCGACCTTCTGAGTGTGATCGCCTATGACGACGACAAAAAATATTTCGTCATGGATGATAACTCGGTTGGATTTTCGTTCTTGTGCCGGCCTTTGCCTGGCAGTGACGGGAAGGAAGGTGATCAGCTCAAGTCTGTGATGAAGCAGGCCTGGCCTGCGGGCACGACAATCAACTTCAATTTGTTTCCGTCACAAAATATCAACTCCCAAGTAAATAGCATGCTCAGGATGCGGCTGGGGTGTGAGGACAACATCGCACACCAGGCAATTAAAAGCCGGGCAAGCTACTTGGTAAATGGCACGTTAAAACCTATCGATGATTACTCCGGGATCAAGGTTCGTGAAATTCACGTACTGATCACCGTAGTCATGCCGATAGATGACGTGCTGCCATCCGAAAAGGAAATTCAGACCCTGTCGGAGTTGCGGGCACAGTTTGACTCCACCTTTAAAAGCATCGGTTTTGCTCCGCAAGCACTGACCAATCACCTCTACCTGGAGATCATGTCCTCGATCCTGAACCAAGGCCAACAAGCTTCTTGGCGGGATCGCATGCATGCCGAAGCGGAAGATGACAAACCGTTAAAATGCCAAATCCTCGACTACGACCGAACCGTCGAGGTTTTCAGCGATCACCTGAAAATCGGTGACACGCTAGTAAAAACGCTGAGCGTCAAAAAATTTCCTCGGCAGACGCTTCAGGGGGCTGCTGCGTGGTACCTCGGCGATTTGCTGACTGGTGCTAACGGCATCCGCGAAAACTGCTTGATCAGCTTTACGGTGTATTTTCCTGAACAGCAAGCAGCGAAAGACAAGCTCAGTACCAAGCGTCAATGGGCAAACAACCAGGCATACGGACCGCTTCTGAAGTTTGTGCCAAAGCTTGGGGCAAAGAAACAAGGCATGGATGACCTCTTCAAAGAGATTGAAGAGGGTGAGGCAGTGGTCCGGTGCAACATGACGGTGGTCATTTTTTCCAGTGACCGGGACCGTCTGGTGCGTGCGACGTCGGAAGCTCGAAACTATCTGGGTATTCGACAATTCACCCTGCTGGAGGACAAATACTTCGTTCTTCCGTTGTTCTTGAATGCTCTTCCCTTTGGTGCCGACCGCAAAGCCATCGACGAAAGTTACCGCTATAAGACGATGGCCATCACCCATGCGTTGCCGTTGCTTCCAATCTATGGGGATTGGAAGGGTACTGGTTCACCGATCATGCAGTTTGTTTCTCGGAATGGGCAGTTGATGTCCTATTGCCTCTTTGACTCAGAAACAAACTATAACGCCACGGTCGCAGCCCAATCCGGGAGTGGTAAGTCGTTCCTAACAAACTATCTCATCACCGCCTATCAATCAGCAGGTGCCCAAGTTTGGGTTATTGACGTAGGTAGGTCGTATGAAAAGCTTTCCAAGGCGTTTGGTGGGGACTTTATCGAGTTTACGCCCGAATCGCACATCTGCCTGAACCCGTTCGAGTTGGTGCAAGTTTACCAGGATGAAGAAGACGTTCTGATTGGCTTGCTCTGCGCAATGGCGGCGCCGACACAACCGCTGATCGATTTGCAAATCGCCGGCCTTCGTCAGCATTGCGCAATGGTGTGGGACGCCAAAGGGCGTCAAATGATTGTCGATGACGTCGAGCAATCACTTCTGGCGGACAAGGACTCCCGGATCCAGGATATCGGCAAGCAACTGTTCCCGTTTACCTCGAAGGGTATGTACGGCAAGTACTTTAACGGCCGAAACAACGTCGATTTCAAGAACCCATTTACGGTTCTTGAATTGGAGGAATTGAAGGGGCGGAAGCATCTTCAACAAGTTGTCCTCCTGCAGCTGATCTACCAAATCCAGCAGGCTATGTTCCTGGGCGATCGGGACAGAAAGAAAATCGTTGTAATCGACGAAGCATGGTCGTTGCTCACTGAGGGCGACGTGGCCAAGTTTATTGAGCACGGCTATCGACGTTTCCGTAAGTATAACGGCGCAGCCATCACCATCACGCAGTCCGTAAATGACCTGTATGCCAGCCCTACGGGCCGTGCCATTGCAGAAAACTCGGCGAATAGTTTCCTGCTCGGGCAAAAGCCTGACGCGATCAACATGATCAAGCGGGAAGGGCGTTTGGCGCTCAGTGAGGGTGGCTTCAGCATCCTCAAATCGGTTCATACCATTCGGGGCCAGTATTCAGAGATCTTCTTTCAGACCGAGCAAGGCACCGGGGTTGGGCGTCTCACCGTAGATAACTTTTCGAAGTTGCTTTATTCGACAACACCAAAAGATGTCAGCGACATCAATATTTACATCGGCCAAGGGCTGAATACAGCTGAGGCGATTAATGCCGTGATGCGAGATCGTGGGGTGGCAGCATGAAAGATATTCTTTTAAACGCATTTGTTTCTTTGGTTGTGGCAGTTGCAGTGGTTTTTGGTCATGACTTCATAAAAGTTCAGGATTCCGGTACGCCAATTGCGGTGGTTAATTATGATGTTGTAGCCGGCCGCGCAACTCTTGATTCGCCCGAGAAGGCGGAAGCTGGTTATGAACAGCTGCGGGCTTCGGCAAATAAGCTTGCGGCGGCGGGATTCGTAGTGATTGATTCGCGTGCGTTGACCGCATACCCGCCGGATCTAGAGGTGCCTTCCCCTGTTCAGGAAGAAGATAAAACCTCGAGGGCGAAGGATGAATAAGCACGCGCGTTTTATGATTCGTGCTTTGCCACTTACTGCATTAATGGTTGCGGCAAGCCTGTATGTGACCACGCGCTATGGAGTAGGTATTGATCCGCAAAAAAATACTTGTCTAGATTGGCGTGTGTTTATCATTGATAAGCACAATACGTCTGTCGAGCGCGACGGTATTTATGCGTTCAAATCAACACAGATGGAGCCATACTTTCGCAACGGTACTGTCATCATCAAGTACGTCCGTGGCGTTACGGGCGATCGTGTCACGGTGAATACTGACCAGATCTCTATCAATGGAGCGGTTCGCGGGCAGGGGCTTTTGTTGGCCGATAAATTGGGCATGCCAACAACCCGGTATGTGCGAGACGAGATTGTACCGCTCGACAAATTCTGGTTTATGGGAACTTCCTCAGACAGTTTTGATTCCAGGTATTGGGGGTATGTCGGTCAGAGCGAAGTTATTGGTAAGGCGTACCCGATATGGTAGGTCGGACTGCTGCCTTGGTGTTTTTGTTGATGGCCCCCGTGACCGCCAGCTTGGCTGATTTAAATTTTGCCGCCCAAGAAAAGGCTGCTATTGAACAGTTTTCAGCAGAACTTGATCAAATTAAGCATCAGACTGACAGTCAAGTTGATTTCACGTTAAAAAATGAAGACTTTGCGTTTGCTAAAGCTCCTGCCCCGCAAGCGCCTGAGGCAAGCGCTCAGCCAGCTATTGATGATAGAAAAGTCATATATCAGATATTTGTGTCTTGGTCTCTTGGAGAGCAGGAAATCAAAGATCTCCTCGTTCTATATAATGGCAACAAGACTGTAGAGCTCGTTTTTCGTGGCATTCCAGAAGGAATGCCGTTCCCACAGGCCTTGGCTAAACTTCAGAAACTGGCGCTGGAGACAAAGTCGGACACCCCAGTATTAATTAACCCCGTTGTATTTACTGATGCGGCTGTGACGACTGTTCCGCAAATACGAAAAATTGTGGAAGGTGCACCTCAATACATTATTGCTGGTACCACTTCTATCGAGGCGGCCGATAAGGAATACGGCACAAGGAAGAAGCTGGGTCTGGGTTCCGTGGGGCCAACGCTCGATATAGACGAGCGTGACTTGATTGAAGTGCTAAAGGAGCGCCTGGCGAAAGTTGATTTTGCCGAATTAAAGGAAAAGGCGACCAAACGGTTTTGGGACAAGCAAACCTTTGTCGACGTCCCCACAGCGACAACCCATCGCGTGCGGAAGCTTGACCCCACCGTCACGGTTCCTGAGGACATGACTGCTGCAGATGGTTCATTGATACATAAGGCGGGTGACCGGATAAACCCCCTGTCAATTCGTCCATTTACTCAACGACTAGTGATCATTGATCCAGTTGACCCAAAGCAGATCGATCTAGCTAAAGCCGAAATCGCGAAACACGGCAACGATCAGAACGTCGTGGTCATTCTTTCAAGGGTCGACCGAACCTCTGGCTGGGAGGGATTTACGAACGTCCAGGACCAAGTAGGCAGAGCTGTTTACCTTCTCAAAGATGATGTCAGGACCCGCTTCTCAATTGACGTTGTTCCATCGGTAGTTACGGCGGATTCATCCAACTTTTATATCGAAGAATTCCCAGCAGGGGGGCTCAAATGAAAGCTATTGCGCTTCAGGCAATCCATCAGCCCAACGGGGGCATTTTGTGCGCCAGTCCGTTGGTGGCTCCTGGGTGGGGCCTGGGGCGTTTATGGCAGGTTCAAACCCTCAGGCATGGGTAAGCATGGACCGCGCTGTTGCGCAGATGCTGATTAATCATGCGGCCGATCTCAGAGGCCGCGGTGTGTCCTTCGTGAATGTGAGCGCCCACACTCTCGCCGATCCCGCCGAGCTTTACGCTGTATGTCGGTCGCTGGCCAAACTGACCCAAATGGGGGTGGAGGTTTGTGTAGAGGTTTCCGAGGCCTTCGACGCCATTGGCAGTTCTTTCAATCAGGCAATGGGCGTAATCAAAGACCAGGGCCTCTTATTGGCAATTGACGACTTCGGTATAGAGTGGTCGAACTTTAGTCGCTTGAGCTCCTACCCATGGGACTACTGTAAAGTGGATTTAACCGCAGTGTGGAATAGTGACAATCTCGATTGGCTAATCGAGGTGAGGGATTACTGCAGTGCCAATGGCATTGGGCTGATACTGGAAAAGCTCGAGTGTTTAAAGGTTTTAGGTGGATTGCTTAAGCCTTTAAACTCTGCTTCGGTGCAAGGCTTCGCTTTGTCCAAACCGTTCATTCTTCAAATCAATTCTTTCGCTGACTGTTCGGCTACACAACAAAAGGCGCAGCAATCACTGTGATGAAAATCAAAGTCATTTTGGCCCTCCTACTTTCGGCTGTTCTGTATTCTGGTTCAGCTGCCTCTGATCAGACAGTTACAGATTCTCTTTCATGCCCCAATGCGCAACTGTTCAGTGGGAAGCTCTTTACCGATGTCTGTTGGGCGTGTTTGTTTCCCATACGAATTGCCGGAGTGAGCATCACACCAGGTGACGCCCCATTTGGAGCGTCTAATAAAAGCCTCTGTATGTGCGAGGACAAGCTGGGATTGTTTATGCCCGGCATCGTTAACTCCATGTGGGAGCCTGCGCGACTAATTGAGGTGGTTAGAAAACCTGGTTGCTCTCTTGCTCTTGGCGGCGTGACTCTACCGATAGGCGATAAGCGTCTGTGGGGTACTTTGTCCGACGCGACAGCCGGGAACGGCATCACAAAAGAACGCACGTCCTTTTACAACGTTCATTACTACGCGTTTCCATTGCTTTCGATTCTTGAAATGTATATGCCAAAACGCTGTTCTCCGGATGGCTATGCGGACTTTGACATTATTCAGCTGTCCGAAATTGACCCTACGTGGACCAATGACGAGCTGGCGTTTTTTGTGAACCCTGAAGCGGCAGCTGTTGCGAATCCTTTGGCACAAGCCGCCTGCACAGCTGATGCGGCGTTAGGTGTAGTTGGCCAAGAGCCATTGACGTCGCTGTGGTGGTGCGCAGGTACCTGGGGGGAAATTTACCCTATGGCTGGTACGGCTCTACCGAACGACTTTGGACGTACAACGTCACTCCTGGCTGCTCGCACGATTGCAACTCAGCACCGGCGTGGACTCGCGCACTTAACAATTGGTGACGCAACGATCTGTAGGGGATCGATATTTCCGACTATTCCAAAATCCCAATACAAAATGAGTATGTTTTTTCCTAGAGCTGAATCAAAACGCGCGCACTTTATCGGGTCTCACCCGCTTACATGGCAAGGAGGAGAGGGCCGTGTTATCCCGCAGGTTGGTGAGGATGCACTTTATATGCTGTTTCGTTGGAATGACTGCTGCAATACATTGTGAGGACACAAATGACGACTGCCGGTAGAGTCACAGCAGCAGCAACCCTGTTGTTTTATACCTATTCCTGTTTTTTGCCAGCTTGGGCGGATAATATTGCTGCGTCGGCATCTGCGGGTAATGCTGCAGCCCAAGACGCCATGTCGGCGTGGACACCGCCTTCGGTTTCAGGAACCGCTATAAGCTACGGGTCGGGTAGTGATAAGCAGAGTATCAATATTTCAGAATTGTTCCCGGGGGCGGGGCAAAGTGACGGGGCCTCCGACCTTTCTAATTTATACGGGGATGACAAGGGTACGTTGAGCGCTGGTTCGAAGGCGAATACAACACTCAATAGTGAAAACTCCATGAGCGGCGATGCATACCGTTTGTTGAAGAATACTGCAGGCACAACCCGGCCAGACCTGAATAATGATCCACTGTGGACCAATAGCGATAAAATTATCGATAATCAGGATGTATTTAACAAAGAGTTTTCCGACTGCAAGCAAATAACCGACACTAAAAAAACGACAACGACGAAACATGTTTCAGATTTGAAAACCTGCGAGCGAGTTGCCGATAAGTCAGGTTCTTTTGCGCTGAAACACGATTATCTTGCCGGTGTAATCAAATACACATCGGGTCCAACCAATATTCAGACCTGCGGAGAAGGCTGTGTTGATATCTGGCTGGGGCAGGTTGGTGATAACTATTGGAATGGATACTGTACTGTCTACGAAAATAAAATGGAATTTGAAGTAATTAAGCCGGAAGCAATTACCAATGCTCAGTTGGTATATGCGAAATGGGACGACTATATGCAGGTTTGGGTCGGGCAGACAAAAGTTTGGTCTGGACCTAATGGGAATTTTCCCCCTGAAACTCCAGGAGCGTGTGAGCTCGGTACTTCATGGGAAACGTCGCCAAATGTCGATATGACATCTCTCTTGAAAACAAAGGGGATAGTTCCATTTAAAATCCGAGCATCCGTCGCAGGTGCAGGCGAGGCATACGCGAAGTTGCGTGTTCACTTTGATCCAACCAAAGTGATCAGCGACGACAAATGGTACCCGCAGGAGGCACTGGACGCGATTACAGCCGTGAATGACGGTGCCTGTGAGGGCAATTACGTGTGCACTAAGATGCCTCCACTGACCGAGGACGGTTGCTCGGTGATCAACGGGGTTAAGGTTTGTGAGAGTAACTTTGCGCCCTCCCCTGTGCCGGGTATTTCTCCCTTGTGCGAAGAAGTCTCGGTCGATACCCAGTGCGATTTTTATAAAGGTCCAATGGACTGCTACACCGATGCTCAAGGGCAGCAACAGTGCCCTGTCAACTCTGACAAAATATGCTCGGTCACCCATAACCTCAAGGTCATTGAGGTTCCGTTTGCGGCCAAGGTAGCCGTCGAGGACAAAGCAGGTGCAAATGAAACCAATCGTATAAAGGTCGATTTTCTTGCCGGCACCTTCACCAACACATCGAGTTCATCTCGGTCCGATAGCTCTCTGGACAAGGTGAATTACGATTATATTTGCAAGGTTGGACCTAATGGTAAGCCGCTGCCGCAAAAAATAGCTGTGTCGTCCATTGGGGTTTGGACAGGCCATAAGTACGCTCCTAATACCCTAACGGTTGATTCGGTAAACATCGTTCAAATGCCCAGTTGCCAAAACGGCTTGCAAATGATCGCTGATATCAAAGACACGGGGAGTGGTAACCCGGGCTGGTTCTATGCGCATGAATTTCGCCTCAAAGTGGTCCGTATCAACGCAGAGACTTACGGTCCCCAGTTTTGCATCGACTCTGCTAACAAAATTCAGAAAGGGCAGTGTTCGGAGGGTGGCACCGTATCTGTCACCAAGGGCGTGACCTCAGGCTGTCTGCCGCTTAACGGAACTCAGGTTTGCCCAGGTGATGAGATGTATAACGCGATGCTGCCCGCGCCGGTTGTGGGTGTCGATAAGCTTGCGCTGGCTGTAAAGGTAGAAGGGTGCGTGGAGGGGGGGCTAAATCTCAACTCTTGTCAGAAGTTCGAAAAGGACAAGTCTTGCGGGTTTATCTCGCAAAAATGTGTGTCCGGCGCCACCGGTTCATCTGGCCAGTGCTATGTGACAGAGGAGGTGTGGGATTGCGGTTATGACGTCGAAGTCCCATCTACTGAGACGAGCAGCTCCTACCAATGTGATGGGCCTGTGCGATGCCTTGGAACTGAATGCTTTAACCCGGTAGATGAAAAGTCCACGGATTTTGCCTACGCCGCGGTGGCTCTTCAGATCGCCCAGTTTGCCGAGCATGACCTCGATTGTGGGAAAGACCCGACGGATACGACTTCGGATAAATCCTGCAAGGTCTGGAAAGGGGAGGCCATGGAGTGCAAAAAGGCTGTAGGGGGATGGGTCGATTGTTGCGAGGCTCCTGACGGTGTCTCGCTAATGGACTACGTCACGCTGGTGTATACGTCCATTCAGCTGAGTGAGAAGGTCGGAATTATTGATGCGGCCCCAACCCTGGAAAGTGCGTGGGCTTTCAGCAAAACACTAATCTCCAGTGGCTGGGATGCAGCCTGGAGTGCTGCAGGTGCTACTAACGCGGCGGTAACAGAAGTTGCTCAGCTCGGGGTGATCAGTGCTTTTAAGCAGCAAATGATGAACTACGTTGCAAACTGGACCGCCCAAACATTCGGGCCGGCCGCAGCGAATATGATTTTCGCGAGTGGCTTCGCTGCCAATGGCGCGAGCGATGTCGCGTACGCTTCAACTGATGCTGCAACGGGAGCGGTCACGCCGGCAGCGAATGCGACCTGGGCATCGGGGCTAGCCTCCGTGGTATCGGTGGTGATGATCGCGTACATGGTTTACCAGATCGCCAACATTCTGGTGAATATCATCTGGGAGTGTGAGGAAAAGGAGTTCGAGCTCGGAGCTAAGAAGGAAACCAAGGTTTGCCATTTTGTTGGTAGTTATTGCGCGTCAAAGTCACCACTTGGCTGTATTGAGAAGCGGGAAGCCTATTGCTGCTTTAACTCGCCTCTTGGGCGGATCATTCAAGAGCAAGCCCGGCCGCAACTCGGTATGAAATGGGGGGAGGCAGAAAATCCGTCATGCGAGGGTTTGGCCGTTGAGGACCTCAGCCGCCTGGACTGGAGCAAGATAGATATCTCCGAGTGGATTGGTTTGCTCCAAGTAACCAACAACTACCCCACTATCGATAAGTCGACGTTGGATAAGCTGACTGGCAAAGGTACCGCACTCAGCATCGGCGGTGACCGGGAGAACACTCTGATACGCAATCAGTCTCGGTTGGAGGATAAGGATTTCTCGGGGAGCCGAAAGGAAGCCGAGGATAAGGTACGGAAAAATCTCAATTAATAAGCAATGAAAAAGGGCGCCAATGGCGCCCTTTTTCATTGCTGTTCTTACGCAGCTTGTTCTTCTTCCTCGATGGCTTCTTTCGTGCTTTTGTCGACTTCGGTTTCTTCTGCCGCTTCCCCCAGGGATTGCGCGATCGATTCTGCATAGGGCTCTTTCTTGCCCTTGTTGCGCGCTTCGCTGGCCATGTTCTGCAGCTTACGGATCACTTTCATAACCTGGCGCATGCGCTCGTTTGCCACCAGGCTGTTCTTGTCAGACGGCAGCAGGCAGAGCAGCCATGCTGTCTGAGCCTGAATCAGCATTTGGTCGAAGGCTTGAATGATTTGCGCAAACCGCATGATCGCCGGCGTGGAGACGGTAAAGGTATAGGACTGGGCGTTGTCATAGCGGGCGGTAATGCCCTCTTGGCCCGCCGCCTTGATCATGTGAGAGTAACGATCGCGTTCTTTGTTTATCTCGGTTTCCAGGTTGATCAACATCGTTTCCACGGCCGTGATCACCCCGTTGTAGTCGAACGCTTTGTTCGACTGCGCCATTGCGCGTGCCACCACGTCAACGGTGAAGAGGGCGCGTGCCGCACCTTCAAAGCAGCGACGATGTACACGTTGCGCTTGCTCGGTATGGAGTGTGTAAGTGGACTCAAGGGTTGCGCTGGAGTACCTGCCTTGCGGCTTGAAATCGTGTCCGTTGGCCATTGCATGGCTCCTATGGGTTGGGGAGCCTTAACGATATTCTTATGATGCTTTTTGGTAGGTTGAATCTGACCCGATGTTAGGGTCAGAAGCTACCCTAGCCGCTTTACACCTTCCTGAAGGGCAGTTATGCTCAGGCCTAATCTTCACCCAAGCATGTTGCTTGAGTGTTGTCCCAACAGGTCTTACCTGTTGGGGTTGTGTGAAGCTGGGCACCATACCTAGCACTCAATCGATCACGATTCGCGGTCGTGATTTTACCCAGAGGGGCTTTCTGTCCCTTTGGGGTGGAGGCTCCTCATTTTTTGCTGGAGGCCTCCATGAAATCTGCAATCCTCTCTACTGTCCTTTCCGCTCTCGCGCGGTTAGTGATGGTCCTGTCTGCTGACACTGCACATGCTTACAACTCTTACGCCGGCCATGTAATGGCCGATCAGGAGCTGAGCAAATGAACAACCTTCCTATCGTGTTGCTCATTCTCGCTGTGGTTGTTGGGTACCTCTACCTCACTCGTACCAAGAAGGTTGTTCCTCGCCAGGATCCCAAGCTTGGTAACGAGAAGGTTGATGATCTGCATGTGTCGCCTAACCAGGCCGCTCATGCGAAAGCAGCAA
>LNAP01001578.1_pt1 | contig 23863 bp, 12 predicted proteins | sample 602601 | NCBI WGS metagenome assembly LNAP01 (sample SAMN02440304, study PRJNA202911) | soil metagenome | biome: Subtropical and temperate rainforests or woodlands; isolation source: soil samples (1 kg each in a 20% v/v slurry with milli Q water) were... ...
GCGGACGCTGAAAAGGGCAAGGGAACCCAGGATGCTCACGGTGCCGGTGCTTTCCGACGAGGAGGTCGGAATGCTCATCGACGCGCTTGCGGAGCTTCCCGGCGCACAGGCGGCCCGACAGCAGGCGATGGTGGGCGTGTTCCTGGATACCGGGCTGCGCGTCAGTGAACTGCTCGCCCTCACGGTGAGCCAGGGATGCGCGTTGACGGAAGGAAGGTCCGCCTACGTGGTCGGGAAAGGGCTCAAGCAGCGCCAGGTTCAGTCCCTGGGCGAATTCGCCCCCTACCTGCGCGGTTATCAGTTGCTGCGACGCGAGGCGTCAGGAGACGATCCGCTTTTCCCGGGTCGCGACCAGACGGCCCGCATGACGCCGAACGGCGTCTATCTGCTGGTGCGCCGGGCCGTCGCGCGTGCCGGCATCACAGGCAAGCCGCAGCGTGGCCCGCATCTGCTGCGACACACGGCGGCCAGCCGCATGCTGCGCGCCGGCTGGTCGTTGGCGCGGGTACGCGACGCGCTCGGGCACGACAGCCTGCTGACCACTGAGCGCTACTTGCATGCGGTTTGAAGGCGACCGCTTGAAGGCGACCGCATCGTGAGCGCGCCGGCCGCGCGCTCAGACGCCGCACCATCCGGCCGCGTCGCGCCGTGCCGGGCAGTCCGTTCTAGCAGGTCGAACTGGCGAACGAGGGCCGCCAGCTGTGCATGCTCTGGGGAGGCATCCGTCGCCGGACGACGCGGGCGAGGCATTGGCCAGCGCGACGGCCAGGACTAGGGCCAATGCCAGCGCGCGGCAGAAGTCGGCCGTTGGTATGCCAGTGGTCGTCATCACGCCATTCCTCCGTAGTCCTCTGGATGGCGGAATGATGCGGTGGTCGGCTGGGACCTACCGCAAACAATCGGAATCGGCAGGGTGCCGGATTTACGTCCGTGGTGGGCGTTACGCGGTAGGGGTGCGGGAGCAGGAGAGCCGCACCCCCGTCCGTAAATCGGTTCTAGGAGGGGGTGAAGTGCCTGGCTCACTCCCACGGGAGGGGCGTTCTCATTTGGAGGAGGTCGCCTTCGTTTTGTTCAGATTGGTGAGACCTACTCGCATTGCTATTGCTGGTTAGCAACTGCCGTCTTTGTGCCGCCGCCGTGCTGGGTGATGCGTGGACGGCATTTGATTTTCACCGCGCCGCGGGTGAACGAGTGGTCGGAGGCCTTGCTTGACCAAACATAGGCTTCGCCAGCACCAAGGTTACTCATTTTCTCGGAAGTCAACTCTCCGAGGGCGGCATTGGCCTTCTGGATATGCTTAAGCCAGGCCGGTGAGTTGAATTTGTGCATGATGATCTGTGAAGAAAGCTCGATCAGCGAGACCGGGACCGATGGCGGGTCCTGAGAGGCGACCATGATGCTGGTTCCCTTGTGTCGCATCTCACGGACAACCTCGACCAAGCCGGAAACCAGGTCATCATTCTCGATGTATTTGTGGGCTTCATCGAAGACCACCAGCTTGTTGAAGGCGCTTCCCTGATAGGTTGCTTCCGAGAAAATCTGCAGCATTACCACGAACAGACCGAGGGCCTCATCCTTTTCGATGTATTCATCTCGCAGATCCACGATGATCAACCGGCCTGGGCGAATCAAATCCTGGAGACGTTGGTTATCATCGATATATTCGCCGGCGAACAGTAGACGTGTCTGGGCCAACTCTTTCAGGTGATCGGAAAGGCCAGAGTTATCGATGCCTGCTCGCAGGGCATCCAAGGTCAGGTTATCCCGCAGCCCCCTCATGATGAGGTTGATTTGCCGCATATACATGCTCTGGCTGCCGATCGCTCCCATCAGGAATTTCCAGTGCGCCGCCTTGAGTTCGGAGGCAGAAAAAGCAATCGGCTTAACCTCGATATCCGGGTACTCGGCCCGGCGATCATCCACCTTGTTGGCTGGAGTAAGAATCAGGACATCCTTCAGGGCCTCCGGGTTGGCCTTGTAACGCTCACGAAGGATGCGGATCTGTTCATCCACCGAGTTGGCATTGATCATCGAGGTAAACTCCGGCGCATAATCCTGCGTCGGGCTGTAATGGAAAATGACCGTAGCGAGTGGGCTAGGCAGCATATTGATGTGTTGGAGCGGCATGGAGGCCATTTCAATGACGGTTCCAAGGGTGTAGCTCTTGCCGCCGCCTTGAACCCCAAAGAGACTGATCGTGTGTGTGTGGTTGAGGTCCAGGGCGATCTTTCTGCCGGAAACCTCTCCGAGCAATCCGTACTGCGGTGAATCACCATTAATGCCCAGCATGATGTCATAGCTGACTTCGGCTTGAGGCGCGGGCTCGTGTATCGGATGCTCAGGCGCTTCATGCTCGGGTTGAACAGGTGCTTCCGGTTCAACAGCAACGACAGCGGGCTGTTCGGCTTCTTTTTCTTCTTCAGGCTCGATGGAGGAAGGTCGAGGTGCTTGCTCGACGGGTTCCGCCTGTCCTTCCTTTTCCTCTTGGGCAGGTGCGGGTGTTTCCTCTGCGGCAGGAGGTGTTGTCTCGATGATTGGTGTCTCCGGCTCCTCGTCCCAGAGCTCATCCACCGTCCAGGACGTTGACCTGGCTCTCTTGGGCGCGATGAAAGCGGCTGTCTCGAGCTTCGGCACGTTCGGAATGAACTGCTCGCTCAGGAGATGGCCGGTCGGCTCCTCCTCAATCTCCACGGACACAGGCTTGCGGCAGTTCTCCAGCAAGGCGTGAATGAGATCCTTGCCGATGCGGTGGAATTCTATGCCCACCTCGTTGTCAGGGGCTTCGGTTCCGGCCTTGTCAAAGTCGAAGATCAGAGCGCAACGTCTGAACTGAAGCGAGTAACCCTGTTCGATGGATTCAAGTAGCCCTCGCGCTTCCTGCGCGGCGGTCACATCAAAGATCCCGTAACGCAGGGAGCGTTCCAGATAGAACCGAAGGATCTGAGCCAACTCCCGGCTCTTGAGCAACCGATCCGGCCGGTCTGGCTTTTTCAGCGCCGGGTCAAAGTGGCGCTGGAGGATGCGCTCACTCTGATTGATCTGGGCGGAGATCCGCTCCTTCAGTTGGTTGAAGGCCGCAAAGTCGCCGACCTGCGAATAACACTTCACCTCGACCAGGTTGCAGGTGATCGTCCTGGTGTTCAAATCCAGGTCGAACAAACCCAAGTCGGTGCGTTGCAGGCTGATGGCATCGTTGACGTCGTCTGATTCACCGCTTGAGCGGTAGAGGTCCGTGTGTGCATCCAGCGGCACAATGACCTGATTGCTCAACGCGCCCTGATATTCGAGATAGAGCCGCGCCAGGGCCAGGCCAAGAGCCTCTGCCTGTTGCGTGCGTGCGGAAATCAGTTTCAGGGCGAGCTGGCCAGAAAGCGACCGCAGGTTTGCCAGGATCTGAACCGACTGCTCGGCGTCGGCGGACAACCCGTGCTCAAGCAGCACCGGCTTCAGCATGGCCTCCAGCTCATCGTTCGAGCGCGAGGAGATGATCAGGTTATGTGTTGCCTGGGAGCTGGCTCCCGGCACATAGTCAACCAGATAGTCCGGTCTGTTCTTCCGGCCGCCATGGTCGAAAAACTCAATCCCCATATTTCGGTCGATGGTGAACACCCAATCGCTGATCTGGTGAACCTCGTAGATCAGTTCTCGTTGGGCCACGTCGAGGCCAAGGGTCACGACGGGTACGGCTTTGAAACTGGCACCAGAAGCAGCAACCGCTGAGGTCGCAAAACAGAGGTGACGGCTCAGCGACGACAGCAAATCGAAACACGCAGCGTGGTTGTCCGCGCCGAGGGAGCGCCCGACAATCGGCCGCTTATTCCAGAAGGTACCCGAATCGTCATCAACGAATTCGGTGTCGAAGTCCTGTATCAACCCATGCAGCGGAGTCACCCCCATCGGCCTCTCGGCAATGGAAAGCTCCTCGGCGGGGAACACATCCAAAAGAACGCTGATGTGCGCCGGAAACTCTTTGGAATTTGCATGGAATTCATTCAGCGCGTGCTTGGCCAAGTTCAGCTTGGAAAACAGATGGCTGCCAGTTGAAGTCGCAAACGCGTCGGCTGCTTCGTTTACCGTGGCTCCAGGACGGACCATGGATTCAAGCGCCTCACCCAAAACCGGCGAGTCGGGATCGGAGGTAAAGAGCCGGATGTCATAGCGCAAATCGGCATGCTCACGTTTCTGCTGGAGCGAAATCAGGGCCTCCGCTATCACCGATCCGGCCCCGGGGTTGAAGATGTTCAGGGATAGCTCTCGCACATACGGATGCTGGGAGAGATAGCGCTCGATCTTGTCCGCAATGACCTTTCCGGAAATATCGGTTCCCGCCGCAGAGGGCTCGGCCAAGCCGAGGGCCGAACAGATCTCCGCCATCAGGCCACGGGAATTCTCCTCGGTGGTCGGGGCGTAGAGCGCCCAAAACGCATTCAGGTTGTCTACCGGCGTGAAGATGCGGCCATCCTCGACGGGAATACCGACCGGATAGGCAGAGGGCACTAGGCCATCCAACAGGGCGGAACGGACGTGAGGGATGTGATCCTTCCCACCTGACTTGATCTTCTCGATCCAATCCTTGCCCAGGGTGACCCAACTGCTCAGCCACAAGGCACGGAGCGGATGGGTTGGTGAGACCAAAACAGCCTCACGATGCCTTCCACGGAAGTCGGCCAAGATGACATGAATGGAATCGACGGCCAGCACGTTTCTGAGCGCTTGCAGGTGCTGCTGACGCTCGGCACCGGAAGTAGTCTCGGCCTGACGGATGAGGTTCCTGACTAGATCAAGGTAGCTTTCAGCATACGCGAGGCATTCCTTTTCCGAGTCCCGGAACGAAAGCCCCTGCATGATCAGCTCGGCAGCGTCTTTGCGCACCGCTGCAAAAAACTCTTCGCGGGCAGCCAGGAAGGAAGCCATCGCGGCGGAAGAAGGCAGTGTGAGTCCGACTTCGGAAGGCGGTTCGGCGGTATCCAGGTTGATCTGCATTCGCCAGCCCGACGGGTGCTTGGGCTCCGCCAAGATGCGCTGCTCGATGGTTTTGAGCATACGCGAGAGCGGGATCTGAACAGCGCCCTCACGGCCGAATTTTGCGTGCAGGGTTTCCTGTCGAGAGGTCTTCTTGGAACGACCGCCCTCGGCCCAGGCGACACCACTGATGGCGATATCATCGGGATCGCGTTCGTCGCCCAGGGCAGTCAGTTGCAGCCGGAAACGTGCATGCTCCAGGCTCTGCTCAATGGGGATGGCGCGTTGCGGCGGTTCTTCCTCAATGTTGCCACCGGGCAGGACGTAGAAGGGTTCACTCTCGTAAGAGCGTTTAGCTCCCTCGGAGGCGGAATCTGCCTCGAGCGGAATCGGATCGCCATCGGCCGTCCAAGGCATTACACGGATGAAATGCCATCCTTCCTCGAATTCTATTTTATTGAGTTTGGCCAGGTTGGTCGTGCATTGCAGGCGGTTGGGCGTCCAGGCTTTGACCTTATTGGATTTTCCTACCGGGCCGTCATTCTGCGAAATGATCTGGACCGTAAAATGGTCAAGCCCGCTGACCTTGCCGGGGTGAGGGTTAACCTCAAATACCACGTTCATTTTGCGGCGGTCGTTCGGGACCAGAACCTGTTGCCCGATGAGGCCGGAGAGTTGGTCGTCGGTCTCATCCTCTGCAACGACCGGCAGGTCGGTTTCCAACACCGTCAGAAGAACCTTGTCCAGCGAGAGCTCTTCCTGGAACGTCCATTTATCGAAAGAAATGCTCCACCAGCTTTTGTCGGTCGCGATGGGCGGCGTCCAGGATTCGGGCTCCTGGACATCGTATTTTTCAAAGTAGGCGAATAGGCGGGACTCCAATGCCTTGTCGCTGAGTCCCAGATCGGCAATACGACCACGAACCGACTTGTGCGAGGTCATCAGACTGCGAACGCTGCCGAGGTTACGGCGAATCTTGCCATTGACCATGCCGGGATCGGCAAAGAGCTTGAAGTCAGGAATCAACGTCAATTCATAGAGGCTGGCCCCGAGGGTTTCTCCATCAATCCCGTTTTCGAGCGCGGTGAGCAGATACCGCACGCGGGAAACGTCGTCGGCAAACAGCCATTCCTCCTCGGTGAGGATGCCCAAAAGATCACGGACATGGCCGACCAACGTTGCCGGAAGCCGGTCAAGCAGCGAGTCGATCAGGTCCTCGTAGATGCCGGTGAAAGCCAGCTCCTCGAAGGTCGCCACGCCAAAAGAGTCCTCGGCGCTGGTACGGAGCGAGGTCGGAATGAAGACCAGCAATGGCTGGCGCAGCTCGCCATGCGCGTCAGGGTTACGCAGTTCCACCAGCTTGGTGGAGGTCACCCGGAAAGGCATGCCCTCCTGGTCATGGCTGCCGAGGATAAAGATGTTTCCGTCGGGCCGCGTTCGCCGCAGTTCCTTGCAGACCGACTCCATGACATCGTCATCAAGATCGGTGACCCGCATGCAGTGTCCTGGGCCACGATCACCCAGGATCGCTTCGATACGAGGGCACAGCAGACCAGCTACCGCCGCGTTCAGTTTATCCTGGGAAAGCTTGGTGAACGCGTTACTCATGCGTGCCTCCCGTTCTTATCAGTTCCGTCATTTCTCTCAATCGCATAGCGGGGCGATACCTTCTGGGTCACGTAGGCATCCGACAGGTCTTCGTAGAATCCGATTTCACGCAGGCGGCGCTTGAAGGCTTCGAGGTTGAGGCGCAGGGCGCGTCTATCCAGGATGCTGCTGTTGCCCTGAGCTCCTTCCGGTAGCCGGTCGATGTGAAGGCCGTAGCGGTTTCTCAAAAAGGCCAGCAATTCCTCGATGCGGACCTCGCGGGTCACGAAACGACCGCCGTCCTGGGTGAGCACGGCCACCTGAAGGAGCACTTCGAGCAGTTTGCTTCCCAGCACAAATCGCCGAGGACTTCCCTTGGTCCGGGATTGGGCCAGCAGGCCATTCTCTTTGTTCTTCAGCATCAGCGAGTCCAGACACTCGGTGATGTACTGGCGGTGATACTTGCCGCGATACGCCATCAGTATTTCGATGAAGGATTCGAACTCGCCCAGGCCCATGCCAGTGACTTCCCGGATCTCCGGATCGACGTCCTCGTTCCCGGAGGTCGATTCCTCGATCAGGCTCGCCAGGCGGAATTTGAAGTAGGCTTGACGCTCGGCGTCGTGCTCGGGCTTCAGCAGGGATACCAGATCACCAACGGTGAACACGCCGCCACCAGGGGTAGCCAGCTTGCCCGTCTTCTTGCTCAGGTATTCCGCCATCTCATCGAGCTTCTTGACGACGAAATTGGCCTGCACAAAGGCTGGTATCTGACGATAGAGCCGGTCAGTGGACTTGCGAGCCAACTCGGCCATGTGCGGATTGTTGACGTCGCCCATATCCACGACCAGCGCCACGCGGTAAGGACAGCCTTCCAGTGCATTGTCGAGGCCCGGGTTGATCGGGCATTCCTTAGTGGTGCAGAGATCGTTGCCGGAGCGCTGTTTCACCAGCTTGGGCAGCATCTGCAGCAGCTTGAGGTGGTAAAGCGCCAGATGGAATGCCATCAAGGTTTTGAGATAGTCCACCAGCACCGAGCGCGGAATATAGGGCTCATAGGCCAGTAGCCGCAGAATATCGTCGGCCATAATATCGGCCTGGCCAATACACAGCGGCTGGAAGCGCGAGGGCTCCTTGGAGTCCTTCATGTCCTGGGTAACTTGATGATCCAGACGCAGGATGGCCTGCGTTTCCACATCCACGGATGCGTTGGGATCGTAGCGGTCCGTCACTAGGTCGATTCCCGGGAAGAAGAAGCGCTTCAAGGCATCTCGCGCCGCTTGGCCTTTGCCTTTGCGGGCATAGAAAAGCATCCAGTAGATCTGCTCGGCCGCACCATAGTCACGGGTGTGCTTGGCGTTGCGGAACTTATAGGTATTGCCATGCAGCGGCCTCGGTGCGGCCACGGCCTGATTGGCTTTGCCCCGATTCACCACATCCATCAGATCGGTTTCGATCCAGTGGTGTACCACCTGCGGAAAGCGATCAAAGCCCGCGAACCATTCGGGATGCTCAAGGAAGTCCTCCATGAACTCTTCAACGGTCAGGTCGCCGCCACGGGGCGGGCGTCGGCTAGCATAACCGTCATATTTCAACCGGGGGAAAAGCATGGTCAGCACACGATCCATCTCGATGTGCTTGAAATCGACGTAGGTGGTCTTGGGAGTGCGGAACTCCTTGTCTCTGCCTTTGATGCTCATGCTTCAGCCCTCCTGCTTACCTTTCCCAGATGCAGGATGCCTTTGTCGTCGCGCCGGATCTGGAAGAATTCGAAGCCGCTTTCAGTGAGGAGCACCTCCTGATAGGGAGCGGCGGATAGAACGTTCTTGAACACCGCTAGACTCAGGTAGAAACCTTCCTGCTCCTCGATGCTGGGACGGTAGCCGTTGTTGAGCCGCATCAGCATTTCATAGATGTCGAGATTGATGCGCAGGCTGGCCTTGTGACCGTCTCCGGAGTCGTAAAGCAGCATCAGCGCCTGAGACAGGCACTCGAGGAAAGGATGAGCCGCCGTTTCCTGCTCGGTGCGGAGCGTGAAATGGTCGCCGTCAAAGAGGCGGTAACTGCGGATGGTGCCTTTATCCACCTGGCGAACACGCAGCGCCAACTGGTTGCCCAGCCGTGCCGGATCGCTCAAGCCTTCGCCCCGGTTGATGGCCCGGAGAATGGCGGTTACCTCATCGGCGCTTTTCGCGCCCGGCTGCTCAATGGCATCCAGGAAAGGATCGATGCTTCCGTAAGGCAGCATCTCCTTCCAGCCGATGTCTCGTCGTTCAAAGAAATGGCGACGGCGCATGTGCGAGAGGTAATTCCGGTGCTTGGCGATCAATCGAGCGCGGTTCTTCGACGAGTAGTCAGGAGTTAGTTTGCGGTACAGCGTCTCCACCAGTTCATCGTCATACCCAGCCCGCTCCGCGAAAGAGAAGCGGCTCATGGCCTTGGTCTTGGGATTGAGGAAGCCGAGCTCGCGATCCAGATCGGGGTTGCTGACTTCGGCAACGTCGATCTCGCGCAGCAAGGCAATCAGCCGGTCATTGGAGCCTGCCGCCCCGCCAAGCCATGAGTTGAAATAGAAACCATCAAGGATGCGATTTTGGGTCTCTTCACCGCCGTTCTGATAGAGTTGGTGAATGCCGTCGCAGTCCTGGGTGCCCACCAGCATGAAGGCGAGCGCCGAGCGCAGGTCGCGCATAGTGATGTGCAGTCGGCCGCGCAGATGGGTAATGGTGTAGAGCATCTTCAGGCGCTCGATCACCTTGGGTCCGGCAACCGGGTCCTGGAAGGTTCGGGCGTTATGGTAGGCAAAGCACTTGCCCTTGAGGTCGCACTTCTCGCAGGCCTGCCAGTATTCCTGCTGCGTCATGCGGGCAATCAGCCGCTCCAGAATCGAAGGCTGACCTTCCTCGGGTTCGGCGACCACCGAGCGCAGGTTGAGGTTGATGACCGCGATACCGCCCTCCGGAGCAGCCCCGGCCAAACCCTGCTGGATCTGCTTGGCGAGCAGCGGGAACTCCTCTTCATGCTCCAGGAAGAAATCGACCAGCCGCCCCTCGTTGATCGCGATCAGGCGGGTCTGATTCTCGGGCCAGCCGGAGGCGTCCTTGCCAGAGAAGGGAGCAAAGAACTTCTGCAACACGGCATCGTTGCGCTCATCGCCTTCATCCTGGCTGCCGTCGTAATTGCTCTGGTAGGTATGCCCCTTGAGCTGGAACACGGCCCCATTCGCGCCGCGCTGCATCTGTGCGCCCTTGCTCTCGGCAAAGGCCTCGAACTGCTGAATGAAGGCCGTCTTACCGTCACCGGCGTTACCGCTGATGATGACCAGACGGAACTCGCCCTTGAGCAGCGCGGGCTTGAGCTTCTCATCCAGATAGGTCGGCACATAGGTGGCCTTGCCAACTTCGTCGAGACCTCGGGTGCCCGCGTTGGACACCTGGCTCTGGCTGTAGAGGGTCAGCAGATGCGTGACAAAGGGGTTGGTGTTGGGCTTGGTCGGCTCGAAGCCCAGTTTGGACACCACCTTGGGTCCGGCACCAATCTCGCCGGTGGTCAGCACCGAGCGCAGGCGCTTGACCTCGGCCATGGCGGTCAAGAACTCATCGACTGAGGCGAAGCGATCCTTGCGCTCCGGCGCGATCATCTTCACCAGCACATTGACCAGCGATGAGCTGAGATCGGCGCAGCCTTTGAACTGCTTGGGGTCCTTGGGTTGAGTCTTGATCGGCGGCGTGGGGTCGTCGAACGGATACTTGCCGGTCAGGCACTCATAAAAGGAGACGCCCAGGGCATAGAGGTCACGGTCCATCCGATCCGAAGCATCCGGCTCGGAGGAGTAATCGTAATCCGGCGGCAGGTAGCGACGCGTGCCGCCACCGCCTTGAACCTCGTCGTTCTCGGAGACCGCGACGTTGAAATCGATGATGCGGACACCCTTATCGGTCCACAGCAGGTTGGAGGGCTTGACGTCCTGATGGTAAACGCCGTGCCTGTGAAGATGGGCCAGCCCATCGGCGGCCTCGCGCACGATGCGCACGGCATCATCCAGCGACAGCGCCTCGGCGTCGATCAGATCGGAGACATCCAGACCTTCCACATACTCAAAGACGATGTACGGCGTCTGCTTGGCATCGGCCATGCGGTCCGCCCAGATCACCTTCACCACATGCGGATGGTCGGGCAGATTGGTCAGCGTCTTGTATTCGCGGCGCAGTCGCTCGTACACGCTGCGGCAGTCCTTGGTCACCAACTTGATGACCCGCACCACATCTCCCAGGGAATCGAACACCTTGTAGGCCACGCCGAAGCCGCCGCTGCCCAGCTTCTTCTGAATGCGGAAGCGATCCGCCAGGATGAAATCCTGCGGCAGGTTTATCAAGTTATCGGGGAGCTGTGGCACGATTACGGCCGGGCCGCTCACATCCGGGGCGGATTCATTCTTGGCTTCGGGCAGGATCAGGTCATCCAGGCCCTTGCGGGCGATGGCCGCGCTGGTGTGCCGTTCCTCGGGGTCGAACTCGCAGAACTTCTGCAGCCACTCGTCGATCCCCTTGGGCAGGTCCGGCTTGTGTTCCGAGGGCTTCATCGGGAACCGGCCGTCGGCCTCCATCATCTGGTCGACGCTTTCAAAGGGCAGCTCGCCGGTCAGCAGCTCGTAAAAAATCAGTCCGGCGGCGTAGAGGTCGGAGGCGATGCTGGCCTGGGTCGGGTCCTTGAAACACTCCGGAGCCTGGTAGGCGGCTTCCAGATCATCCACCACCTGATCGGCGATGGTGGAGGTACGGTTCTTGCCCACCCGGGCGAAATCGAAGCCGGTCACCCGGGCCTGGCCGCCCTTGGTCACCAGAATGGCGTCCGGGGTGAGATTGCGGTGGATCACCTCGTGCCGGTGCGCATGATCCAGGGCCGACAGCACGTCGCGCATCACCTGGAGCTTCTGGTCAAAGGTCAGCGCCAGGGAGGCCTTGTTGATGTGCAGGCGCAGGGCCTGGCCAGGCAGGTCCTCTGTGACCAGCACCACCTTATCTTCATCGTCGGAGACGAACAGATCCTTCACCGCCAGCACGTTGGCGTGGGTCGGCATGTGCGCCACGGCGCGATAGGCATTGCTGATCTTCTTGAACTCTTCTTTGCGGGCGGCTTCGTCCTGGTAGGGATCAGCCTGATAGACCCGCAGGCGGGCCATGCCGCCGCTCTTGCCCAACAGGTTGTGCTTGGCGCGATATTCGGTGTAGCGGTCGGTGCCGCCCAGCTTCTCTTCCACCTGCCAGTCGCGGAACACCAGGGCCGCGCTCTTGGGTTTGGCGTTGCCGGTGATCGCCTTGGCGATCTGGGAGTGGAAGCGGGTGATGTTGTCCAGCCGGTTGTCGGGAATGCGGCTCGCGTCGCGGAAGTATTTCAGGCAGTGCTTGAAGTCGGTCACGTCCGGGCTGTCGATACCCGCCTGGTCGAAAACGGCGGCGTCATCGGCAGTGAGCAACACGGCGGCATGCACATGGGCCTTGCGCAGCTCTATCAGGCCGGTGTTGCTCTCGCGGATAATGGTGGCCATGGTCTTGGCATGGCTGCGCAACTTGGCCAGCGGAGAGAAGAACGGCTGCCGCCCCTCGGGGTACCACTTGGAGCCATACACATCGATGTTGCCCCGCGTTCCTTTGACATCCACCAGATACACCGCTTGAGGCGCGAGGATGGCGATGTCGATTTCGAACACCTCCTCACCCTGGCGCATCTCGAAGTTGTGGAAGATCAGCCAGCCATCGGGCAGGTGATCCCGAAGAAAACCGATGGCCTGGCGTTCAGATTCGTTCGCGGGTTGCCCGATGGGTATGACCTTCGCCATTAGCGACCTCCCTCCTCAATGGTGCGCTCGACGAGAGTGCGAGCCTGGTCTTCTTTTTCCTGAGCCCCAGCCCGCTTATGTCCAGCATTCCAGACCAACTCGTTGATCTCAGCTTCGAGGGCGCTGTCGCATCTGGGAATCAGCAGGCGTGAGACATCCGGTGCCGACAGATGCGGGATGGAACTCCCTGCGGCTGTCCGAATCAGTTGCCGGTAACCGACATCAGTGAGGAACATGTATGCGTAGAGGTAGCCGGGAAGAATTTGCGAGTTTTGTGCTCCCAGCCTGAGAACGTCTACCGATACGCATCCACCGGCGAAGCGACGGTCGGCCCAAGCACCACGACCAATAATGCCGCCGACTTGCCCGCTTCGAGCAAGAAGTAGGTCGCCTTCCTGGGTCGCCCACTCGCTTTCGTCAGGCAATAGACGGCTGGAAAGGAAACGCGTCGGCTCATAACGCTGGCGGAAAATCTCGCCACTGGTCAGGAATGGGGCGCCGTACTCCTCATCGACGAAGACCTGTTTAAGCCGTCCGGTTTCGCTAATCGAAATACCGAGGGTTGAAAATTCATCCTTGCATGGAATCCCAGCGATCAGCCGGTCACTTTCTTGAGCAACGGCATCGTGATACGTTGCTTCAAGGCGCTTTAATGCTAGCGTAGAAGCTGCGAGTGAACATGAGAAAACCCGGTGCGACAAAGCCAGTTTTTCTGGAAATCCGAACCGCTCGTTGACTATCTGACCAGCCGTTTTAAGAAGTTCAGTGGCTTCTACCCTTAAGTCCGCAGCACCTTGTATTAGATCGTGTGCCTGATTTTCTGTTTCACCGAGGCGTGGTACTGGGAGGTCGGCAACATGGTGTGGCTCAATATGCTGAATAATTGCGCCATAAGTCCCAGAAACAACAATCGGAACACCGAAGCGACTGGAAAGGTAAGAGTATAGATATCCTGGTTTGATCAACTCATTGTTCGGAACTACGCGCATAACATGTTCGGAGCATGCAACTCCATCCATGTCAGGGCGAGCATATGCCATACGGCCAATGGTTCCGGAGCGAGTAATAAGGGTCCAACCCTTTCTAACTGTAAACTTAGGATTAGAAGAAATTTGTTTCTTTGAGATTAGAGGAAGGAAGGTCAGATCCGACGCCAAAATATCCGTGCTACCCATAAATGGTACGCCGTGCTCCAACGAATCTACCCAAATTCTGCTTTCTCGGCCCGCGTGATAAATGTCCTCTGCGACATCGGCAAGACGTTCTGTGACATGTCTTTTAAGTAGTTCTTTGGCTTCGACTGCACCAGACATATAGGGACCGCAGTCAAGGCGACGACCGTTGTTTTCAAGCCATGTGCTTGGAATCGCTCTGCACTGAAATTTTCTGCTCATAACGTCACCTCGCCGGTTGCGCGGAATTCCTTGTATTTCTCTGCCACCAGCGGCAGCTCGTCATGAATGCGGCGGTTGCGGCGCGTAGTCCGGCGGATTTCCACTTCACCGCCTTCACGAACCCGCTCGATCACTTCCTCATCGAAAACCAGTTCCTCTCCATCAGGGGCTCGCTGGAACAGGAGATTCCCCCGGGCGTCGACACCGGCCCGATCCACCACAGCCATGAAGACCTTGTATTCGGGATGCTCGGTATTGATCAGCTCCTCCTGACTGCGGCGGCGGAGGATCAATAAACTCGGTAGAGCGGGTGATAGGCCATACTCCTTGACGGTGACCTTGAAGGGTTCAACCGGCAAGTCGACGCTGGCCAATACCTCACAGTGGCGCAGAATCCACCAGCGAACGTATTCATCGCCAGGATTGCCTAGTAAGCCGTCGGGCAGCAGGATTCCGACGCGACCGGTGCCCGGCTTCACCCATTGCAGAGCACGTTCAATAAACAGCACCTCGGGCGGCACGCCGCCGGTGCTCAGGTTGCCGGTGTTGCGGAATCCACCTTCTTCGTCGCGCTCCCAGTTGTTGCCCAGGTCATAGCGCTCCAGGATGGAGGTGTCGCTCACGGTGTCTTGTGTCGAGAACCAAGGGTTGAGCAGAACCATATCCATGCTGCCCAACGGCATGGCCGGGCGGGCGGCTTCGACGCCATCCAGATCGCCATCCGGGAAGGTGCGGGCGTCGATGCGGAACACGCGGCCGGGATTGCCGATGGTGAACAACAGGTTCATGCGGCTGGCGACGGCCAGGAAGGGATCGATATCGCAGCCGAGGGCATTGCTGGCCGCCCAGGCGGCGGTTTCATTTTGCGCCTGGCGGATCTGATTGTTGGTGGCCTCTTCGGGCGTGGTGCCGAGACCTGCCAGTTTCTTCTTGAAGATGTGCGCTGCGGTCATGGCCAAGAAGGTGCCGGTGCCGCTGGAGCAGTCCATGATGCGTTCGCCAGGTTGCGGGTCGAGCATCTCCACCGCCATTTCGGCCACGTTGAGCGGCGTGGGATAGCGGCCCTCGCGGCCGTCCATCACGCTACGGGCGACCGCACGGAAGGCCCCGGTGCGGTAACGGGGCTGGGTTTCGCTTAAGTTATAACGGGCCAGCTCCATGACCACGCGGGCGGTCTCGTGGGGTTCCAGCGTCAGATCCCAGCCACGGGTCAGCAGGTTCGGCTGCCAGGCCTTGGCGGCGGTAATGGATTCGTTGATGCGCTGGGCAATGGCCTGTTGACCCGCCTCGGTGAAAGGCTCGTCGCCCCTGATCCAGAATCTGCGCTCGCCGGTGGGCAGGGTCTCATCATGGATCTTGGCCAGCATCAGCACGGCCAACTGCTTGAAGGAATCCTTGTGATCGAGTCCCAGGTTGCGATTCAGATACTGGCGGCAGCGCAGTAGAGCATCTTCCAGGTCTTCCGCCTCGGCGCTGACCTGAATGACGCCGCCGGTGCGGTCGAGATCGGTGGTGCGTTCGCCCGGCACCGGCCAGACACCCAGCGGTTTGGCTCGGACCTCGAAGCGGGTGCGCTCCACCTGGAACAGGAACTCCTCCTGGCCGTTGGTCCACATGCCAAGCGTCGCGCCGGGGATCAACTCCAGCAGCTCCTTGAGTTCGCGCAGGTCGGCATCGGCCTCGGCAATGGAGCGGAGCTTGTCGCGCTTTTTCTGATTTTTGCAGACGATGATGCGCTGCAGGTTGTCGTTGTTGTGCTCGGCATCGGGGCGGAAAATCGCGATGTCGATGCGCTTGCGCCCCTGGCCGGAGATCTGGGGGTTGTAATTCACCTCCAGGTCGTTCCGATCAAACCCGTAGCTTTCGATGAGCTGGCGCAGAACCTTCTGCACCAGCAGCTTTTTGGCTGAGGCACTTTCCTTGTTGCCGGTCAGGATGTCGATGAAAAAGTTATCCGGGCCGCTCTCCTCGGCAGCATCCTGCGGGGCCTCGACGATGTCATCGTTGTCATCGCTCATCTGCTTGCCACCTTATTCTTGGGGCGTTCATGCGTCCGGCTGGGCGAGGGTCTCTTGGTAGGTGTCCGCCCGTCGTGTTCGCTTAGGAATTCACGGTACTTCTCAGCGATGACTGGCAGATCGTTGTCCTCGATCTTTTCACTGCGGGTCAGGGTCCGTTCCACGAAGCGCCCTCCGATGCGGATGCGCTCGATATGCTGCTTGGGCTCGACGATCTCTTCACCGTCCGGGGTGCGCTTGTAGAGCTTGTTGCCACGGCGGTCGAAGCCAACCTTGTCGGCCACGGCCATGAAGACCGGATATTCATCGATGCCGCCCAGGGCCTCGGCGCGTTTTTCCTCTTCACTCTTGCGGCGCAGGAAGAGCAGGCTGGTGAGGATGTTGACGTTGGCCTCGGCAATGAAGGCCTCCACCGGCAGGTCGACGGAGGCGAGCACCTGGGTTTCGCGCATGATCCACCAGCGGATGTATTCCGCCGCTGGGTTGCCGAGAACGCCGTCGGGCAGGACGATGCCCATGCGGCCAGTGCCCGGCTTGAGCCACTTGATGCAGCGCTCGATAAAGAGAATCTCCGGCGCGACGCTGCCCTTGGGGGTGCCGGTGTTGCGGAAGCCGCCTTCACCGTCATGCTCCCAGGCATGCGCTAGCTCGTATTGCTCCAGGATGTGTTTGTCGGTGATCGGGATGTCGGAGCCGAACGGGGGATTGGTGGCTATGATATCCACCGACCCCAGCGGGATCTCCATCTTGGCGGATGGCAGATCGGCCAGATGTCCCAGCGGGAACTCCAGGGAGTTGATGTTGTAAATGTGTCCCCGCCCGTCACCTGCCAGCACCATGTTCATCTGGGCTGCGCGGATCAGGAATGGGTCGAAGTCGGCCCCAAACACATTGGCGGAGGCATATTCTTTCAGCCGCTCGTGGACGTTCAGAAACTCGGTAGTGTTCTCATTCCCTGGCTGGGTATGCTGCTCCTCGCGGAATTTCTTCAGCATGTGTCCCAGGCTGGCGACCAGGAAGCCGCCAGTCCCGCAGGCCGGGTCCAGCAGGGTCTCGGTCTCTTTGGGGTCGAGCATTTCCACGACCAGCTTGACCACGCTCCTGGGAGTGAAATACTGACCACGGTCGCCGCGCAGATTGACGCCCACCAGTTCTTGGTAGGCCACGCCCTTGGCATCGACATCCGTGCGGGTGAAATCGTATTTGGCTAATTCAGAAACGATAAAGGCCAGCGCCCGGTCGGAGAGGGTGATCTCCTCGTTGCCCCGGAAAATGTTCTTGTACTGCTTCTTGACCTCGGTGAAGAGCTCTTCGATACGAGCACGGATGGCCTTGCGGCCCTGTGGCTCGAACTGTTCCTTCGGGCCAGCCCAGAACCGGCGTTTCCATGCCTGGCGCTGCTTGCCGCGTAAATTCTCATCGTGCATCTTGCAGAAGATTAGATAGAGGAACTGCCAGAAGGCGGCATCCTTGGGCATGCCCTCGTTGCCATGGATGTAGTTGTGGCAGCGGCGGAAGGTAATCTTGAGCATCTCGTTGTCGGCGATGCGGGTATGGGCATCGGAGATGACCTCCTTGGTGCCGACCGACTCTTCGGCCATCGGCCAGTCGCCAATGGGGTTGCACTTGGTTTCGAAGCGCTTCTGTTCCTTTTCGATGAAGAAGAACTCCAGGCCGTTGGTCCACAGGCCGTACTGAACCGCATCGACCTCGCGCATGATGGTCTCGATCTCATCGAGGTCCTTGGCGGCCTGCTCAAAATCACGGATGCGCACGGCATTCTTGCCGACGTTCGGTTCCTGCCGGCAGAGTACGGCGCGGCCCAGATTCTCGATGGTGTGTTCCTTGCCATGGTGGAAGATAGCCACATCCACCTTCTTGCGGCCGCCAATGGAAAAGTCCAGCGCCATGTCTTCCGGCGAGAATCCGTATTCGTGGATCAAGGCGCGAACGACCCGCTGCCGGACCAGCTCCTTCTTCGTTTCCTTGACCTGTTTGCCGGAAACGTAGTCGAGCGTGTATCCCGCCGGGATGGTGTTCTCGGCCTGCTCGCTCTTCTTTCTGCTCATATAAAAACTCCGCTCACCGAGGCTGGGGTCATTTCCGGTCTTCCTCGCCGAAATCATGGGTTGTGTGTTTCTGCTGCTCTATCCATGCATCGATGTCCTTTCGGGCGAATCGCCACTGACCTCGCACCTTGAACGCAGGCAGTTCTCCCGCCTGGGCCATGGAGTAGACCGTCTTCTCGCCGACCTTTAAGAGCGTGGCGATCTCTTTAACCGTGAACACCTCTTCCCCGAGCATTTGTTCGCTCCTGAAATATGGGCTCTCTTCGGCCTGCTCGGTCTGCTCGCAGTTCAGGCTAGCGCGGTAGATATTGCGCGCAGATTCCTTCAGTCGCCAAGGGCGCGCCGTCTTCAGTTGGGAGTACGTGATCAGGTGCATCGCCTGCAGCTGTTGTTGTGTCCAGCGACGGACGTCCTTAAGCAGTGCCCAGCGGCTACACTTGAGCTTCGGCGCGGTGCGCACTTCCTCTCGCCGCACCGCATCGACGGCGCCGTTAGCCATGTGGATGACATGGAAGCGGTCGAAGGCGATGGCCGCCTGCGGCAGGTTCTGCCCAACGCCGGCGATGAAGGTGCGCGACATGTCCATGCAGACCGCATCGATGGCGTCGGGCGTGCCGCCATGTGCGCGCAGGTCTTCGACGGCGGTTTCGAGCGTCGCTGCGTCGCGCCCGGCGGTGGCGAAGAGCAGGCGCCGAGAGCCAAGATCGTGCACCAGGGCGATGGAGTGCTGCCGTCGTGCGCAGGCAGTCTCGTCGATGCCGAGCGTGTGCACGCCCACGTGCGATTCACGTGCTCGCGCGGCCTCGACTTGCGCGTCGAGCACTCGCCACGGCGCCCCGTCCGAGCGGCGCAGCAGCTTGGCGCAGACGGTCACCGGCATTTCGCGTGCCAGCGTCAGGGCGAACGCCTCGAACACCAACGTGAAGCGCCTCGCTTCGTGTGCCCACGGCACCGGCATCTGCGTCGTATTGCGGCACCGCGTCCAGGCCGTGCGCGGAATCTCGCAGTGGATATGCGCCTCGAGCTGGAAAGAAGTCCATGCGCCGCCAGCTGCGCGCGCGCCCTAGGCAGGCCCGATATGGCGCGCTGTTAGCCCCATACGCCACTCGAAGGTCGATGCGCCGCGCAGGCTGATCGAACTTCACGTCTTCGACGGCCCACGGCGGCGTCAGGCCTAGAGCCTGGCGGAACAGCGCTTCTTGCACGTCAGATCACCTCATGCTGCCGAGCAGCAAAGTTTGCCAGAGGCATGCCTCGCGACGGTGTCGCTTTCCCCCGAAATGAAGGAGAGCCGAAATATGACGACGCGGGCAGGTTAGCCGGCGTGATCCTGGCCCAGGATCGGCAGGAATGGGCAAACTTTACCAAACCATGGATCAGTATGCTAGGAATGTTGTGTGTTGCAAAACACTAAACAGTCGAAGTAGGATGTGCGGCATGACTAGCTTTGGAGAGACGATTCGCGACCTTCGGGTTGCCCAGAACCTTGGGTTGCGCGAGGCGGCAGGCATGGTTGGCATTTCACCGGCGTACCTTAGCCGTATCGAGCGAGGCAAGGAGTCTCCGCCTAGGCCCGAGGTCATCAAAGCGCTAGCGAGGGTGCTGGCGGCAGATCCCGACGTCTTGTTTCGCCTATCGCATTCGACTGACCCTGAAGTCGTCGATTACTTGCACGCGCAGCCTGAAGCGGTGGCTTTGGTGCGATACCTCAAGGAGGCGTCATTGCCCGCAGAAGACGTCGCAAAGTTGTTGGAGCTTGCCGAGTCGCTGTCTCGCCGTACCAAGTAGGAGAACTGGGCAGGAGGCCTTCAGCAGGCGGCCCGAGTGGATGGTGAGGTGCTGCAATTGCAGTTGCATCGGCTTCAAGGCGCGGGGGATAGGCATGGCACGAATCAGAAAAATCGAGATCGCCAACTTCCGCGGCATCCAGCTGCTGACTTGGCACCCGACGCTTGGCGTCAACTGCCTGATCGGCCCGGGCGACAGCGGCAAGTCCACGGTCCTGGACGCGATCGACCTATGCCTGGGGGCCAGGCGCAATGTCCAGTTCTCGGATGCGGACTTCTTCGGCCTGGACACCACGACCCCAATCAGCATCACGCTGACGCTCGGCGACCTTGATGACAGCATGAGGACGCTGGAGGGCTTCGGTGCATTCCTGCGCGGATACCACGCCAACACTGGCGTCGTCGAAGATGAACCCTCGGCCGGCGCGGAGGTTGTGCTCTGCTTGAACCTGACAGTCGCCAGTGACCTGGAGCCCTCGTGGACCCTTGTCTCCGACCGCGCCGCACAGCAAGGCATCGTCAAGACGCTCGCATGGAAGGATCGCGTCGCCCTGACGCCCACCCGCATCGGCGCGCTTTCTGACTTCAATCTGGGATGGCAGCGGGGCTCCGTATTGAACCGCATCTCAGAGGAGCGAGCCAACGCTTCAGCCGCTCTGGTCAAGGCCGCCAGGGATGCGCGTAATGCCTTCGGGGACCAGGCCGAATTACAGTTGGGAGAAGCGCTGGGGATCGTCACCGCCACCGCCCAGGAGCTGGGCGTCAACATCGGCGCCAAGGCCAAGGCGCTCCTGGATTCGCATTCGGTGTCGTTTGGTGGCGGCACCATCTCCCTGCACAACGAAAGCGGCATCCCGCTTCGCGGCCTGGGCGTCGGTTCCACGCGTCTGCTCGTCGCCGGCCTGCAGCGCAAGGCGGCCGGCCAGGCGTCGATCGTGCTCTCGGACGAACTGGAGTACGGGCTGGAGCCGCACCGCATCGCGCGGTTCCTGGGCTCCCTCGGTGCCAAGGAGGCCGCTGCTCCGCTGCAGGTGTTCCTCACCACCCACTCACCCGTGGCGCTGAGAGAACTGTCGGGCGGCCAACTCTTCGTGTTGCGCCGCGGCCCCCTCGGCCACGAGGCTCGCCTGGTCGGCGGCGACAATGATATCCAGAGCACGATCCGCCTCTATCCTGAGGCCTTCCTGGCTGGCTCCGTGGTCGTGTGCGAGGGAGCCAGCGAGATCGGCCTGGTGCGCGGCCTGGACTTGTACAGGCTTGACCAGGGGAATGCGTCACTGGCTGCATTGGGTGTGGCCCTCGTCGACTGCGGTGGCGGGGAGCCGGATCGACCATATGCCCGCGCCGCAGCGTTCCAGTCTCTGGGCTACCAGGTGATGGTGCTGCGCGACGACGACAATAAGCCCACACCAGCTATCGAGCAAGCATTTGTCCAGAACGGCGGCACCGTCGTCGCCTATCGCGCGGGCCGGGCGCTGGAGGACGAGCTGTTCGGCAGTCTCACTCCGGCTGCATGCCAGAAGCTGATCGGCTACGCCGACGAGCTGCACGGCGATCTGATTCATGAACACCTGCGCACCGTCTCGAACAACACGCTCACGTTCCAGCAGATCTGGGACGAAATCCAGAATACCGGTGCCCTGGCGCCGGAGCGCAGGGCCATCCTCGCTCAGGCGGCGCGCATCCGAAAGGCGGGCTGGTTCAAGTCCATCTCGTGGATGGAGGACGTGGCGAGGACCATCGTTGCACCGGACCTGCATCTTTGCGATCAGGGCTTCCGTGCGCTGATGGAGCAGGTATTCGGGTGGGCCGCTCATGGACCACGTTGAAATCGACCTTCGTGCGATCGAACGCGGAACCGTCACCGCACCGGCCGGCTGCGGCAAAACACAGTTGATTGCCCATGCGCTTGCCGGTCATCGGGTCAACAAGCCCATCCTCGTGCTGACACACACGAACGCCGGGGTCGCGGCCCTGCGTGGCCGCTTGGACCGCGCCGGTGTACCAGCCAGCGCCTATCGATTGAGCACGATCGATGGCTGGGCCATCCGGCTCATCTCGACCTTTCCCGGCCGCAGCGCCCACAATCCGGAGATTCTGCGGCTGGCTGCACCTTCGCGAGACTACCCGGCAATCCGCGACGCCGCCTGGAAGCTGCTGCAAGCCGGGCACGTCAATGAGGTGCTGAAAGCCTCGTATGCGCATCTGATCGTGGATGAGTACCAGGATTGTTCGGTGCCTCAGCACTACATCGTCTATTTCCTCTCGTTGATCTTGCCGACCTGCGTGTTGGGCGACCCCATGCAGGCGATCTTCGGGTTCCGGGGCAATGCGCTGGCCGACTGGAACCAGCACGTGTGCGCGCATTTTCCTGTCGTCGGGGAACTGGCAACGCCCTGGCGATGGCGCAACGCCGACGCGGAAGCGCTGGGACAATGGTTGCTGGAGGCCCGCCGGTTGTTGGCGGCGGGGCAGTCGGTGGATCTGCGTAGTGGGCCACCGGAGCACGTGACCTGGATGCAGGCCGTACCGCCCAACGACCATGCCCAGCGCCTAGCCGCTGCGAGGACGGCATCGCCAACCGCTGACGGGCGCGTAATCATCATCGCCGATAGCCGCAACCGAGCAGCTCAGCAGAACTTTGCGAGCCAGACGCCGGGCGCTTCGACGGTCGAGGCCGTCGATCTGCAAGACCTCATCGTCTTCGCCAGCAACTTTGATGCGGGGACACCGAATGCCCTCGCGCAGTTACTGGCGCTGGCGCAGAGCGTCATGACCAATGTGGGCGTGGCGGAGTTGACGCGGCGCCTGGAGTCGTTGGCAAAGGGAACTGCAAGGAATCCTCCGAACGAGGCAGAAAGCCGCGCACTGGCGTTCGGGCGCGCGCCCTCTCTCGCTGCGGCCGCCGCGCTGTTGTCGGAACTGCGGGCACTGCCGAACGTGCGTGTGCATCGGCCGGCCATCCTCTACGGGGTGCTCAAGGCGCTCCGAGAGGCCTCGTCGGGGGTCGGCTCTCTGGCAGAAGCGGCCCGGCGCGTGCGGGAAGAGAACCGGCTGTTGGGGCGCCCGCTACCAAAACGCGCCGTCGGCAGCACGCTGTTGCTCAAGGGGCTGGAAGCCGAAGTCGCGGTGCTGCTAAACATCGAGGGTATGAGCGCACAGAACCTTTACGTCGCCATGACCCGTGGGTCGATGAAGCTCGTAGTGTGTAGTGCCAGTCCAATGATCGGCTAGAGATACTTCTTGAACGTCGCAGCCGCAATGCACACCGCCACGCCGAGCAATGCGGCGCTGGGCAGCAGGATCAGCAGCGGGTTCACGCTGACCGGCAGTGCCAGGTAAGTCACCCACGGCGGCACGGCCATCGGGATCAGGCTGGCCCTGGCGCGGTGATGAACCCCGATTCGCGTCCCGCGCCGAAGCGGCGGATGTTTCCGGCGTGCGGCAGTTCCCAGATGCGTGTGATGCCACCATCGCAGGGGAGACCCGTGGTATCAGCGAACAAAGGAAACCACGATTCAACCAACTTCTTGAAGAGTGGATGGTCAAGCGCAGCCTCCCGGGGGATTCGGGGAAGCGGCTAGCGAAGCAGGTTGAACAATTAGTTCGCATTAAATCACAAATAATGATATATCGCGCGAAACGATTGAAGAAGCCCCATTGGCCGCCCCCAGCCCCTTGTCTGCCGTACTTGATGCGGCCGAGCGTTCCGGCAAGCTGAACTTGCGTACTCAGGACATCCGCGCGGAGCTGCCCGGCGTCAGCCCAACGGCACTGCACCAGGCCCTGTATCGACAGCAGCGGCGCGGCCGCCTCATCCGGCTCTCCCGCGGCTCCGATCACTGGCTCATCGTGCCGCTGCAGCACGCCTCCGCCGGTGCTCCACCGCTGGAAACCTGGCTGGACCTCTACATGAGCAAGACGCTGGGTATTCCCTACTACGTCACGCTGCTGAGTGCGGCCGAAGCCTATGGCGCTTCGCCCTACGCAGTTATGGTGACGCAGGTGATGGTGTCCGAACGTCGGCGTCCCATCAAGGTCGGGCGCCATGAGGTGGTGTTTCACACCCGGGCGCGGCTAGGAGACATGCCGACGCGTTGGCACGAAACGCCCGACGGTCGCTTCAGGGTCGGGACGCCGGAGCTGACCGCAGTGGAACTGGTGGAGCGAGCAGCTCTGGTCGGCGGCATGGCACGCGCTCGGGAGG
>LNAP01012345.1_pt1 | contig 23849 bp, 23 predicted proteins | sample 602601 | NCBI WGS metagenome assembly LNAP01 (sample SAMN02440304, study PRJNA202911) | soil metagenome | biome: Subtropical and temperate rainforests or woodlands; isolation source: soil samples (1 kg each in a 20% v/v slurry with milli Q water) were... ...
ACCACTTGCAGCGGATGTTCGCTGGCGACCGCATCGCGGAAACGCTGGCCTGGAGTGCTCTTGTTGGAACTCATGACTCACCTCGTTCAGTGGCTGTCTGGTTAGCGCCGTCCTGGTAGTGACGGGCGATATTGCGTTTGGAGGCGCCGATGTGACGGCGCATCAACAACTCGGCGAGCTCACCGTCACGGTCGGCGATGGCGTCGAGAATTCGGTGGTGCTCGGCAAAGGCCTGGTGCGGGCGATTGGGCGTGGTGGAAAACTGGATGCGGTACATGCGCACCAGCTGGTAGAGCTCGCCGCACAGCATCTGCGTCAGGGTGCGGTTGCCGCTGCCCTGGATGATCCGGTAGTGGAAATCGAAGTCGCCTTCCTGCTGGTAATAGCCAACGCCGGCCTGAAACGCCTCATCGCGCTCGTGGGTTTCGAGGACCCGGCGCAGTTCGTCGATTTCTTCGACGGTCATGCGTTCGGCCGCCAGCCGACAGGCCATGCCTTCGAGGGATTCGCGAATCTCGTAGAGCTCCAGCAGCTCGGCATGGCTCAGCGAAACCACCCGCGCCCCGACGTGCGGTACGCGGACCAGCAGGCGCTGGCCTTCCAGTCGATGGATCGCCTCGCGCAACGGCCCGCGGCTGATGCCGTAGGTGCGCGCCAGCTCCGGCTCGGAGATCTTGCTGCCCGGGGCGATCTCGCCTTTGACGATGGCCGCCTGAATGCGGCGGAAGACGTTTTCGGAAAGCGTCTCCGACTCGTCTTGCGTAACCACCGGGGGATCGAGTTGATCCAGCATATTGTCGACACCTTGAAAGCCAATGCCGCAAAAACTAGCGAAAACAGCCGCAACAGTCAAAGGATAAATAGGTATTGTCGACAATCGTCTAATAACCGACTGCACCACAACAAAGCAGCCCTTCTGTTTATAGCCCCCCGCCAGCGCTGGCGCCATAAACCCACCGTGCTAGAATGCCGCCCGCATTTGTCTGTGACATCTGCACGGCTTGTCATAAATAGTTGATAGGCATACGAGGGAGCTTGCGCAGCGATGCCAGGGCCTTGAATTGAAGTACGGACCGCTGCGCACCAGGATTTATGAGACTCAAGCCCCTCCCGACATTCCTTTATCTTCTTTGCCTGCCCGGTTTCGCCGTGGCGGGGGAAAAGACCGTGTACGGCCTCAACGAGTATGCTTCCCTGGACGGCATCAACCTGGAAGTCGCCGCCAAACTCGACACCGGGGCGAAAACAGCGTCCCTGAGTGCCCGCGACATCAAACGTTTCAAACGCAATGGCGAGTCCTGGGTGCGCTTCTATCTGGCCATCGACGCAGCGCATTCGCACCCCATCGAACGGCCACTGGCCCGCGTCAGCAAGATCAAGCGTCGTGCCGGCGACTACGACCCGGAAGAGGGCAAGAAGTACACCGCCCGTCCGGTGATCGAGCTGGATATCTGCATGGGTTCGGCTTTACGCAGTATCGAAGTGAACCTAACCGACCGTAGCGCCTTCCAATACCCGCTCTTGATCGGCTCCGAAGCGCTGAAACGCTTCGACGCGCTGGTCGACCCCAGTCTTAAATACGCTGCTGGCAAACCCGCCTGCGCCACCGACGCACATACCGCAGAGTAATTCCAATGCGCGCTCTTACCCTCCATCTGAAACTGCTGATCGCCATCCTGGTGGTGCTGGGCATTTCAGTTACGGCCTATCAGATTTTCGTGCTCGGCATTCCCGTGACCGAGGACGCCACCGACGACTTGTGGAATATCGACGCCAAGGTCGAGTTCGTCGCCAGTGCCAAAGACCCGGTCAAGATCCAGATGTTCGTGCCGCCGCTGAGCCGCGACTACGTCAGCCTCAACGAGAGTTTCATTTCCAATAACTACGGCGTGGCCGTAAACCGTGTCGACGGCAACCGCAAGGTGACCTGGTCGGCGCGCCGGGCCAAGGGCAACCAGACCCTTTATTACCGCCTGGTGCTGACCAAGCGCTACACCGGCGAAAAATCCAAGGTCAAGGGCCCGACCTTCCGCGACAGCATCGCCGTCGAAGGTGCGGAAAAAATCGCCGCCGAAGCCCTGCTCGCGCCGATCCGCCAACACTCGGCCGACGTCGAAACCTTCATCGGCGAAGCCATCAAGCGTGTCAACAATCTCAACGATGACAACGTGAAGCTGCTGCTAGGCGGCGATCCGTCCCCCGGGCACAAGGCGAAAATCGTCGAGCTGGTCCTGTCCATCGCCCACGTGCCGGTGGAAAAGGTCCACACCATCCGTCTGGTGGCCGATCAGCCGCAAACGCCGGAACTCTGGCTGCGCAGCTTCAACGGCACCGACTGGCTGTACTTCAACCCGGAAACCGGCGAACAAGGCCTGCCGTCCGACCGCCTGCTGTGGTGGACCGGCGACGAAAACCTGATCACCGTCGATGGCGGCAAGAAAGCCAACGTGACGTTCAGCCTGAACAACAGCGAAATGAACGCGATTCGACTGGCCAAGCTGACCGACGAAAACACCGACGCCAACTTCCTCGAATACTCGCTGTACGGTTTGCCCCTGCAAACCCAGCAGACCTTCATGATCATGGTGATGATCCCGATCGGCGTGCTGGTGATCCTGATCCTGCGTAACCTGATCGGCCTGCAGACCCTCGGCACCTTTACCCCGGTGCTGATCGCCCTCGCCTTCCGCGAAACCCAGCTTGGCTTCGGCATCGTTCTGTTTACGGTCATCACGGCGCTCGGGCTGTCACTGCGCTCCTACCTTGAACACTTGAAGTTGCAGATGCTGCCGAGGCTGTCGGTGGTGCTGACCTTCGTGGTGGTGCTGATCGCGGCGATCAGCCTGTTCAGCCATAAACTCGGCCTGGAACGCGGGCTGTCGGTGGCGCTGTTCCCGATGGTGATTCTGACCATGACCATCGAACGCCTGTCGATTACCTGGGAAGAACGCGGTTCCGGGCATGCGATGAAAGTGGCGATCGGTACGCTGTTTGCCGCCTCCCTGGCGCACCTGATCATGAGCGTGCCGGAGCTGGTGTACTTCGTGTTCACCTTCCCGGCGATCCTGCTGATCCTGGTGGGTTTCATGCTGGCGATGGGGCGTTATCGCGGTTACCGCCTGACTGAACTGGTGCGCTTCAAGGCTTTCCTCAAGAAGGCTGACTCTTGATGTTCGGCTTCTGGAAGACCTGGAAGGCCCTGGAAGCCCGGGGCATCATGGGGATCAATCGGCGTAACGCGGACTACGTGCTCAAGTACAACAAGCGCAGCCTGTACCCGCATCACCAAGGAACGCGCGATCGCCGCCGGCATTCATGTGCCGGAACTGTACGGCGTGATCTCCACCGAGAAGGAAATCGATAACCTCGACAAGATCATCGGCGGGCGCACCGACTTCGTGATCAAACCGGCCCAGGGCGCGGGCGGCGACGGCATCATTGTGGTTGCCGACCGTTTCGAGGGCCGCTATCGCACGGTGTCCGGCAAGATCATCAGTCATGAGGAGATCGAGCACCATGTCTCCAGCATCCTCACCGGCCTGTATTCCCTGGGCGGTCACCGTGACCGCGCACTGATCGAATACCGCGTGATCCCGGACCAGATCTTCAAAAGCATCAGCTACGAAGGCGTCCCGGACATTCGCATCATCGTGTTGATGGGCTATCCGGTGATGGCGATGTTGCGCCTGCCGACGCGCCAGTCCGGCGGCAAGGCCAACCTGCACCAGGGCGCTATCGGCGTCGGCGTCGACCTCGCAACCGGGCAGACGCTGCGCGGCACCTGGCTGAACAACATCATCACCAAACATCCGGACACCACCAACGCGGTGGACGGCGTGCAACTGCCCTACTGGGACGGTTTCATGAAACTCGCTGCCGGCTGTTATGAGCTGTGCGGGCTGGGCTACATCGGTGTCGACATGGTGCTCGACCAGGAAAAAGGCCCGCTGATTCTTGAGCTCAATGCCCGGCCCGGGCTGAACATCCAGATTGCCAACGATTGCGGCCTGACGCTGCGCACCCATGCGGTTGAAGCGCGGCTGGAAGAGCTGAAAGCGCGCGGGGTTGTTGAGTCGGTTCAGGAGCGGGTCGAGTTTGTTCAGGAGATGTTTGGGCATATTCCTGCCGTCGAAGGCTGATCCGAAACCGAGTCGCTGCCTTCGCGGGCAAGCCTCGCTCCTACAGATCTAGCGTCGTTCACATTCTCGGCGAACGGCACAAACCCGTAGGAGCGAGGCTTGCCCGCGAAGACTGACTAACAGTCACCAAACCTCGCAACCCTGTCCCCAATCTGCCAATCCCCGACATCCCCTCTAGGAGCAAATCCTGCAGAGGACTACAATCGCACCCCCGCCTCGATGGCTGATCTGCCCCGCCCATGTTGACCTGTTCCGTACACCCGCTGCCCTATCGCGCCAACCCCGCCGAGTACTTCGCGGCGATTCGCCATGCCCCCGGTGCCGTGCTGCTCGACAGCGGCCGGCCCACCGCTGATCGCGGGCGTTATGACCTGCTCAGCGCCTGGCCGCTGCAGCAAATAGCAGTATTGCCTGACGAAAGTGGCAGCGATTTCCTGCAACGCCTTCGCGACCATCTGGCACGACTGGGTGAAGCGGCAGTCTCCGATGAACTGCCATTCGCCGGCGGGCTGATCGGTTATCTGAGTTATGACTTCGGACGGCATCTTGAACACCTGCCGAGCCAGGCGCAGGACGACCTGCAATTGCCGGATGCGCGTTTCGGGCTGTACGACTGGGCATTGATCAGCGATCACCATTTGGCTACCAGTCAACTGGTGTTCCACCCGACACTGATCGACAGCGAGCGCCAGCGCTTGATCGCCTTGTTCAGTCAGCCTGCGGTTGAGCCGATCGAGCCGTTCAGTTTGAAAGCCCCGATGAAGGCCGACCTGAGCGCTGACGAGTATCGCCACGCACTTGAGCGCATTCAGCAGTACATCCAGGCGGGCGATTGTTATCAGGTGAACTTCGCCCAGCGCTTTCGTGCGCAATGTGCGGGTGATCCGTGGGCCGCGTATGTCGCGCTGCGGGCCGCGTGCCCGACACCGTTTTCCGGTTTCCAGAGCCTGCCCGACGGCGGCGCGGTGTTGAGTCTGTCGCCTGAGCGCTTCGTCAAAGTCAGTGAACGTCATGTGGAAACCCGCCCGATCAAAGGCACCCGTCCGCGTGGCCTGACGGCTGCCGAAGACGCCGCGAACGCTGCCGAACTGCTGGCCAGTCCCAAGGACCGTGCCGAGAACCTGATGATCGTCGACCTGCTGCGCAACGACCTCGGTCGCACTTGCCGCATCGGCTCGGTGCGGGTGCCGGAGTTGTTCAGTCTGGAAAGCTATCCGAATGTGCATCACCTGGTGAGCAGCGTGACCGGCGAACTGGCGGATGACCGGGATGCGCTGGATCTGATCGCTGGCAGTTTTCCGGGCGGATCGATTACCGGTGCGCCGAAGATTCGTGCCATGCAGATCATCGACGAGCTGGAGCCGACCCGACGTGGGTTGTACTGCGGCTCGTTGCTGTACCTGGACGTGCGCGGCGAGATGGACAGCTCCATCGCCATTCGCAGCTTGCTGGTCAAGGATGGGCAAGTGTGCTGCTGGGGCGGTGGCGGGATTGTCGCGGACTCGGAATGGCAGGCGGAGTATCAGGAATCGATTACCAAGGTGAAGGTTCTGCTCGACACCCTGCAAAACCTTTGATTCCGGGCTTTTGTGGCAAGGGAGCTTGCTCCCTCGCCACAGGCAGGGTTTACAGACTTAGGGCCCGATTCGAAGCCTTGATGAACTCCTGCTTCAAGTCCTCAAAGGTATGCACCGCCGGGAACTGCGGAAACTCGCGAATCACATTATCCGGCGCATGAAACAGAATCCCCGCATCCGCCTCACCGAGCATGGTGGTGTCGTTGTAGGAATCCCCTGCCGCAATGACCCGATAGTAAAGACTCTTGAACGACAGAACCGACTGCCGCTTCGGATCTTTCTGACGCAACTGATAGCTCGTCACCCGTCCCGAATCGTCGGTAATCAGGCGATGGCACAGCAAAGTCGGGAAGCCCAGTTGACGCATCAGCGGCTGGGAAAACTCGTAGAACGTGTCCGACAGAATCACCACCTGGAACCGCTCACGCAGCCAGTTGACGAACTCGATGGCGCCGTCCAGCGGCTTCAGCGTCGCGATCACTTCCTGGATGTCAGTGAGTTTCAAGCCGTGCTCGTCGAGAATCCGCAGGCGCTGCTTCATCAGCACGTCGTAGTCGGGAATGTCCCGGGTGGTCGCCCTCAGGGATTCAATACCGGTTTTTTCAGCGAACGCGATCCAGATTTCCGGGACCAGCACACCTTCGAGATCCAGACAGGCAATTTCCACAAGACACTCCCATTTGTATTGATTATTGAGTCGAGCGAGTAAAAGACTGCCGAACTCTAGCGACTCAGGCTGCCCCGCGCAACGCACAGGGCGCGCCCGCCGCCGCAGGATTTTGTTACCATCAGCCCCATATAGAGCGCCCAGCGCCACCGACCTGTAGGAAGCCGCCCTGATGAGCCCATCGTTCGATGTTGTGGAACTCGCCACGACCTATGCCAACAAATCCGCCCAGGACATCCTGAAACTCGCGTTTGCCGAGTTTGGCGATGACCTGTGGATATCTTTCAGCGGCGCCGAAGACGTGGTGCTCGTGGACATGGCCTGGAAGCTGAACAAGAACGTCAAAGTGTTCAGCCTCGACACCGGTCGCTTGCACCCGGAGACCTACCGCTTCATCGATCAGGTGCGCGAGCACTACAAGATCGACATTGAGCTGGTGTCCCCGGACTACACGAAACTGGAGCCGTTCGTGAAGGAAAAAGGCCTGTTCAGTTTCTACAAGGATGGCCATGGCGAGTGCTGCGGCATCCGCAAGATCGAACCGCTGCGTCGCAAACTGTCGGGCGTGAGCGCCTGGGCCACCGGCCAGCGTCGGGACCAGAGCCCGGGTACCCGCAGCGCTGTTGCGGTGATGGAAATCGACACCGCGTTTTCCACCCCGGAACGCACCCTCTACAAATTCAACCCGCTGGCGCAGATGACCAGCGAAGAGATCTGGGGTTACATCCGCATGCTCGAACTGCCGTACAACAGCCTGCACGAACGCGGCTTCATCAGCATTGGCTGCGAACCCTGCACCCGCCCGGTGCTGCCGAACCAGCATGAACGTGAAGGCCGTTGGTGGTGGGAAGAGGCGACGCAGAAAGAATGCGGGCTGCATGCGGGGAATATCATCAGCAAGTCCAAGGCCTGAGCCTTCCCCTGTGGGAGCGAGCCTGCTCGCGATAGCGGTGTAACAGTCAACAATACTGTTGAATGCCCCGGCAAGCCGGTCTCACTCCCACAGGCTTAGTGTTCTGTTTTATAAATGTGTACACACGAATGTCACCATAGGTGCCATTTATGTGTGCACTTTTGTTTTCTGCGCCCCAAAAAGTTACACCCTCTTTTCCTGACTTCCCCAGTCGAGTTTTCCCACCTCCTCCGACGAAAAATAAATACCTGTTCAACCGGTCAATTTATATCGCCTTTTTTTCAGTTACTTATCGTGATTCATCAACAAAACGAAATGAGAACCTATTTTTATAGATCGGTAGCTGGCATGGATCTGGCTTAAGTGCATACATGTTTTGTATACAATCAACTCAAAACATACACACACTTAGATCCGCAAGCCTGAAGCGCCCTATCCCGTACAGGCTGCAGATGCCCCGTAACCAATGATGCTTTTGCCCGCGACGAAGATTTGTCGAGCTCACGCTCATGCACAGTCATCGCGACGCCAAGCTCGGAGCCTGCCGGAATGCGTACTAGCCTCTCCAATAACAACATCGCACTGGATCTGCCCTCCTTTCCACCCACCGCTCAAGATCAAACTGTTCAAGAACCCGTGGTGCTCAGCCCGCGCCTGCACAACAAGGACCTGGCGCCGACCAAGGCCGAAGGCCGACGCTGGGGCCGCTACAGCATCTTCGCCCTGTGGACCAACGACGTTCACAACATCGCCAACTATTCCTTCGCCATTGGCCTGTATGCGCTGGGTCTGGGTGGCTGGCAGATTCTGTTGTCCCTGGGGATCGGCGCGGCGCTGGTGTATGGCTTCATGAACCTTTCCGGCTACATGGGGCAAAAGACCGGCGTGCCGTTTCCTGTCATCAGCCGGATCAGTTTCGGTATCCACGGGGCGCAAATTCCTGCGTTGATCCGCGCCATTATCGCCATCGCCTGGTTCGGCATTCAGACGTACCTGGCGTCCGTAGTGTTTCGCGTGCTGCTGACGGCGGTGCATCCCGGCTTCGCCGACTACGACCACAACTCGATCCTTGGTCTGTCGAGCCTGGGCTGGGTATGTTTCGTGGCGATCTGGCTGGTGCAACTGGGCATCCTCGCCTACGGCATGGAAATGGTACGGCGCTATGAAGCGTTCGCCGGGCCGGTGATTCTGCTGACCGTCGCCGCGCTCGCCGCCTGGATGTACACCCAAGCCGACGCAACCATCGCCTGGTCGATCCGCGAGCCGCTGACCGGTGGCGAGATGTGGCGCAATATTTTTGCCGGCGGCGCATTGTGGCTGGCGATCTACGGGACGTTGATCCTCAACTTCTGCGACTTCGCCCGTTCATCGCCGTGCCGCAAAACCATCAAGGTCGGAAATTTCTGGGGCTTGCCGGTGAATATTCTGGTGTTCGCGGCCATCACCGTCCTGCTTTGTGGTGCGCAATTTCAGATCAATGGCCGGATCATCGAAAGCCCGACTGAAATCATCGCCTCGATCCCCAACACCTTCTTCCTGGTGCTCGGCTGCCTGGCGTTCCTGATCGTCACCGTAGCGGTGAACATCATGGCCAACTTCGTCGCCCCGGCGTTCGTGCTCAGTAACCTGGCGCCTAAATACCTGACCTTCCGCCGCGCCGGGCTGATCAGCGCAACCATCGCGGTGCTGATCCTGCCGTGGAATCTCTACAACAGCCCACTGGTGATCGTGTATTTCCTGTCCGGCCTCGGCGCCCTGCTAGGCCCGTTGTACGGCGTGATCATGGTCGACTACTGGCTTGTACGAAAAGGCCAGGTCAACGTGCCGCAGTTGTACAGCGAAGACCCCAACGGCGCTTATTACTACAGCCGCGGGGTCAATTTACGCGCCGTAGCGGCGTTCATTCCTGCCGCATTGATTGCCATCGTCCTGGCGCTGGTGCCGGGCTTCCACCTCGTTTCACCGTTCTCGTGGCTGATCGGCGCCGGGATTGGCGCAATGCTCTACCTGATCATCGCCAAGCGACAGCCCCATTACGCCGACGTCAGCGGTGAAAGCATCGCAGTCGACAACGTCTGCCACTAATCCACTCGCGGCCCGCCAGCGCCGGGCCGCAGAACCGCCCTGCAATAAGGACTACTCATGCGAATTCTCGTGGTCAACGTCAACACCACCGAATCCATCACCCAGGCCATCGCCCGATCCGCCCAGGCGGTGGCCGCGCCGGGAACGGAAATCGTCGGCCTGACGCCCTACTTCGGCGCCGACTCCATCGAAGGCAATTTCGAAAGTTATCTGGCCGCCATCGCCGTAATGGACCGGGTCATGGCCTACGACCAGCCCTTCGATGCGGTGATCCAGGCCGGCTACGGCGAACACGGTCGCGAAGGCTTGCAGGAATTGCTCAACGTGCCGGTGGTGGACATCACCGATGCAGCGGCCAGTACGGCGATGTTCCTCGGCCATGCCTATTCGGTGGTCACCACCCTGGACCGCACCGTGCCCCTGATCGAGGACCGGCTAAAACTGTCGGGGCTGTGGGACCGCTGCGCGTCGGTGCGGGCCAGTGGTCTGGCGGTGCTGGAACTGGAATCCGATCCGCAACGGGCGCTGGAGGCGATTGTCCGTCAGGCGGAACTGGCGGTGCAGGAAGACAAGGCCGAAGTGATTTGCCTGGGCTGCGGCGGCATGGCCGGGCTGGATGAACAGATTCGCCAGCGCACCGGGGTTCCGGTGGTGGATGGCGTGACGGCGGCGGTGACCATTGCCGAATCGCTGGTGCGATTAGGGTTGTCCACTTCCAAGGTGCGGACGTATGCGACGCCACGGCCGAAGAACATTATTGGTTGGCCGGGGCGGTTCGGGCGGTAGACCGCGTTATCGTTCATCGCGAGCAGGCTCGCATTGGATCTGTGTCATTCACAAATCCCCTGCTCGCGAAAGCAGCGACTCGGTCTCAAGCCAGGCTCAAACCGCACTGAACCGCTGCACCCACCCCCGCTCCGCAAACTGCTCAATAATGAAATCCACAAACGCCCGGGTCTTGCCCGGCAGCAGTTTGTGTTCCGCGTAATAGATAGAAATGTTGCCGTCGTCGACATACCAGTCCGGCAACACCCGTTGTAACGTCCCGGCTTCCAGATACCCCACAGCAAACGGCATGCTCACCAACGCAATGCCCAACCCCTGCGCCGCCGTCGCACACGCCGCTTCCGAATCGCTCATGGTCATGCGCGCCTTCAGCGCCAGCGGGTTGTGTTGCTGAGTACGACTGGTCAATTGCCAGGAACGCACCCGACCGGTCTGTGGGGAGCGGATCAGGATGCCGTCGTGGTCCTTGAGTTGATCGGGATCGACGATCACAGGCCGCGCCGCCAGATACTCCGCCGACGCCACCAGCACCCGATGCGCCGGCGTCAGCTTGCGCGCCACCACGCCTTGCGGCAGCTCAAATCCCCCACCAATCGCCGCATCGAAGCCCTGAGCGATCAGATCGACCTGCCGGTTGTCGAAATGCCAATCCGGGTTGATCGCCGGAAAACGCCGCAGAAACTCACCCAGTAAGGGCACCACATATAAACGCCCGAACACCGTGCCCATGCTGACTTTCAGTGTTCCCGCTGGCCGACCCTCAGCGCTGGCGAGGTTGGCCACCGCATTCTGGATCGTGTGAAGGCTGGAACTGACTTCGCCGAGAAACAGGTGACCTGCCTCGGTCAGCGTCAGGCTTCGCGTGCTGCGCTGGAACAGCCGCACACCCAGCCGGGCCTCAAGCTTGGCAACACTTTTGCCCACCGCCGCCGGGGTCAGGCTCAAGCGTCGCGCGGCTTCGGCGAAGCTGCCAACCTCGGCGCTGCGCACGAAGCATTCGATACTGCTGAAGGTTTCCATAGGCGCCACTATAAACTTCTGGTTTACACAGACTATCGTAATTGCCGTCTACACAGCGTGTAATCCGCAATCAATACTAGGCTCCATCAACCGAGGCATCTCGCCTCGGGACTTCGGAGATCGTTATGACTACTCAGAACCTCAGCGGCAAAGGCGGGTCCCGCGGCATCGGCGCCGCCATTGTCAAACGCCTGGCCGCTGAAGGCGCAACCGTTGCCTTCACCTATGTCAGCTCCACGGCCAAAGCCGAAGCCTTGCAAGACAGCATCACCGGCAATGGCGGCAAAGCCCTCGCCATTAAGGCCGACAGCGCTGACGCCGAGGCCATTCGCCGCGCCGTGACCACCACCGTAGACACCTTTGGTCGCCTCGACATCCTCGTCAACAACGCCGGCGTGCTGGCCGTTGCGCCACTGGAGGATTTCAAACTCGAAGATTTCGACCAGACCCTGGCCATCAACGTGCGCAGCGTGTTCATCGCCACCCAGGCCGCCGCCAAACACATGACTGAAGGCGGTCGCATCATCAACATCGGCAGCACCAACGCCGACCGCATGCCCTTCGCCGGTGGCGGCCCTTACGCCATGAGCAAATCAGCGCTGGTAGGTCTGACCAAAGGCCTGGCCCGCGACCTCGGCCCGCGCGGCATCACCATCAACAACGTGCAACCGGGCCCGGTCGACACCGACATGAACCCGGCCGACGGTGACTTCGCTGACAGCCTGATCCCGCTGATGGCGGTGGGCCGTTACGGCACTTCCGAGGAAATCGCCAGCTTTGTGGCCTATCTGGTCGGGCCGGAAGCCGGTTACATCACAGGGGCGAGCCTGACCATCGACGGTGGTTTTGGCGCCTGATGCGCTAGACGCAATCACAATGTGGGGGCGAGCCTGCTCGCGAAGACGGTGCGTCAGGCGACATTGATGTCGTCTGACCTTCCGCTTTCGCGAGCAGGCTCGCTCCCACACTTTTTACTTCAAGCCCATTCGAGGGCTGGCAAACCACAAGCACTCGGCTTGAACGCCTTCAACGAACGAAGAATGCCATCGGCATGCGCATACTTTTCGTCAGCCATCGCCGCGTCGGGAATCGCAATCGCCGTCATCCCCGCCGCTTTCGCCGCCGTGACACCGAACGGCGAGTCTTCGAACACCAGGCAGTCTTCGGGCGCAACGCCCAGGCGCCGCGCCGCCGTGAGGAAGATGTCCGGCGCCGGTTTGGCCGCGCCCACTTCAGGGTCATCGGCCGTCACGACAAAGTCGAACAGCGCAAACCAATCGCGGTGCAAGGTGGTTTTCTGGCCGAACGACTGACGCGAAGAACTGGTGCCGACCGCGATCGGAATGTTGTTGGCTTTCAAGTGCCTGACCAGTTCCTCGGCGCCAGGCATCGCCAGCGCTTGCGGAAAACGCTCGCGCATCAGCGGTTCGCGGATCACCAGAAACTCTTCGGCGGTGATCGGCAGGTCGAGAGCCTCGACCACGTACCGCGCCAGATCACCCGCGCCACGGCCGATGATGTTCTGTTTGATGCTCCAGTCGAAGACCCGACCGTAGCGCTCGGCAATCATGGACGTGACCTCGGTATAAATGCCCTCGGTGTCCAGCAGCAAGCCGTCCATATCAAAAATCACGGCCTTGATCGGGCCGTATTCATTCAGCGGTGCATTCATCGCATCTGATCCGTTTTCTAATGACATCCCAGAGGCGGCTCAGGTGCGGCCGGGTCCGTGATCGATTAAAGGATTCAGCAGCATAGCGAGCGCGGCGGCCATCGAGCAACGGGCAATCCCTGACAGATACAAAAAGTGCTCGTCGTCATTTAGCGATTTTCCCTACATAAAACGCCTCCTTTCCCGACTTCTTTACCCGTTGATCCCAAGCAAAGTCCCGCGCTCAAACTTGATCTGCGCGAGGGACTGCGAATGTTCGTACCTGACAAGGTACTGGCCTTGAATAACGCCATCGGCCTGCTGGTGGTTGCCGCCATGGACCCCGAGCGGCCGGATGTCGAAGCGCTGTTCGCTGACTTCCGGCTTTGCCTCAATGACTACGACGCCTGGGCCGAAAGTTTCTGGACCGGCAAGGCGCTGGATATCGAGCAGGTGTTCAAGGTGGGGCACGACGTTCGCCTGGTCGCGCCGAAAAACTCCACCACCCCTGTCAGCTCGACCGTCGCCGCATGCCCGGCAGCGGGTCCCCTGACCCTCGTGCACATGTTCGACGCTGCGCGGTTCGTGCCGATCGGCAACACACCGGTGATGCTTGAGCCTTTGAACGCTGACGGTACGTTCGGCAAACCGGTTTATGACGAGATCGGCCCTAGCGGCATCCTCGAAATCCGCGAGTGCGAACGCAGCCTGCGTTATCGCATCACCTTCTTCCCGAATGTTTCCGCTGAGCATGTCAAAGCGCTTTATGCCTCCTATCAAGGCGTCATCAGCGGTCTGGAAGGCTGGCTGCGTAACGAGTGGACGACCGAATTCGAACCCTCATGGGCCGAGTTCGCCGAGGCCGGTTTCATCAAGCGTTACGGCCAGCTGCAACAGGCCGACTGGCGCGGTTTCGAGAATTCGCTGAACGGGTTGTGGGATGACGTGAAGCAGATTTACGCGCTGTTCGCGGACCTGCAAGCCAACAGTGAAAAACTCCTTGAGTACCTGACCGAAACCGAACTTGAAACGCTGCTGGAGGCTTCAGCGGAATCCATCGCCAACCTGTTGCTGGTGTTGAGTGATGAGCCGCTGATGTTCATTCATCTGGCGGCGATCACCAGTTGGCTGAGGATGTTGCCGCCGCAGTTCATCGCCGAAGTTGTGGCGCAGATTCGCACAGGCATATTGATCGGCTTCCTGCTGGCGCGCTTCACAGGCCCTGCCGGGTTGAAGCTCGGCATCAGCGCCAAGGTGCTGGACAAGGTCAAATCCGAGCGCGCGCGCAAATGGCTGGCTGCCGCGAGCCTGAGGTTGGCCGAGCTCGGCACCCAGTCCGACCTGACGACCCACGCGGGCGTACTCAAACCCCTTGCGGTCAATGTCCGAAATGCTCCGCTAAACCCCGCACCCGCCGTGCCGTTGCAGATCAACCTGGGCACTGCGCCGGTTTTGACAGTGCAGAATCCAGTCGCCATCGCTCGCGACAAATCCGCAGCCATGACCCGATTGGGCCGGCAAGAGCACCGTGACGACGTTCCCGATCAAGCGAAAAATCCCAACGGCGATAGTGCCGATTGCGGGCCGCTGACCTGCACCAACGGTTGCCCGGTGTCGATGGTCACCGGCGAAGAATTGCTGACACTGGACGATGGATCGCTTAACGGCTTGCTGCCTTTCGCGTTTACCCGGTTGTACCGAACCAGCGCCGTGGAAATGGATTGCGGGCTGGGTTGGGGCTGGAGTCATTCGCTGGCGCATCGCCTGGAGCTGGACGCAGAACAGGTCGTCTGGACCGACCATGAAAACCGTCGCACGACGTTTCCACTGCCCAGCATTTTGCGTCCGGCGATTCATAACAGCCTGTCCCGCTCGGCCATTTATCTCGGAAACAAACCCGAGGAGCTGATTGTTGCGCTGGCGGGTGAGTCTCCACGGCTCTATCACTTTGAGAATGGTCGCCTGACGTCCATCAGTGATGCCTACAACAACCGGCTGCATATCACCCGCGACCGTCAGGATCGCATTCAACGCGTCGATAACGGCGCGGGACGTTCACTGCTGTTGCGTTACGAGCGCCGGCACATCGTTACGGTCGAGTATCAGTCGTTTCACCCCGCCGACGGATTGATGGACGCCTGGCGTACAGAGCAAACGCTGATTGCCTACCGCTACGACGCCCGTCACCGCCTGATCGAAGCGACCAATGCTGCCGGCGAAAGCGAGCGGTACGACTACGACGACCAACACGTGATTCTCCAGCGGCAACTGGCCGGTGGGGCCAGTTTCTTCTGGGAGTGGGAAAGGTCTGGCAAGGCGGCCAGATGTGTCAGGCACTGGGCGACTTTTTCGCAGATGGATACGCGATATGCCTGGGATGACGACGGCGCAGTGCTGGTTAAAAACGCCGATGGCAGCGAAGAAGTTTACGTCCATGACGATAAGGCGCGATTGGTGCGCCGGGTTGAGCCGGATGGCGCAGAGCATCTCAAGGCCTACGACGACCAGGGCCGTTTGACGAATGAGTGCAGTCCGTCAGGGGCAATCACTCAATATCGCTACGACGAGGTCGGGCGGCTGATCGCGCTGATTCCACCGGAAGACGAGCCAACGTCCTACGAATATCGCTACGGTTTCCTGCATGCGCGATATCGCGGTAAAGCGGTGTGGAAATACCAACGCAATGTTCAGGGGGATGTCACCGAGGCCATCGATCCCGACGGCCACATCACTCACTACCACTACGATGCTCAAGGCCGGCTGCTGTCTATCCGTTACCCGGACACCAGCCGTCATGTGTTCGTGTGGGATGCCATCGGGCAACTGGTCGAAGAGACGTTGCCAGACGGCAGTCAGCGGCGGTTTTCCTACGATGTATCGGGTCGTCAGATTGCCCGTCAGGACGAACATGGTGCCGTCACTCAATACCAATGGGACGCCGTTGGCCGACTGATCCAGACGGTTCTTCCTACAGGCGCCAGCCGCGCCTTCAGTTACAACGCCTACGGCAAAATCACCGCCGAACGCGATGAACTGGGGCGCGTCACCCGTTTTGAATACGACGATGACCTGCATCTGGTCAGCCGCCGAATCAATCCCGACGGCACGCAGCTGCGTTATCGCTACGACAACGCCCGGCTGCTACTGACGGAAATCGAAAACGAATCCGGCGAACGATATCGACTGGACTACACACCTGGCGGACTGATCCGACAGGAAACCGGCTTTGACGGCCGTCGCACAGCGTATGCCTACGACCTCAACGGCCATCTGCTGGAAAAAACCGAATTCGGTGATGACGGCTCGCAGCTGTTTACGAGTTACCAACGGGATACGGCCGGACGCCTGCTGGTCAAAAACCTGCCCGATGGCGTCAACGTCGAATATCGCTATGACAGCCTCGGCCGATTGGTCAGCGTCGATGACGGCCACGACCATCCGCTGGAGTTCGCGTACGACAAGCAAAACCGCCTGATCACCGAACATCAAGGTTGGGGCACGCTGCGCTACGGCTACGACGCTTGCGGCAAGCTCAACCATCTGCGTCTGCCGGACAACAGCCAACTCGACTATCACCACGCCAAGGGCGGTGCGCTGACAGCCATCGACCTTAACGGCACACGACTTACAAGCCACACGTATAAAGCCGACCGCGAACTGCAACGTCAGCAAGGCATGTTGTCGAGCCGGTACGACTACGATGAACAGGGTCGCCTGAAAGCTCACGCTATCAGCCAACCCCAGCATCCGCTGTATCGGCGCGACTATACCTACAGCGCCAACGGCAATCTCGAACACATCGCCGACACCCGTCATGGCCAACGCAGCTATCAATACGATCCGCTTGACCGCCTGATCCGCGTCCGCCACTCCCGCGACCAGCAGCCCGAAAGTTTCGCCCATGACCCCGCCGGCAACCTGTTGATGCAGGACCGGCCAGGCCCAGCCACCCTCAAAGGCAATCGCCTGCTGATGCAGGGCGATCGCCATTTCGACTACGACGCCTTCGGCAACCTGATCCGCGAGCGCCGCGGCGCCGCCCAAAAACTCGTCACCGAGTACCGCTACGACTGCCAGCACCGCTTGACCGGCGTCACCCTGCCGAACGGCAACACCGCCAGCTACCGCTACGATGCCTTCGGCCGCCGCATCTGTAAAACCGTCGACGACCACATCACCGAGTACTTCTGGCAGGGCGACAACCTCGTTGCCGAAAGTGGCCGCGAGCATTACCGCAGCTACGTCTACGAACCCGGCACCTTCCGCCCGTTGGCCATGCTCGACGGCAAAGGCCCGCACCAGGCCTGCCCGTTCTACTACCAACTCGACCACCTCGGCACACCACAAGAACTCACCGACTACAGCGGCGACATTATCTGGGCCGCCCAATACACAGCCTATGGCCGCCTGACTCGCCTGAACCGCGATACCCATCAGGTTCTGGATCAGCCATTGAGGTTCCAGGGGCAGTATTACGATGCGGAGACGGGACTGCATTACAACCGGCACCGGTACTACAACCCGGATCTGGGACGGTATCTGACGCCGGATCCGAGTAAGTTGGCGGGTGGGTTAAACGGATATCAGTACACGCGCAATCCAACGGGGTGGGTTGATCCGTTGGGGTTGAATGATTGCCCTGGAGGGGACGGGTGCAAGAGGCCTTCGTTTGGGGATGAGGATCCGGCGGGGAAGGTGAAGGTTGATGAGGGGGAGGAAAGCAGAAATCGATTATCTTTACCGTGGTGATCTTCGTCGTCCCGATGAAATCTTTGACACTGGTTTTTTAAGCTTAGGCAAAAGTACCGATCTATTGCTCCATATATGGGACAACCGAAATCCACCAAGCAATTTCGTAAGTACATCGACTGATCGGGAAGTAGGCATCGATTTCGGCACAAGATACAGAACTACCAAGGGTTACTTGTACACCCTGAAAAAAATCTATGGCCACGACGTGAACAAAGAATTACATCCTGACGACATTCCTTATAGTTATGAGTCTGAAATTGCAATACCTAACGGAATAGAAAGCAAAAATATTCTCGGTGCCACGCCCCTGAAAAAAGATGGTAGTTATGTTGGGTATTCCATTCCGAATCCATCAAGGAATCTGAAAAATGACAATTAAGAAAATACCTATAGTGGTGGGTGGAAAACCCGAAACTGCGACCTTGGATTATGACGAGCGGGTACCTGTGATCCGCTTGACACTTGAAAATGGTTGGAGCGAAGAATTCAAAGGCTTAGACATCTATGAGTGTCTGGGAAAAATAATTAAATCACTCCCTGAAATTAAATTTCTTTGTAAAGGAGCGAAGATAAACGTTAGACCATCTAGCATGTCGTCGCAGATGACATCCGGAATAATGGCGTACGAGCACAAAATAGGCGTCCGCGCCACAAGAAAAGATATCGTCAACATCTTCGATTTTGATGACAAAGAAATAATCAACGAACCAAGACTACAGACCGAATTCTTTCATCGCTGGTTAGAGTCCATAAAAAAAATTAAACACTAGAGCGCATACAGAGCAGCGATTTTTTAATAAAAAACACAGCCCCCTAAACATCTCTGTTATTTAAAAAAGCGCCTGAAGAGCCCAGTTTGTGCTGGGCTCATCTTCTGGAATACTCGGATTAACCATCCGAACCACCACCTCCTTCCGCACTCCCCAAACTCCCACCGCGACTCATCCCTGAACCACCGGAACTACCGGATCCTCCATTCCCACTCCCAGCCCCATTCCCGATCGGTTTAAGGGGACGGGCTCAGGGGACAGATTTATTTAGGACGGATGGCAGCTCCAAGGGCTACTCAACTCCCAACCCACGCAGGAAGTGATCGTGAACAAAACAATAGAAATATCCATAAACTCCTGCGGAGTCACCGAGAAAATTTCAATCGAATGCGACCGAAAAAATCTGACATTGGTTTTCACAACAAAAAATGGCTTGAGAAAAACTTACACGGCTTTTGATCTTTACGAATGCTTTGGGCTGTTGCGAGCCGATTTTCAGGAAATGAATTTTCTATGCAAAGGCGCCAAACTCAACGTATATCCCTCGCGTATGGCCTCGCAAATGGCCTCGCAAATGGCCTCGCAAATGGCCGGCGGCATAGTGGCGTATGAGCTCCATATGGGACGCGCAACTGAAACTGAAGACGTGGTTAATATCTTCGATTTTGAAGACAAAGACATCACAACTGATATTCAACAACAAAGGGACTTCTATAACCGTTGGCTGCAACAGTTCACGCACTAACCACGAAGGTTAACAATCATATTTAGCCAAAGCACTTTATTAGCAAAAAAGCCCAGTTCGGACTGGGCTTATCCTCCAAGAACAACCTGGATTAACCGCCGGAACCACTCGTCCCCCCACCAGCACCACCCGTCCCTCCTCCCGCATTTCCCGAACTCCCACCACTCCCACCACCGCTCATCCCTGAACCACCAGAGCTACCGGATCCTCCAGACCCACTCCCAGAACCACTCCCCATCGAACTTCGCTTCCCGCTCCCGGGCTGGTGCTACTCCCGCTCGCATCACCCGCATTCCCACCACCAATGGAGCCAGGCGGCAACGCCTTCCCGTCTCCAGAACCCGCGTTCATTTCAGTAGACGGCGGCATCCCGCCCTTATCGACCGGTGCATCGTTGCCGGAAGACTGAGCAAACGCCGCCATTGAACTGATCGACAACACGCTGCTCACCGTCAGGACCATCAATGTTGACCTGATCATGGTGCATCTCCTCTAAAAAGGTGCGTACCTGATTTCTGGCAGCATTGGCTTTTTAAAGGTGCCGCTCAATCGACGAATGGCTTTTCAGCTGGGCTCACCGGAGCCATCGTTACCGGCAATATCCGGGTCTTCGGGGGTGGCCTCAACATCGCCACGCTTCACATCATCAGCCGGCACCTGCTCAACCGCAGTGTCGTCGTCCGGCGGACGTTGATCGCGACTCAGGGAATCGGTGGGCGAAGGCAGCGGGTATTCAGGGGTGTCGTCGTCATCGTCGACTTTCGGATCAGCATTCATAAAGCACCTCTCGAAGGGCCTGAAAAGCAGGCCCTGAAATTTCGAGGGCTGGGCAATGCTTGCGTTCGATCAGTGAGACGATCGGTCGATAGCACATCAACGCCGGTCAATCGTCGTCTTCTTCCTCTTCTTCGTACTCGGCGTTTCCCACATCCCCAGCGTCATCGGAGTCGTTGAGCGGGACGGTTGCATCATCCATCAAAGAACCCGGATCTTCGTTGCCGGGGTCATTGATGAACGGAAGCCCACTTGGGCCTTTTTCTTCCTTGCCTTCGGTTTCAGGAGTCATGGCAGTCCTCGCGACGTTGGGGGTGTATGACGTTCGAGGCGGCTTGCGACCAAACGTTCCGGGGACTACCAGGCAGATACGAAAAAACCCGGCCTGGGCCGGGTTTCTGATATCACTCGATGTCGAATCAGTGATGTTTATTCTTGTGCTTGTTTTTGTGCTTATTCTTATGACCGCCTCCGGAATGGGAGCCGCCGTTGTCGTTGCCAAGGTTGTTGCCGACCGCACCACCCGCTGCGCCACCCAGGCCTGCGCCAATGGTCGAACCGGTAGAACCGCCGAGGCTGTTGCCGATCACGGAGCCGCCTGCCGAGCCTAACCCACCACCAATCGCGGCCTCTGTGCGACTGCCCTTGTTCGCGCCAACAGCGCTGCCCGCAGCACCGCCAACGCCGGCGCCAATCGCTGCGCCTGTGCTGCCGCCCATTTGCTGACCCACTACGTTACCCAGTGCGCCGCCAAGACCGCCACCAACTGCAGCAGTGCCATCACCGGCAGCCATTGCACCTTGAGCGACCAAAAGTCCCAGAAACAACGTGGACAATGTCAAACGCATGATATGAACCTCAAATTCCGCATCGGGGGTAAGAGTACGCATTGCGGATGGGCGTGAGTCTAGCACCTGCACTCACTGAATCCGGCCAGCGATGGAGGTTGGACATCTGCAAATTCAAAGTCTGTGAAAAACGAAACATCCAGATACGAAAAGCCCGGCATTTAGCCGGGCTTTTCGAGGTTATCGCTCAGGATCAGTGACGCTTGTGACCTTTGGCCAGATTGCTGCCCACGCCGCCGCCCAATGCGCCGCCCAAGCCTGCACCAATGGTCGAACCAGTCTTGCCGCCCAGGCTGTTGCCGATCACCGAACCACCGGCCGCACCGACGCCGCCACCAATGGCCGCTTTGGTGCGGCTGCCTTTACGTGCTGCCACGGCACTGCCGGCTGCGCCCGCAACACCCGCGCCGATTGCCGCGCCGGTGCTGCCGCCCATGCTCTGGCCGACTACGTTACCCAACGCACCACCCAGACCACCACCGATCGCAGCAGTGCCATCACCGGCAGCCATCGCACCTTGAGTCACCAGAAGTCCCAGAACCAGAGCAGGCAGTGTTAAACGCATGACGAAAAACCTCAAAAATAGGGAATACCGAAAAGCCGGGGATTGAATGCTTTCGAGGAGGAAACGTCCACACAAAAGCCGCCGCTCCTCGCAATTGGCGACGTTTGGACAGCTTTTATGGAAAAGGTTTTATGACAGGCAAAAAAAAGCCCGCTGGGGAACGGGCTAGGGTACTGCTTTCTAACGGATGAGCTGAGACTACGTACTTGGGTGTGAAAACTTTGTGAAAAAACATCAACAGAAAATTCTCGTTTGTCGGTCGACCATTTTTTGGGGTGTCGAGCCCCTCTAAAAATAAAAAAACCCCACTCATTGGCGGGGTTTGTCCGTTTGACCATTACTTCCTGGATGTCACTCGTTTTGGCAAAAACTTCGACCTGAGCACCTTGGTCGCCGCGGATCTGACTTTGCTGGTCTCGACCTGATCTTCACCGAAGCTCGCCACATACTCCGTCTGGCCACACTGCACGCAATTGTTGATTGGAAATTCTGCCCCGTCGTCTTCGATATACGGATCAGTCATAGCGCTTCCCCTCTCAAAGCGGGATCGATACCGGCAAGCCCTATTGCCTGAAAAATATCGACCACCAAGGCTTTTGAGACTAGCCGGTCATTACCGGACTTGTAGTTCAGATCTCCGCATGCCCGACGAATGGACCCCGCCGTTTCCTACAAAATCAGCTGGCGATCAAACAGATTCATTCCGTCACTCACCTCAACTTGACCGCCGTCCCGGTCACAAACACCACGACCATCCCACCCTTGCCGGCCGGCATGCTGATCTCAAAATCGAGCCCCACCACCGCATCCGCCTGAAGCGCCCGCGCCCGCTCCTTGATCTCCTCGGTCGCCTGAATCCGCGCTTCCTTCAACGCCCGCTCCAGCGTCTGGGAACGCCCACCGAAGAAATCCCGCATGCCGGCGAACACGTCGCGAATAACGTTGACGCCCTGCACCGATTCGGCGCTGACGATGTCCAGATAGGCGGTGATTTGGCGGCCTTCGATGGCGTGGGTTGTGGTGGTGATCATGGGGATTCCTTCTTCATAGAGGCGCGCATTATTCCTCTGCGGCCAATCGTTGAAAACAAAAAGCCCAGCAACGGCTGGGCTTCGATAATCAGGTATCACAGTTCTTCAGGCATATTTACAGAGTCAAAGAAGCTTGCCGTCGGAAGCCCCCATCCGCTTGGCGCTCCTGCGTTACTTCCCACACGCCTTTCACTATTCCTACACCATTTTCAGAAGCGACTTCGCTTATTCGCTTGAGCCAACAACGGTGCCATGATTCAAATACTAACGCCAGAAACCACAAAACCCCTGATTTCTCTCGAAATCAGGGGTTCTGGTTACATCGAATTTGGCGGTGAAGGAGTCCGCTATTTTAGTGTTTTTAGAAGTCCAGCGACGCTTAAGGATCTCTATAAAACCTCTATAAAAACAGATGGTTGAGTGATATTTTTCTTTTATGTTCCAAGCGTGACTACGTGAAGCCAGTGTCCAAGGTATGGGCTGGAGTATGGGCTGGAGTTCATTTAGATTGAGTCATCATCCTTTCAAAAAGGAAGTGAGTGATGGCATCTCTGACGATAAAAGCGGTTGAAAAAATAGTCAGATCCGGGCTCCCTGGAATGACCAATGATGGTGACGGCCTTTACTTGAAACTCGGTCGTACCGGTAGAGCGAGTTGGATTTTCCGCTACAAGCTTGCCGGCAAGAGTCGAGACATGGGATTGGGCAGGCACCCTGAAGTAAGTCTATCGGCTGCCCGCGAAAAAGCCGCAGAAGCCAGAAAGCTAAGCAAGTCAGGCGTCGATCCGCTTACCAGTCGGGATGAGGAGATGGAACGACAACGGCTGGAAAAAGAAGCCGAACGATTAGCTCAGAGTGCCACCAAAGCCAAAGCAACCACTTTCAAAGAGGTTGCTCTCGACTACATCGCTGCCCACAGGGCGGGCTGGAAAAATGCTAAGCATGCTCAGCAGTGGGAGAACACCCTGGCTACTTATGCGTTCGAGGTCATAGGCGATCTTGCGACGCAGGAAATAGGCGTTGAACATGTGCTGAAAATCCTCAATCCGATTTGGACAGTAATACCCGAAACCGCCAGCCGTTTGCGAAACCGTATCGAACTGGTACTTGATGCAGCAAAGGCCAGAGGGCTGCGCGATGGAGAAAATCCCGCTCGATGGCGTGGACACCTGGACAAACTGCTACCACCTCGCTCAAAAGTGCGTGCTGTGAAGCATTACGCAGCAATGTCGTGGACAGAGCTTCCCGCCTTCATGGCGCCCCTTGAGAAAGCAGATGATCTGAGCTCTAAAGCATTGCGCTTTACCATCCTGACTGCCTGCCGAACCAGTGAGGTGCTTGAATCGACGTGGGCAGAGATTGATGTGGCAGCAAGGGTATGGACCATTCCTGCGCCGAGGATGAAAGCGGGGAAGGAACACCGGGTGCCTCTATCAAAAGCGGCATTGGATTTACTCGCAGGGCTTCCTCGCGTTGAAGGAAACAATCACCTATTTGCGGGGGCTCGCAAAAAGCGTCCCCTGAGT